>Ga0310834_100910_pt1 | contig 23203 bp, 23 predicted proteins | sample SM_ome_2_FD_201314 | JGI IMG/M metagenome (GOLD analysis project Ga0310834, IMG submission 201314) | Sorghum-adapted microbial communities enriched on stacked mutant (SM) sorghum from Joint BioEnergy Institute, Emeryville, California... ... | reverse complement strand
ACGAGTACATCGCGCTCAACGCCGAGTTCCACGGCCGCATCTACGCGGCGGCCGGACGACCGCGGCTGACGGCCCTCATCCAGGATCTGCGCGCGGCGACGACCGCGTACCTGACGATCTTCGCCACGCATCAGCCGAGCGCCGCGGACACCCAGCAGGAGCACGAGGCGATCCTCGCGGCGCTCGAGGCGCGCGACCCCGACCGCGCCGCCGACGCCATGGCCGCCCACCTCCACCACACCGTCGACGTCGGCCGCCGCAGCCTGGCCGCCGACACCGCGAAGGGCTAGGGTCCGGGCCGCGATGGGACTGACGATCCTCGATCCCAGCGCCGAGCGCGACCCGGAGGGCCGCCCGCTCGCCGAGCGCGCCGGAGCGCCGCAGGTCGTGGCGCTGGTGGACATCCGCAAGCCGCGCGGCGACGTCTTCCTCGACGAGGTCGAGGCGCTGCTGCGCGAGCGCGGCATCGAGCTGCTGCGCGAGGCCAAGCCGACGTTCACCAAGCCGGCGCCGTCCGACCTGCGCCGCGAGATCGCCGAGCGCTGCGACGCGGTCATCGAGGCGCTCGCCGACTGAGGCTCGTGCGTGTCCTGCGGTCTGCGGGACGTGATGGAGTTCGAGCTGCTCGGCCGGCCGGCGGTCCTCGCCGCCTCGGGAGCGTTCGTCCAGGCGGCGAACGAGCAGACGGTCCTCCTCGGCCAGCCCGAGCTGCGCCGCGTCCACGTCGGCCACCCGGTGCAGAACCGGACCGACGACGAGGTGCGCGCCTTCGCGCGCGAGGTCGTCGACGACCTGCTCGCCGCGATCACCTGACCGGCGCCGCGACGCGGTGTCCGGCCAGGGCGGCCGCCAGCTCGCCCGGGTCCTGCGGCGCCGCGTCGCCCCGCCACGCGACGTGGAGGTCGGGACGCAGCAGCAGCAGGTCGGCGCCGTAGGCCTCCCGCAGGCGGGGCTCGGGGCGGGTGAGCACGTCGAGCGGCGCGCCCGCCTCGGCGAGCGCGCGCTCCAGCGCGGAGGTGTCGGCGCGCGTGCCCGCGAGGCGCAGCAGCGTGAAGCCGTCGCCGAGCCGGTCGTGCAGCGCGGCGCCGTCGTCGAGCCACACGTGCGGGAGCCGGTACCCGGGCGCGGCCGACGGCTCGTAGGTGTACGAGTAGCCGTCGTCCTCGTCGCCGCCCGCGTACTCGATGACCGGTGAGCCGACGTAGCGGTAGCCCTGCTCGATGCCGCGCATCTCGTGGCTCTTGCGGTGGTGCACGTCGGCCGCCCGCGCGACCGCCTCGCGCACGCGCCGCCCCTCGTCGGAGTCCTCGAGCACCGCGGCCGTCGACACCTCGCGCCACTGCGCCGTCCCGCGCGCCGCGTACCCCGCAGCGCGCACGTTGCGCTCGGCGACCTGCCGCCGCTCGATCTCGTAGCTGTCGAGCAGCGCCGGCCCGCCCCAGCCCTCGAGCGTCGCGGCGAGCTTCCACGCCAGGTCGACGGCGTCGCCGATCCCGGTGTTCATCCCCAGGCCGCCCTGCGGGATGACGAGGTGCGCGGCGTCGCCGGCGAGGAACACGCGGCCGGAGCGGTAGCGCTCGGCGAGCAGGAGGTGCAGCTTCCAGTCGTTGACCGACAGGACCTCGAGGTCGACCGGCGCGCCGATCTTCTCCTTGATCGCGGCCGCGAAGTCCGAGCCGGCCGGGAGCCAGGTGTGGAAGGTGAAGTGGCGCTGGTCGCTCTGGACGACGAGCGTCGTGCCGATGATCCGCGGGTCGGCGTCGGCGAAGCAGAAGTGCCGGCCGCGCCCGGCGATCGGCGCGGTGTCGATCAGCTCGTCGCAGCGGAAGAACACCTGGCGCAGCGAGCCGATCCCGCCCTCGCCCTCCAGCGCGATGCCCAGCGCCTTGCGCACCGGGCTGCCGCCGCCGTCGCAGCCGACGAGGTAGTCGGCCCGCACGGCCTCGGTCCCGCCGCCGGTCGCGCGCAGCCACGCGGTCACCCCGTCGGCGTCCTGCTCGAACCGGACGAGCTCGCGCCCGAATCGCAGGGTCGCGAGCTCCTCCTCCTCGAGCGCGTCGCGCAGCGTCGGCTCGAGCACGTACTGGGAGATGAGCTGGTACGGCTCGAGCGGCTGCGACCCGTCGCGGGCGGCGGCGATCACGCGGCGGTGCTCGTCGACCGACGGGTACCGCAGGCGCAGGATCGGCTCGTCGACCAGCCACGTGGTGATGAAGACGTCCATCGGCACGTCGCTCGGCAGGCCCGCCGCGCGGACGCGCTCGGCCACGCCCAGGCGCCGGAACAGCTCCATCGTCCGGGCGTTGCAGCGCTCCATCTTCGGCAGCCGCCCGGGCGCCTCGCTCTTCTCGACCACCATGCATCGCACCCCGCGGCGCGCCAGCGCGAGCCCGAGGGTCAGCCCGACCGGGCCGGCGCCCGCCACGAGGACCTGCGGATCACCGCTGGGCATGCGGGCGCACCGTAGCCCGCCGCGCGCCCGCCCTCACCGCGCCGGGCGCGACCCGTTTGGAGAAGCCCACAGATCGCGGCGCCGGCGCCCGCCGCCGCGCCCGCCCGGCCGGGCTCCTCCTCCGGCGTGCGCGAGGCCTGACCCGTGCGGTTCGGCGTCGCGCTTCCGAACTACGGGCCGCTCCAGGGCCGCGAGCCGCTCATCCGGATGTGCCGGGCGGCCGAGGAGCTCGGCTACGACGCGCTCTGGGCGAACGACCACGTCGTCGCCCCGGTCGGCGCCGCGCGCCGCAGCGCACGCGATCGCGCGATCCGCCCCGCGCGCCTCCTGCCGATCGCCGATCCCCTCGTGTCCCTCGCCGTGGCCGCCGGCTGCACGGAGCGGGTCGGGCTCGGGACCTCGGTGCTCGTCCTGCCGCTGCGCAACCCGCTGCTGACGGCGAAGATGCTCGCGTCGCTCGACGTCCTGTCGGGCGGGCGGGTGACGCTCGGCGCCGGCGCCGGCTGGCTGTCGGAGGAGTTCGAGGCGCTGGACGCCCCGGACTTCGGCGCGCGTGGCCAGGTCGTCGAGGAGTGGATCGCGATCTTCCGCGCGTGCTGGACCGAGGACCAGCCGAGCCACGACGGGCGCCACTACCGGTTCGCGCCGATCGAGTGCCGCCCGCAGCCGGCGAGCCCGATCCCGGTGCTCGTCGGCGGCAGCTCGCCGCCGGCGCTGCGGCGGGCCGCGCGGATCGGGGACGGCTGGCTGGGCTCCGCCCTGCCCGAGGCCGAGGTGGCCGCGGCCGTCCGGACGGTCCGCGAGGAGGCAGAGCGCCACGGGCGCGACCCCGGCGCGTTGACGTTCGGCTGCGGCTACACCGTCGACCTCGACGACGGCCCGGACGATCCGGTGAGCCTCACGGGGCCGCCGAGCCGGCTCGTCGACCGGATCGGCCGTCTCGCCCAGGCAGGACTGGACCTGCTCGAGCTGCGCTTCGCCCCGGTGCGCGACGCAGAGCGCGCGTCGCTCGCGCGGACGCTCGAGCTGCTCGAGGCGTTCGCCGCCGAGGTCGCCCCGGCGTTGCGCTGAGCCAGGCGACGGGCCGGCCGCCCGCGAGGGACGACCGGCCCGCGCCCTGAGGGGAGTCAGCCGGCGGAGCCGCCGGACGTGTCGATCGGGTCGCCGATCGGGGACCAGCGCTCGCCGTCGAACTCCTGGAGCTGCAGGGTCTCGATCGGGAGCGGGTCGCCGGGCCCGGTCTGGGCCTTGATGCCCGGGAGGAGCATCGGGATCTCGGCGTCGAGGTTGCCGGCGGCCTCGAGCAGCGCATCACGCGTCGGGCTCTTCATGTTCTTGAGCGCCTCGGCCATCATGTGCATGTTGATGTAGCCGGTCACCGGGATCCGGCCGTTGGCGTCCGTGTCGGAGGGCTCCTCCTCCATGTACTTCAGGTACTCCTGGACGTCCGGGTCGTCCTTGTACTCGGGGTTCGCCGGGTCCTTCCACCAGGCCTCGCTGATCGCGCCCTCGGCCGCCGCGCCCGCGCCCTTGAGGAGCTTGGGCTCGACGCCGGTGGCGGGGAGCAGCACGAGCGGCTTCCAGTCCAGCGTGTTGACCGCCTCGAGCGCCTGGCTCGCCGGCTGCGGCGAGCCGATGTTGAAGAAGACGTCCGCGCCGGAGCGGGCGACCCGCGACACGAGCGGGGCGGTCGTCGGCGTCGTGATCTCGTACCCGACCTCACGCACGATCTTCACGTTCGAGCCCTTGATCGCGTCCTTGAAGCCGGCGATGTGGTCGAGCCCGAGGTCGTCGTTCTGGAAGAGGATCCCGACCTTCGCGTCGGGCTTCTCCTTCTTGAGGTACTCCCCGTAGACCTTGCCGATCGTGTAGTAGCTCGCCACGCCGGTCATGCTGTACGGGTACTTGTCGTGCTCGCTGCCCCACGCGCGCGCGCCCGTGTAGAGGAACAGGGCGGGCACCTTCTTCTGGTCGAAGAACGTGCGGGCCGAGAGCTGGGCGGCCGTGCCGACCGAGCCCCACAGCGCGAACACCTGGTCCTGGTCGACGAGCTTGCGCGACTTCGACAGCGCGACCGTCGGGTCGTACTGGTCGTCCTCGACGACGAGCTCGAGCTTGCGGCCGTCGATGCCGCCGTTCGCGTTGAGCTTGAGGATGGCCGCCTGGCCACCGTCGGCGGCCTGGCCGGCGGCCGCGACCGGTCCGCTGCGCGCGAACGTGCCGCCGAGCTTGATCGACTCCTCGGTGATGCCCGGCGAGCTCGCGCGCCCGCCCTCGCTGTCGCCCTCGTCGCGGCCGCCGCAACCGGCAGCGGCGACCGCCACGGCGGTCAGGGCCGCCGCACGTCTCAACCATGTGCTCATGCCTGCTGGGTCTCCTTTGGTGCAGGTGGACTGGTCGGTCTGGAAGGCGCGTCGCCGGCGTCGGGCTCGGCCGGGGCGGGACGCCGGCGCAGGCGAGCGAGCTGCGCGCCGATGCCCGCGATGCCCTGCGGGAACAGGAGCATCGAGACGATCACCGCGGCGCCGAAGATCACCCCGGTCATCGAGTCGTTGATCGAGCTGCCGATCTGCGGCACGAACTGCACGAACGTCGCGCCGATGAGCGCACCGCCGACGGTCGAGATGCCGCCGATGAAGGCGCCCGCGAAGAGCGACAACCCGAGCAGCATCCCGAACGAGTCCGGCGACACGAAGCTGATCGCGTACGCGTAGAGGCTGCCCGCGATGCCGGCGAACATCGCCGCCACCGCGAACACGCGCGTCTTCACCCGCGCGGCGTCGATGCCGATCGCCGCGGCGACGACCTCCCGGTCGCGGATCGCGATCATGGCCGCGCCGTACGGGCTGCGGACGAGCCGAGCCGCCGCGGCGAACAGGACGATGCCGACGACGAGGCAGAGCAGGTAGATCCACTGGTCGCCGGCCAGCCCGCCCGGCGGCGCCGGCGCGGGGACGACGAGGCCGTCCGCGCCGCCGGTCAGCCCGTCCAGGCGCTTGCTCAGCGGCGACAGCAGGAAGACGAGCGCGAGCGTCACGACCATGAGGTAGAAGCCCCGCAGCCGCAGCACCGGCAGCGCGATGAGCCAGCCGAGGACGAGGCCGACGATCCCCGAGAGCGGGATCGCGAGGAGGTGCGGGAACCCGGCGTCGGCGACGAGGATCGCGGTGACGTAGCCGCCGATGCCGATGAAGAAGCTCTGGGCGACCGTGAGCTGGCCGGTGTACCCCGCGATGAGGTTCAGGCCGAGGATCGCGATCGCGAAGATGAAGACGAGCGTGATCTGCCCGTTCTCGTACGGGGGCAGGTAGAACGGCAGGAAGACGAGCAGCGCGACGAACGCGGCCAGCGCGACCGGCGCCGGCTTGGCGAAGCGGGTCATACGCGCGCAACCTCCTGCGTGCCGAGCAGGCCCGCCGGCCGGAACAGCAGCACGAAGAAGATCACCACGAGCGGCACGAGGATCTTCAGATCGGCGCCGATGAACGAGACGTGGTTCGCGGCCAGCGCCTCGGCCACGCCGATGATCCACCCGCCGACGACCGCGCCGAGCGGGCTGTTCAGGCCGCCGAGCGCGGCGGCGGCCAGCGCGTAGACGATGACCGGGCCCATCATCCCCGGGCTGAGGAAGACCTGGGGCGCGATGAGCGCGCCGGCGAGCGCCCCGACGGCCGCCGCCAGGCCCCAGCCGGCCATGAGCATGCGGTTGACCGGCACGCCGGCGAGCGCGCTGGACTCCGGGTTGGAGGCCGCGGCGCGCATGAGCAGCCCGAACCGCGTGCGGTCGAAGACGACGTAGAGGACGCCGACGACGAGGAGCAGCACGCCGACGGTGCCGATCGCCGACACCGCGATGCGCGTCCCGAGGAAGCCGACGCTGTCGCTCGGGAACATCGACGGGAACCGCTGCGGGTCCAGGCTCCAGATCCAGCCCGCCAGGCCATTGAACGCGAGGAACAGGCCCACCGTCACGATCGACGGCGTGTGGTCGCCCCGCCCGACGACCTGCCGGATGAGGACGCGCTCGACCACCATGCCGAGGACGAACGCCCCGGCCATCGCACCGGCGATCGCGACGCCCAGCGGCAGGTCGAGCGTCAGGAGCGAGAGCGCGAAGAACGTGCTCACCATCGCCATCTCGCCCTGGGCGAAGTTCACGACGCCGGTCGCGCGGAACACGAACACCAGTGCCAACGCGAGGGCTCCGTAGATGGACCCTGCCGCCAGCCCGCCGAAGACGTCCTGGAGGATCTCGCTCACCGCTCAGTACCCCAGGTAGGCGCGGCGGAGCGCCTCGTCGTTCTTGATGTCGTCGGCCTCGCCCTCGAGGACGATCCGGCCGGACTCCAGGACGAACGCCTTCGTTGCGAGCTCCAGCGCGAGCGCGGCGTTCTGCTCGACGATGAGCATGGCCACCTGCCGTTCGTGGTTGATGGTCGCGAGCGCCTCGAACACCGAGCGCGTCAGGTTCGGCGCGAGGCCGAGCGACGGCTCGTCGAGCAGCATGAGCTTCGGGTCGAGCATCAGCGCCCGCGAGATCGCGAGCATCTGCTGCTCGCCGCCGCTGAGATGGCCCGCCTTCTGGCGCGAGCGCTCGCGCAGCACCGGGAAGTACTCGAAGCACATCTCGATGCGCTCCTCCACCGCCGGGCTCCGGCCGAGGACGTAGCCGCCCACGCGGAGGTTCTCCTCCACGGTCAGCTCGGTCAGCGTGCCTCGCCCCTCGGGGACGTGCGCGACCCCGAGCCGCGCGATCGCGGCCGGGTCGCGCCGCAGGAGATCCTCGCCGCCGAGCCGGGCGACGCCCGAGGTGCGGTTGAGCATCCCCGACAGCGCCCGCAGCGTGGTGGTCTTGCCCGAGCCGTTCGGCCCGAGCACGGCGACCACGCCGCCCTCCGGGACGTCGAACGCCAGGTCGCGCAGGACCTGCACGGGGCCGTAGCCGCCGGCGAGGTTCTCGACGGAGAGCATCGTCACGCCGCCACCCCGAGGTACGCCTCGATCACCTTGGGGTCCGACTGGACCTCCGCCGGCGTCCCGTCGGCGAGCTTGCGCCCGAAGTCGAGGACGACGACGTGCTCGGAGATCCCCATGACCATGCCCATGTGGTGCTCGACCAGGAGCACCGTGAGGTCGAACTCGTCGCGCAGCGCGACGATCGTGCTCGCGAGCTCGTCGACCTCGCCGTGGCTGAGGCCGCCGGCGGGCTCGTCGAGCATCAGCAGACGCGGCGACGACATGAGGGCCCGGGCGAGCTCGACGCGCTTGAGCGTCGGGTACGGCAGCCCGGTCGCCGGCAGGTCGGCGGCGAAGCCGAGGTCGAGGCGGTCGAGCAGGTCGCGGGCCTGCTGCCGGATCTCCCGGTGCTGGCGCGCCGTGGCCGGGAGGCCGAGCGCGCTCGCGAGCAGGCCGGTGCGCAGCCGGTGCTGGGCGCCGAGCGCGACGTTCTCGGCGACGGTTAGCGCCGGGAACAGCCCGAGGTTCTGGAACGTCCGCGCGACGCCGTGCGCGGCGATCTCGTGCGGCGCGAGCTCGAGCAGCTCGGTGCCCTCGAACCGGATCGAGCCCTTCGACGGCTGGTAGAGCCGGCTCGCACAGTTGAACAGCGAGGTCTTCCCCGCGCCGTTCGGGCCGATGAGGCCGCAGATCTCGCCCTTGCGCACCTGGAAGGACACGCCGGCGAGCGCGGTGATCCCGCTGAAGTGCAGCTCGACGTCGCTGACGTCGAGGGCGATGGTGGTGTCCGCGCGCAAAGCTCGAGAGGTCCCTGACCGGAGTCGCGGCGACCGTAGGCCAGCCCCCGCCGGAGCTGCCACTCGGCGGCGGCGAGGTGACTGGCGACTTCTCCAAACGGCGGTCGCACGCGGTCCTTAGGCTCTGTCCATGGCGCTCGAGGCCGTCGCCCTGGTCAAGCACGACTGCCCGGTCTGCGACCAGGTGCTGCCGGCGCTCGACGCCGCAGGCGTGCGGCTCGTCTCGCAGTCCTCGCCCGAGGAGACGGCGGCGCAGGCCGAGCGGCTCGGCCTCTCGCGCGTCCCGGAGGTCGACGACGACCTCGCGCTGTCCGAGCGGCTCGATCCCGACGCGGTCCCGTCGGTGTTCCTGCTCGAGGGCGAGCAGGTGCGCGACCGTGTCGAGGGGCTCGATCGCGACCGCCTCGTGGCGATGCTCCGGACGGCCGGCCTCACGTTCGCCGCCGACGGGCTGCCGGCGATGCGGCCGGGGTGCGCCTCGAAGACCCGGGAGCCCGAGGTGGCGGCCCGGCTCGCTGCGCGGCGCGCACGGGCCGAGGGCAGGATCGTGTCCCGCGAGCTGCACGTCGGCGAGCTCGAGGACCCGTTCGAGGCGCTGCACGAGCGCGGGCTGACCGACGGCCTGCCGGTGGTCCCGCCCACGCCGGAGCGGGTGGTCGCGATGCTCGAGCACACCTCGCGCCACCCGCAGGACCTCGTCGCCGAGGTGCCGCCCTACGGCGGCCGCGCAACCGTGGAGAAGGTCGCGATCAACGCGGTGATGGCGGGCTGCGCGGGACCGGAGCTGCCGATCGTGCTCGCGGCGGTCGAGGCCGTGACCCGCGAGCCGTTCGCGCTGCAGGGCGTCATCGGGACGACCTCCGCGCCGGGCCCGGTCGTCGTGGTCAGCGGGCCCTACGCCGAGGCGGCCGGCATGAACAGCGCCGGCAACGTGCTCGGCCAGGGCAACCGCGCGAACTCCACGATCGGGCGGGCGCTGCAGCTGACCGTGCGCAACATCGGCGGCGGCCGGCCCCAGCGCGAGGACCGGGCGGCGCACGGCAACCCGGCCAAGGTCGGGTTCGCGTTCGCCGAGCGGCTCGACGAGACGGGGCCGTGGCCGGGGCTCGCGCACGACCGCGCGGACCTAGGGCCCGGCGAGACCGGCGTCACCGTCTTCGCGGGCGAGTCGCCGCGCGCGATCGTCGACCAGCTCGCCCGCACCGCCGACGAGCTCGCGGGGTCGCTGGCGGTCGCGCTGGAGAGCGTCGCCTCACCGCGGCACCGGCTCATCTTCGACGCGATGCTCGTCATCGGGCCCGAGCACGGCCGGATGTTCCGCGAGGCCGGCTGGTCGCGCGCCCGCGTCCAGGAGGAGCTGTACCGCCGCACCCACCGGCGCGCGGCCGAGCTCATCCGCGGGACCGACGGCATCGCCGAGGGCCTGGAGGCGAGCTGGGTCCAGGACCCGGACGCCCTGGTCCCGAAATTCGCCGGCCCCGAGCGGATCCTGCTGGCCTACGCCGGCGGCGACGCGGGGCTGTTCACCATGCTGATCGGCGGCTGGGCGTCGGGGGACGCCGGCTCGCTGCCGGTGACCGTCAGCGTCGAGCCCTGGCGCTGAGCGCGCGGCCGCCCGTCCGCCGGGCGACCGCGCGGAAGCCCGTCGGTCAGGTGCCGCGGAACGGGGAGAAGTCGGGCTTGCGCTTCTCGTTGAACGCCGTGATGCCCTCCTTCGCCTCGTCGGTGTCGGTGAACATCGTCAGCGTCGAGTACGCCATCTGCCCGATACCCACGAAGTGCTCGGTGTCGGTGTTCATCGACTGCTTGAGCACCTTCAGCGCCGTCGGCGAGAGCCGCAGGATCTCGTCCGCCCACTTGCGGACCTCGTCCTTGAGCTCGCCCTTCGGCACGACCTTGTTGACCAGGCCCCACTCCTGGGCCTGCTCGGCCGAGTACTGACGGCAAAGGAACCAGATCTCGCGGGCACGCTTCTCGCCGATGACGCGCGCGAGGTAGCCGGTGCCCAGCCCCGCGTCGAACGAGCCGACGCGCGGTCCGGCCTGGCCGAAGATCGCGTTGTCGGCGGCGATCGTCAGATCGCAGAGCACATGCAGGACGTGCCCGCCGCCGATCGCGTAGCCGTTGACCGCGGCGATGACCGGCTTGGGGATGTCGCGCAGCGTGCGGTGCAGCAGCTCGATCTCGAAGATGCCGGTCTCCGACGGGCCGTAGTCGCCGGTCTCCTCGCGCTGCTTCTGGTCGCCGCCGGTGCAGAACGCCTTCTCACCGGCGCCGGTGAGGCAGACGACGCCGACGTCGCCGCTGGTCCACGCCCGCTTCAGGCAGGCGATGAGCTCGTCGACGGTGCGCGCGCGGAACGAGTTGAAGCGGTCGGGCCGGTTGATCGTGATCGTCGCGAGGCCGTTCTCGACCTCGTACGTGACGTCGGTGAGGTTGTCCATGTCGTTGCTCCTTGGTGGTCTCTCGCTCAGGCCATCGTCAGGCCGCCGCTCACGGAGAGCGTCTGACCGGTCACGTAGCCCGCCTCGTCGGAGGCGAAGAAGCGCACGGCAGCGGCAACCTCGGCGGGATCGCCCAGCCGCTTCATCGGCACCGCCGACACCATCGCCTTCAGGACGGCCTCGGAGTCCTGCTGGGCCTCCATCGTCTCCTGCATGAACGGGGTGTCGGTCGGCCCCGGGCACACGACGTTGGCGGTGACGCCCTTGCGCGCGGACTCGCGCGCGATCGTCTTGGTGAAGGCGATGATCCCGCCCTTCGCACCCGAGTAGACCGACTCGAGCGACGAGCCCACCCGCCCGGCGTCGGACCCGATGTTGATGATGCGGCCCCACCCGCGCTCCTGCATGCCCGGCAGCAGCGCGTGGATGAACCGCAGGGGCCCCTTGAAGTTGATCTCGATGATGCGGTCCCAGAACGCCTCGTCGGTGCGCAGGAACGGCTTGAGGTCGTCCCAGCCGGCGTTGTTGACGAGGACGTCCACGTGGCCGAAGCGGTCCTCGGCGGCCTTGACGGCGTCGGCGACGGCCGCGCTGTCGGCGACGTCCGCGGACACCGCGAGCGCCTGCCCGCCAGAGCTTCGGATGGCCTGCGCGACACCCTCGGCTTCTTCGAGCCGGAGGTCTACGATGACCACTGAGAGACCGTCTGCGGCGAGGGCCTCGGCGATGGCCCGACCGATGCCGCGCCCGCCGCCCGTCACCAACGCCGTGCGCGCCGATGCACCGTTCTCGTTCATGGCGCCGGACTGTAGCAGTCCCAAGTTAACGAGCGTTAGGCATTTCCCCAATCCTCACCGACGCTCATATGCGTAGTCGCGCGCGTGATGAGTGAACGAGCGTTTATAGTGCAGCCATGCGTGTCGAACTGACCGACGAGCAGGAGTTCCTGCGAGACGCGGTGGCAGGGGTCGTCGCCCGGGACGCGTCGTTCGCGACCGTGCGGACGTGGGCTGAGGCCCGCGACCTCGATCCGGCCGACGCGCTCGCCGTGCGGCAGGGCTGGACCGGGATCGGGCTCGACGAGGAGCGCGGCGGCCAGGGCGGCGGGCCCCAGGAGCTCGCGGTGCTCGGCGAGCAGCTCGGCTATGGCGCCGTGCCGTGGGACCGCACGCTCGCCGGCTGCGTCCTGACCCCGCTGCTCGCGGCGGCAGGCACCGGCGAGGCGGACGCGCTCGCGGCCGCGACGGCCGAGGGCGAGCGCGCCGCGGTGCTCGCGGTCGACGGCGACCGCCCGCTCGCCGTCGCGCGCGCGGAGACCGGCGGCGACGGCCGGCTCTCGGCGCAGGCCCGGTACATCGTCGGCGGCGCGACCGCCACGGCGTTCGTCGTGCCCGTCGACGCGGGCGAGGGCATCGAGCTGTACGAGGTCGCCGCCGACGCGCCGCAGGTCAGCGTGACCCCGCGCCCGCTGGTCGACGCGACGCGCAGCCTCGCCGACGTGACGATCGACGGCGCGCCCGCGCACCGGCTCGGCACGGTGACGCCCGCGGCGTGGGCCACCGCCGCCGGGACCGCGTCCGTGCTCGTCGCCGCCGACGCGCTCGGCGCCGCCTCCCGTCTGCTCGACCTCACGACGCAGTACGTCGTCGAACGGCAGCAGTTCGGCGTGCCCGTCGGCTCCTTCCAGGCCGTCAAGCACGCCGCCGCCGAGATGCTCGTCGACGTCGAGGCGTCGCGGTCGGCGGTCCACCACGGCGCCTGGGCCGTCGGGGACGCGGCCCAGGACGCCGCGGTGCACGCGTCGGTCGCCAAGGTCCACGCGTGCAGCGCCGCCGTCCGCGTCGCCGACAAGGCGCTGTTCCTCCACGGCGCCGTCGGCTACACGTGGGAGCACGACCTGCAGTTCACGTTCAAGCGGGCGAAGAGCAACGTGCTCGTGTTCGGCTCGCCGGACGTGCACCGGGACCTCATCGCGGCCGAGCTGGGCCTGCTCCCGGCCACGGCGGCGCACGCCGCGGCATGAGGGCCGCGGTCCTCCGAGGCTTCGGCGGGCCCGAGAACATCGAGGTCTGCGAGCGCAGCGACCCCGACCCGCCTCCCGGGTGGGTCGTCGTCGAGCTGCACGCCGCGGCGCTGAACTGGCACGACGTGCTCGTCCGGGAGCGGGGTCAGATCCCGCTGCCGCGGATCCTCGGCGCCGACGGCGCGGGCGTGCGCCGCGACACCGGCGAGGAGGTCGTCATCCTGCCGTCGCTGCACTGGGGCGACGACGAGCGCTTCCCCGCAGCCGACTTCGAGATCCTCGGCGACTTCACCGACGGCACGTACGCAGAGCTCGTCGCGGTGCCCGAGCAGAACGTCTTCCCGCGGCCCGCGCACCTGTCCTGGGAGGAGGCCGCCGCCCTGCCGCTCGCGGGCCTGACCGCCTACCGGGCGCTGTTCTCCCGCGGCGGCCTGGAGGCCGGCGAGACCGTCCTCGTCCTCGGCGCCGGCAGCGGCGTGTCGACGATGGCGATCGGCCTCGCGCGGATGGCCGGCGCGCGCGTGCTCGTGACCTCGTCCTCGCAGGAGAAGCTGGACCGCGCGGCCGAGCTGGGGGCGGACGGTGGAGCGCTCTACACCGAGGACGACTGGCCCGAGCAGATCCGGCAGCTCAGCGGCGGCGTGGACCTCGTCTTCGACTCGATCGGAAGCACCTGGGGCGACGCCCTCACGGTGCTGAAGGGCGGCGGGCGGCTCGTGAACTTCGGCGCGACCGGCGGCGACACCGCGACGGTCGCCGTCCGCCCGTTCTACTTCGGGCAGTACACGATCCTCGGCACGACGATGGGCAGCCCGCGCGACTTCGCCGGGCTGCTGCGCCTCGTCGGCGACCACCCCTCGTGGCGCCCGGTCGTCCACTCCGTGACCCCGCTCGACGACACGCCCGCCGCGCACGCTCAGCTCGAGCGCCGCGAGCACTTCGGCAAGCTCGTCATCGCGACGCGCTGAGCCGCTCGCGCAGCCGGTACTTCAGGACCTTCCCGCCGACCGTCTCGGGCAGGTCGTCCATGACGACCACGCGCTTGGGCGTCTCGAAGCCGGCAAGGCGCGCGCGGCAGAACGCGATGATCTCCGCCTCGTCCGGCTCGCGCCCCTCGGCCGGGACGACGACGGCGGTCACCATCTCGCCCCACTTCTCGTCGGGCACGCCGACGACCGCGACCCGCGCGACGTCCGGGTGGGCGATGACGACCGACTCGACCCGCAGGCTCGAGACGTTCTCGCCGCCGGACTTCACGATGTCCTTGTAGCGGTCGACCATGACCTGCTGGCCGTCGGGCTCGTAGGCGCAGCTGTCGCCGGAGTGGAACCAGCCGTCGCGGAACGCCTCGCGCGTGGCCTCGGGGTTGCGGAAGTAGCCGGCGCTGATCGCCGGCGAGCGGTACACCGCCTCGCCGGGGACGCCCGGCCGGTCGCGCAGGCACGCGCCGTCGGGATCGACGACCTTCGCGGCGAGCAGCGGGTTGGGCACGCCGACGTGGTTCACCGCGCCCGCGCCCTCGCGGACCTTCTCCGGATGCTCGTCGAGCCAGAAGCGGTAGCCGGACATCGACTCGGTCTGGCCGAAGATCTCCCACACCACGAAGTCCTCGCCGCAGTGCTCCTTCAGCGCCGCGACGAGGTCGGGGTGCAGCGTGTTCCACGAGTACATCGCGACGGTGAGGCTCGTCAGGTCGTACGCCCCCGGCTTGGAGGCCGCCTCGTCGACGAGCCCCTGCAGGAACGCCGGCGAGCCGGCCCACAGCGCGGTCGGCCGCTCGGCGGTGATCGCCGCCGCCAGCGCGGCCGCATCGGGCCGGCGGCCGATGATCGCCGTGCCGCCGCTCAGCCACGCCGGCACGACGGCCGAGTTGTGGCCGCAGTGGAAGATGATCGGCAGGAACGTGCACAGCCGCATGTCGTGCTCGAAGCGCAGGCCGCGGCTGAGCGAGAGCGCGTACGAGTAGGCGGTGAGGTACGAGAACGTGTGCGTGCCCATCGACGCCTTCGGCATCGCCGTCGTGCCGGAGGTGAAGAGCAGCTCCCACACGTCGTCGCCGTGGATCTCGACGTCGGGCTCGTCGGCGGGGTGCGCGGCGATCCAGTCGGCGAACGCGACGCTGCCGGGCGCGACGTCGCCGCCGATCGGGATCGTGACGCCGGGGGTGAGCCCGGCCGCGGTGAGCGCGGGCTCGGCGCGCTCCCACAGCACGTCGTCGACGATCGCGAAGCGGGCGTCGACGTGCTCGATCGCCCACGTGACGACGTCGGTCGCCATGACCGGGTTGACGGGCGCCGCCACGAGCCCGGCCTTCGCGATCCCGATCAGCGTCAGCAGCGCCTCGACCGAGTTGTCGCAGAACAGCACGACGCGGTCGCCGCGCTCCAGGCCCTCGGCGAGCAGCGCCTGCGCGACCCGGTTCGCGGTCTCGTCGGCGGTCCGGTAGCTCACGCGCCGGAACTCGGGCGTCGCGAACGCGCCCTCCCAGCCGACGAGCGCCTCCTTGTCCGGGACCGACCAGGTCAGCCGCTCGAGGAGGTCGCCGACCGCGGTCCGGTTCCAGCGCTGCGTGCTGCGCCGGACGCCGTGCAGACGGTCGACGCCGTCGCCGGTCATGCGAACCGCGGCGAGCGCTTCTCCAGGAACGCGGCGAGCCCCTCGGCGCCCTCGCCGTCCTCGAAGAGCTTGTTGACCTCGCGCGTCTCGCGCTTGAGCCCTTCGTTGAGCGACAGCGTGTACGACATGTCGACCGTGCGGATCACCGATCGCAGCGCCGGCTGGGACAGCCCGCGCAGCCGGCCGGCGAGCTCACGCGCCGCGGCCTCGGCCTGCCCCTCGTCGACGAGGCGGTCGATGAGGCCGATCGCGTGCGCCTCCTCGGCCTCGACGGTCCGGGCGGTGAGCATGATGTCCAGGGCGCGGCCGCGACCGACGACGCGGGGCAGGCGCTGCGTGCCGCCGGCGCCCGGGATCAGCCCGAGCTTGACCTCGGGCAGCCCGTAGCTCGACCGCCGGCTGCCGATCCGCATCGTGCAGGCCAGCGCGAGCTCGAGGCCGCCGCCGAGCGCCAGCCCGTCGACCGCTGCGATCGACACGCACTCCGGGCGCGCCAGGCGGTTGAGCGGCGCGCGGAGCGCGGCGCCGTACGCGGCGAACGCCTCCGCGTCGATCTTGCCCATGTGCTTGATGTCGGCGCCGGCCGCGAAGAAGCCGTCGACGCGCGAGGCGACGACGATGACCTGGATCTCCGGCGTGGCGTCGGCGTGGTCGAGCGCGGCGTTCAGGCCCTCGACGATCGGCAGCCCCAGCGCGTTGGCCGGCGGGCGCTGCAGGAGGATGGTCAGGACGCCGTCGTCGCTCTGCTCCCAGCTGACGGCGGCCTCCTCGCTGACGAGCCTGTCAGCCATTCCAGACCACCGGCCCCGCGGTCAGCACGTGGCTCCCGAGCGGGCGCCCGAGCACCTGCTGCACGTCGCGTGTGGCCTCGAGCAGGTCCTCCAGACGGATGCCGGTCTCCAGGCCCATCTCGTGGAGCATCGAGACGAGGTCCTCGCTGGCGATGTTGCCGGTCGAGCCCTTCGGCACCGGGCAGCCGCCCAGCTCGCCGAAGCTCGACTCGAAGCTCGTGATGCCCACGTCGAGGGCGGCGAGGACGTTCGCCAGGCCCTGCCCGCGCGTGTTGTGGAAGTGCGCGGTGAGCTCGACCCCGGGCAGCCGCTCCTGCGCGCCGGTGAAGAACTCGCGGACGTAGCGCGGGTTCGCCATGCCGGTCGTGTCGCCGAAGCCGACCTCCTCGGCGCCGGCGGCGGCGAGCCTGCCGGCGATGTCGTACACGCGCTCGGCCGGGACGTGCCCCTCGTACGGGCACCCGTAGGAGGTCGCGATCGAGGCCAGCGGCCGCAACCCCTCCGCCTTGATCTCGTGCAGGAGCTTCTCGCACGTCGCGAGCGAGTCGGCGATCGGACGGTTGATGTTCCGCATGTTGTGGGTCTCGGACCCGCTGAGGAAGACGACGACCTCGTCGATGCGGTCGCGATGCTCGAGCGCCGCCTCGAGGCCGCGCGCGTTGGGGACGAGAACGGCGACCGAGACGCCCTCGGGGATGTCGATGCCCTCGAGCACCTCCGCCCCGTCGGCGAGCTGCGGGATGACGTCGGCGCGTACGAAGCTCGTCACCTCGATCCGCTGCAGGCCCGTCCGCGCGAGCTTGTCGATCAGCCGGATCTTGTCGGCCGTCGGGATGTGCTCGGACTCGTTCTGGAAGCCGTCGCGCGGACCGACCTCCCGGACCCTGACCAGCGTGCTGTCGCTCATCGCCTTCCCCCTAAGGACATCGCTACGGAATCTAAGGGGCGTTCACCTTCCGGTCGACGCCACCGGGGTGGGAACTTGCTCTCCCCTTCGGGGGACACCCAGCGCGAAGTGAACGATCGTTTACTCTAATGGGTGCGTGCAGCGAACTCTCTTCACGCCCGAGCACGACAGCCTCCGCGAGTCCTGGTCCTCGTTCCTGGATCGCGAGGTCGCGCCGTTCTACGACGAGTGGGATCGCGCCCGGCGGATCCCGCGCGAGGTGCTGCGGCGGATCGGCGAGCTCGGCTTCCTCGCGCCGGCCGTCCCCGAGCGCTTCGGCGGCGCCGGGACCGACGACTTCCGCTTCAACACCGTCCTCGACGAGACGGCCGCCCAGCGCGGGTTCACCGGGGTGGCGATGGCGCTCTCGGTCCACCACGACGTGGCGCTGCCGTACCTGCTCGACCTCACGACCGAGGAGCAGAAGGAGCGGTGGCTGCCTGGGCTCGTCACCGGCGAGCGCTTCGCGGCGATCGCGATGTCCGAGCCCGGCGCCGGCTCCGACGTCGCCGGCATCACGACGCGCGCACGCAAGCGCAACGGCTCCTACATCGTCAACGGCGCGAAGACCTTCATCTCCAACGGGCTGAACTCCGACCTCGTCGTGACCGCCGTGCGCACCGGCGACACGGGACGGGCGAGCGCCGACCTGAGCATCCTCGTCATCGAGGAGGGCATGAAGGGGTTCTCGCGCGGGCGCAACCTCGAGAAGCTCGGGACGCACGCCCAGGACACGGCGGAGCTGTTCTTCGACGAGGTCGAGGTGCCCGAGGAGAACCTGCTCGGCGAGGAGGGGCGCGGCTTCGCCTACCTCATGCACAACCTCGCGCAGGAGCGGCTGGCGATCGCGGTGACCGCGGTCGGCGGCGCCCGCGGCGCGCTGGAGCGCACGCTCGAGTACGTCAAGGACCGCAAGGCGTTCGGCCGGCCCGTCGGGACGTTCCAGAACTCGCGCTTCAAGCTCGCCGCGTGCCACGGCGAGCTGCAGGTGACGCAGGCGCACGTCGACGCCGCGGTCGCCGCCCATGTCGAGGGCAAGCTCAGCGCCGAGGACGCCGCGGTGGCGAAGTGGTGGGCGACCGAGGCGCAGGGGCGCATCGTCGACGCCTGCCTGCAGCTGCACGGCGGGTACGGCTACATGCTCGAGTACCCCATCTCCCGTTCGTTCGCCGACGCGCGGATCAACCGGATCTACGGCGGGTCGAACGAGATCATGCTCGAGATCGTCGGCCGGTCGCTCGGGCTCGGCGAGCCCCGCTGATGGACCTGCAGCTCACCGGTCGGGGCGCGGTCGTGACCGGGGGCAGCCGCGGCATCGGCCTCGCCGTCGGGCGGGCGCTGGCGGCCGAGGGCGCCCATGTCGCGCTCGTCGCGCGCGGCGCCGACGACGTCGCTTCCGCGGCGCGGGACGTCGCCGCCGCTGCGGCCGGGAGCGAGGTGCGGGTCGTCGGCATCGCCGCCGACACGGGCGACGACGCGTCGGTCGCCGCGATGGCCCGGCGTGCGGCCGACGAGCTCGGCAGCGTCGACATCCTCGTCAACTGCGCCGCCCGGCCGAACACCGGGATGCCGCTGCGCGACGAGGACCTCGCGCGCGAGATCAACGTCAAGGTCGCCGGGTATCTCCGCTGCGCCCGGGCGTTCGCGCCGGGGATGGCCGAGCGCGGCTGGGGCCGGATCGTCAACGTCAGCGGGCTGGCCGCGCGCCAGACGAGCTCGATCGTCGGGTCGGTCCGCAACGTCGCCGTCGCCGCGATGACGAAGAACCTCGCCGACGAGCTCGGCCCCTCGGGCATCAACGTCACGGTCGTCCATCCCGGCATGACGCGCACCGAACGCACGCCGGAGACGCTCGCGGCGCTCGCCGCGGCGCGCGGCGTCTCGGCGGACGAGGTCGAGGCGTCGATCGCCGCGGGGATCTCGATCGGCCGCTTCGTGACCGCCGACGAGGTTGCCGCAGTCGTCGCGTTCCTCGCCAGCCCGCTCAGCGTCGCGATCACCGGTGACGCGATCGCCGTCGGCGGCGGGGCGCGCGGCGCGATCCACTACTGAGGCGGCTCAGGCCTGGTCCGTCGGGCGGGCCATGATCTCGTTCACCGCGACGCGCCGCGGGCGCGTGACGATGTACTCGATCGCCTCGGCGATGTCCTCGGGGTGCAGCTTCTCGACGTTCGCGAACATCCGCTCGTAGCGCTCGATCGTCTCCGGGCGCTGGTGGCCGAAGAGCTCGGTGTCCACGGCGCCCGGCTCGACGAGCGACACCCGCACGTGCCGGCCGGTGACCTCCTGGCGCAGCGACTCGCTGAAGGCGCCGACGCCGAACTTCGTGAGGTTGTAGACGCCCGCGCCGCGGTTGGCGACGCGGCCGGCGATCGAGCTGACGTTCACGAGGTCGGCGACCTGGCGCGGCTCGTCCTCGGCGGCTCTGAGCAGGTGGTCGAGCGCGGCGTGCGTGACGTAGAGCAGGCCCATGACGTTCAGCGCGACCATGCGCTCCCACTCCTCGATCGGCGCCCCGACGATCGGCCCGTTGAGCATCACCCCGGCGTTGTTGACGACGATGTCGAGGCGGCCGGTGCGCTCGACGGCGGTCGCGACCGCGCCGAACGCCTCGTCGCGCCGGGTGACGTCGGCCTGGACGGCATGCGCCTGCCCTCCGGCGTCTGCGATCTCGGCGCTCAGCGCATCGAGGCGCTCGCGGCGGCGGGCGACGAGCACGACGGTCGCCCCCTGCCGCGCCAGCGCGCGCGCCGTCGCCGTGCCGATGCCGCTGCTCGCGCCGGTGACGAGCGCCGTCGTCCCGTTCAGCCGCTCGGTCGTCACGGGCGGCGCGGGAACTGCGAGAAGTCCGGCTTGCGCTTCTCCAGGTAGGCCTCGCGGCCCTCGCGGGCCTCCTCGCTGGCGTAGAAGAGGAGGTTCGTGTCGTGGGCGAGCTGCTGGATGCCCGAGTAGCCGTCCTCGTGCGCGTTGAAGCCCGACTTGACCAACCGGACCGCGAACGGCGAGAGCGCGAGGATCTCGCGGCACCAGCTCACGGTCTCCTCCTCGAGGCGGTCGAGCGGGACCACCGTGTTGACGAGCCCCATGTCCTCGGCCTGCCGCGCGTCGTACTGGCGGCAGAGCAGCCAGACCTCCTTGGCCTTCTTCGGGCCGACGAGGTCGCGCAGGAGGCTCGCGCCGAACCCGCCGTCCCACGACCCGACGCGCGGGCCGACCTGGCCGAAGATCGCGTTGTCGGCGGCGATCGTCAGGTCGCACACGAGGTGGAGGATGTGGCCGCCGCCGATCGCGTAGCCGGCGACCATCGCGATGACCGGCTTGGGCAGGCGGCGCATCTGGACGTGCAGGTCGGTGACGTGGAAGCGGCCGACCTCCGCGCCCTCGGCCAGATACCCGGTGTCGCCGCGCACCCGCTGGTCGCCGCCGGAGCAGAACGCGCGCCCGCCGGCGCCGGTGAGGATGATCACCCCGACGTCGCCGTCCTCCCGTGCACGGGTCAGGGCGTCGCTGATCTCGACCAGCGTCTGGGGCCGGAACGCGTTGTGGACCTCGGGCCGGTCGATCGTGATCTTCGCGATCCCGTCGCCGCTGGTCTCGTACCGGATGTCGTCGTAGTCGCCCTGGGCGGTCCAGGCCACGGACTCAGCCATGGACGTCCGCCGGCGGGGTGTGTTCCCTCATCGGCGGGAGGTTAACGATCGCTAGCAGCCACACCTGCCGCCTCGGGCTGTGAGGATCTCCAAACGCACGCGAATCCCCGTTGGACAGGAGGATTCGGGAGGTGGAGACTGCACATCGTCCGAAGCGTCAGCTTCGGATGTGCTGACTACCCGGCTGAAAACGCTCGGTAGCTCCTCCTGAGAAAGCACGGGCCGGGGCGCCACTCCTCCTCCTCCCTCACCTGGCGCTCCGGCCCGAGTTCTGGCCGGTCCTTCTCGATGGGCGGTCCCGGGATCGAACCGGGGACCTCGCGCTTGTAAGGCGCGCGCTCTGGCCAGCTGAGCTAACCGCCCGCGACGGGCAGGCTAGATGATGCGCTTTCATCCCCGCCATGGGTCGACTGGGTGGCGAGGCCTCCGCGGAGATCGCGGCGGGGCTGGAAGAGGTGTGGTCGGTGGTCGTAGACGTCGAGACCGCGCACGAGTGGCAGAACGGGCTCGAGGAGGTGCGCGTGCTCGACCGCGACGCCGCGGGGCGGGTGCTGCGGGCCGAGTCGGTGAGCGACGCGAAGGTGCGGACGGTCACCTCGATCGTGCGCTTCTCGTACACCGAGCCGCACCACGTGCGGTGGGAGCAGGAGAAGGGCGATCTGAAGTCGCTCGTGGGGGCGTGGGAGCTCGCGGAGGCCGGCTCGGGCCTCACGCGCGCGACGTACCGGCTGGAGGGCGATCCGGGCCGGATGCTGGGGATGCTCATCCGCGGGCCGGTCGAGGAGCGCCTGCGCGAGATCCTCGTCGGCGGCCGCCCGGGCGAGCTCGCCGCGCGGATGGGGCTCGCCTAGATGGACTTTGGGCTGCGGGGGCGCCGCGCGCTCGTCACCGCCGGGTCGCGCGGGATCGGCCGCGCGATCGCGGCCGAGCTCGTCGCCGAGGGCGCCGCGGTCGCGATCTCCTCGCGCTCGCCGGCCGAGGCCGCCGACGCGCTCGGCGTTCCCGGCCTGGTGCACGACTCCGCCGACCTCGACGGCGTCCCCGGGCTCGCCGCCGCAGCTTCGGACGCGCTCGGCGGGCCGCTCGACATCCTCGTCGTCAACACCGGCGGCCCGCCCGCGGGCCCCGACCCGCTCGGCTTCACGCGCGAGCAGTGGGAGGACGCGTACCGCACGCTCGTCCTGAGCCCGATGGCGCTCGTGACCGAGGTCGTCCCCGGGATGCGCTCACGCGGGTTCGGCCGGATCGTCAACGTCGCGAGCTCGAGCGTCCGCGAGGTCCTCCCGATGCTCATGCTCTCCAGCGCGCACCGCGCGGCGACCCTCGCGGCGTGGAAGACCCTCGCCCGCGACGTCGCGGCCGACGGCGTCACGGTCAACACGCTCCTCCCGGGCCGCATCGGCACCGACCGCCTGGCCTCGACCTACGGCTCGCTCGAGGCCGCGGACGAGGCCGCTCGCACCGAGGTCCCCGCCGGCCGCGTCGGAACCCCGGAGGAGATGGCGGCGGCAGCAGCGTTCCTCTGCTCGACCCGCGCGAGCTACATCACCGGCGTCGCGCTGCTCGTCGACGGAGGCCTGACCCGCTCGGTCTGACCGAGTACCCCCAACGGGACTCGAACCCGTGCTAACGCCGTGAAAGGGCGCCGTGCTGACCGCTACACCATGGGGGCCTGTCCGGTGAGTCTAGGCGGTAGCTTTCGGAGTCCGCCCCTGTAGCTCAGCTGGTAGAGCAGCGGCCTTTTAAGCCGACGCGCGCGAGTTCGATCCTCGCCGGGGGCATCACGCGGAATCCCTGTGCTGGTCGTGGATCTCGGCGGCCCAGTGGTCCTCGTCGCGCCAGCACGGGGCGGTCGAGAGGGTTCGGATGCGGTGGCAGTTCGCGCACCGCACGTCGCAGAGGGCGATCTCCGCCTCGAGCCTGGCGACGCCGGACCGTCGTGCCAGGAGGCTCACGTTCGCCCGCTTAGCGTCGCGGTGGTCGAAGTCGAGCACCACCGGGTCGCGCTCGCCGCAGTCGATGCAGGCGCTGCGCTGGAGCACCTCGAGGACGTACTGCTGACCACGGCGCTGCGAGGCGTCCCAACTCGGTGACGGGACCCCGGTGACCCGGAACCATCCGGCGCGCGTCGCGGTGCGCCGGCGGTGGCAGTTCACGCACACGACCTCGCAACGGGCGACCTCCGCCCGGACGTGGTCGAGCTTCGCGCCCTGGGACAGGAGCCGGGCGATCTCGGTGGCCTTGGCGTCCGTGTGGTGGTCGAACTCGAGGACGAGCACCTCATCCTCGCCGCAGTCCGCACAGGAGCGCTCGGTCACGTACCCGCGGAGGAACTCCGCTGCTGCCGCCCGGCGACGAGCGCGGGCCGCAGCGGACTGCTCGCGGTGCTTGGCGCCGCGCTCGCGGAAGTACGCGCGGAAGCACTCGCGGCACCAGTGCTGGTGCCCGTCGCCGGCGCGGTTGAAGGCGCTGATCGGCAGGTCGGTCCGGCACCTGGGGCAGGTTCGGCGCGGCGCGGGCACGGCCGG
>Ga0310834_100907_pt1 | contig 23356 bp, 27 predicted proteins | sample SM_ome_2_FD_201314 | JGI IMG/M metagenome (GOLD analysis project Ga0310834, IMG submission 201314) | Sorghum-adapted microbial communities enriched on stacked mutant (SM) sorghum from Joint BioEnergy Institute, Emeryville, California... ... | reverse complement strand
TGATCGAGCACTGGGCGCGGCAGGAGAAGGGCCCCGACCCCTACCCGGCCGGCAGCTGGGGGCCGGAGTCGGCGAACGCGATGCTCGCCCGCACCGGCCGCACCTGGCGCAGGCCGTGAACCTGCTGGAGTGGACGCCGTGAGGAGAACACCGTCATGATCGTCGACCTGCCCTCGACCACCACGTCGGCGGTCAACCGCAAGCTGGTCGAGATGCGGGCCAGCGGCGGCGCGCTGACGATGGGGCGCGTTCTCACGCTGGTGATCGTCACCGAGGACGGGGCCGGCATCGAAGACGCCATCGCCGCTGCCAACTCCGCCAGCCACGAGCACCCGTGCCGGATCATCGTGCTCGCCTACGGGGCGCGGAAGGCCGCGCCGCGGATGGACGCGCAGATCCGCGTCGGCGGCGACGCGGGCGCGAGCGAGGTCATCGTGCTGCGCGGCTACGGCCAACTCGCCGGTGGGGAGGCCGCCGCGGGCATGGTGATGCCGCTGCTGCTGCCGGACGCGCCGGTCGTGGCCTGGTGGCCGAACGAGGCGCCCGCCGCGCCGGCCGAGGACCCGGTCGGCAGGCTGGCCACCCGTCGCATCACCGACGCGCTGGCGGCGCGCAACCCGATGAGGGCGTTCGAGCATCGCCGGGCCAACTACGTCGCGGGCGACACCGACCTCACCTGGACCCGCCTCACGCCGTGGCGGGCGCTGCTCGCGACGGCGCTCGACGCCCCGCCCTACGAGCCCGTCACCAGCGCGGTCGTGGCCGGCGAGGCCATCTCCCCGTCCACCGAGCTGCTCGCCGGGTGGCTCGCGGTGCGGCTGGACGCCAAGGTCAAGCGCTCCCCCGCCGCCTCCGGCCCGGGCGTGGTGTCGGTGCGGCTGGAGCGCCGCTCCGGGGCCGTCGAGCTCGTCCGCCCGGACGGGAAGGTGGGCAGGCTGCGCCAGCCGGGCCAGCCCGACCGGCTCGTCGCGCTCGCCCGCCGCGAGGTGCGCGACTGCCTCGCCGAGGAGCTGCGCCGGCTCGACCCGGACGAGATCTACGGCGCCGCGCTCGCCGGCGTCAGCAAGGTCACCCGCGGCCGCACGCCCGTCAAGGTCCCCGCCATGGCGGGTGCCTGATGCCCGCACCCGACATCGCCGTCCACGCCAACCCCGACGTGCTCGCCGCGGCCGTCGCCGCGCGCCTGGTCACCAAGCTCGTCGACCTGCAGGCGGCGGGCACCACGCCGCGGATCGTGCTCACCGGCGGCGGCACCGGCATCGCGGTGCTGGAGCAGCTGCGCGCCTCGGTGGCCCGCGACGCCGTCGACTGGGGCCGCGTGGAGTTCTACTGGGGCGACGAGCGGTTCGTGCCGCCCGACGACCCGGAGCGCAACGAGAAGCAGGCCCGGGAGGCGCTGCTCGACCACGTCCCGGTCGACCCGGCGAAGGTGTTCCCGATGGGCGCCGACACCGGCACCGGGCCCGCGGGCGCCGATGCCGCCGCCGAGGCCTACGCGGAGCTGCTGCGCACGCAGGCGCGACCGGAGGACCACGCGCCGGTGCCGTCGTTCGACGTCCTCATGCTGGGTATGGGCGGCGAGGGCCACACCGCGTCGGTGTTCCCGCACTCCCCCGCCGTCTACGAGACCGAGCGCACCGTGGTCGCCGTGCACGGCTGCCCCAAGCCGCCGCCCACCCGGGTGTCGCTCACGCTGCCCGCGATCCGCAACGCGGCCGAGGTGTGGGTCATGACGACCGGGTCGGCGAAGGCCGCGGCCGTCGCCATGGCCCTCGGCGGCGCGGGCGAGGTGGCGATCCCGGTGGCCGGGGCGCGCGGCAAGCGGCGCACCCTGTTCCTGCTGGACCGGGCCGCGGCCGCGAAGCTCCCCCGCGACCTCGTGCCGCACATCGCGTGACGGTCCCGGCCTGATGCACGTCGTGGTCGACGGCGCCAACGTCGTCGGCGCTCGCCCGGACGGCTGGTGGCGCGACCGCCCGGGGGCCGCGCGGCGGCTGGCCGGGCGGCTCGCCGCGGCGCTGACCGTCGACCCGGCCCCGTTGGCCGACGCCCTCGACCACCCGGGCGCGGACGTGCAGGTGCACCTCGTGCTGGAGGGCGCGGCCGCCGGGGTCGAGGACCTGCCCACCCACCCCCGGCTCGCGGTCGTGCACGCCGAGGCGGACGGCGACGCGGCGATCGCCGCGCTGGCCGCCGAGTTGGTGGCCGACGGCCCCGTCGTGGTCGTGACGGCCGACCGCGGCCTGCGGGAGCGGGTGCGCGCCGCGGGCGCCACCACGCTCGGCCCTCACGCGCTCCTCGACGCCCTCCCCGGCCCGTGAGGTAGGTGCTGGAGAACCCAGCCGACTACAGGCCCTGCGGTTGCTGCCACGCCGTGAAGGGCGTAGACAGAGACGCTGCTCCGGACCCGGCAGTTGCGCGGCGCGCGAGGGGTGCGCCGTTGCGCCCCATCGACGTCGGCGGATCGAGAGCGCGATGCGCACCCACAGCAGCGGCGGTCCGGGAACCGGACGCCCGCCAGTCGCGGAGGTGGCGCCCGCAGCGGCACCCCACCGCTCCCGGCGCAGAGAGGGGGATGCAGGATCGGCGGGTCCGCCGGTCGCCCCGCGCAGCCAGGCGGTGTTGGACGAGCGCGACCGGATCGCCGCGGAGCTGTACGACAGCGTCATCCACCGCCTGTTCGCCGCGGGATTGTCCCTGCACAGCGCCGCCGGCCGGCTGCGAACCTCGACCGCATCGGAGTCCACCTCTGTCGCCGCAGCTCACATCGGCGACGCCGTACGCACACTGGACGAGGCGATCGGCGAGATACGCGCCGCCCTCTACCCCGCCCCCGCCCGGTATCGTCGTGCGGGCCGCACGAACCTGCCGGCCAGGCTCGAAGCCGTGGTCGCCGACATGGCCGCCGTACTGGGCTTCACGCCCTCGACGCGCATGACCGCCGCGCTCGCCGACGCCGTCCCGACCGTGATCGGCGACGACCTCGTCATCGCGTTGCGCGAAGCGCTCGCCAACATCGTCCGGCACGCCCGCGCCCGATCCGCCACCGTCACCGTCGAGGTCGAGACCCGCCACGTCACCCTGCAGGTCGTCGACGACGGCGTCGGAGTTGGCGCAGACGCCTGGCGAGGCGGGCTGGCCGACCTGCAGGCGCGCGCCGAGCACCACGGCGGCACGCTGTCGACGAACTCCCCCGACCGTCCGGGAACGCGGCTGGTCTGGTCGGTTCCGATGTGACGGCCGTTGCGCACGCCACCACCCACCGGCTCGGGGTGAGCGGCGATGCCGAGCGCGGGCGGTGCGCTGCCGGTCGGGCCTGATCCGGAGGGAGACCGAGGTGGGACCCATGGGAGCGGACAACGAACTCCGCCGGACGACGGGAGCGCTGTTCGTGGCGGGCGCCGCGGCGTTCGCGGCGGCCGCAACGGCGTTGTCCGCCACGTTCGACTGGCCCGACATCCTGCGCGAGCCGCCCAGCGTGGTGCTGCCCGCGGTCGTCGAGGGCGGCACCGGCCTGGTGTGGACCTGGTTCGCCACCGCGTGGACCTACGCGATCCTGGCCGTGCCGATCCTGCTGTTGCCGGCAGTTCTCGGCCGGCGCGACGACTCGGTCCTGCGCGTCGCCACCTGGGCGGGCGCCGCGTCGGTGCTGCTGTCACTGATCGGTTTCCTGCGCTGGGTGTTCGTGGTTCCGCCGCTGGCCCGGTCGTACGTGTCCGGCGACGCCGTCACCCGGGCCGCGGTGGAGGCCGCGTGGACGGCACAGCACCAGTTCGGTGGGGCGCTGCTGGGCGAACATCTGGGTCAGGTGCTGGTCATCGGCTGGTCGGTCGTCCTCAGCGTGGTCGTCCTGCGCTTCCGGGTCCTGCCCCGCTGGCTCGGCGTCACCGGACTCGCCGTGAGCACGCTCTACCTGCTGAACCAGGCTGAGATCATCGCCACCGCCGTGCCCGGCTTCCCTGTGTGGGACGTCGCCGGGCTGCTCGGCAGCACCGGGTGGGGGCTGTGGGTGGCAGCTCTCGGCGTCGCCCTGCTGCTGCGTCCGGTCCGCGGCACGCGCCCGTCCACGGTCGACGTCGTTCCGGGGATGCGGCGGCCACCGCGGCCCACCGCGCCGAGGTAGAGCCGGTCGCAGCGCACGCGGTGTGAGGCGTGGTCAGGTGAGCCAGTCGTGGAGCCGGCCGGCTCGGGCGGGATGCCGCAACTTGCTCATGGTCGTGGCTTCGATCTGCCGGATCCGTTCCCGCGTGACCCCGTGGATGCGGCTGATCTCGTCGAGGGTGTGCGGGCGGCCGCCGGTGAACCCGAACCGCATTCGCACGATGTCGGCCTCCCGCGTGTTCAGGGTGGCCAGGACCCCCTGGATCTCGTTGCGGAGTACGGCTGACATCGCGGCGTCGTCGGCTGTGCTTGCCGCGGTGTCCTCGACGAGGTCGCCGAGGGTGGCGTCGTTGTCCTCGCCGATCGGGAGATCGAGGGAGATCGGATCACGGGCGTACCGCTCGATCTCGCGGACCTTGTCCGCGCTGATCGACATGTCTGCGGCCAGCTCGTCGACGGTGGGATCGCGGCCGAGCTGCACGAGCATGTCGCGGCGCCGGAGGTACAGCCTGGTGAGCAGCTCGCCGACGTGCACCGGGATCCGGATGGTGCGGGCCTGGTCGGCCAGGCAGCGGCTGATCGCCTGGCGGATCCACCAGGTGGCGTAGGTGGAGAACTTGTAGCCCATGGTGTGATCGAACTTCTCGACCGCGTGGATGAGGCCGATGGTGCCTTCCTGGACGAGGTCGAGGAAGGGCATGCCGCGCCCCCCGTAGCGCTTCGCAACCGACGCGACCAGCCGCAGGTTGGCCTCGACCAGGTGGGCCTTCGCCCGCACGCCGTCGCGGGCGAGCCAGCGCAGCTCCCGGGTGGTCGCGGTGGTAGCCGGGAGGTCCTCGTCGGGTCGGCTGAGCCGTTCTGCGGCGAAGACGCCCACCTCGATGCGTTGGGCCAGCTCGATCTCCTCGGCGGCCGACAGCAAAGCGGTCCTGGCGATGAGCCGCAGGTAGGCGCGGACGGGGTCGATGGAGCCGACGAGGTCATCGTTCGCGGCTTCCTGCCGATCGCGGTTCCGCCCGGTCGTCACGGCGGGTGTCTCCTGGGGCTCGATGATGGGTGGGCGGTCGCGGTCGGGGACGTCGACGGCTCGGGGGCGCACGGCCGACCAGCCGGCGGAAGGCGACGCACTGTAGCGCTACGGTGTAGACGTTACGCCGTCGTGCCCGGGTCCTCAACGTGCGCGGATCGGGTACCGGCTTTCGGCCGCTCTCCACACGGCCGGCGTTCAACGTCCGGTCCGCCGGCCGATCGGGCGCCGGGTACTGTGGGTCTCAGGTCGTTCAGTTTCGTGCTCGTGTTCGCACGCCCGCAGGAACACTCGGTGAGCAAGCGCCGGCGCCACAAGGACGTCGGAGCGGCCATCGTGGCCGGCCGGTACCCCGCACGGTGCGGGTGCCACCAGACCTGCGAGGAGCAGATCCATGACACAAGGAACCGTCAAGTGGTTCAACGGCGAGAAGGGCTTCGGCTTCATCAGCCAGGACGGCGGGGGCGCTGACGTCTTCGTGCACTACTCCGAGATCGACGCCGGCGGCTTCCGCAGCCTCGACGAGGGGCAGCGCGTGGAGTTCACGATCGGCCAGAACGCGAAGGGCCCCCAGGCCACCGGCGTCCGCGTCATCTGACCGACCGCTCGGTCCGAGGGGCCCGCTTCCCAGGGGGACCCGGGCCCCTCCCGTCGTGGCCGGAACTGGGCACGACGATCTCGGTTCTGCCCCCTCGTCGAGGGGTACGCTGACCCACGACGGGCAGGGTGAACTCGTCGTTGCCCCCATTTCCGGGAGCCGAATGATCGATCGCCGCATCGACGGCATCGAGTCGCTCTGCCCGTCCCATCGCACGTCAGCGGCTGCCCGCGGCCGCAGCCAGGCGCTCCCTTCCTCCGATCAGGCGCGGCGGCGGCTCACGCTCGCCGCGGCGCCGCTCGCGCCGACCGCGGCCGTCACCGCCGAGCGCCGCGGGAGCGGGGTGCTGTAGACGACGCTGGTGGTCACCTGGCCGAGGCCGGCGATGCGGCCCGTCACCTGCTCCAGGTGGCGCATCCCGCGGGCGCGGACGCTGAGCACGAAGCAGTCCTCCCCGGTCACGTGGTGGGCCTCGACGATCTCAGGCGTGGTGGCCAGCAGGTCGTGGAACGGCTTGTCGTTGCCGTGCGGGTAGCGCAGCCGGACCAGCGCCAGGATGGGCAGGCCCAGCTTCTCGGCGTCGACCTCGCAGCGGTAGCCGGTGATGACGCCGTTCTCCTCGAGCCTGCGCACCCGCTCGGTCACGGCGCTCGGCGAGAGTCCCACCAGCCGGCCGAGGTCGGCGTAGCTGGCGCGCCCGTCGCGCTGCAGCGCTTCCAACAGGCGCCAGTCCACATCGTCCAGGGATTCCACGGCCACTCGGCGAATCTATCGTGGATTCCACCTTCCAGGCCGCACGGCGGGTCCCTAGCGTCGCGACCATGACCCTTTCGGTGAGCCCCGACGCCATCGCCTTCTTCGCCTCCCGCCTGGCCTTCCAGACCGACGTCGCCGACGTGCAGGCGGCGCTCGCCACCGGCGACCCCGGTTTCGCCCTCGTCGACTCGCGCAGCCCCGCCGCGTGGGCCCAGGGCCGGATCCCCGGCGCCGTGCACCTGCCCACCGCCCAGATCCCCGAACGCGCGAGCACCGTGCTCGACCCCGCGACCCCGGTCGTGACGTACTGCTGGGGGCCGGGCTGCAACGGCGCCACCCGCGCCGCGCTCGCCCTCGCGCGGCTCGGCTACGCGGTGCGGGAGATGCTGGGCGGCATCGAGTACTGGATCCGCGAGGGCTTCCCCGTGGAGGTGGACGGCGAGCTCGTCCGCTCCGAGCCGGACCCGCTCACCACCCCGTGCGGCTGCTGAACGCTCACCCCTGCTCGTCGGGGAGGCGGCCGTGCAGGTGGTCGTCGTAGGCGGCGAGGTCGAGGAAGCCGTGGCCGCAGAAGTTGAACAGGATCACCCGCTCCTCGCCCGCCTCCTTCGCGGCGAGCGCCTCGTCGATCGCGGCCCGGATGGCGTGCGCCGCCTCCGGCGCCGCGATCTTGCCCTCGGTGCGGGCGAACTGCACGGCCGCCTCGAACACCTTCCCCTGCGGGTAGGCGATCGCCTCCATCCGGCCGTCCCGCACCAGCGCGGAGACCAGCGGCGAGTCGCCGTGGTAGCGCAGCCCGCCCGCGTGGATCGACGGCGGCACGAAGTCGTGCCCCAGGGTGTACATGGGCAGCAGCGGGGTGAGGCCCGCGGTGTCGCCGAAGTCGTAGTCGAAGCGCCCCTGCGTCAACGTGGGGCAGGACGACGGCTCGACGGCGACCAACCGCACCGCCTCGTGCGGCACGAACGGGAACGCGATGCCGCCGAGGTTGGACCCGCCGCCGCACGGCGCGATCACGACGTCCGGGGTGCGCTCCCCCGCGAGCTCGAGCTGCTCCCGCGCCTCCAGCCCGATGACGGTCTGGTGCAGCAGCACGTGGTTGAGCACCGAGCCGAGGGCGTAGTGCGTGTCCTCGCGGGCGACGCAGTCGCGCACGGCGTCGGAGATCGCGGTGCCCAGCGAGCCCGGGTGCTGCGGGTCGTCCACCGGGGACGCGGCCACCGAACCGCCCCAGGTCTCGATCGCGACCCGCCGGTACGGCTTCTGCTCGTACGACGCCCGCACCATGTAGACCTGCAGGTCGAGCCCGAACTGGGCGCACCCGAACGCGAGCGCGGTGCCCCACTGCCCCGCGCCGGTCTCGGTGGACAGCCGCGTGATGCCCTCCCGGGCGTTGTAGTACGCCTGCGCCACCGCCGTGTTGGGCTTGTGGCTGCCCGCGGGCGAGACGGACTCGTCCTTGAAGTAGATGCGGGCCGGGGTGCCGAGCGCGCGCTCCAGCCGCACCGCCCGCACGAGCGGGGTCGGCCGCCAGAGCCGCAGGATGTCGAGCACCTCACCGGGCACGTCGATCCACGGCTCGGTGGAGACCTCCTGCTCGATCAGCGCCGTGGGGAACAGCGGCGCGAGGTCGGCGGGCCCGACCGGTTCCCGCGTGCCCGGGTGCAGCGGCGGGTCGAGCGGGCGCGCGAGGTGCGGCGCGACGTTGAACCACGCGCTCGGGATCTTCTCGGGCGACAACGTCCACCGGGTCATCGACGACCTCCAGCCGCTCGCGATCGGGACCGAGCAGAGTATGGCCCGACGCCGCGCGGACGCCACGTGGGAGAGTGGGCGCGTGCGGACGATCGTGGGCGCGGTGGTGCTTCTGGCGACCCTCGGCGGGTGCTCGGCACCCGACGCCGCGGAGCCGCCCGCGCCGCCGCCCCCTCCGCCGCCGCCGGCGGCGTGCCTGCTGGACACGGCCGCGCTCGAGGCGGCGACCGGCCTCACCTGGACCCCGGACGCGACCACCGCGAGCGACACCCGCTGCGTGTACGACCCGGCGGGCGCGCCGCGGCCCGAGGCCGGGCCCGCGTTCGTGTCCGTCGACGTCACCGATGAGGAGCCGCCCGCGCTCGACACGGTGGCCGAGCTGTGCGAGGACGGCTCCCGGGCCCCGGTCGGCGAGGCCGGGTTCGTGTGCCGCTACCAGGGCGGCAACGTGTTCGCCGCCCTGGTACGCGACGGTCGCGTCGTGACGGTGGCCGCCTCGGCCGTGCCGGAGGGCACCACCGCGGCGCAGCTGGTGATGGCGTTCGACCAGCAGGTGGCCGCGCTCAGCCGCTAGCTAGGACTGCAGCTCGCGCTGGGCGCGGAGGCGGTTGAGCGCCTCCTCGAGGATCGCCGCGCCGTCCGCGTCGCTGCGGCGCTCCTTCACGTACGCGAGGTGCGTCTTGTACGGCTCGGTGCGCGGCGGCGCGGGCGGGTTCTCCCGTTCCCGACCGGCGGGCAGGCCGCAGCGCGGGCAGTCCCACGACTCCGGGATGTCCGCGTCGACGGCGAACGACGGCGTGGTGATGTGACCGTTCGCGCAGAAGTACGGGATGCGTGAGCGTGGCGCCGTCTCGCCCCGCTCGGACTCCCCCATGGGACCGGCCCCCACTCGGGTGCCGCGGATAGCGTTGCCGCCGGACATCCCCGTGCCTCCTTCAGACCCCGACCCGAACCAACAGTCCAGTGCCGATGATCGCGATCACCCAGATCGCAGCGACGAACAACGTGAGCCGGTCGAGGTTCTTCTCGACCACGCTCGACCCGGACAGGCTCGACTGCACCCCGCCGCCGAACAGGCTCGACAGGCCACCCCCGCGGCCGCGGTGCAGCAGGATGAGCAGCACGAGCAGCACGCTGGAGATGATCAGCACGATCTGCAGGGCCAGTTCCATCCGATCCTCATTCCGAGTTGCTCGCGCGCTCCACCGACAGCTGTGCCGGGAACGGCAAGACTACCGTGACCGCCGTCGCAGCCCGGCCGCGGGTGGACGCGCCCACATCCACCCACGGCCCGGCTGCGGGATCTCCTACGGCAACGGGCCGCCCGCCGCGATCGCGCAGAGCTGCGCGAACTCGTCCGCGTCCAGGCTGGCCCCGCCGACGAGCGCGCCGTCCACATCGGGCTCGGCCACGATCTCGCCGACGTTCTTCGCCTTCACCGAGCCGCCGTAGAGCACGCGGACGCTCGAGGCGATCGCCTCGCCGTACTTCGCGGAGACGGCGCCGCGGATCGCCGCGCACACCTCCTGCGCGTCCGCCGCGCTCGCGACCCGCCCGGTGCCGATCGCCCACACCGGCTCGTAGGCGATCACCAGGTTCTGCGCGTGCTGGCTCTGCACCTTCTCCAGCGCCGCGGTGACCTGCCGGGTGGTGTGCGCGACGTGCTCGCCCGCCTCGCGCACCTCGAGGTTCTCCCCGACGCACAGGATCGGCACGATCCCGTGCCGGATCGCCGCGTGCACCTTCTTGTTGACGAGCGCGTCGTCCTCGCCGTGGTACTCGCGCCGCTCCGAGTGCCCGACCACCACGTAGCGGCAGCCGAGCTTGGCGAGCATCGCCCCGGAGACGTCCCCGGTGTAGGCGCCGGAGTCGTGCGGCGACAGGTCCTGCGCCCCGTGCACGAGCTTCAGCTTGTCGCCGTCGATCAGCGTCTGCACCGAGCGGATGTCGGTGAACGGCGGCAGGACGGCCACCTCGACCTTGTCGTAGTACTTCTCCGGCAACGCGAAGGCGATCTTCTGCACCAGCGCGATGGCCTCGAGGTGGTTGCAGTTCATCTTCCAGTTGCCGGCGATGAGCGGCTTCCGGACGGCCATCAGCTTCTCTCCAGTACGGCGATGCCGGGCAAGGTCTTGCCCTCCAGGTACTCCAGCGAGGCGCCACCGCCGGTGGAGATGTGCGAGAACCCGTCCTCGGGCAGGCCGAGCGCGCGCACCGCGGCGGCCGAGTCGCCGCCGCCCACGACGCTGAAGGCGTCCGAGTCGACGATCGCCTGCGCCACCCCGCGGGTGCCCTCGGCGAACGGCGCCAGCTCGAACACGCCCATCGGGCCGTTCCAGAACACCGTGGCCGCGCCCGAGAGCACCTCGGCGAACGCCGCGACCGACGCCGGGCCGATGTCGAGGCCCTTCCACCCGTCCGGGATGGCGTCGGCGGCGACCGTCTGCGTCTTCGCCTCGGCGGAGAACTCGTCGGCCACCACGACGTCGGTCGGCAGCACGATCTTGCCGGTCTCCAGCAGCGTGCGGCAGGTGTCGATCTGGTCGCGCTCCAGCAGCGAGTCGCCGACGCCGTAGCCCTGGGCGGCGAGGAACGTGAAGCACATCCCGCCGCCGACGAGCAGGGCGTCGACCTTCGGCAGCAGCGCCTCGATCACCGCCAGCTTGTCGGAGACCTTCGAGCCGCCGAGCACCACGGCGTAGGGCCGCTCGGGGGCACCGGTGAGCTTGCGCAGCACCTCGACCTCGGCGAGCACCAGCCCGCCCGCGTACGCGGGCAGCTGCTGCGCCACGTCGTAGACGGAGGCCTGCTTGCGGTGCACCACCCCGAACCCGTCGGAGACGAAGGCCCCGTCGGAGCCGGCCAGCGCGGCGAGCTCGCGGGCGAACGCGGCGCGCTCGTCGTCGTCCTTGGACGTCTCGCGCGGGTCGAACCGGATGTTCTCCAGCAGCACGACGCCGCCGTCGGCCAGCGCACCGACCGCGGCCCGCGCCTGTTCGCCGTGGCCGGCGAGGACGACCTCGGTGCCGAGCAGCTCACCGAGCCGCGCCGCCACCGGCGCGAGCGAGTACTTCGGGTCCGGCCCGCCCTTCGGCCGGCCCAGGTGGGCGGTGACCACGACCCGCGCCCCCGCCTCCCGCAGCTTCGCCAGGGTGGGCACCGAGGCGCGGATGCGGCCGTCGTCGGTGATCGTCGAACCGTCGAGGGGGACGTTGAGGTCCGAGCGGACCAGCACGGTCCGCCCGGACACGCCCTCGGCGATCAGGTCGTCGAGCGTCTTCACAGCTTCGAGGCCACCAGCGCGGTGATGTCGACGAGCCGGTTCGAGTAGCCCCACTCGTTGTCGTACCAGCCGAACACCTTGACCTGGTTGCCGATGACCTTGGTCAGCGGCGCGTCGTAGATGCAGGACGCCGGGTCGGTGACGATGTCCGACGACACGATCGGGTCGTCCGAGTAGCGCAGGTAGCCCTTCAGCGGGCCCTCCTCGGCCGCGGCCTTGTAGGCCGCGTTGACCTCCTCGACCGTGACCTCCTTGCGGACGTCCACGGTGAGGTCGGTGATCGAGCCGGTGGGCACCGGGACGCGCAGCGAGTAGCCGTCGAGCTTGCCGTTCAGGTGCGGCAGCACGAGCCCGATCGCCTTCGCGGCGCCGGTGGAGGTCGGCACGACGTTCAGCGCGGCCGCGCGGGCGCGCCGCTTGTCCTTGTGCGGCCCGTCCTGCAGGTTCTGGTCCTGCGTGTAGGCGTGGATCGTGGTCATCAGACCCTTCTCGATCCCGAACGCGTCGTCGATCACCTTCGCCAGCGGGGCGAGGCAGTTGGTGGTGCAGGACGCGTTGGAGATGATCGACTGCGAGCCGTCGTACGCGTCGTGGTTGACGCCCATGACGATGGTGAGGTCGGGCTCGGTCGCCGGGGCCGAGATGATCACCTTCTTCGCGCCGGCCTCCAGGTGCTTGGCGGCCGCCTCGCGCTTGGTGAACAGCCCGGTGGACTCGATGACGACGTCGACACCGAGGTCCTTCCACGGCAGCTCGGCCGGGTCGCGGACCGCGAGCCCCTTGAAGCCCTTGCCGTCGACGATGATCTCGTCGTCGGTGTGGGTCACCTCGTACGGCAGCCGGCCCAGGATCGAGTCGTACTTGAGCAGCCCGGCCAGCGTCGCGTTGTCGGTGATGTCGTTCACCGCGACGATCTCGATGTCGGTGGTACCCGCCGCCCGCTGGGCGTCCACCGCCCGCCAGAAGTTGCGGCCGATCCGGCCGAACCCGTTCACGCCCACCCGCACGGTCATGTGCGTGCCTCCTGTCACCGCTCTCGCGTGTCTGGAACCGGCGTCAACCCTAGTCGCCGCGGGCGCGAAGGCTGAGCCAGGGTCTTAATCGATTCGGGTGTCGATCCTGGTCACACCGCCCGTTCGCCCGCCACCGCGACGAGCTCCCCCTTGCCCACGGGGATCGTCGTCACGGCGCGCAGGTCGCGGCGCAGCAACCGCTCCAGCGGCGCGATCTCGTCGGGGTGCGACAACGCGTTGTCGGCCACGAGCACCCCGCCCGGGCGCAGCACGCGCACCGGGTGCGGCCACCACGACGGGTACTCGGTGCGCTCGGCGTCGAGGAACAGCAGGTCGACCGCGCCGTCGTCGAGCTCGGCGAGGCCCGCGCCGCCGTCGCCGAGCCGCAGGTCCACCTGCTCGGCGAGCCCCGCCTCCGCGAGGTTCGCCGCCGCGTCGCGCTGGGCGGCGGCGTCGGTGTCGAAGCTCGTGACCCGGCCGCCGGTCGCGCGGGCGGCGTCGGCGAGCCAGAGCGTCGACACCCCCCGCGACGTGCCGACCTCCACGATGCCGCGGGCGCCGGTGGCCTGCGCGAGGAACCACAGGAACCGGCCCGCGTCCGGCTCCAGCACGCGCCACCGGTCGCGCCGGTCGGCCTGCGCGGCGTCGTGCCGGGCCGCGGCCGCGCCGACCCGGTCGATCACCGCCTGCACCGCGTCGTCCACGGCCCGGATCGTGCCAGAGCCGCGGCGGTGGCTTGGCCCGCCGCGCGGGCCGGGAGCAGGATTCGCCCATGCCACCCGCGGAGCAGGGGTACGTCGAGCGGCTGCCCGTGCCCGCGCTCGCCGACGTCGTCTCGACGGTGTGGGTCCAGCGGGTCGCGCCGGACGCGGCCGCCTACCGGCAGCGGAACCTGCCGCACGGCGGCACCGAGATCGTGTGCACCGTCGGCGGCCCACCCCGCGTCCTCGGCCCGCTGACCGGGGCGCACCTGGAGGTCCTCGTCCCCGGCAGCACCGTCGTGGGGATGCGGCTGCGCCCCGGCGCGGCCCGGGCGCTGCTCGGGGTGCCTGCGTCCGAGTTGACGGACCTGTCCGTGCCGGTCGACGCGCTGTGGGGCCGGGCCGCCGCCGCGCTCGGCGACCGGGTGGGCGACGCGGGCTCGCCCGAGCGGGCGCTCGCCACCTTCCAGCACGGGGTACTGGCCCGCCGCGCCGCGGAGGACGACCCGGACCCGCTCGTCACCGCGGCCGTTCGCCTCCTGATGCCCGGCGGCCCCGGCGTGGCCGCCCTGCCCCGCCTCCTCGGCGCCTCGGAGCGCACCCTGCGGCGGCGCTGCTTGGCCGCGGTGGGCCTCGGCCCGAAGGCGCTGCACCGGGTGTTGCGCTTCCAGGGGTTCCTCGCCCGCGCGCAGCAGGCCATGGCCGCCGGGCGCTCCCCCGGCGCGCTGGCCGACCTCGCCGTCGACGCCGGTTACGCCGACCAGGCCCACCTCACCCGCGAGTGCGTGCGGCTGACCGGCGCCACCCCGCGGTCGTTCCTCGCCGAGGCCGCCGACACCTGCGCCTGCGGGCACGACCACGCCGCGTCCTACGGCCCGCTGCTGGCCGGAACGTTCAACAACGCCGCCGCGGACGCCTCGTAGCGTGCCCGGGTGATCCGCAGCGAGCGCGAGCTCACCGCCTTGCAGGGGACGATCTCCGGCGAGGTGGTGCTGCCGGGGGCGCCGGGCTACGACACCACCCGCCGGCCCGCGATCGGCCGCTTCCACCACGTCCGCCCCCGGGCGGTCGTGCGCTGCGCGGACGCCTGCGACGTCGGCGAGACGCTCGCCGTCGCCCGGCTCCTGCGGCTGCCCGTGGCGGTCCGCGGCGGCGGGCACTGCTTCGCGGGACGCTCCTCGACCACCGGGATCGTCCTCGACGTCTCCCCGATGGACGCCGTCACCGTCGCCGACGGGCAGGCCGTGGTCGGCGGGGGCACCCGGCTCGGGCCGCTCTACGACGCGCTCGCCGCGCACGGGCTGACCATCCCCGCCGGGTGCGGCCCGACCGTCGGGATCGCCGGGCTCACCCTCGGCGGCGGCTTCGGGGCGCTCGGTCGCCGGTACGGGCTCACCTGCGACCACCTCGCCGGTGCGCGGGTCGTGTGCGGCGACGGGCGGGTGGTCGACTGCGACGCCCGTCGCGAACCGGACCTGTTCTGGGCCCTGCGCGGCGGCGGGCCGGGCACCGCGGTCGTCACCGCGCTGCGGTTCCACCCGGTCCCGGCACCCCCGACCACCGTGTTCCACCTGGCGTGGCCCGCACCGGCCGCTGCGGCGGTCGTCGCGGCGTGGCCGGGCTGGGCCCCCACCGCGGCCGACGAGCTCACCGCGACCCTGCGCCTCGTCGCGCCCGCCGAGCCCGACCGGCCCGTGGAGGTGGCGCTCGTCGGGACGGTGCTCGACGGCGACCCCGTCCCCCTGCTGGACGAGTTCGTCCGCCGCGCGGGCGCCGAACCGACGCGGGCGACGTCCGCGCCCGGCTCGTACCGGGAGGCGAAGCGGTCGCTGGCCGGGCTGGGCGGCAGCGGGGCCGACCAGCCGGGCGTCCGGTACGGCCGCTCGGGCTTCTTCCGCCGCCCGCTGCCCGCGGACGCGGCGGCCGCGCTCGCGCACGCCGTCGTGGCCCGCCGGGTGCCCGGCGAACGGCACGAGGTCGCGTTCACCCCGTGGGGCGGCGCCTACAACCGCGTGCCGCCCGACGCCACGGCGTTCGCCCACCGCGCCGAGGCCTACCTGGCCGAGGTCGCGGTCGTCACCTCGGGGGGTGTCCCGCGCGGGCTGCACCGCTCGTGGGCGGCGATCGCCCCGTTCGGCACCGGCGGCGTCTACCCGAACTTCCCCGACCCCGACCGCGCGCTCCCCGCCGCGGCGTACCACGGCCCCCACCACGACCGGCTGCGGCGGATCCGCAGCGCCACCGATCCCGACGCGGTCCTGTCCACCCGACTGGAGGAACCATGCCCGGCCCCCTGACCCCCGACGAACGCGAACGCTTCCTCGCCGAGCCCCACATCGCCGTGGTGAGCGTCGCCGCCGACCCGGACCGCGACCCCGGCCGCCCGCCCCTCGCCGTGCCGATCTGGTACCACTACGCGCCCGGCGGCGAGGTGTCGTTCTTCACGGCCACACAGGGCCGCCCCGCCCGCAAGACGGGCCTCGTCCGGCGGGCCGGCGCGCTGACCATCACCGTCCAGAAGCACGACCCGCCCTGGAAGTACGTCTCCGTCGAGTGCCGCGTCGTCGGCGACGACCAGCCCCCGACGCGCGAGCAGATGCTGCGGATCGTCGAGCGCTACCTGCCGCCCGACGCCGCGGCCGGGATGGTCGACGCCGAGCTCGCCCACCCCGCGTCCCGGCTCGTCGTGTTCACCGCGCGCCCGACCCGCTGGGTCTCGTTCGACTTCGCCGAGGGGTGATCGTGTCCCGGCTCGTGCTCTACATGGCCATGTCCCTCGACGGCTTCATCGCAGGCCCCGACGACCGCCCCGGCCAGGAGCTCGGCCGCGCGGGCGGGCGGCTGTTCAACTGGCTCGACGACCGCGGCTCCGACGGCCCCAACGGGCAGGTGTACCGCGAGGCGCTCGCCACCCGCGCCGTGATCTCCGGCAGGCGCACGTTCGAGCTGGCCGGGCGGTGGCAGGGCGACCACCACGACGGCGTGCCGATCTTCGTGCTCACCCACCACGTGGACGAGGACGACGTCCCGCCGGGCAGCGCCCGCTTCGTCACCGACGTCGACGAGTGCGCCGAGCGGGCCCGGGCCGCGGCGGGTGGCCGCGACGTCCTGGTGCACGGCGCGGGCGCCGCCCAGGCGCTGCTGCGGGCCGGGCAGCTCGACGAGATCGCCATCCAGCTCGTGCAGGTGCTGCTCGGGGACGGGCGGCGCCTGTTCGACGGCCTCGGCCCGGAGCACGTCGAGCTCGAACCGGTCCGGGTGCTGCCCGGCCGCGACGTCACGCACCTGCGATACCGGGTGCTGCGCTGACGCGCCACAAGGGCGTGCAGCGGCTGTCGAACCGGAACATCCTCACCGCCGTCGGCCTGGTGGCCTTCGTGCTCTTCGCCGGCGACACGGTGATCCCGCTCCGCCCTCCCATCGAAAAGCATCGGCATCCACGCGCAGCAGATCGTGCCGCTGTCGTTCTGGAACGACGCGACGGCCAACCGGCTGGACCGTCTCCTACCGGGCCCGGACGGTGACCCGGTCGCCGCTCATGAGCGTGTTCCTCGCCCGCATCCGTGCCGCGGACGGCGGCGGCTGAGGCCGAGCCGTCCGGCCCCGGTCGGGCCGACCGGGGGCCGGCGGCGTCAGGCCTCCTCGAGCATCTCCGGGGTGACCGCCGAGTCGGTGTCGGGGATGCCGAGGTCGGCGGCGCGCTTGTCGGCCATGTGCAGCAGCCGGCGGATGCGGCCCGCGACGGCGTCCTTCGTCATCGGCGGGTCGGCGAGCTGGCCCAGCTCCTCCAGCGACGCCTGCTTGTGCTCGATGCGCAGCTTGCCCGCGGCGAGCAGGTGGGCCGGGACGTCGTCGCCGAGGATCTCCAGCGCCCGCTGCACGCGCGCCGCGGCCGCGACCGCGGCCCGGGCGGAGCGGCGCAGGTTGGCGTCGTCGAAGTTGGCCAGCCGGTTGGCCGTCGCGCGGACCTCGCGGCGCATCCGCCGCTCCTCCCACGCCAGCACGGACTCGTGCCCGCCCATGCGCGTGAGCAGCGCGCTGATCGCGTCGCCGTCGCGCACCACCACCCGGTCGGCGCCGCGCACCTCCCGCCACTTGGCCGTGACCCCGAGCCGGCGCGCCGCGCCGACCAGCGCCATGGCCGCCTCCTGGCCGGGGCAGGTCACCTCGAGCGCGGAGCTGCGGCCCGGCTCGGTGAGCGACCCGTGCGCGAGGAACGCCCCGCGCCACGCCGCCTCCGCGTCGCACACCCCACCCGACACGACGGGCGGCGGCAGGCCCCGCACCGGGCGGCCGCGGGCGTCGAGCAGGCCGGTCTGGCGGGCCAGGCCCTCACCGTCGCGCACCACCCGCAGCACGTAGCGCGCCCCGCGGCGCAGCCCGCCCGCGCTGATCACGTGCGCCTCGCAGGTGTGCCCGTAGAGGTCGTGGATCTCGCGGCGCAGCCGCCGCGCCACCGACCCGGTGTCGACCTCGGCCTCCACGACCACGCGACCACCGACGATGTGCAGCCCGCCCGCGAAGCGCAGCAGCGCCGCGACCTCGGCCCGGCGGCAGCACGGCTTCGTGACGACGAGCCTCGACAGCTCGTCCTTGACCGCCGCCGTCATCGCCATGGGTTCGACCTCCTCGTTTCCTGCCCCTCGGGTGCGGGCCCGCTCGTCGCCGGGGCCGCATCGTGGTGGGCCGATCCGGTCTGCCTCTCGAGTTCCGCGAACACGGCACCCAGGGCCTCGGCCAACGCGGCCGGGTCGTGACGCGGCACCACGGGGTCCTCCGCGGCGACCGGCGCCAGGTGGACCCTGCCTCCGGGGGCGAGCATCGCGGCCGCAGTGCGGTGCAACCGCTCCGGCACCGGCACCGCGGCCACGTCGGCGATGACCGCGTCCACCCGCAGTTCCGGCGCGTGCTGGGAGAGTACGGCGAGGTGCTTCTCGGGTGAGAACCCGGCGGTCTCACCCGGTTCGGGGGCCAGGTTCAGCACCACGACCCGCCGGGCAGGGGACGTGATCAGCGCTTCTCTCAGTTCCGGCACCAACAGGTGCGGGATCACGCTGGTGAACCACGAGCCCGGGCCGAGCAGCAGGACGTCGGCCGCTTTCACCGCATCGAGTGCCTCCGGGCACGCCCGCGGCCGCTCCGGGCGCAGCCAGACCCGCTCCACCCGACCCGGCGTGGACGCCACCGCGACCTGGCCGCGGATGAGCGCGCCGTTGGGCCCGAGCCCGGACACCTCCGCCTCGATGTCCAGCGGATCGCAGCTCATCGGCAGCACCCGCCCGCGCAGCCCGAGCAGCGCGGCCACCTCGTCGAGCGCCGCCACCGGGTCGCCGAGCACCTCCATCAGCCCCGCGATCAGCAGGTTGCCCACGGCGTGGCCGGCGAGCGCCCCCGTGCCGCCGAAGCGGTGCTGCACGAGCGCGGCCCAGCGGCGCCCCGAGTCGGTGTCCGCGGCGAGCGCGGCCAGCGCCATCCGCAGGTCCCCCGGCGGGAGCAGACCGAGCTCCCGGCGCAGCCGGCCCGACGAGCCGCCGTCGTCGGCGACCGTGACGACCGCGGTGACGTCGTCGGTCAGCCGCCGCAGCGCCGACAGCGTGGCGTGCAGCCCGTGCCCGCCCCCCAGGGCGACGGCCGACCTCACTCGCGCCCCAGGTCGCGGTGGGTCACGCTCACCGCGACCCCTTCGGAGCCCGCGAGCCTGCGGGCCATCTCCTCGCTGATCGCGACGCTGCGGTGCTTGCCGCCGGTGCACCCCACCGCCACCGTCAGGTAGCGCTTGCCCTCGCGCCGGTACCCGGCCCCCACCAATCGCAACAGCTCCAGGTACCGGGTGATGAACTCCTCCGCCCCGTCCTGGGACAGGACGTAGTCGCGCACCGACTCGTCCTTGCCGGTGAAGTCGCGCAGCTCCGGGATCCAGTACGGGTTGGGCAGGAACCGGACGTCCACCACGAGGTCGGCGTCCATCGGCAGCCCGTACTTGTAGCCGAACGACACCAGCGTCACCCGGGTGACCTGGGCGGCCTCCGTGCCGAACGCCCGCTCGAGGGTGGCCCGCAGCTGCGGGACCGCCACCGTGGAGGTGTCCACGACCAGGTCCGCGCTCTCCCGCAGCGGCCGCAGCAGCTCCCGCTCCGCGGCGATCCCGTCCACCAGGCGGCCGTTGCCCTGCAGCGGGTGGCTGCGGCGCACCTGCTCGAACCGGCGCACCAGGACCGCGTCGGACGCCTCCAGGAACAGCAGCCTCGGCTTGTAGCCGCGCGCGTCCAGATCCTTGATCACGGCGCTCAGGTCGGCCGTGAACGCCCGGCTGCGCACGTCCATCACGACCGCGATCCGGGTGATCTCACCGCGGGCCCGCGCGCCGAGGTCGACCATCGTGGCGATCAGCTCGGGCGGCAGGTTGTCCACCACGAACCAGCCGAGGTCCTCCAGGACCTTCGCCGCCGTGCTGCGGCCCGCCCCGGACAGCCCGCTGACCAGCGTGACCTCGATGCCGGGCGGCTCCGAGCCCACGGCGCCGCCCGATCCCCGGGCCGCCGCGGCCGGTCCCGGCTCCCCCGCCGTCGCGCTGCGCGCCGCACCGTTCGCGGCCGAACCGTCGACCCCGGAGCCGTCCGCCCCCGATCCGTCCGCAGCTGAGCCGTCCACCTTCGCGGCGTCCAGCGCCGCGCCGTCCCCGTTCACCGTGCCCCCGTCCACAGTGCCTTTCACAGTGCTGTCATTCCGAGCGCTGTCATTCCGAGCGCTGTCATTCCGAGCGCTGTCATTCCGAGCGCTGCCGTTCCGAGCGCTGCCGTCCTGAGCGCTGCCGTTCCGAGTGCCGCCGTTCCGAGTGCCGCTGCTCACGGTGCCACCCCGCGCCGGGCCGGCCCTCACCGGGCCTCCCCGGCCGCCGGCTGGGGCGCGGCGGGCGTGCGGCCGTGCAGCGCGTCGAGCACCGCGGCCGCCGTCCGCGGGCCGAACCCGGGCAGCGCCGCGATCTCGTCCAGGTCCGCGGCCTTGAGCTTGCGCAGCGAACCGAAGTGCTTGAGCAGCGCCGCCTTCCGCGCCGGGCCCAGCCCGGGCACGCCGTCCAGCTCCGAGGCGACCATGCTCTTCGACCGGCGCTGCCGGTGGTAGGTGATGGCGAACCGGTGCGCCTCGTCCCGCACCCGCTGCAGCAGGTAGAGGCCCTCGCTGGTGCGGGAGAGGATCACCGGGTCCTCCTCGGCGGGCAACCACACCTCCTCGAGGCGCTTCGCGAGCCCGCACACCGCCACGTCGGTGACGCCGAGCTCGGCCAGCACGTCCGCCGCCGCCTCCACCTGCGGCCGGCCACCGTCGACGACCAGCAGGTTCGGCGGGTAGGCGAACTTGCGGGGGCGACCGGTCTCGGGGTCGATGCCCGGGCGGTGCCCGGGATCCCCGGCCGGCACCTCACCGGACTCGCCGCCGCCCCGGCCGCCGTTACCGGACCGACCTCCCGTCTCGGCGAGGTAGCGGCGGAAGCGGCGGCGCACCACCTCCGCGATCGCCGCCACGTCCCCGCCCGCGGCCCCGCCGCGGATCTCGAACCTCCGGTACTCCGACTTGCGGGCGAGCCCGTCCTCGAACACCACGAGCGATGCCACCACGTCGCTGCCCTGCACGTGGCTCACGTCCACGCACTCGATCCGCAGCGGCGCCGTGTCGAGCCCGAGCGCGTCCTGGATCTCCTGCAGCGCCGCCGACCGCGCGGTGAGGTCGCCCGCGCGGCGCAGCTTGTGCTGGGTGAACGCCTCCGCGGCGTTGCGCGCCACCGTCTCGGCCAGCGCCCGCTTGTCCCCGCGCTGCGGCACCCGCAGCTGCACCCGCGACCCGCGCAGCTCCGACAGCCAGTCGACGATCGAGCCGGGGTCCGCCGGCAGCACCGGCACGAGGATCTCCCGCGGCACCGGCTGGGTGGCGTCGTCGGCCGAGCCGGCGAGCGCGGCCTGCTCGCCGTAGAACTGGGTGAGGAACCGCTCCACCAGCTGGGCGGTGTCGGTCGGCTCGACCTTGTCGATCACCCACCCGCGCTGGCCGCGCACCCGGCCGCCGCGCACGTGGAACACCTGCACCGCGGCCTCGAGCTCGTCCTCGGCGAACGCGACGACGTCGGCGTCGGTGCCGTCGCCGAGGACCACGGCCTGCTTCTCCATGGCCCGCCGCAGCGCCCCGATGTCGTCGCGCAACCGGGCCGCCCGCTCGAACTCCAGCTGCTCGGACGCCTCGGCCATCTTCCGCTCCAGCTGGCGCACCAGGTGGTCGGTGCGCCCGGAGAGGAAGTCGCAGAAGTCCTCGACGATCGCGCGGTGCTCGTCGGCGTCGACCCGGCCCACGCACGGCGCCGAGCACTTGTCGATGTAGCCCAACAGGCACGGCCGCCCGATCTGCCCGTGCCGCTTGAACACCCCGGCGCTGCACGTGCGCGCCGGGAAGACGCGCAGCAGCAGGTCGAGCGTCTCGCGGATCGCCCACGCGTGCGCGTACGGGCCGAAGTAGCGCACCCCCTTGCGCCGCGGCCCCCGGTAGACGTGCAGCCGCGGGAACTCCTCGTTCATCGTCACCGCGAGCACCGGGTAGGTCTTGTCGTCGCGGTAGCGGACGTTGAACCGGGGGTCGAACTCCTTGATCCAGTTGTACTCGAGCTGCAGCGCCTCCACCTCGGTGGCGACCACGGTCCACTCGACCTTCGCCGCGGTCATGACCATCTGCCGGGTGCGCGGGTGCAGCCCGGCGATGTCGGCGAAGTAGGAGTTGAGCCGCTGCCGCAGGCTCTTCGCCTTCCCGACGTAGATCACCCGCCCGTGCGGGTCGGAGAACCGGTAGACCCCGGGCGCCTCCGGGATGGAACCGGGCGCCGGGCGGTACCGGGAAGGATCGTTCGAGGCGGGATCGCGCATGGCTCCTCCAGGGTAGGACCGGACAGCGGCGCGCCCGGCCGGCACCGCCCGGCCGGCGCGTCGGCGGCGTGGTGTAGGCGCCTGCCCCGGAACTGTCACCGCCCCGTGGTTACATCTCTCGCAGCGAACACACGTTCGATCGGAGGTGGTCCCCGTGGGCCGAGACCCGGGTGCGCGCGCAGGCGGGACGAAGCTCGCCACGGTCCGCAAGCTGCTCGCCAAGGCCGAGCGCGCGGCCACCGCGGCCGAGGCGGAGATCTACACGGCGAAGGCCGTCGAGCTGATGGCCCGCCACGGCATCGACGCCGCGCTGCTCGCCGCGGCCGCCCCCGGCGAGGACGAGATCGGCCCGCTGCGGATCCCGGTGCACGACCCGTACAGCATGGGCAAGGCGCGCCTGCTCGGGTGGACGGCCGCCGCACTGGGCTGCCGCTGGGTGCTGCACGGGACGTGGAGCGGCCGGGCGGGCGGGGTCGGCCGGGCGTCCGCGGTCACCGTGTTCGGCCACGCCTCCGACCGCGAACGGGTCGAGGTGCTCTACACGTCGCTCCTGCTGCAGGCCACCTCGCAGCTCGCCCGGGTCCGCCCGCCCGACCCGAGCGAGTCCGTGGCGGCCTACCGCCGGTCGTGGCTCGAGGGGTTCGCCGCGCAGGTCCACCGCAGGCTGGTCGAGGCCGAGCAGCGGGCGGCGGGCCGGGCCGCGGGCCCGGGCGGACCACCCGGGGTCGCGCTGGTGCTCGCCGACCGCAGGCAGCGGGTGGAGGAGCGGTTCGCGGCCGCCTACCCCGGCCTCGCCACGCTGCGCCCGAGCGCCCTGTCCGGATCCGGTCGCGCGGCGGGGGCGCTCGCCGGGCAGCGCGCCGACCTCGGCGGCAGCGGTCGGCTCGGCGCCGGGATGCGCCGGGCGCTCGGGGCGTGAGGGATGCGACGTCTGGTCAGACCGGCAGGGCGATCAGCCGCTCCACCACCGTGTCGAGGCGCTCGGCGGCCACGTGCGGGCGCTCCACCACGTCCGGCACGCGGCCCTCGAGCCGGGTGGCGAGGCCGCCGATCAGCCCGGCCCGCACGGCGCCGTGCACGTCCCACGAGTGCACCGCGACGAGGGCCACCTTCTCCGGCGGCAGCTCCACCTGCTGGCAGGCCCAGAGGTACACCCGCGCGGGCGGCTTGAACGAGGCGATCCGCTCGGCGGAGAAGGTGTCGCGCAGGTAGGTGC
>Ga0310834_100906_pt1 | contig 23395 bp, 25 predicted proteins | sample SM_ome_2_FD_201314 | JGI IMG/M metagenome (GOLD analysis project Ga0310834, IMG submission 201314) | Sorghum-adapted microbial communities enriched on stacked mutant (SM) sorghum from Joint BioEnergy Institute, Emeryville, California... ... | reverse complement strand
TGCCGGTGGTCGGCGCCGGCCGCAACGCCGCGGAGGCGTACCGGCCGTATCTGGTCACGGTCGCCGGCATACGGCTGGCGATTCTCGCCTTCTCCCAGGTGCACGCCCTGTCGTCGACCTGGCGGGCGACCGACTCGCGTCCCGGCATCGCCGTCGCCTTCGACACGGCCCGGACCACCGCGGCGGTGCGGGCAGCCCAGAAACAAGCCGACGTGGTGATCGTCTTCATGCACTGGGGCATCGAGGGAAGCTCGTGCCCGAGCGGGGAGATGAAGACGTTCGCCGCCAAGATGGCCGCCGCGGGGGCAGATCTCGTGGTCGGCACCCACGCCCACGTGCTCCTGGCCGACGGGTGGAAAAACAGCACATATGTCCATTACGGGCTGGGCAACTTCGTCTGGTACACAAGCTCCCACAGCACCGACACCGGCGTACTTCGGGTGACGATCAACAAACAAGGCGTGATCAAGCGGGAGTTCCTTCCCGGGGTGGTCTCCGCGACCGGCCAGCCGGTACCGGCGACGGGAGCGGCCAAGCAACGGGTGACGCGCAAGATCGCACAGGCGGAGAAATGCACTGGTCTGGCCCGAACAGCCCGCGGCTAACCGCCTAGACGAGTGATTCCCAAGTGATCAGTGGTCGTAGGCGATCAGCGACCGTTTGATCGGTGCGTTGATTCGCCAGTTGTGCCAGATCGCAGCGGCCATGGCGAGCAGGCGTTGCGCGATACGGGCGTATACCCCGGCGGGTGTACGCCCGCCGTGCTGTTCGAGGTCGAGTTGACCTTTGAGGGTGTCGTTGACCGACTCGATCCACTGCCGTACCCCGGCGAGGTTGCCGTGCCGGTGTTTCTCGTCCTTGCGGTCCGGGCGTACCAGCAACACTTTGACCTGCTCGGTGGCGTAGCGTTCCATGTCCCGCCCGGCCAGGCCCTTGTCGGCCAGCACGACCATGCCGGTGCGCAGCACCTGCTCGTCGCGGGCGGCGGCGAGCAGTTCCTGGGCGACCTCCCGCTCGCCGAGCTTGGGATCGGCCAGGCACCATGCCACCGGCATCCCCTCGGCGGTGGTCACCAGATACAGCTTGAGCCCCCAGTACCAGCGGGAGTGCGAGGCGCAGTAGCCGTAGTTCGCCCAGCCGGCCAACTGCGAGCGTTTGACCGTCTGGCGGGAGGTGCCGCACGGCACCGGGGTCGCGTCGAACAGGCGCAGCTCGTCCCACCAGGACGGGCACGAGGTGGCCAGCACCAGCGTCGTACGAGCGATCAGCGGCGCGGCGGCCTTGACCCGCTTGTGGTAGCCGGGCTGGTTGGGCAGATACGGGAACAGGTGCCCGAGCCTGCCGTAGCACATCCGCAGCCAGTGGTGCTCGGAGCGGGCGCCCAACAACACCTGGGCCACCGCCAAACACACCAGCTCGGCGTCGGACAGCTTCTTGGGTCGGCCCGGGCGGCGTCGTTGCGGCGGGACCACGTGGTCGTCGACCAGCACGTACAGTGCGGTCAAGAGGGTATCGAGGTTTGCAGTCACGAGCGACCATCGATACCCTCCCCTACCCCTTCAGATCAACAAACCACGCCGACCTGCGGCCACTTGGGAATCACTCGTCTAGAGGGGCGTAGACTGGACGACACGTCAGGGATGCGAGTTGGCACCGGTCTGGGGACTGGGCTAAAGTTCTCATCCGTGCCACGGCCCTTGTCACAGGGGCCATGCGGACGTAGCGCAGTTGGTAGCGCATCACCTTGCCAAGGTGAGGGTCGCGGGTTCGAGTCCCGTCGTCCGCTCGGAGAGGCCACTGAGGTGCCCCCGAGGGCCTCAGCCCCGGTGGGGTGGCCGAGAGGCGAGGCAACGGCCTGCAAAGCCGTGTACGCGGGTTCAAATCCCGTCCCCACCTCAGCTCCACCTGTACGGGCGATTGGCGCAGTGGGAGCGCGCTTCCTTGACACGGAAGAGGTCACTGGTTCGAACCCAGTATCGCCCACCAGCTGTATGTCCAGCTCACGTGGCCCGTGGCTAGGTATCTGGTAACGGGTCAACTGCTGTCTGGCCCTTATGTGGGGAGCGTGCGGAGAGCGGGGCTGCTCCCCGGTGGTGGCCACTCTCATGCACCGATGGACTGGGTGAGCACTATGCCGGACAGGTTGTCACGTCCTGGATGCTGGGGGTTGAGGAGCGGTTTGTTCCCACCGGGCCTGTAGTCCGTCGACGAGCCGTTTCTCTACGGCGGCGCTGACGTGACTGTAGGTGTCGCGGATGCCGGGCAGCCGGTGGCCGAGGCGTTTGGCTTGGGCGGCTTCTGGGATGCCGTCTTCGATGAGCAAGGTTTTGTGGCTGTGGCGGAGGTCGTGGAAGTGCAGTCCGCGGATGATGGCGGGGATGCCGTTGCTGGGGCCGCCGTCGACCGCGGGTCGCCAGTGGCGGCGGTGGAAGCTGAAGCGGCGGTGTAGTCCACCGTCGCGGCCGGTGAAGACGTGGTCGTGGTGGTGGTCGTTGAGGTGGTGTCGGAGTAGGTCGACCAGGAATGGCGGTAGCAGGATGTTGCGGGCAGCTGCCGGGGTTTTGGGAGGGCCGAGGGTCAGGTGGCCGCCGACCTCGTGCAGGTTGCCGTCGTCGGGGTCGATGAGGATGCGGCCGTCGTCGAGTTTGCAGTTGGGTCGGCGTAGTCCGGCCAGTTCGCCCCAGCGCATGCCGGTGTAGGCGGCGGTGATGATCAGGATGTGGTTGGGTGGGGTTGAGGCGTGCGGCGATCTGGTTGACCTGTTCGGGTGTGGCCCAGGGCCGTTCTGGTCGGTGTGAGGAGCTGTTGCGTAGGCGTCGGCATGGGTTGGTGGTGGCCGGACCACCATGGACGCTCCCCGTGTCACTGGTGGTCAAGGCTGGCCGCGGGGGCATGGGGTTGATCACAGTGGACGCTGTCGGGTGGGTGTGTGCCCCGGCGGTGATGATCATTGCCAGGTCGGTGGGGGAGAAGCGTAGGTGCTTGCCGATGAACGCGCATGGGATTGCACGGGCGGTGGCCTTCTTGCGCAGGCAGGACGGGCTTACCTGCAAGAGTGCAGCGGCTTGGTCTGCGGTGTAGAGCAGCGGCGCTTCGCGGTGGCCGCTTGACGGCGGTTCCGTCATTGCCGGCACCGTTGTGGCGACCGGCAAGTGCCGCCGCGGTTGGAAGCCGCGGTGGCGTCGGAACTGGCAGAACTTCCGCACGATTCGAAGATCACCACGTCCTCGTGCTGCAGCAGCCACTGCGGGTCGCCGGCGGCGATGGCCGTGCGGGCGTTCTCCTGTTGGAAAAACGATGCCCGCGGGACGAGCCGGCCATCACGGATACCGGCGATGAGCGCAGCGCATTCCTCACGCGGCCGGAGACCGGCGTTGATGCCTGTGGCGGCGACCATGCCGGGGATGTCGACGAGTTCGCCGTGGCGGCGGTAGGGGCGGGCGGTGACGGCGACGATGCCGCCGGGGCGCAGGATCGCGGCGGCGCCGGTGAGGATCTGAGCGAAGCCGGCGGCGAGGTGGTCAAGGTCGTGGTAGGCGAGGTTGTCGGGGCCGCCGTACTGGTGGTTGATTTTGCGGACCTTGCCTCGGCGGGGGCCGGGGGTGCGGGCCTGGCCGTGGGTGGACGGCCCGTACGGCGGCGAGGTGATGACCAGGGCGATGCGGCCGTGTAACTGTTGCGGGACGAGGGCGGGCAGGCGCCGGGAGTCGCCCTGCACGATCTGACCGGCGCCGGTCGCGCCCTGCGCCGCGGCGAGGCGCAGGTTGTCGGCGGCCAACGCCGCCCGCCGGGCCTCGTCGCACACCCACTCGCCTGGCTGCGGGAAGGTGTGGATCAGGTAGCGGGCGATTGAGGGCAGCATCTTGCCCGGATGGGCGAACGACTCTTTCGTGTAGCGGCCGCGCCGCTGCTTTCGGGAGCACACCTGTCCGGTGAGGAGCACCGAGCCCTGCCGCATCGCGGACACGACGGTCGGGATCGGCACCTGTGCGCGATCATGCATCGCTGCCTCCGGCGTTGTTGCAGAACGCGAGGAGCTTGACGTGCACGCGCAGGTGCCGGCCGTCGACCAAGGCTGAGCGAAGGCCGGGCGGCGGCTCGTTGTCGGGTAGCTGTGCGGTGAGCACGAGGAACTCCTGCTGCCAGATAAGTCCGGCGGTGCGGGCAGCGGCGATGACACCGGCTCGATAGGTCACCGGGTGCTCGGTGAGGCTGTCGTCGCAGCCGGGTGCGGTGAGCGCGGTGAGCAGGTATCCACCAGGACGCAGTCCGCCCCGCCAGGTCTGCATCGTCGCGCTGAGCCCGACCAGATCGCCGTGTGGTACGTCTGGGCGTGGCAGCGCGGCGAAGATCAGGCCAGTAGATACTCCCCGGCCGGTCAAGGCGGGCCGGCTGGGCGCCGCGACGACGTCAACATCGGGGAGCGCGGTGGCTGGGCGGCGGCCAAGATGTTCGGCCGCGCGGGTGATCGTCGGATGCTCGTCCAGTTCGACGATGAGATCGCCCACCGCACTCAAGCGGGTTGATCAGGCCTGCGGCGTCGCGAGCGGTGACGCGCTGGTCATGGCGATCGTCGTGGTGATGACCTTCGTGCTGCGTATCGCGTTGCTGGTCCTGCTGATCGGCGTCGCACCGCTCGCGCTGACGTGTCACGCCAAGCCGCCCACCGAAGGGCTGGCGTACGCGTGGTGGCGCGCCCTCGCCGCATGCCTGGGCATCCAACCCGGCCAAGCCGTCATCATCCTCGCCACCGTCCGGGTGTTCCTCACCCCAGCCGGGCCGCAGGTGTTCGGCATACCGGCCACCACCGGCGGGCTGCTGGCCATCCTGGTGGTCCTGACCATGCTGTGGCTGCTGATCAAGCTGCCGTCCTGGATGAAACACCTCATCCTCGGACCGCTGGGCCAGCGGCACGGGCGTGGCCTGGTCGGTCAGGTCATCCACGCGGTCATCATGCTCAAGACCCTCGGCGTCACCCTCGGCGTCCTCGCCGGGATCGGCGGCGGGCAAGCCGTTCCCGAGCCGCCCGCCGCCCCCATCCTCGCCCCGAGCCGGGAACGGGAACGGGGCCGTCCCCGAGCCGGGGTCCGTCCCCCAGCGGGTCGACCCCGCCGACAGGCGGTCCCCGACCCGTTCCTCGTCACCGTTCCGGAGTCGTCACGTCCAGTCCCACGCGGCCCGGTCGTTGGCGTCCCGCACCGGCCCCGCCCGGCCCGGCCGCGTTCAGCCACGCACCGGCCCACCACACGCCACTGCCCGCGCCCGCCGGAACCGCCACCGCACCGGTGTTCAGCCACGCCCCGATCCCGGCCACCCCGCGCCCGGCCCCGACCCCGCCGGTGGCCCCGACACGGTTCTCGCACCAGCCGCAACCGGTGCCTTCTACACCCACGACCGGCTCGCAGCCAGCTCCGGCGCAGTTCAGCCACGCCCCGACCCCGGCCACCCCCCATGCGCCGTGGCGGCCCAGCCCCGGCGGCGACATTCTCCGCAGCGCCGCGCCCGCAGACCGCGCCGAAACGGCCACCAGCACCCGTCACTTCGGTGTTCTCGTCCCCGGCCCGCCCGACACCGGGCTCGTCCCGGTCCGCCGTGCCGTTCCGGTCTCCGGCCTCGCCATCCCCAAGATCGTCCCTGTCGCGGGCCGGCGGCCGGGTGCCGGCCCCATCGGTACCGCCGCCCTCGGCGTCGTCCGGATCCGGGAAGGTGGCTCGTCCCGCACCGCCGTCCCCGTCCCCGCGATCGTCGCCATCCGGTGCGTCGTCCCCGTCCCGCCGTTCCCGGCCGCCGTGGTGGTGCGGATGCTGCTGATCCAGCAGGTGTCCCGGCTGGTGCGGCTTCCACTCGGCGGCTGACGGCGGGCCTCTGCCGCCGGCGCTACCGGGCGACGTGGTGGGGGAGGGGCGGCAGCCGCCGGTGCCTCGGCGGGTTCGCAGGTGGCCAGTGCCAGGATCCCGTACTGGAGGCCCCGGCCGCCGGGACCGCCCCCCGCCTTCGCCCGGCTGGTCTGCCCCCGGCCGCGACCGGCGTACCCACGGCCCCACGCCCGGGCAGCCCCAGCGGGACCGGGCAGCCGGCGGGAAGCGGCGCTGCCACGTCCGCAGGAGAGGCGGCGGGCGGGACGCCGCCACGGCGTCCGGTGCCTGCGGGGGTCACGCCGGCCCGGGTCATGCCACGACGCCGGCCGACCTGGCAGGCGTCGAGCTGCCGCCCGTCCGCAACCGGCTGGCCCGAACCACCGCCGGGCCCATTACGGCCGTCGGGCACCGGCCGGCCGTCCGAGACCGGCTGGCCGAGCCTTCGGAGCCGCCCGGCCGGCGATCCCCGAGCGAGCCGACCGGTCAGAACGCTTTTCCCTCGGCGCGGCTTATCATCGAGTGTGCTAACGCGGCCGAGGTCGTGTCCTGGCATGGCTGCGCGGCGGGTTCCTGAAGCGGTCTAGGAGAATGACCAGCTTCACGGCCGGCGCCGCACGCCCGTGCGGACTTCACACTCCATGCCGGCCAAGGCTCGCAGGTTCGCCACGGTGGCCGGCTCGATCCAAAGACCGTGCGTCCGGGCGGCACGTTGTGTCTCGGCAAATCGTTGGCCAGGCAAGCGTGCATCGGCGGGACCGGCAGCGCGGTTGACCAATTCCGCGAGGTCACCGATGGCGGGAAGCGATCGCGCCGGGTCGAGCCACTGGGGGTCGATGACGACCAGGAACATCGCGCAGTCGGCGAGGCCAGTCGCCACCGGCGGCGCGCCGACCAGCATCGCCAACGCCTGCACTGCGGCGGCCAGTCCGAACCCCCGGTGCCCCGCCCAGGCCAGCATCGCGCCGTCGTCGAGGACGGCGGCGGCGTCCGTGGTCGGCCTGCCCGCCTGGTCCAGGCCGCAACCAGCGGGGAGTGACTCGCCGATGGCGGCCCGGCGGACCAGTTCACTGTAGGCCAGTGGTGTTACTGAACTATCGAAGATCAACGGATACGGATTGCCCGGAACCGCGATGGCGATCGGGTTGGTGCCCAGCACCCGACGCCCGCCGGGTGTAGGGGCCACAATCGCCGGCGCCGCCGAGCTTGTGATGATGCTGGCCAGACCTTGGTGGGCTAGCTCATTGCCGTAGACACGCAGGCTGCCGGTGAGGAACACGTTTCGCACGGCTGCAACACCGACGCCGCTGGCCTTCGCCAGGTCGGCGGCGGCTGACATTGCCCGCGTCGCGGCGAGGTATCCGATCCCTCCGTGTCCGTCGACGAGGACGCATCCCCCGCGTGCTGACACCACCTCGCTGACGTCGCCGCGGGGTGCGCCGGCGGCCAGGATCTCCGCGATCCACGTGACGCGCCGCAGCCCGAGTGCTTCCATGCCGGCCGCCTCGGCGGCGAGCAGGTGGTCAGCGACGACAGCCGCGTCGGCCGTTGCGTAGCCTAGCGGTGTCAGCGCAGCGACGCAGAGGTGATGGGCGTCGGCCCAGGTCAGATGGATCATCCGGGAGTGGGTATCGCGTCGAGCACGGGCATGGGTCGCTGCCCGAGCGGTTGGCGGGGTAGGTACCTGCCGCCGGATGCCTCGTCGCTCAGGGTGCCGTCGTCGAGCATGACTCGTCCGGCCCGGATGGTGTATCGCACCTGGCCAGGTAGGTCACGGCCTTCATAGAGGCAGTAGTCGCTGGCCCCGAGGTGACGTGACGCGGTGCAGGTTGTCCGGCCGGACGGATCGAGCACGACCAGGTCTGCGTCCTTGCCCTGTGCGATGCGCCCCTTGCTGGGCAGTCCGAACAGGTCGGCCGGGTTCTCCGAGAGGACCGACACGAGCCGCGGCAGGGTCAGGCGCCCGGCACACACGCCTTCGCCGTACATCAGCGGCAGCAGGTGCTCGATGCCCTCCGCGCCGAACGGCGCCTGCAAGATGTTCATGCCTTGTGCCTTCATTTCGAGGGTTCGCCCGGCGTGGTCGGTGCCGACCACCTGTACGGTGCCGTTGGCGACGGCTGCCCACAGCCGCTCGTTGTCGCTTGTGTGCCGTAGCGGGGGTGCTATTTTGCTCAGCGCCCCGCGGCGCAGCACCTCGTCGTTAGTGAGCACAAGATAATGCGGGCAGGTCTCGATCCAGACGGGTATGCGGGCCGTCCGTCGGGCCAGACTCACTACCTCGATCCCGTCGCCTGCCGCCAAGTGTGGGATGTAAAGCGGGCATCCGACCGCTTCGGCCAGAGCGATGACTCGCAGCACCGCCTCAGTCTCGAACAAATGCGTGTGGCATTGCAGAAACGTGTCGTTCGGCAGGTCGGGGGTATCCCAGAGTCGTGATTCAAGGAAATCTATGCCATCACCGTTCTCGGCGTGCACTACGGCAATGCCACCGGCCTTCGCCACGGCCTCCATTCCGGCGATGAGGTGCCGGTCGTCGACCATCATCCCGCGCTGGCGGTAGGCGGTGAAGAACTTGAATGAGGTGACGCCTCGACTGACCAGTTCCGGCACCTGTGCCGCTGGGTCGTCGTGGCTGTCGAAGGCGACGTGTAGGGCGAAGTCGACCGCCGGCCTGCCGTTCCATTCGGCGAGGTAGGCGTCGACGATCTCGACCGGTGTGGTTTTGGCAAATCCCCATGATGGGAACGCCGCGACGAAGGCGATCGTCGTGGTCACACCGGCCGAGACGCCGGCCAGTCCGGTGCGTTCCAGGTCGTCGGCGTAGACCGGATGGGTATGTGCGTCGATGACCCCGGGCAGGACGTAGCAGCCTGTGGCGTCGATGACCCGCTTGGCCCGCAGGTCGCCGAGCTCACCGACCTCGACTATATGGCCGTCGTGGATCGCCACGTCGGCACGGACTTCATGACTGGACGACACGACCGTGCCGCCACGGATCGCCAAGTCCATCGTGGTCATGAACGTGCTCCCCAGATCGATATCACGTTGTCTGCGGTGACCACGTCATGTCTGCTCCGCAGAAGTTCGATCGCCGCGTCGTGCAGGCGCTGTGAGGTGGATGCGCAGGCATCGGCGACGACTACGCTGTAGTAGTCCAAAAAGGCGGCGTGACGCACGGTGGACTCGACGCAGCCGTTGGTTACGATGCCGGCGGTGGCGACGGAGAGTACACCGTTGGCCCGCAGGACAAGCTCTAGATTTGTGCCGACGAAGGCGTCCGAGCGGTGCTTGCGGATGACCACGTCGCGCGGCGTGAGAACCAGCTCGGGGATGATCTCGTGCCCCCACGTGCCGTCCACCGTATACTGACCGGCCAGCTCCGGCCGCGAGTAGCTCTTGAAGTACGACCAGGCGGGCGAGTCACTACGCCCGTCCGGAAGAGTGGTGTTCTGCGTGTAAATTACCAGGACACCCGCGTCATGAGCCGCTTCGACCAGCCGGCGCACTGGCTCGATCACGGCGCGGACGAGGCTCGCGTCCTCACCCCTCCGCGCATAGGCGCCGTCGTCGCTCAGTAGGTCGTTCTGCATGTCGATGACGAGCAACGCCGTGTGGGCCGGTTGCAGGATCTCCTCCACTGTCTCGAAGACGGCCATGCCGTTGATCTCACGCATCAGCGGTCTCCCTCCCTACTTCGCGCGATGACGTCGGCCGCAAGGCGGCTTACCCGCGCGTCGAGGCTGAGCCACTCGTCGAGGTTGACGGCGGACTGGCGTTCCTCCCAGGTGGCCATCTCATCAACGACCCCGAAGGTGCCGCCTGTAGTGTGGAGCATTTCCAGCGCGCGGCGGGCGGAGGCGACCGCCATCCGCAGCACCGTGTTGGCGTAGAGGATCACCTTGTAACCCATGTCCGCGAGTTCCTTTGCCGGGAGGACCGGGGTCTTGCCACCCTCCACCATGTTGATGACCATCGGCGCCTTCACCTCCTTTGCGATGATCCGCAACTCCTCTTCGCTAGTCGGCGCCTCGATGAAGACCATGTCCGCGCCGGCCTCGACGAAATGGTGGGCCCGGCGGATCGCCTCGTTAAGTCCGTCGGTGGCGAGCGAGTCGGTCCGAGCGATCAAGACCAGGTCGGGGTCGCGGCGCGCCTCGGCCGCTGCCACAAGCCGTTCGATCATTTCGTCTAGCGGGGCGACGCTCTTGTCATCGAAGTGCCCGCAGCGCTTGGGGTTGATCTGGTCCTCGATCTGCAGTGCGGCCACCCCGGCTCGCTCGAACTCTCGCACCGTACGGGTTACGTTGAGCGCGTTGCCGTAGCCGGTATCGATGTCGGCGATCACAGGGACCGTCACCGAGTCGACGATCCGGGAGGTGACGGCGAGCAGTTCGCTCATGCCCATTAAACCGACGTCGGGCAATCCGAGCCAGGTATTGCTGATGCCCGCGCCGGTCGCGTAGAGGGCAGGAAAGCCCGCACTTTCGGCAAGTCTGGCGAACAGCGGGCTCACCACGCCTGGGCAGACGATCGCGCCCCCCAGCCCCAGCTGAGCCCGCAGCCTTCGTGCCGCGCTTTCTGTCACGTCAAACTCCTCCCGTGAGCGTTGCCGCCCGTCACATTGTTTGCTGTCGCACCCGCCTGGGGTGTCGGACCGGCCGGTGGTTGCCGTTCCCGAAGCGCCGGATCCATCTCCACGCCGGCGAAGAGTCCTGCCACGCCGAGCCCGGGAGTGCCTACTGCGGCGGCGTCCATCCATGTGGCTATGTCCGTACCGGTTCCGAGCGTCTCGATCTTGTGCCGGACGGCGGCGAGGTATCTGTCGTCATTCTCCGGCCCAATCGGATCGAGGACCCGGGCAGCGAACGTTGACCCGTCCCGTAATGTGACTCGGACGGCGGCGGGCATGTGCGTCGGCCACGACTTGGTCATCGCCGGGTCGTGCTCAACGGTGACCCGCTCCGCGAGCTTGATCACTGCGGGGTCCGCACCGGCCCGGCTGACGGCATCGTTGAGATCGCCGTGGACGATGAGAGTGGCGAGTAGGACCGGGATGGAAAACCGTACCGCTAGCGGACTTTCGGTGTGCACGCCACGAACGAGTAGGCCGACCTCGGGCACCTGGACTTCAACCCGGATCACGTCGGCCGCGGCGAACGAGAATTGCCGTTGCAGGTCTGCGAGGGCATCCAGGGCGCTGTGTGTGTACGCACACGCCGACCAGTGCTTGAGGTAGCCGCGGGTGATGGCCCAACCGTGGCCCCGGTGCAACCGCACCGTTCCCCCGCCACCCCGCACCACTCCGTACGCGATGTCGAGCGAGTCGCTCGAGGCGGTAATGCCGGCTCGGGCGAGGTAGGCGGCGCGTACGCCGGCCTGGGCCCCTTGGCCGGCCAGAATGTTGCGGACGGTCCGGCCCGACGTGCAGGACGACCAAGCACCGGCCGGAGCAAGATTGGCTGCGATCGACACTGCATGTGCCGCCCGGCGTGCGTCCAGGTCCAACAGCCGCGAGGCGGCGAGGGCGGCGGCGGGCGCGCCCAATGCCCCATGCGGGTGGATCTCCGGGCGCAGGTTTACCGCACGACCGAGGTCAGCCTGCAGTTGGTATCCAAGGGCGACCGCCGTTAGCAGCTCGGGGACACTCACCCTCTCCGTCTCGGCGACGGCGACGGCTGACGGCACGACGTGGGCACCAGGGTGGCCAGCTCCACGCAGCCCTTCGTCCAGCTCGTTCCATACTGCCGCAGTGGCGTTGACGAATGCGGCGACATCGGGCGCGGCGCCCGGGTAGGCTTCGACCACCGTAGACGCCGGGCCGCCGGCGGACCCGTCGAGGACGCCGGCGAGACCGGTGGCCTGGGAGGCCAGACGCGCGACCGCCACCGTGTCGGCGACCACGGCGGCGCAGCGCCGCAGCACTCGATCGGGGACAGCCGCGGCGAGGAGGTCGGCGAGGTATTCCTCAACGGGAAGGGCGGGTGGTGTGAGGTGGCGGGTCATGGTTCGAGTACTAACTTTCCGGCCACATCTCCGCTCGCGAGCGCCCGGTGGGCGGAGGCGGCCTGCGCCAGAGGCAGCCTGTCCTGTATCGCGACGGTGATTCGGCCTCGCGCGGTCGCCTCGATGACTCGGTCCATATCCTGCAACAGCCAGCCACGTGAGGCGATGACCGAGGTGTACGAACGGAACAGTCCGATCAGGTCCATCTCCGTATGCTCACCGGCGTGGGCACCGTAAAGCACGTAGCGTCCGCCCGGTCGCAAGCATGCGATACCGGTACGCATGAACGGCCCGCCGCTGGCATCAACGACAAGGTCGGCGCCTGCGCCAGTCTCCTTGTGGACGACCGCGGGCAGGTCGGCATCCGGGGCCACGACGATGGTGGCACCGAGATCGGCTGCCAGCTGACGCCGCCGCGGGCTGCCTGCCACCGCGACAACCTGCGCACCCGCCCACACGCTGAGCTGGACCAGCGCCGAGCCGACACCGCCGCCTGCTCCGGTCACCACAACGGTCTGCCCGGCCGTGAGGTGGCCGCGGCGAAACAGCGCGTGCCAGGCCGTCCCGAACCCGAGCTGCAGGCAGGCCGCCACTTCAAACGGGATCTGTTCGGGCAGCCGGAACAGTCCGGTGACGGGGGCTGCCACCACCTCGGCGTACATGCCGGGGACTTCTATGCCGGGCCGAGCCGGTCGCTGGCAGACATTGATGAGACCTTGCCGGCACGGCTGGCAATTCCCACACGGCGGGTAGGCGCTCACGATGACCCGCTCGCCGAGCCAATCGCGGCTGACATCGTGACCGACCTCGATGACCGTGCCCGCGCCTTCGCGCCCTAACTGGTGCTCCGGATTGACGGCGAACCCTGAGGTGCCGGCGCGTTCGTCTAGGTCGAGATGGTTCACCCCGGCAGCCGCGATACGGACGAGGACGCCGTCGGGTGGGCAGGCCGGCATAGGTACGTCCAGCAGCTGCAGCACCTCTGGTACGCCGAAATCGGTGAAGCGGACCGCCTTCACGATCTGTCCTCCGACGGGCCAGCGGCGGGAGCCTCATCGAGGTACGCCTGCCTCACCTGGTCGAGGATCCCGTCCTCGGTCGAGTGGCCGCTGAAGACGAGGCGGCCGGTGCTCATGATGAGGACGCGTCCGGTGAGTTGGAGCACTCGCGTGTTCTGCTCGACGATGAGCGTCGCCACCCCCAGCGCGGAGATTCGTTCGACAGCGGCGAGAACCTCGTCGACGACCACCGGCGCGAGGCCCTGTGACGCCTCGTCGAGCAGCAACACCGTCGGGTCCAGCATGAGTCCGCGCGCGATCAGCAGCATTTGCCGTTCGCCGCCAGAGAGTGTTCCGGCATCCTGCCGGTGCCGCTCCCGCAGGCGTGGAAACAATTCCATCGCCTGCTCGTGCAGCTCGTTGCGGCGCACTTTGGCGATCCAGCCGCCACCGCTGTAGAGGTTGTCACGCACTGACATGGTCGGGAAGACCCGTCGGCCCTCACAGACATGAGCCACACCGCGACGAACGATGGCGTGTGCCGGTCGGTCCAGGATGGACTCGCCGTTGAGCTTTGCCGAACCCCGTGCCACGGGTACCATGCCGGAGAGCGCGTTGAGCAGGGTGGTTTTGCCGGCACCGTTGCGCCCCAGCAGGATCACCCGCTCACCCCTGTCGAGCTTCAGGCTGATCCCGTCCAGCGCGGTTGCCTGGCCGTAGCGAACGCCGAGGTCTGACACCTCAAGCAAGGGCCTGGCCAAGGTACGCCTCCACGACGATCGGATTGGATAGGACGTTGGCCGGTGCACCGGCCGCGAGGACCTGCCCCCGGTCGAGGACGATGATGCGGTGGCTGAGTCGGTTGACCACCCAGACGAGGTGCTCCACCAGCAGGATGCCCATGCCTTCGGCCACCAGTGCCTCGATGAGGGGGATGAGCTCTTCGATCTCGTGCTCGGCGAGGCCGGCCATGACCTCGTCGAGCAGGACGATACGGGCCCCCGTGGCGAGGACCCGGGCCACCTCGAGCCGCCGCCGCTCCGACAGCGACAGCATTTGGACCGGACTATCCAGGCGGGAGGTCAATCCGGCGCCCCGGGCCGCTGCGGCAACTCTTGCGTCGATCTCGTGCCGTCGCACCGCGGCCGCCAGGTTCTCCCGGACAGTCATAGTGGCGAAGCCGCGTGGGTGTTGGAAAGTACGCGCAAGCCCCGCCCGCACGAAGCGGTACGGTCGCTTGCCTGCCATCTCAACGCCGTGCAAGCGCACCGAGCCGGCGTCCGGCCGCAGGATGCCGGAGAGGCAGTTGACCACGGTGCTCTTGCCCGCGCCGTTGGGCCCGATGAGGCCGACCACCTCACCCTGGTTGAGTTCGAAGGTCACGTCACTGACAGCCTTGACCGCCCCGAAGGACTTGGTGAGGCCGTTGACGGTCAACGCCGCACTCATCGCCGCACCCGCTTTCCGAAGGATCGCCCCCGCAGGGCTGCCAGCGAGCGGCCGATGCCGGCCAGGCCCTTCGGCGCCACCATGATGAGCACGAATACGACCGCCGAGTAGAACAGGACGGAATAGACACCGTTGCCCTCGGAGATCGCGATGCCGAGCTCACGCAGCAGCACGAAGGCGACGGCGCCGAAGACCGGGCCGAGCACGCTGCCCACACCGCCGATGATCGCGGTGAAGATGGCGTTCACCGACTGGGTCAGTCCGAAGGCGCTCTCCGGGTCGATGAACAGCAACGATTGGGCGTAGATGGCACCGATGAGTCCGGCCATGGCGGCGCTCAAGCACAGCGCCCCCAACCGCACGCCGCGTACGTTCACCCCGGAGGCGTCGGCCGCCACGGGGTCGTCGCGGACGGACCGGAACAGCAGGCCTAGCCGTGACCGAAGCAGCCCCCAGGTCAGCAGCAGGTAGCCGAACACCACCACCAACGTGATCTCGAACAGCGGCACCTGCGTGCTGAACTGCATCATTTCCGGTTGGTCCACGCGCAGCGGCAACGGTAGCCCGGCCGCGCCGCCGGTCAAATCGACCAGTTGGTTGGCCGCCACGCCGAGCATCAGCGACGTGCCGAAGGTGATCAGACCGAAGAACAAGCCGGACAGCCGCACCGCGATCAGGCCGACGATGAGCCCGACCAATGCGGCACCAATCGCGGCCAGCCCGATCCCGAACCACGGCGACACCTCAGTGTGGTAGCTCAGGACCGATAGGACGTAGGCGCCAGTACCGAAGAAGGTCGCGTGTCCGAACGAGTACTGGCCCGTGTATCCGGCGAGCAGGTGCCAGGACAGGCCGTAACCGGCGTAGATGGCAATCTGCAACAGAATGCCGACGCTGTAGTCGTCCGGAAACGCCCATAGCGGCAGCGATGCGCAGATGAGCAAAGCCACCCCGCCGGCGGTCACGGTGAGCACCGGCCGTCGCGCCAGCATGGTCTGCCGGGCGGTCATCGCCGCGCCCGGTTCGCGAGCCACCTCAGTCGACACGAGCCAACCTCCCGAACAGTCCGGTCGGCTTGACGACCAGGATGAACAAGAACAGCAGGAAGACGTACGCGTTCTGCAGGGCCGGCGACTGGTAGGTCGCGGTGACCTGCTGGACCACGGCGAGGAGCAGACCACCGACGAATGCGCCCGGCAGTGATCCGGCTCCGCCGACCAGCACTCCGGCGAAGGCGAGCACCAGGAGGTTCGCGCCGATGGAGGGGGTGACCGGGTAGAACGTCGCCAACGTGGCACCGGCGGCGCCCGCGAGAAGCGCACCGAGCGAGAAAGCCACCAGGTAGGCCCGACGGGTGTTGATGCCCTGCAGTCGTGCCGCCACGTTGTCATCCACCGAGGCGCGGATCTCCCGACCGATGCCGGTGCGGTTGAGCAGCAGCCAAAGGCCGCCAGCCAAGAGCACGCTAATGCCCAGCCCGATAACCTTCCACGTGCCCAGGTGGACACCGAAGAGGTTCAGCCCGTCGGAGATGGTATCGAGGCTGCGGGCGTCCTGCCCAAAGAACCCTTGGGTCGCAGCGGTGATGATCGCCGACATGGTGATCGTTGCGATCAGCTGGATTTCGTGAGGCTCATCCTTGAGCCGGTCGAAGACGGCCGTGAACAGCCCCGCACCGACCAGCCCGAAGACCACCATCGCGACCGGGATGACCGCGAACGGGTTCAGCCCGTACCGCGATATCGCGAAGAACCCAAGGTACATAGCGAGCATGACGAAGTCGCCATGGGTGAAGTTGATGATCCGCAGGGTGCCGAACTGCAGGGCGAACCCCACGCTGAAGATGCCGTAGACCCCTCCGACGAGCAGGCCGTTGAGCAATGTCTCGATCAGCAGGTTCATGGCACCTCCCTTCTTCCGTAACTCGCTCCTTGGCTGGCGGCAGCGGCGGCGATGGCAGACTCCACCAAGTCACCGCCGCTCCGTTCGCCGCGCCGCGGTGCAGCAGCCCTAGAGCTGCGGCTTGGCCTTAGCATCCTTCTGCGGCCAGACCGTGACTGGCTTGCCACCCTGGTACTGAATCATTAGCGGGTAAGCCTGCTCGTTGAGGCCGTTGTCGTTGAAACTGATCCGGCCACCCGGGTAGAGCTCGGCCGGGCCGTCGGTGACGTCGAGTTGGCGCAGCGCCTCGGCGACCTTCTTGGAGTCCGCCGTACCCGCCTTGTCGATAGCTCGAGCAACGAGCCACGCACCGACGTAGGCCGTGCCGGACTCCGCCGGCATGAACGTCCCGCCGTACTTGGCCATGTAGCGTTGGGCGATGTCTGCGGTCTTGGCACCCAAATCCCCGTTGTACGGCACGGTTGCCAGAACGCCGTCCGTGCTGCTGCCGAGTGCGTCGACGAATGCCTGTGTGGTCACGCCAGCACCGCCCAGACCCACGATTGGGACGTCGATGCCTCGGGAACGGACCGCTTTGACGATCTGGATCTCGGCCAAGTCCGGGCCATTGAGCAGCAGGATCTCCGGCTTGGCAGCCACGATGCGGTTGACTAGCGCACTGGTGTCCGTGATGTTCGCCGGGTATTGCACCTGCAGCACCACCTTGATGTTCGCCTTCGGCGCCGCCTCCACCGCGGCCGCGTATTGTTGCTGGCCCGAGGCGTCGTCGGAGGCGAGGATCGCCGCGGTGGGTGGTTTCATACCGGCTGCGTGGTACATCTGGACGAGGTAGTCGAAGACTGAGGTGGAGAACGCCTTGGCCGTGGGCGTGGTCTTGAAGGTGTACTTGTAGCCGCGGGTGATCAGCTCGTCGGAGAACGACTGGGTGACGTCGGCAACGCCCGCCCGTTCGGCCACGGTGGAGACCGTCAGCGTGTAGCTACTCAGGTAGGCGCCGAGCAGGGCTGCTACCTTGTTGCGCTGCAGAAGCTGCCGTGCAGCCGAGGCCGCGGTCTGTGGGTCGTTGCCGGCGTCGGCTACCCGTGCCACCAGTTTGCGGCCGCCGAGGATTCCGCCAGCTGCGTTGATGTCCTCGATCGCAAGCTGAGCACCACGTAGGGAGTTCTCACCCTGGGTTTTCCACACGCCTGAGGTGGGGTAGACCAAGGCGATGGGAATGTCTGCCTTGCTGCCGGGATTATCGGAGTCGTTCCGGCTGCCGCAGGCGGCGGTCAATGTGAGGACGGTGGCTGCCGCAAGCGCGACCGCCGCTCTCGTCGATGTTGGGGATAGGCGCATCAGGTTCCTTTCGCTGCTTCGTTACGGGTCTGACGATTGGTCAGCACGCGCCGCGAGCTAGTCCGCGGGCGTCGACGGCCGCCGTCATCCGGGTTGGTCGAGCTGGAAGAGGTGTCGGACGTGGGCCAGACCGGTGCGAAGATGCGCGCGCATGGCGCGGTCGGCGACATCGGGGTCGTGTGTCTCGAGCGCCCGCAGGATCTCCAGGTGTTCTCCGTATGCCCGGTGCGCGCGTTCGGTACGGAACGCCGAGCTTGATCGAGCCACACGTAAGAGTCGATGCACCTCGTGGTAGCGGGCCTGCAGTTGCCGGTTGCCGGCGATGGCCACAATCCGCTCGTGGAAATCAAGGTCAGGCGGGTAGTGGGCGTCCGGACTCGCCTGTAGCAGCTCGCCCGTGGCGTCGAGGATCCGCCCTAGTTCGGCAAGTTCATCCGTGGTCGCTCGCTCGGCTGCCAGCCGGGCCGCCATTACCTCGAGCGCCTCGCGTAGTTCATACAGCTCGACGGTCTCCGCGGCGCCGAACTCCGGGATGAACGTGCCGCGATGCGGGATGCGATGCACCAGCCCTTCACTGGCGAGCTGCTGAAGCGCCTCACGGAGTGGCCCGCGGCTCACCCCTAGCGCCGCGGCCAACTCGGCTTCGTTGATCCGGTCGCCAGGCCGGAAGTGTCCGCCGAGGATCAGCTCACGGACCGCCTGCAGCGTTTGCTGCGTGAACGAGTCCGGCCGAATAAGCGGTCGTGGGGCCGAGGCCTCCAGCGATGCCATCTCAACCTCCGAGGAATGTTAGTCGTGAACAATAGACAGCCAACTGTCAACTGTCAACAACTTGGGACCTATCCCGCCGGCCAGGACGGCGTTGCCGCCCAGGTCAGTGCAGCAGGGCGTCCGGCACGGGGGTGCCGGCGCGGACGCTGATCGCCAGGTACTCGCGGCCCACGTCGTGTGCGCTGGCAAGGACGTGGCCCAGTGGCGGGCGGCGCAGGACGAATCGTACGGATCCGCAGGCGACCAGGTAGGTGAGGTTGGACCGGCCGCCGGCGATGAGCGTCGCGGTCGGCGGCCGCTGCACCAGCTCGGGCCACTGCTCGCGCAGGTAGGCGGCGAGCCGTCCGAGGTCGAGGCCGGGTGGCTCGGCGGTCATGCGATGACCGCGCCGCCGTCGGCGACGAGGGTGGTGCCGGTGATGTAGGAGGAGGCAGGGAGGCGAGAAAGAGTACGGCGGCGAGCTCGTCCGGCTCACCGGCACGGCCGGCCAGCAGCGCCGGTGAGCCGGACGTCGAGGTAGCCGGGCGGGTACTGGTCGGTCATCTCGGTGGGGAAGAAGCCGGGTGCGATGGCGTTGACGCGGATACCCTCCCGTTCGGTCCACTGAGCCGCCAGATCCCGCGTCATGCCGAGCAGGCCCGCCTTGGCCGAGGAGTACGCGGCCTGGGGCAGCCCCGCGCTGACTAGTCCGAGGGTGCTCAAGATGTTCACGATAGCGCCGCCCTCGCGCATCAGGCGGGCGGCCGCCTGGGCCATCCAGTAGCAGCCGTGGAGGTTGATGTCGATGATCGCCCGGAACTGCTCAGGCGTTTCCCGCGAGGGGCGCGTACGGCGGTGCCCACGCCGGCGTTCTTCGCGAGTCCATCCACTCGGCCGAACCGGTCCGCGGCCGCTGCGGCCAGCGCCTCGCAGGCGTCGGGGTCGCTCGTCGGTCGGCACGGCAAGGGCCTGCCGCCCCGCCTCCTCTACGAGCGCCACGGTGTCGGCCAAACGGCCGGTGCGACGGGCCACCACAACGATATCGGCGCCTGCCTCGTCGAGAGCGGGCGATCGCGACGCCCAACCCGGAGGAGGCTCCGGTGACGATGGCCACGCGGCCATCTCCCGCGGTGCGGGAGTTCGGGCGCGCGCTGACCCAGCCATGCGGCGCACCCGCGGGAACGGTGGAGACCTTTATCGAGGTCCCGTTCACCCTCGGTGACAAGCAGTTGTTCCCGGACGGTCTGGTCCAAATCCGCCGCGGCAGCGGGAATGGACCGCTCTGGTCGAGGTCAAGACCGGCAGCAACACACTGCAGGCCGAACAGCTTGAGCTATATCTGGACATCGCCCGAGAGAAGGGGTTCGACGCCCTGATTACCATCTCGAATGAGATCCCGACGGTGCCCGGCCAGCACCCGATGCCGCTGGATAAGCGCAAGCGGCGCAAGGTCGCCCTACATCACTTGGCGTAAAGCGAAGTGCTCACCGAGGCGGTGATGCAGAAGGAACACCGCGGTGTGGCCGACCCGGACCAGGCCTGGATCCTCGGGAAGCTGATCCGCTACCTTGAGCATCCCCGCTCGGGCGCGCTGGAGTTCAGCGATATGGGACCCGCATGGGTGCAGGCCCGCGACGGCGTGGTTGCCGGAACCCTCCGCCCCACCGACGCCGCCGCGGCACAGGTTGCCGGTCGGTTCGACGCGCTGATCCGCCACGCTTGCCTACGGCTCGGGCGAGCCCTGGGCGCTAAGACCGTGTCTCATTTGGCGGGTTTGGCGAGTCGTTGGTGGCAGGTCAGGGTGCAGGCGATGGTGATGAACGCCTGGAAGTGGTCGGCGAGGCGTTCGCAGCGGCGTACCAGGCGGCGGTAGCGCATCAGCCAGGATAGGGACCATTCGATGACCCAGCGGTGGCGGCCCAGCTGGGTGGATGAGTCGATGCCGGGACGGGCCAGCCGGGCTGCGATGCGTCGCTGCCGCAGGTCGGCGCGAATGTGTTGGTTGTTGTACGCCTTGTCGCCGTGCAGCTTGGCGGGCCGGGTGCGCTGCCGGCCGCGCCGGGATCGGATCGAGGCCAGGCTGTCCAGTAGCGGCACGGGCAGGTGCGCATAGTGGACGTTGGCGGCCGAGGCCAGGGCGGTCAACGGTAAGCCGGTCCGTTCGGCCAGGACATGTTCTTGCTGCCCGGCTTGCGCGGTCGACCGGGTTTGGCCCAAGCTGTCATCAACACGCACATCGCCGCCGCAGCCGCGATGTTGATCTGGCTCCTCATGGAGCGGATCCGGGACGGTCACGGCACAGTGGTGGGTGCGGTCTCCGGCGCGGTGGCCGGCCTCGCCACAATCACCTCCTGCGCCGGGTTCGTCAGTACGCTGTCGGCCCTCGTCATAGGCGCCATTGCCGGGTTCGTCTGCCAGACCGCGCTACGGCTGAAGTTCCTCCTGCGGGTGGACGACGCGCTCGACGTCCTCGCCGTGCACTTTGTCGGGGGCATGCTCGGCTCCGTGCTGCTGGGCTTCTTCGCGCAGACGCGGGCGAACAGCCTCAGCGCGGACGGGCTCTTCTTCGGTGGCGGCCCGCGGCTGCTCGGCCGGCAGGTGCTCGCGGTGGTCGTGGTCGTGCTGTTCTCGTTCCTCCTGACATGGATCATCGCCACGGTGATCCAGCGGACGGTCGGGCTGCGCGTACCGCCCACCGCGGAGGGCAGGCTGGATCAGGAGCAGCAGGGGCTGGAGGCGTACCACCTCGGGTTGGTCCCCAACCTCCCCGGGCGCGCCGTGGCCGGGCAAACCACCGCCAGTCCGGCCGGGCGGAGCGCGGCCGGTCCGGGCCGGGTGTCCGGGCAGGCCGGGCCGGGCGCCGGATCACCGGCCAGAGAGTCGGCCGGCGACGGGGGCCAGCGGGATCAGCAGCACCCGAGCCGGTTGATCACCGGACTGCTCGATCCGGAGCGGGTCGATTCCGGGGAACTGACGGAAGCCTTGGTGGCCGCGGGAGCCGACGAGGTCGTCATCTCCGGCGTGCATGTCCACACGGAGCGACCACGACCGGAGACGTTCCGCGGATTGCGGCGGGACCTGGAGTTCGACAGCCGGATCAGGGTGGAGGTGCTGGCGCGGGACGGCAACATCCCGGCGGTCCTCGACGTGTTCGACCGGTTCTCGCCCGAGCCGGACGGATTCGTGCAATCGGTGGAACCGGGCGCCCGTTTCCGGCCAGAGCGTTGACGGTCGGCAGCCAGTGCCGAATGGAGGTTGCCGCGGCCGCCGGCGCGGCCGGGTCGGGTAGCCACCCGGGAAGAAAGACGACCGGTAAGCGATGACGCGGTGGTTCAACCACACGGTTGTCGCAACGGGGCACGTGTCGCTGTTCTGCTTCTCGTCGCGATGGTGGTCAGCTTCGGCCTGGTGCGACTCTCGCTCCGGCTGATCCGTAGCAATACCCGCCAATGCGGTCGCCGGGCGAATGCTGGTTCCGGCCGGTCGGCGCATTGCTCGCGATCCGAGCCCCAGCCCGAGAGGCAAGCACGAACACACGGCTCGCGGCAGATCCGCGCACCCGACCTTGGTTCAAGGCGCGGGCGGTCGCAAGCGCGCGGTACTCCGCTGAGGGTCCTCGACTGGGCTCGGGCTGCCTGGCACGGTGAGTGCGTCAGGGGTGTGGCCGCTGTACCTGCTCGAAGTGGAACTCGCGAATAAAGCAGTCTCGTGGTTGGCCGACCGCGAAAAGCACGCAGTCGATGACCGACCGCGCGGTGAGGTCGCTGTTCGCATGTCGCGGCCCGTCCTGAACGAAGTCCGGCGGAAACAGCGAAATCACCCGGATCCCTTCTGGCCGGAGCCGGTGCGACAGGATCTCAGCGAGCCCGGCATGGGCATGCTTGGCGGCGTAGAACGCTGGATGCGCGGCAGAACGGCGATGCCCCACCTCGCCGCAAGCGGAGATCATGTTGACGATGTCGGGCCGCGACGATGCCCGCAGCAGCGGCAGCAGATGTTTGGTCAACAGCACGGTGCCGCTCCCGCCCGCAGCCATCACGCTTTCGATCTTGTCGTCCGAGGCGTCTCCCAGGTCGTCACCTTCGATGTATGCGGCACCGTTGTTGATCAGCACATCGAGGTACGTTGTCCGGCCGGCCAAGGCTGCAGCGAACGCGCGCACCGAATCCGCTACGGCGAGGTCGCAGCGAAATGCATCAGCCCGACCTGGCCCCCGCTGGCTGATCGCCTGCGCAAATGCTCGGCCGCCGCCAGGTCGCGGGCCGAGAGGAAGATCTGCGCACCGCGCTCGGCGAAGGCTTCGGCCAGCAGCCGTCCCGTGCCACGTCCGCCGCCGGTGATAGCGACGCGCAGGCCGTCAAAATTCATGTCCGACAGTGAAGCATCTGAAGTCTGGTTGAGGTCAACATGAACTTGCCAAGATTGGACATCCGCTCTCCGGCAGATCCGGATTCTGACTAGCGTTCGACGGCGAGCGTCTGGAGATGTCTCGCGGACGCTCGCCGCTGCTTCTGCGGGGCTACATCCGTCGGGTCCGAACTGCCGGCACGGTTACAACCGGCCCGTGAGCTGCCGGAACGCCGTTCGGATTCTGCCACGTATGGTCCACCAGCTCACAGGCCATTTCCCATCGCCGCTCATGCCGCGCCCTCCTGTAGCAGCCGGTCAAGGAACGCCACCGGCGAGCCGGGGCTCATCTCGTGGCGGGTGTCGAGAGCGCCGTTCCAGAGCCCGGTCAGCCCGTCCAACAGGCGTTGAACCGTGTCCGGCGTCAGGCTCGGGGCGATAATCGCTTCACCTCGTCGGGCGCCGTCGAGGTGGCCACGCCGCCGATTCTCTGGACGAACCGGGCCGCCGGGCCTGGGCTCGCTGCAGGAACCTCTTGCGGGACCTTCTGACTATCCTCGGGGCGGTGCTGGTCAACGTTGAAGTCGTGGCCGAGGTGCAGACGGATCGAGCCGCCCACTTCTACTGAGGTGATCTCAACAAGATAGGTATCCGTGTTCGAAATGCGTGAGTACTAGAGCGGCCCGAGCTATGTCGCTGATCCGGCGCGGGGAAACAGTGACGTGGCGCAGGACGCGCCAGCGGCCGACC
>Ga0310834_100902_pt1 | contig 23541 bp, 20 predicted proteins | sample SM_ome_2_FD_201314 | JGI IMG/M metagenome (GOLD analysis project Ga0310834, IMG submission 201314) | Sorghum-adapted microbial communities enriched on stacked mutant (SM) sorghum from Joint BioEnergy Institute, Emeryville, California... ... | reverse complement strand
AACCTGCTCGGCTACCGGCCGGAGCGGCCCGAGCTGCGGCGGGAACTCGCCGAGTGGGTGGCCGCGGCGCCGCAGCTCACCTGCGGCTCGAAGGTGCTGGACAACGCGTACCGGCGGGGCCTGGTGGACCTCGCCGCGCTGCAGTACACCGGGCTCACCTCGCAGTTCAAGCTGACCGCGACCGGCCTGCCCTGGTACATGACCCTGTTCGGCCGGCACAGCCTGATCGCCAGCTACCAGGCCCTTCCGTTCGTGCCGGGCATCGCCCGGAACACGCTGCTCTGTCTGGCCCTGATGCAGGGCAGCCGGATCGACGACTTCCGCGACGAGGAGCCGGGAAAGATCCTGCACGAGGTCCGGTACGGCGAGCCGGGCGGCTTCGAGGAGCAGCCCCGGACGCTGTACTACGGAGCCGCGGACACCACCCCGCTGTTCGTGATCCTGCTCGACGAGTACGAGCGGTGGACCGGGGACGCCGAGATGGTGCGTCGGCTCGAGTTCGAGGCCCGCGCGGCGCTCACGTGGCTCGACACGTACGGCGACCTGATGGGCGACGGGTATCTCTGGTACGAGCGGCGTAGCCCGGCCGGGCTGGAGAACCAGGGTTGGAAGGACTCGGCGGAAGCGATCATCCACTCCGACGGCGCACTCCCCGGCCACCCGCGCGCCACCTGCGAACTGCAGGGCTACAAGTACGACGCGAAGGTGCGGGCGGCCAGGCTCGCCCGGGAGTTCTGGAACGACCCGAGGTACGCCGACCGGCTCATCCGGGAGGCGGAGGCGTTGAAGATCCGGTTCAACCGCGACTTCTGGATCGAGGACGGCGAGTACTACGCGCTCGCGCTCGACGGCGAGGGGAACCAGGTCGACGCCCTCGCGTCGAACATGGGGCACCTGTTGTGGAGCGGCATCGTCGACGAGGACCGGGCCGAGCCGGTGGTCCGGCACCTGCTCGGCGACCGACTCTTCTCCGGCTGGGGGGTGCGCTCCCTGGCCCGGGGCCAGCGACGGTACAACCCCGTCGGCTACCAGAACGGCGGCGTGTGGCCGGCCGACAACTCGCTGATCGTGCTCGGCCTGCGGCGGTACGGCTTCGACGAGAGCATGGCACGACTCGCCTACGCCATGATCGAGGCCAGCGGGCAGTTCGACGGCCGACTACCGGAGTTGTTCGCCGGTTACGACCGGAAGGTGACCCGGCGGCCGGTCCAGTATCCCCGTGCCTGCTATCCGTTCTGCTCGTCGGCGGGAACCCCGATGGCGCTGCTGCGGGCGCTGCTCGGCCTGCAGCCCCACGAGGAACACCTCACGATCGTGCCGGCGATCCCGGAACAGTTGGGGCGCATCGAGCTGGTCGGCATTCCCGGCCGGTGGGGGCGGATCGACGCCTTCGGGCACGGCCGGCTGCGGCTGTTCAACGAGTGAGCCGACGGCTGTCGGCGTGGGTGGTGAACCACCACCGGACGCACGGGGCGACGACCGACGGCGAGTCGGTGCGGGGTGCCGCCCGCCCGGGCGCCGCGCCGGGCGGGCGGCACCGGGTCCGCGTCGCAGGCGTCACGTCGCCCGGGCGGGCCGGGCCCGGTTTTCCGGCGAGGTCCGCGGGGAACCGACCGACGCGACGCCCGGCCGGACGCGACCGCGCGTCGGTCCCGACCCGACCAGACAACGCCGTACGGGGTGTCCGACCGGCGCGGCGGAAGGAACCAGGAGGGCACATGGGGCTGCTCAACACTGCCAGGGACATCTTCTTCTACCAGCTCGGCGCGATGCGCGACGCGGAGCGCAGCGGCGGGCTGCTGCTCGCGACGCTCGCGGACCGGGTGGCCGATCCCCGGACCGCGGAACTCCTCAGGGAGCAGGCGCAGGAGAGCAACAACGCGTTGGGGGGTGTCGCCGCCTGTCTGGAGGAACTCCAGATCGCGCCGATCAGTCGCCGGTCGGAGATCGTCGAGGGAATGCTCCGAGAGTTCGAGCACATCGTCGCCCTGAAGCCCACGCCCGAGTCCATGGCGCTGTTCGCCGTCGCCGCGGCGCTGCAGTACCTTTACTTCGCCATCGGGACCTACCAGGGCCTGCTGGACTGGACCGAGATCATCGGTGAGAAGACGTGTCACCGGTGGGCGGCGGCGAGCCTCTCCGCCAAGCAGGGCGGCGCGGAGCGGCTGGCGCAGGTCGGGCGGGAGTTGTCCCACACCATGTTCACCACCTCACCGGGAGCACGCTCGTCCTGAGCCGGACCAGCACGCGGGCGCCTCGCGCGGACGTCCGGTCGCCAGCCGGAACCTGCCGTGCCCGCGACGCGTGCGGATGTGACCGGGACGGCACGGTCCGACCGGACGGTACGGGCGGGCAGGGGGTAATTTTGACTGCGTGGTGTCCGTCGCGCTGTTCCGCCCCGTGTGCTGGATGGCGTGCCGGTCCGCGCGGTTTCTGACCGCGCTGGTGCTGATGGCGCTGCTGCTGGGCGGCCACGCGGCCGGGTTCACACCGGCCGGTGTCGCCGAGGCGGTGGGCGCCGGTCCTCGGGCCACCACGGACCTGTCCACCATGTCCGGTCTGTCGAGCCCGCCACGCCAGGAGCCGTCGTCGGCCGGTGTGGACTCGGCAGACCTCCCGGCGAGCGACGCCTGGCTGGCCGCCGCCGGGCGGGCCGCCGTCGGCGCGTACCCCTCCATCGACGCCCCGACGGACGCGGCCGCCCGGCTGGCTGCCGCCGACGACGAAGCCCAGTCGACACCCGGCGCCGAGCCTTCGGCCTTCGGCGTTCGGCCGGAGGCGCCGGGCGGGCTGCCCGGCACCGGGCCACGGACGTGGCCGGCCGGTGACGCGTACCCACGGACGAGCGGAACGCGCGCACCCCCACTCGGGTGAGCACGTGACCACGCCGTGATCGGCGTGTCCGTGGGAAGTCGTCGTCTCCGTCCGCCTCGTCCACCCCTTGAGGTGCCGCAATGACTGAGAAGCTCCTGTACTACTTCCTTGTCGACGTTCCGCGCGCCATGACGATCTGGGTCGTGCTGATGGGGCTCGCCGCGGTCGCGGTCGTCGGGCTCCTCACCCGCCCCTGGAACACCCCCGAACCCGACCGGGCCGCCGATCCCGACGGTGGTGAGCCGGCCGGGTCGCCCGCCGAACTGCGCCGGGCGCTGCTGGCGGCCCGGGCACGGGAACTGCACCGGTACGCCGAGGAGGTGGCGGTGGCCGCCGAGCGGTCGGCGGTGACCGCGCGGCGGCGCCGCGACGAGTGGCTGCGGGCCCTGGAGGAGGTTGAGGCGAGCTGGCGGGCGTACGAGGAGGCGGACGCCGCCGCGCGTCGGGTGGAGGCGGCGGCCGTCCTGCCGGAACCCCGTACGCCGCGGACCCCGGCCGAGTACGCCGACCGGGAGCGCTACCTGCACCGCGCCGCGATGGCGGCGTGCTGCCGCAAGGAACTCTCGGTGCTCCAGTTGAGCGACGCGCTGGCCCACCGCAACGGCTGGGACCCGCGCCGGCACCCGGTCGAGCAGGAGATCGTGCTGCTCCGGGCAGCCCGCAACAGCCGCCTCGCCGCGCACCGGGAGGCTGTCGAGCGGGAGCGGAGCGCCTGGCGGGATGCGGAGATCGCCGCGGAGGCGGCCCGCAGCCTGCGCAACGAGGCGTTCGCCGCCGCCATGCGCGCGGAGGAGGTCCGACGGTGGCTGCCCGCCCCGGAGAGGCCGTCCGGGCGACCCGGCCGCGTCGCCGGCGGGGCGTTGCGGCGGTGGTGGCGCACCGGCGTCCGGTGGCGGGCGGCCCGCGCCGGCTGACCTACGCCTCCGGGTCCTGGCCGAGCACCGCCCGTCCCCCGTCGACCGGGATGACGGCCCCGGTGACGAAGCTGGCGTCGGGGGAGAGCAGGTACGCGATCGTCGCGGCGACCTCGGCCGGGTGGCCGACCCGGCCGAGGGGGTGGAGCTGTCGCATCTGCTCCTCGATCCGCCGTGCTCCGGCCGGGCCCTGGCGGGCGAGCAGGTCGGTGTAGCGCGCGGTCTCGATCGAGCCGAGCGCCACGGCGTTGACCCGGATGCCGTACGGGCCGTAGTCGACGGCGAGCGCGCGGGTCAGTCCCTCGATGGCCGCCTTCGCGGTCGCGTACGGCAGGCAGCCCGGTACCGGGCGCTGCGCCTGGTGCGACGAGACGTTGACGATCGCCCCCGGCGTACCGGCCGCCAGGAAGTGGCGTACGGCCGCGCCGCAGCCCACCACGGCGGCGTCGAGGTTCCGCACGATCAGGTCCAGGACCCGCCGGGCGGGGGTGTCGTGGAGGGCGGCGTCCTCGAACACCGCCGCGTTGTTGACCCAGCCGGTGAGGGTGCCGGCGCGGGCGGCGGCCTCGACGGCCCGGGCGGCGACCGCCTCGTCGGCGGCGTCGCCGGGTACCGGGGTCAGCCGGTCGCGGGCCGGATGCTCGGACAGCCAGGACAGCGCGGCGGCGTCGCGGTCGACCACCACGACCCGGTCCGCCTCACCGAGCAGCCGTTCGACGATCACCCTTCCTATGCCTCGGCCGCCGCCGGTGACCACGTAGGACCGTGGGGAGTGACCGGGCGGCGGCGGACCGCTGGGTGCCGAAGAGGAGGAAACGGTCACTCGCCCACCCTAGCGGCGTCGTGCCGGGCCCGGGGAACACCGCGGGTCCGTCGGCCGGGCACCGGCGAGCGGTCGTGCCGGCGGGCGCGGGGACGAGGACGGGCGCCGGGTGGACGCGCCGCCGCGTCCGCACCGTGCCGGTACGCTGGCAGACCGCCGGCTGACCGGCGTACGACGATCACACGCCCGACGTGGGCGGGAAGCAGGTCATGGGCACGGAGAACGACTGGGTGACCCGGCGGACCGGTATCACACCGACCGCCGCCCCGACCGAGAGGCTCAGCACGAGAAGCGTGCTCGACGAGGCGACCCGTCCCTCGGCGCCCGAACCGCCCACCGACGTGACCTTCGGCGCCGCCGGCCGGCAGGTGGGACGGCACCTGGTCGACGTGCACGACCACTACCGGGCGGAACTGCGCCAGGTGCGGGACGTCCTGCGCCAGGTGAAGGAGGGCACAGCCCGGATCGGTGACGCGCGTGAGCAGATCAACCTGATGGCGATCCGCGCCAACGACTGGGCCCTCGGCGGCATCTGCCAGGCGCACTGCCGCTCGATCACCGACCACCACACCCTGGAGAGCCGGGGAATCTTTCCGCACCTGCGGCGGCGCCAGCCCGATCTGGCCGCCGTGCTCGACCGGCTGCACGAGGAGCACCTGGCGATCCACGAGGTGCTGGAGGAGGTCGACGCCGCCCTGGTGCACCTCGCCCGCAACCCCACCGACTACGGTCCCATCACCGAGGCGATCGACCTGCTCACCGACACCCTGCTGTCGCACTTCGCCTACGAGGAGCGGGAGCTGATCGCCCCGCTGGCGCGACACGGCTTCTTCGACGGCCAGCTCTGATCTCCAAGGGTGGAGCCCGAGCGGGTGGGCAGCCCGCGTCGCCGGTCCGGTGCGGGCCACGCCCGCATGTCGGAGGGCTGCCGGCACGTCACCGGTCCGGCTGCCGGTGTTCCGTCAACCCATAGTCGTCCATCTATTGTTTCGGGAAACAAACACATCCATACTTCGAAATGTTTCGGCCACATGATGGCCGCCGTGTCGCCCCGGTGACCGCCTGGGCCGCGCCGGGCCTCACCGGTACCGGTGGCGCCCGGCGACCGCCACCCGTGGTCGTGACCGGCCCAGGTGTGAGGAAGGACAAGACGGATGAGACGACTCGCACACGCGCTCGGCGCCGCCGCACTGGCCGCCGCGACGGCGGTCCTGGGCCTGGTGGTCGCCACCCCGGCCTCGGCCGCGACCCTGACCGAGGTGACCAACTTCGGCGCCAACCCCAGCGGGCTGCGGATGCACCTCTACGTGCCGGACCGGCTCGCACCCCGGCCCGCGATCCTGGTCGCGCTCCACTACTGCACCGGCGACGGACCGACGTTCTACGCCGGCACCCAGTTCGCGTCCCTCGCCGACCGGTACGGCTACATCGTCATCTATCCCACGGCCACCCGCAGCAGCCGGTGCTTCGACGTCTACTCGCCGCAGGCACTGCGGCGCGACGGCGGCAGTGACCCGGTGGGAATCCTGTCGATGGTCCGGTACGTCCAGCAGCGCTACAACACGGACCCGGCCCGGGTCTTCGCCACCGGTACCTCCTCCGGGGCGATGATGACCAACGTCCTGCTCGGCAACTATCCGGATGTCTTCGCCGCCGGTGCCGCCTTCGCCGGGGTGCCGCACAGCTGCTTCGCCACCAACGGGGCGGGGGAGTGGAACAGCCAGTGTGCCAACGGCCAGATCATCCGCAGCGCCCAGGAGTGGGGCAACCTGGTCCGCGCCGCCTACCCCGGCTACAACGGCCCCTACCCGCGCATGCAGCTGTGGCACGGCACCAACGACGAGACGCTGCGCTACCCGAACTTCGGCGAGGAGATCAAGCAGTGGACCAACCTCCACGGCCTGAGCCAGACGCCGACCTACACCGACACGCCGCAGCCCGGCTACACCCGCACCCGCTACGGCGGTAGTGGGCCGATGGCGCCGGTCGAGGCGATCAGCATGCAGGGGGTGTCGCACAACCTGCCGGTGAACGCCGCCGAGGCGATCCGGTTCTTCGGACTCGACGGGACGTCGCCGACGACCCCGCCGACGACCCCGCCGACCACCCCGCCCACGACTCCGCCGACCACCCCGCCGACGACTCCGCCGACCACCCCGCCCACGACTCCGCCGACCACGCCGCCGACGAGCGGTGGCTGCGCGGTCAGCTACGTCGTGAACGCGTGGAACACCGGTCTCACCGCGTCGGTGACCATCACGAACCGGGGGACCACCACCATCAACGGCTGGAGCCTCGCCTTCACGCTGCCACCCGGCCAGACGATCATCTCGGGGTGGAACGCCACCTACAACCCGACGAGCGGCGCGGTGACCGCCCGTAACGTCAGCTACAACAGCACGATCGAGCCGAACGCGTCGGTGAACATCGGTTTCCAGGCCAACCACACCGGTGACACCGGGCGGCCCGGTTCGTTCACCCTCAACGGAACCGTCTGCACGGTGATCTGAACCCGGTCGTCGCCTCGACCGGTGCGGGGCACCACCGCGGCGGTCGACGTCGACGACGTGGCGGTGCCGGCGGCGGACCGTCTGCCGCCGGCACCGCGCCGGGCCGGGACATCCGCCCGACCCGCGCCGGGACCGCCGCCGGCGGGCGGGCGCCGCGACCGGAGGGCCAGGTGCTCACCGGGGGTGCGACTCCGGCGCCCCTGCCGGTTCGAACTCGTGATACATGATGTGCAGGCCCACCCGGCCCAGCTCCGGATGGGCGAACGCGCCCGGCACCGTGCCGATCACCCGGAAACCGAGCTTCTGGTAGACCGCGACGGCCGCCTTGTTGGACTCCACGACGGCGTTGAACTGCATTCCGGCGTAGCCACGTCCGCGGGCCCAGTCCAGTGCGAACCGGCACAGGGCGGTGCCCACGCCCCGGCCGCGGGCCTCGGCGGAGACCATGAAACTGGCGGTCGAGACGTGCGACCCGGGCCCGGGACGGTTCGGCCCCATCTTGGCGGTGCCGAGGACCCGGCCGTCCTCGACCGCGACGACCGTCGACCCGGGCGGCTTCTCCACCCAGATGTCGTACGCCTCCTCGGCGGTCATCGCCGGGTCGTAGGTGAAGGTGTCGGCCGCCTGTACGACCTGTCGAATGATCGGCCACACCTGGGGCCAGTCATCATCGGTGAACGTCCGAATCTGCACGCACGGACGATAGTCACCCGTCCCGGCGGCGACAACCGACATTTCCCCGGAGGCCCGGGGCCCGTCCGGTCCGTCCGTTGCGCGGCACGGTGGGCGCTCAGCCCAGGCTGGCCCGGACGACGGCGCCCGGTTCCGGCCCCGCCTCCGCGACCACCCGACCCCTCGGGTCCCAGATCCGGGAGCGGCCGGCGGCACGGTCGTACCCGCCGCCGGTCGAGCCGGCGAAGCTGGCGATCGCCACCCAGACCCCGTGGTCGGCGGTGACCCGGCGGGCGCGCTCGTCCTGGACGCCGATCTCCTCGGGCCGGTCCAGCGCCCCGGCCACGTACGCGTCGATGCCGAGCGCGGCGGTCACGGCCGCGTGACGCGGCACACCGGTGTCCCTGCAGACCGCGAGTCCGAGCCGCCAACCGGCGACCTCGACGACGGCCGGCTCGGCGCCCGGCGCGAAGTGCCGGGGTTCGGCTCCGCCCAGCCACATCTTGCGGTACGCCACCCGGACACCCGTACCGTCGACCGCGAGTATCCCGATGCACCGCCGGCCCGCGTCGCCGGCGACCGGCGCGCCCACCAGGGCCAGGGTTTTCGTCTCGGCGCAGGCGGCGACCACAGGGGCGAGGCGTTCGTCCTCGACCGGAACCACCGGGGCGTCCAGTTCGTACCCGGTGATCGACATCTCGGGAAAGACCACGACCCGCGCCTCGGCGGCACGGATCGCGTCGGCGTGCGCGAGCGCGTTGGCGGCGACGTCGTACGCCACGCACGGCGGCTGGGCGACGGCGAGGGTCAGCGGCGGGTGGGGCATGCGGGCGAGGCTAGCCCGCCGGGCCACCGAAGCGGCATTCACGGCGAAGGGGAGTCCACGTCCGCGCTGGTTCGCCAGCCCCAGGCGGCGCGACACCCGGCTGGCGCGCCCGGCAGGGTTTCGAACCTGCCAGCGGGCACACATCGGGTACGCGCTCACCTCGTGCCCGGCGGAATTCGTCCTGGGGCCCCGGCAGGGTCGTGGGATGTCGGGCCCGTCCAGGCGTGACACCGTGGGCTCAGCCGTCGCTGCCGCGCTCGCCGTCTCGTCCTCCGGAGGCGCGCCGGGCGGATAGACGAGGTAGTCGTATGGACAGATCAGCGTCGACGAGTTCCTGTGCGTGCGGGCGGTCGTCCGGCGTACCGGTATCCGGTACGGCGGACTCCGCCGTGAGCCCTTCTGTCATGGCGCAGATCGTTGTCCGGCCCGGCCTGCAGCCGGTCCCACAGGGGCGCTCACGGCATGGTCCACCGGCCGCGAGGTCAGAGCGGCGAACGGCACCACGCATGCCACGGCGACGGCGAGCAGCAGCCGCGCGTTACCGGTGAGGACCTCGGTGGGCAGCCCTGCGCCGAGTGACATGATGGGCAGCACCATCAGCGCCGTCACCAGCCCGAACCAGACGATCGTGCCGCGCCGGCCGCCGACCGCGAGTAGACCGGCCAGGAGCAGCCAGACCTGGTGATGGGTCCAGGACACCGGTGAGAAAACCAGTCCGGCGGCGCCGATGATCACCGCTGCGGCGAACGGCTCGCGGTTGCGGTAGGCGCGTGAGGCCCGCACCATCGCCACCATCACGATCGCCAGGCCGATCACGACCGCCAGCACCATTCTCCGGGTGTCTGACAACCCAAGGCGAAGAAGGGCCGCGTTCAGGGACTGGTTGCCGCCGGTTGCGATGCGGCCGACGCGATCGACGTTCCAGATCTCGGTGAACCAGAAACGGAACGACTCGTGTGGCAGGGCCAGCCAGGCCAGAACCGTGCAGGTGCTGAAAGCCGCTACCGCGTTGACCGCCGTGCGTCGCTGGCCCGAGAACCACCAGTACGCCACGAAGATCATGGGAGTGAGTTTGATCGCCGCCGCGATACCGGTCGCTACGCCGCGGTATCGGGCGGGCGTGACGTCGAGGCAGTCGACCAGCACCAGAACCACCAACGCCACGCTGACCTGCCCAAACCGTATGTTGCTCGACACCGGTGTTGAGGAGAACAGCAGTAGCGCCACGACAGGCACCCGCGGTGCCGGCTTGACCAGGCGCAGCCCGTCCGCGTGTTGGACGAGTGCTGCCAGGCAGATCACTATGCCGAGCGTCGCCGCGGTCCACAGAATGCGCAGTGGGTTTTCGGCGAGCAGAGCCAGGGGCGCCAGCAGCAGTCCTGCGAACGGTGGGTAGGTGAAGGGGGCCCCGTTCCACGCGGCGAAGTCGTAGAGACTGCCCCCGGCCAGGAACATTCGCGCAGAGCCCCAGTAGACGTGCAGGTCCGCGAAGCGGTCCCGAGCCGGACGGTTCAGTGCCCCCATCACCTGCAACGCCGCGACAAGGGAAACGGCCGCCCAGAGTCCGACATTGACCAGGCGGCAGCTCCGGCTACCTCGCGAACCCATGTTTCCGCCCAGACCGCCAACAATCGACTATCCTGTATGTCCGTCATAACAGTAAGCCACCGGCGTGAATTTCGTGACCGGCGTCCATGCCGGGAACGGTCAGCAGTTCGTCGTCGTCGATACCGTGTTCATCTTGCTGGCGAACCCGAGGAACCTGCTGGTCTTCACACCAGCCGGGGCGGTGAGCCACGGCGGGGCAACCCCCGGCGGGCCACCTCCCGGCGGGAGACCGTTGCCGCTGTTGGTCTGCCCGCTTTCCACCGCCACGACCTGCGGCACGCCGGAAACCCGCTCGCCGCCGCCAGCGGTGCCAGCCTGCGGAGCTTGACGGCCCGGATGGGTCACGGCTCGACCCGGGCGGCGCCTGTCTACCAGCACCCCAGCCAGCGTGAGGATGCCCTGATCGCAGATGTGCTCAGCGGGCGGACCAGGCGGGATCGGGCACGTGACGGGCACGAGAACCGGCGGCGGGGGAGGAGGATATCGACAGACCCCTCTGTGGGTACCGTTCCGACCTGCGCCTTTGGGCTGGCGCGCCCGGCAGGATTCGAACCTGCGACCAACTGCTCAAAGTTGGACCCACCTGAGCGCTGTACACCAGCCCGTCTGACCTGGTGGCCGTGAAGCGAAGACAGGTCAGTAAACCGATCGCTAAACGATCTTGTCGCGGCTGGGCGATGCGCTGGACGTTACTGTACGTGTCCAAGATCCGCTCCAGCATCTCGACGAGCAGTCGCCGCTCCTTCTCGGGAAGCGGCGACGTGTTGCCGAGGAGCCGGTCCACCTCCCGGGCTAGGGGGTGGGAGACCCTGCTGGTCGAACGCGTCGGGCTCGGCGCGGCCGTCCGGGTAGGTCCAGACGGCCCATCGGCCGCCGATGCCGTCGTCGCTGACCGGCACGTACAACTCGCCGGCGCTCACGGTTCCTCCTCCTCGTCCTCAGGATGCCACCGGCCCCGGCCTCCACACAGGAGGCCGGGGCCGTTCGTCGTGGGGTGGCCCCGGCTGTGCCGGCAGCCGGGCCACCGCGCGCCCGTCAGGGCGCCGCACGGCCGGCCGTCGGGCCCCGACCGGCCGCCGCTGTACCGGCACCTGCCGCGGCCCCAGCAGCCACAGCCCTGCCGGCTGCACGTAGATCGTCCGCCGGTCCACCGCCTCACCATGCCGGTCGAGCACGTAGCCGTCGAGCCACACCCAGCTCCGGTACGTGGTCCAGTCATGTACCCGGATGACCCGGAAGCGGAGTGCCCGGTCACCGCTGAACTGGACGGACGCGGCTCTGGTCACCCGGAGCACGTCGCCTGGTCGAGGCACGCGGGTCAAGAAGGTCACTGGCCAGCCTCGCGCTCGTCCTGGCACTCGCATGCACACCAGGTCGTCACCAGCCCATCAGAGTCGTCCAGCGGCAGGATGCCCAAGCGGCCAACGCATTCGTGGCTGAAGATCGGCTCATCTTCGCAGGCGGCGAGGGCGCACGGCCCGCAGATGGGCTCCCTCATCGGCCGCCAGACTCCTGGTCGTGCTCTTCGTGTTCGCTCTGCTGACGGGCCAGATCCAGCACCCGCTGTCGGGCGGCTTCCGCCTCGGTGGCGTCGGCCTGGCGGACGGCCCGCTCAGCTTCCTCGCGTCTACGTCGTGTCCACCACAGTCCCATTGCTCTCCCTTCCGGCGCATTGCCGGCCCGGGGCGGTGGACTGTGAGGGGTCGCCCCGGGCCGGCCGGTGACAGGACGCGCGCGGCTGAGGTTCGGGTGCTGATGGGTCGCGTCCGCGTCCTGTCACGGACCGTACGGGCGTAGACACAGAGTCGGTGCGACCGTGCGGTCACACCGACTTGCGATTGCCGATCGTGCCGGGCCTACACCGGCCCGGCGTTGACGTCTGGGTCGAGCGGATCCACCCCTACCCGCACTGCCAGCTCCCGCAATTCCGGGCCGCCCCGACGCCGGGCGTCGCGGACCATCTGACCGACGATCTCCCGCACAGCAGGGCGGCTGCGCAACTCGGATGAGGCGACCTCGTCCGCCTGCAAGAAGTGTCGGATGGCCTTGTCGGGCCGGCCGGCCTGGTACCAGCCACGCCCGCACGCGATGTGCAGGTGAGACAGTCTCTGACGGGTTCGCAGCGCGGCCCGGTCGACCCGCCTCGCGTATTCCGGGGCCCGGTCCGGCTCCCCGTTCTCCAGCGCGATGGCGACACGCCAAACACCAGCGTTGGCCGGGGTCACCTCCATCCGCCATGGGTCCGCGCCGACCCGGGCCGCGACCTGCGCGGCCTCGGTGTGATGGGCGACCGCGTCATCGGAGCGGCCCAGCGTGGCCGCGGATAGCGCCGCCTGGAGGTGGAGCATCCCATACCAGGAGAGCGCCTCGTCGCCGCCGGTGTCGCCGATCCGGTCGGCTGCTGCGGCAGCGAGGGCGAAGCTACGGCGACGGCCGCCGAGGGTGCCGGAGGCGAGCGCGGTCTGGGCGAGGGCGTAGTCGGCGGCGGCGAGGCTGGCTGGGTCACCGAGCTGGCTGGCGGCCTGCTGGGCGCGCTCGGCCAACCTCGTCGAGAGGTCGATGTGACCGAACGGCTTGATCGTGAGCGCGCTCGTGACGGCGGCGCGGACGAAGAGCCCCAGTCCGATTCGGCCAGTGTCGCCGCCCTCGCCGGCGAGCCGCCGGGTGCCCATCACCAGCGCGGGCAGCAGGGCGGCGAGGGTCTGGTAGTCGCATGCCATCCGAGCCACCATCGCGCGGTCGACCTCGGCGGCCAGGACGGTCGGTGTGATGGGCGAGGTGTCCTCGGGGTCGTCGTCGAGGGCTCCGCGCAGCGCGGGGACGGCAGAGTAGATGGCGAGGTCGTCTCGGGTGCGTGGTGGGGTTGGCTGTCCGGTGAGGTCGGTGACGCTTACCCCGAGAGCAGTGGCGAACGCGTATAAGAGTCTCCTGTCCGTTACCGGCTTGTGGCCGTTTTCGATTCGCGACAGGTACTCGCGGCTGATTTCGACCGCGTCGGCGAGTTCTTGTTGGGTCATCCGGGCGATGTCTCGCCACCTGGCGATGCGTAGGCCGATGTAGTCACCCATGGTGCCCTCCTGCACGAGGGTTGGGAGCCGGTCTCCTGCACGAGACCAGCCGGTGGATCGACCGTACCCGCTGGGTGCTGTTGCTGCTACGGTGGACACGTCGCGACGCTTGAGGGCCGGCGGGCTGCACCCCGCCGGCCCTTCGTGTGGTACGTCCCCCTAAGGTGACTTGTCGGCTACGCCGGATAAGTTTTCCGAACACCAGTACGACCGACCGGCTGATCTACCTGTAACCACGGATCGATCCACAGTAGAGCCATGAACAGGGCATTCATGCCGCTGTAACCTGTGCGATCTAGGCCACTATCCGTTACGGCCACGTCCGGGGGAGGGGTCGTGCAGCGTTGCACCGTCAGATCCACCGCGCCGGCCTCGACCATGCTGGGGTCCCGAACGCCCACCCTCAACGCACTCACCCGCAACCCGCTTGCCCGAACGCGACGGAGCGGGTACGCCTACCCTTGCCGGTGACCGTGGCCTCGCACAAGTCGACGTCGAGGTCGTCGACCTGCATGCCGGCGCATTCCTCCAGACGGATCCCGGTGTCGAGGAACAGCCGGATGATCGCCATGTCGCGCCGCGACATGAAGTCGGTGCCCTCGCATGCCCGAAACAAGTGCCGGATCTGATCCTCCCGCAGCACCGGCGTGACTGGCTCGGGGACGACCGGCGGGCGCATCCGTGCCATCGGGCTCGGTACGATCTCGCCCTCTTCTTCGGCCCACCTGAAGAACTGCTGGAGCGACCGGTACACGACGCTGACGCCGCCGGGCTTGCGGGTGGGCCAGCTCGGCGAGGTGGTCTTCGAGGACGGCCCTGGGGACAGCGGTCCAGTCGGGCAGGCCCCGGCCGGCGGCGTACGCGGCTAGGCCGTCGACGGGAACAGGTAGGTCTTGACCGTCTTCTCACCCAGGTTGCGTGCGCGGAGTGACCGCGCGAACGAGCGAGTGAGGGCATCGAAGGCTTCAGGCACGTGCGCAGTAAACCAATCTCTGAGCGGTGTACCAATCGGTCGAGAGGGTTATTGCGGGACATTTTCCCAGGTCAGAGACCGTTGGCGCGCCCGGCAGGATTCGAACCTGCGACCAACTGCTTAGAAGGCAGCTGCTCTATCCGCTGAGCTACGGGCGCATGGCAGGGTGGTGCGCACAGCAGGTTACCGCTGGTCGACCATCGGCCGGCCGAGGGCGTGACGTCCTGGCCTGCACATACTAGGTTTCCAGGCGTGCGGTTGACGAGCACGATGTTCCTGCCCGTCTTGGTGTCGGCCGACGACCCCCGCCACGGCACGGAGCACCTGCTCGACCGCTTCACCCCGACCTGGCCGTCGTCTACTCGTTCGGGCCGCCGTACGGCAGCCGGTTCGTCACCTGGGACGACCTCGACCGCCTGCAACTCGGCCGGCGGATGCTGCGCCGGGTGGCCCTGGACAACCTGCACCGGCTGCTGCCGAGGCTGCGGGTCGACGGGCAGCCGCCGGCTCCCATGCTCTTCTTCGGCGGACTCGAGTCCAGCGTCCTGCTCGCCGACGAGGTCTGGGCGGACCTCCGCCGTTCGGTGCCGGGGGATCTGGTGGTCGGGGTACCGGCCCGGGACGTCGTGATCTTCACCGGGACGGGCTCACGGCCGGGCCTGGCGAGGGTCCGTCGCGCGGTGGACCGGGTCTTCTTCGCCGGCGGTCGGAATCTGCTCGGTCGGGAGCTGCTGATCTGGCAGGACGGCTGGGCGACGTACCGGCCGGGGACCGGCTTCGACGCTGCGGACGGTTGGGGCACCGGCGGGTGGGTGTCGCCGGAGTGGCCCGGGACGGGGCCGGTGCGCCCGGCGGCGCGGCGGTCGGACCTCCCCGGTGGGCGCCACCCGGTGGACTGACCCGCCGGTCCGCTGGCCGAGCCGCCGTGGCTGCCGTGACCTGCTCCGTCGTGGTCCGTCGGCGGTCGCGACCGGGCGTGTCCGCATACCACACCGATCCGTGATCAGGTCGTTCTCCACAGGGCGTCGGGTCGTCCACAGTCCCGGCGCCGGCGATGGCGGTGGCGCCGACCCGGCCGCCAGTCTGTGGGTCGAGTCGGCTCGGGACGGTGACCGCTGGGATCTGTGGAGGGACGATGTTCGACACGAACGTCACCATCGTCGGCAACGTGCTGACCGCGCCGGAATGGCGACGTACCACCCAGACCGGGACGCTCGTGGCCAGCTTCAGGGTGGCCTCGACCGCTCGCCGCCTCGACCGGGAGAGCGGGCGCTGGGTCGACGGCAACAGCCTGCGGGTTCGCGTCACCTGCTGGCGCAGGCTCGCCGAGGGCGTCGCCTCGTCGGTCATGGTGGGAGACCCGGTCATCGTCGTGGGGCGGATGTACACCCGGGACTGGACCGACGACGCGGGCAACCACCGCACGACGTACGAGGTGGAGGCGGTGGCGGTCGGCCACGACCTGTCGCGGGGACGGGGGCGGTTCGCCCGGAACCGACCGACCCCGTCCACCTCCGCCCCGGCGGACGCCGAGACCGAATCCCGGGTGCACGGTGAGGCGACCGAGTCGGTGTCGACTGACGAGGCGCCCGCGCTTCCCGACGACCGACCCTTCCACGACGAGGACGACGGCGGGGAGGACTCCCGGTACGACGCGGGTCGCGGGCTGCCCGTGCCGCGCGACCCGGCCCCCGGCGGCCCCGACCACGAACTCACCGCCTCACCCGGGGTCGACGGCCGAGCCGACGGTGGGGAGGGCGGCCGTCCCGGCGACGGCCTGCCCGTGGGCGAGGCGCCGATCCCCGGCGGGTTCCGTGACCGCGGTCGGCCCGACGGCGGTGTGACGGACGTTGCCGACGACGGCGCACGCGGCAACGGTCGGGACGGGGCCGGTGACGGTGGCGAGGCCGGGCGGGCTGACGGACGGGCCACGGGCGGCCGCGGACGGCGGAACCGGGTCGCGGTTCCGGCCTGATCCGTGGGTGTCACCCGGTCAGACCGGTCGGCCGGGCGGCGTGGCGGCTCGCCTCCCTGCCACGCCTCCGGCCGACCAACCACGGTGGGGAGGCGGAGATCGGCCCCCTCCGCCTCCCCACCGGCTTCCCGCTGCCGGATTCCTGTCTCCGTGCCTGTTCTCCTCTCCCGCGGCGCGCGGCGGTGCGTGTCGTGGCGGAAGCCGGTTCCCACCGCCCCGCCCAGGTGCCGGGCCGCCGCCGCTACGCGTGGATCCTTCGGGTGGCGACGGACGAGCGTGGCCGAGGGATCGCCGGCTCCGTGCCAGCCCCGGCGGCCGCCGTCGGTGCCGTCGCGCCCGCGGGTGTCGCGCCACCCGGCTGTGGCTTCCCGGCCGCGTCGTGCCCGCCCACGCCGGCCGACGGCTGGCCTGGACGCCGCCACAGGCGGGCGACCATCCGGATCGGGTTGGTGGGCCGCCGTGACCGGAGTACGCGCATCGCCGGTGTTTCGACGAACCGGAACAGTGCCGCGGCGGCGAGCAGGCTGAGCATGAGGAAGCCGATCGCGGCGGCGGGACCTCGCCACCCGGTGAACCCGCCGGTGTGGCCCGCGAAGCGGAGCACCGCCTTGATCAGGAAGACGTGGACCAGGTAGAACGCGAAGGAGACCTCGCCCAGCCAGATCATCGGCCGGGACCGCAGCGGTGAGCGCCGGCCCTCGACGTCGGCCCTGGCGGCACCGGTGATGACCAGGACGTAGCCGGCGGCGAGCACGGTCGTCCAGAGCTCGGCGCGGATCCACTCCATGCACGCCACCCAGATCAGCACGAAGATCCCGCCGGAGAGCAGCAGACCCGGCCCGCGCCACTTCCCCCGCAGCATCAGTTCGGCGGCGGCCACGCCCATCCAGAACTCGAAGGAACGCACCACGGGAAAGATCTGGGTGAACCACCAGCGGACGTCCTCCGGGAGCAGCTGCTGGGTCGGCCACATCGCCAGGATGAGCAGCGGCATGCCGATCACGACGCCGTAGAGCATCCACGGCCGCATCCGGCGGATCAGCGGCAGGGCGAACGGCAGACAGAAGTAGAAGGCCATCTCGCAGGAGATCGACCAGCTGACGTTGTTGATGCTGTAGAAGTAGCCGTCGAGGGGGAGCCAGGCCTGCACCAGGAACAGGTTGGCCAGGGCCGCCCCCAGATTGACCGGGTCGGCCCAGTAGAGCATGAGGGCGATCACGACGGCCCAGGTGACCAGGTGGTTCGGGAAGATCTTCACGATCCGGCGCCACCAGAACGCCCACCTCGTGTCGGTGGGGCGGCTCGACCAGACGAGAACGAACCCACTGAGCACGAAGAAGAACTGCACCCCGGAGAGCCCGAGCGTGAACACCCAGTCGACGATCCGGCGGTAGTCCGGCTCCGCCACGAGCTGCATGGTCCCGACGTGGAACCCGAAGACGAGCATCGCGGCGACCCATCGCAGGCCGGTCAGTGACGGCAGCCGGCTCAGCGACGGCGGGTGTGGCGACGAGGGCTGTTTCGGCATCGGCGGTGCGGGAGCCGCGGGCGACATGTCGGTCATCCCCGTCCTCCGAGGATCGCCCCGATGACCAGCACTCTGGCGCCTCCTGTCGAGCGGATTGGTGTGAGATGTCCGTTTATTGCGGCGAACTCGACCACCTGCCGTCGTCGCCGCGCTCCACCCCGCGACCCTATCCCGTACGGATGCGCGGCGTGGACGGGCGCTCACCGCACGGGACCCGCCGCGGCGGACGGGTCGGTCCCGACCCGCCGGAGGCTCGCGGTCCCGACCACCGCAGCCGGCGGAGGACCGCCCCACTAGGCTCCTGCACCGGAGGAGGTGGCCAGATGCGGTCCAGGCCCACGGGCGGGTGCGCGTCGGCCCGCCGGGTCGGGGTGAAGCGGTGATCCGACCGCGCGGCTGCCGGCGAGGTCGGGTCGGTACGAGCGGCCCGGAGGGCAGCCCGCCGGTCCGACCGGTCCGGGACCGGCTCCGTCGGTGGAGGACGCCTGCGGGCTGGCTGGGCGACGGCGGCGCCGACGCGGCGGGGCTGGTGTTGGGGTACGTCCTCGACACACTCGTCGGCGACCCGCGCCGGGGCCATCCGGTCGCCGGGTTCGGGAGGCTCGCGACCGCCCTGGAGCGGCGACTCTACCGGCCCCGGCTGTCGGCGGGTGCGGGACACACGGCTCTGGCCGTGGGCCTCCCCGTGCTCGTCGGCGCCGCCGTCGCGGCGGCGACCCGGCGTCGTCCGCTGGCGCGGACGGTGGTGGTGGCCGCCGGCACCTGGGCGGTACTCGGTGGGCGTACCCTGCGGCGCGAGGCGACGATGATGAGCCGCGCGTTGCGCGCGGACGACCTGCCCGCCGCGCGCCACCGCCTGCGCAGTCTCTGCGGCCGGGACCCCTCGCGGCTGGACGGGCCCGAGCTCGCCCGCGCCACCGTCGAGTCGGTCGCGGAGAACACCTCGGACGCGGTGGTGGCGCCACTGCTGTGGGCGGCGTTGGCCGGACTGCCGGGACTGCTCGGCTACCGCGCCGTGAACACGCTGGACGCCATGGTGGGGCACCGCTCCCCCCGCTACGCGCGCTTCGGCACTCCCGCCGCCCGCCTCGACGACCTGCTCAACCTGCTGCCGTCCCGGCTGACCGGGCTGCTCACCATCGCCGCGGCCCCGCTGGCCGGCGGTGACCGGGCCGAGGCCTGGCGCATCTGGCGGCGGGACCGGCACGACCATCCCAGTCCCAACGCCGGCCAGTGCGAGTCGGCGATGGCCGGTGCGCTCGGCGTCCGGCTCGGCGGACGCAACGTCTACTCCGGACGTGTGGAGGTCCGCCCGTTCCTCGGCGACGGGCCGCGGCCCGACGCCGGGCACATCGACCGGGCGGTGCGACTCTCCGCCGTGGTCGGGTGCGCGGCGCTCGGCATCGCGGCGACGTACGCGGCGACGGGCCGGTTCCGACGCGCCGTCGCCCGCCGGCTTCGCGACCGGCTCGCCGGACAGCGGCGGCGGTGATCACGCGAGCCCGACCACAGGCGGTCCCGTCCGGCCGGTCCCGCCTCGACCGCCCCGACGGCGGTGACGGTGGTCGATTGCCGACGCCGGCGGTGTCGGGAACGGCGACGATGGCCCTTGACGGGGCCCTTGACGGCGGTGACGGTGCCCGGCCGGGACGACAGGGGAAGGGGATGACCGGAGTCGGATGAGCGGTGGACTGCTGGTGGCCGGGACCACCTCTGACGCCGGCAAGAGCGTGCTGACCGCCGGGATCTGCCGCTGGTTGCACCGGCAGGGCGTGGCGGTGGCGCCGTTCAAGGCGCAGAACATGTCCAACAACTCGGCCGTGGTGGTCGGCCCGGACGGTCGGGGCGGTGAGCTGGGACGGGCGCAGGCCATGCAGGCCGCCGCCTGTGGGCTCGCGCCGGACCTGCGGTTCAACCCGGTCCTGCTGAAGCCGGGAAGCGACCGGTCGAGCCAGATCGTCCTGCTCGGTGAGGCGATCGACACGGTCACCGCCGAGGACTTCCGCACCCTGCGGCCCCGCCTCGCCGAGACCGCCTTCGCGGTGCTGGCGGAACTGCGCTCCGAGTACGACGTCGTGGTCTGTGAGGGGGCCGGCAGCCCGGCCGAGATCAACCTGCGGGACGCCGACTATGCCAACATGGGGCTGGCCCGGCACGCCCGACTGCCGGTGATCGTGGTCGGCGACATCGACCGGGGCGGTGTGTTCGCCTCGATGTTCGGCACCCTGGCGCTGCTCGACGCCGAGGACCAGGCGCTCGTCGCCGGATTCGTCATCAACAAGTTCCGGGGCGACCTCGGCCTGCTCCGTCCCGGGCTGGAGATGCTGCACCAGCTCACCGGGCGGCCGACGTACGGGGTACTGCCCTGGCACGTCGACCTGTGGCTGGACGCCGAGGACGCGCTCGCCTACGGTCGCGTGCTCGGTCGGCCGGCGCCGCCGAGGGGCGGCGAGTGGCTCGACGTGGCGGTGGTCCGGCTGCCCCGGATCTCCAACGCCACCGACGCCGAGGCTCTCGCCGTCGAGCCGGGGGTGCGGGTCCGGCTGACCGTCGAACCGGCCGAGATCGCCGCCGCCGATCTCGTCGTGCTGCCGGGCAGCAAGTCGACGGTCGCCGACCTGGAGTGGCTGCGGCGCACCGGACTGGCCGACGTCGTGCTCCGGCACGCCTCCGCCGGGCGACCGCTGGTCGGCATCTGCGGCGGGTTCCAGATGCTCTCCCGGACCATCCACGACCGGGTCGAGAGCGGGCGCGGCGAGGTTCCCGGTCTCGGACTGCTCCCCGTCGAGATCGCCTTCGCGGCCCGGAAGACCGTGACCCGGTCGGCGGGCACCGCGTTCGGGACGGTGCCGGTGCACGGGTACGAGATCCACCACGGGTACGTCCGGTCCGCCGACCCGGGTCTGTCCCCGCTCATCCGGCGCACGGACGGCCGCGGTGAGGGCGCGTGGGCCGGCAGCGTCTTCGGCACCCACTGGCACGGCATCTTCTCCTCGGACGAGTTCCGCCGCCGGTTCCTCACCGAGGCCGCCCGGCTGGCCGGCCGGCACGGCTTCCGGGTGGCGGCGGACACCTCCTTCGAGGCGGCGCGGAACCGCACCCTGGACCTGCTCGGCGACCTGGTGGAGGAGCACCTCGACACCGGTGCGCTGTGGCGGCTCATCGAGCAGGGCGCCCCGGCCGGGCTGCCGTTCGTGCCGCCCGGGGCACCGGCGGCGCCGACCCGTGCGGCGCCGGCGGGACCACCGGTCGGGCCGATCGCCCCGGGCCAGTAGCCTCGGCGGGGTGGCGGGAGCCGTCGAGTCGTACGCCGAACTGGCCGTACGGATCCTGGGCCGGCCGGCCCGGCTCGGGCGTACCCGGTTGGTCGCGGTCGACGGGCCGAGCGGGGCCGGAAAGACGACGTTCGCCGCGCGGCTCGCCGCCGCCCTCGCCACGGTGGGCGGCCCGGCGTCGGCGGCGGGCGTGGGCGGCGGTGCCGGGGTGGCGACCGGGCCCGTCCCGGCCGTACCCGACCCGGTGCCGGTGGTGCACACCGACGACCTGCTGGATGGTTGGGCGGACCAGTTCACCTTCTGGCCGCGACTCGACGAGTGGGTGTTGGCGCCCCTGCGGGCGGGCCGGCCGGGGCGTTACCGGCGGTACGACTGGCGGGCCGGGCACTTCGCCGGCCCGTGGATCACCGTCCCGCCGGCGCCGGTGGTGATCCTGGAGGGTGTCTCCAGCGCCCGGGCCGCCGTCGCGGCCGAGTTGACCTTCGCCGTCTTCGTGACCGCCCCGGTCCGCCTGCGGCGGGACCGCGCCCTGAGCCGCGACGGCGTCGAGCTGCTGCCGTGGCTTCGGCGCTGGTGGCGGGGTGAGCGACGGCATTTCGCCACCGACCGGACCGCGGCCCGGGCCGACCTGGTGGTGGACGGCGCCACCAGCCCGAGCCACGACGCGGCGGGTCGGTTCCGCCGGCTCCGGTGACCCCGTCTCGACGCGGCACGCGGCAGGGACGACACCGGCCACCGACGCGCTGGTCAGCCGGCTTACGATCATGGCATGGCCACTGCTGTCCGCACCGAGTCCGAGATTCGCGCCGCGATCCAGCGCGTGCTGCCCGGCGTCCGCGCGGATCTGGAGCGCCTCATCCGGATTCCCGGCATCGCCTTCGACGGGTTCGACCACTCCCAGGTGGAGCGGAGCGCCGAGGCGGTCGCCGAGCTGCTCCGGGGCTGTGACCTGGACGTGCGGGTGGTGCGGTCCGGCAACGGTCAGCCGGCGGTGATCGGTACGCGCCCGGCCCCGCCCGGCGCACCGACCGTGCTGCTCTACGCCCACCACGACGTGCAGCCCGTCGGCGACCTGTCCCTGTGGCAGAGTGACCCGTTCGAGCCGGTGGAACGTGACGGCCGGCTCTACGGCCGGGGCGCCGCGGACGACAAGGCCGGCGTCATGGCGCACGTCGCCGCGTTGCGCGCCTTCGGGGACGCGCTGCCGGTCGGGGTGGTGATCTTCGTCGAGGGCGAGGAGGAGTACGGCTCGGCATCCCTGAAACGGCTGCTCACCGAGTACCGGGACGAGATCCGCGCCGACGTCATCGTGATCGCCGACTCGAGCAACTGGGACGTCGGCGTACCGGCCCTGACCACGTCGCTGCGGGGCATCGTCAACTGTTTCGTCGAGGTCCGCACCCTTCGCGAGGCGGTGCACAGCGGCATGTTCGGCGGCGCGGTGCCGGACGCGCTGACCACGCTCTGTCGGCTGCTGGCCACCCTGCACGACCCCGCCGGGGACGTCGCGGTGGAGGGCCTGGTACGGGCGCCCGGCACGACCGTCGACTACCCGGAGGACCGGCTGCGCGCCGAGGCCGGCATGCTCGACGGCGTGTCCTTCCCCGGCACCGGCCGGCTCGCCGACCGGATCTGGACGCGGCCGGCGATATCGGTGATCGGTCTGGACGCGCCGCCGACCAGCGAGGCACCGAACGCGCTGGTTCCCGCCGCGAAGGCGAAGCTCAGCGTACGGCTGGCGCCGGGCGACAGCGCCGCGCGGGCGTACGCCGCGCTGCGCGAGCACCTGCTGCGACACGCCCCGTTCGGTGCCTCGGTGACCGTGACCCTGGAACACGACGGCGAGCCGTGCGTCATCGACGCGTCGGGCCCGGTGTTCGACGCGGCCCGGGAGGCGTTCCGGATCGCCTGGGACGGCGTCGAGCCGGTGGACATCGGGGTGGGCGGCTCGATCCCGTTCATCGCCACGTTCCAGGAGATGTTCCCGGAGGCGGCGATCCTGGTCACCGGCGTGGAGGACCCGTACGCCCGGGCGCACGGCCCGAACGAGAGCCTGCACCTGGGGGAGTTCGCCCGGGTCTGCCTGGCCGAGGCGCTGCTGCTGGCCAAGGTCGCCGAGGTGGCGGCCGGACGTTGACCCCGGCGTCGCGGACACGGCGACCGGCGGCACCACCGTCCGGCGTCCCGGGTGAAGAGCGCGAAATCGCCGCCGGCCGCCCGTCGGGCCGGTACTGTATCGAACATGAGTACGAACGAGGTGATCGCGCGGCTCGACGCCGCGGTCACTGCGCTGCGGGACGTCGACGTCGCCGCGTGGTCCGACGAGGCGCTCCGGGAGCACCTGGGGGAGCTGTCCGCCGTTCTCTGCGCGCTCGACGCCGCGCTGTCCCGGGTCGCCGACGGCATCCGCGCCCGTGGACTGCGGGTCGAGGAACCACTGTCCGCCTAGCCCGGCGACCGTCCGCCGGGCTCGCCGGATCGGTCCGCCGGATCCT
>Ga0310834_100901_pt1 | contig 23544 bp, 23 predicted proteins | sample SM_ome_2_FD_201314 | JGI IMG/M metagenome (GOLD analysis project Ga0310834, IMG submission 201314) | Sorghum-adapted microbial communities enriched on stacked mutant (SM) sorghum from Joint BioEnergy Institute, Emeryville, California... ... | reverse complement strand
AGTCCGTGTCCTTGCGCCGTAGGTACTCGACGAGTGCGCGCCGTTGCCAGGCCCGCAGCGACGGGAACGAGGCAGACACGGGGAGTCAGCCTACGACCGCCGCCGCCTCACCAGCCCCAACGACACGACCGGTTTGATCTAGGCCCAGCGGCCCGCCTGATCCGGGCCGACGGACGGTTGACCCGGGCGTACGGACGATCGACGCGGGCTGACGGACGCTCGACGCGGGTGGGCGCCGTGAGCCGGGTCCGCGGACGGGCTCATCAGGGCCCGGCGGGCGGGCGGCCGCGCCCCGCCGCGCTGTCCCACCGCGGCGGGGACGTGTCGCCGCCCGACCCGACGTCGGTGGGTGTCCCGCTGGCCCGAACCGTCACTCGCCGCTGTTGGGCGACGGGCCGTCGTAGCAGTAGTCGTCGTTCTCGTAGATCTCTTTGCAGGTCGGGCAGACCGGGAAACGGCTCGGGTCGCGCGACGGCACCCAGACCTTGCCGCACAAGGCCCGGACGGGCGTCCCGTTCACCATCGCCTCCATGATCTTGTCGCGGTCGGCGTAGTGCGAGAAGCGCTCGTGGTCACCCTCCTGCACCCGGTACTCGGTGCGCTCCTCGGTGAGGGTGTCTTCACGGATCAGAGGTGTCGTCACCTGGCCATTGTCGCAGGCAGCCTAGGGTGGCGGCTATGGTGTCAAACCCGCCCACGACCTCCGACCCATCGCCCCCGTCGCCGGGTCCCCTGCGGATCGCCGACGAGGTGGCCGACGCCCTGCGCAGCGGCGGGGCCGTGGTGGCCCTGGAGAGCACGCTGATCGCCCACGGACTGCCCAGCCCACGCAACGTCGAGGTGGCGGCGCAGATCGAGCAGACCGTACGGTCGCACGGCGCCGTGCCCGCCACCATCGGCATGATCAGCGGGACGGTCGTGGTGGGCCTCAGCGCGGACGAGGTGGCGCTGCTCGCCACCACGCCGGGCGTGGCGAAGCTGTCCGTCCGGGATCTGGCGGTCGCCGCCGCGACCGGCGCGCACGGGGCCACCACGGTGGCGAGCACGGCCGCGCTCGCGGCCCGCGCGGGCATCGCGGTGTTCGCCACCGGCGGCCTCGGCGGTGTCCACAGGGGAGCGTCGGAGTCGTTCGACGAGTCGGCCGACCTCGCCACGCTGTCCCGCACGCCGATCGTGGTCGTCTGCGCGGGGGTGAAGTCCATCCTGGACGTCCCCGCCACCCTGGAGCGACTGGAGACCCTCGGGGTGACCGTGCTCGGCTACCGGTCGAAGCGGTTCGCCGGCTTCTACCTGTCCGACTCCGGCGCGGACCTGGACTGGTCGGTGGAGTCACCCGAGCAGGTGGCACAGGTCATGCGGCGCCGCGCCGAGCTGGGCCTGCCCCCGTCGGCCATCGTGGTCTCCAACCCGTTGCCGCCCGACGTGCAGCTCGACCCGACGGTGCACGACTCGGTGCTCGCCGGCGGGCTGTCCGAAGTGGAGCGTCTGGGCATCACCGGCAAGGCGGTCACGCCGTACCTGCTGGCCCACTTCCACGAGGCCACCGGTGGCGCGAGCCTCGAGGTGAACATCGAGGTGATCCTGCGGAACGCCGCGCTGGCGGCCCGGATCGCGGTCGCGCACGCCCGGGGTTGAGCGACCGATGAGCGGACGGATCCTGGTCGTCGGGGACGTCATCACCGACATCGTCGCCGTCCACTCGGCCGGCATCGTCCCCGACTCGGACACCGAGGCCCGGATCACCACGACCGGCGGTGGCTCGGGCGCGAACACCGCCGCCTGGCTGGCCCATCAGGGCGTGGCGGTGGACCTGCTGAGCGCGGTCGGGCTCGACCTCGCCGGCGAGGAACGCGTCGCCGAGCTGACCGAGGCCGGCGTGGGGTGCGACTGTGTGGTCTGGAGCCGCTCCGCGCCCACCGGCACGATCATCGTGCTCACCGACGGCCACCACCGGACCTTCCTGACCGACCGGGGCGCCAACCGGGAGCTGCAACCGTCCGATGTGGACGATGCCCTGGAGTCGCTGCCCGACGTCGCGCACGTCCACCTGTCCGGCTACACGCTGCTGGACGAGGCCAGCCGGCCCGCCGGCCTGCGGGCCCTGAGCGCGGCGGCCGAACGGGGCCTGACGACCAGTGTGGACGCCGCCTCGGCCGAACCGCTGCGCCAGGCCGGGGCCGACCGCTTCCTCGACTGGGTTCGCGGCGCCGACCTGCTGCTGGCCAATGTGGACGAGGCCCGCATCCTGGCCGGGCTCACGGCCGGGGGCGACGCCGCGAAAGAACTGTCGCCGGAGGCGGTGGCCCGGGCCCTCGCCCACGCCCTCGCCGCCGGGGCGGCGGGCGACCGGGGTGGCGGCGGCGACGCCGGGGGCGGATCGGGGCCCGACGACGACCGGACCGGCGGCCGGGGGCCGGAGGTGGTGGTCAAGCTCGGTCCGGGCGGCGCGGTGTGGGCCCGGGGTGACGAGGTGCGGTCGGTCCCGGCGGTGACGGCCACGGTGGTCGACACGACCGGCGCCGGGGACGCCTTCGCGGCCGGCCTGCTGGCCGCCCGCCTCGCCGGCGCGGACGTGGACGCCGCGCTGGCGGCCGGCGTACGCCTCGGGGCGGTCGCGGTCGGCCTGGTCGGCGGCCGCCCCCCGATGCCGGAAAGGACGATCTCCTGATCCTCGGTGCCCGACGACGACGCCTTCCGACGGACGGCGTCGGGCGGAGCACACCGGCGCGAGTTGCGTGGGCGGATGGCCGGTCGGGGTGGCAGGATCGGGGGCGTGGCACGGAAGGGGCGAACCGAACCGGTCCTGATCACGGACGCGCCCGAGGATCCGGAGAAGGAGCTGCGCCGGCGAGAGGTTCGCTACGTAGTGATGATGATCACCCGAGCGGCGTGCCTGCTCGGGGCGGCGCTGATCGTGGCGCAGCAGCCGTGGCTGTGGCAGCTCTGGGCGCCCCTGTGCGTGGCCGGGGCGGTGCTGCTCCCCTGGCTCGCGGTGCTCATCGCCAACGACCGGCCGCCGAAGAAGCGTCGGCCGGCCTCTCCGTCCCCCGCCATCGTGGCCCAACCGGCCCTGGAGCAGCGCGAGTACAAGGTCATCGACGCCGAGGAGTAGGCCGGGCCTGCTGACCCGGCTGAGGGCTGGCTGACCCGGTCGCGGGCGCCCTGACTCAGTCGAGGGCGCACTGACCCGGTCGAGGGCGCACTGACCCGGTCGAGCCGACGACCGATCAGGACGCCCGCGCCGCCGCCTTCATGGCCTGCTTGTACTCGCGGACCTTCGCCAGCGACTCGGCGTCGGTGATGTCGGCGACCGAGCGCAGCGCCCCCTCCTCGCCGTAGATGCCGGCCGCCTCGCGCCAGCCCTTGGGCCGCACGCCGAACTGCTTGCCGAGCAGCGCGACGAAGATCTGCGCCTTCTGCTTGCCGAACCCGGGCAGCTCGCTGACCCGCCGCAGCAGCTCGGCCCCGGTCGGGACGCCGGTCCACAGCGCCGCCGCGTCGCCGCCGTAGCGGTCGACGAGCACCTGGCACGCCTCCTGCACCCGCTTGGCATTGGCCCGCGGGAACCGGTGCAGCGCGGGCGGCCGAGCGAAGATCTCCTCGAACTCGGCCGGGTCGTAGGCCGCGATCTCGTGGGCGTCGAGGTCGCGGCCGAGGCGCTGCTGCAGCACGTACGGCGACGAGAAGGCCTTCTCCATGGGGATCTGCTGATCCAGGATCATGCCGATCAGCAGCGCCAACGGGTTGTCGTACAGAAGCTTCGTGGCCTCCGGCTCGATCGGAAGCGCGAGTGGCACGTGACGTCTCCCATCACGAAGCTGGCCCCATCCGGCGCCGGCCGGGCGCGACGGGCACCAGGGTCCCACCTGACCTCCGTCACCCTAACTCGACGGCCCGGCACGGACCCGCCGGCCGCCGCGGCGTGGCCCGAGCCCTGAGCCCCGGCCGAACCCGACCGGCCCGGCGGGCCGGGCCCCGCGACCTGCCCAAAGGCGACCTTGTGGGCAATCCCCCCGCGGCTGGGCACCCGCGCCGGGCGACACCCGCGCCACGCCGCTCGGTCGAGGGTGTCCGGTGACGCGGGCGCCTACAGTGTCACCGGGAGGTCGACATGACGAGCGCAGTGGTCTGTGCCCACGACTGGGCCCGCGAGACAGGCAGCAAGGGGCCCACCAACGTAACCCTCACCTGCCGCAACTGCGGCGCGACCTCCGTGTCCCGCGGCAAGGTCAAGGGCCGTACGGTCACGACGTCGCTCGATCTGTACCCCCAGCGCGGCGCCACGATGCTCGACCCCCAGCTCTACGAGTTCTTCATCCGGCAGTGGGAGGCCGAGATCAACGGCCTCGCCCAGGCCGGGTACACGGTGACGCGACGCCCGCCCGTGGTGCACACGCGGTCCCACGACGAGAAGCGGAGTCGTCGCGGCGACGCGAGCCAGTCGCGGTTCGTGACCGGACGCGACCTGGTGATCGGCAGCGCGATCGTCCTGCTCGGCGGGGTCACCATGCTCGTCGCCGGCCTGCACTTCGACATCGGCTGGCTCGCGACCGCCGGCGGGGTTTCGCTCGGCATCCTCGTGCTGCTCGTCATGCTGGTCATCGCCCTGTCCTCCTAGCCGGTGCGCTCCTCGCGTCGGCGTCCTCGCGACGCCGGGCGCGGTGACCACGCTCAGGCGGACGTCGGCACGACGCCGTTCGGCATCAGGGCTCGCGCCATCGCGGTGAGGAGCTCCGCGCCGTCACCCTCCTCGTACATCGACGGCGGCCCGGCCGCGAGCAGCGCCACCGCGTACCGATCGTTGTCGATGTATCCAGTGGAGTGCATGCGGCTGAGCCCCTCCAGGCAGCACATCCACCCCTGCTTGACCCGCCAGCTTGCGGCGGCCGACGGCAGGCCGAAGTACTGGTAGAACCCGTCCGAGCCGTACGGCTCCGTCTGGGCCATCGCGTCCATGAGCCAGGGCGCCACGACCGGGTCGGCGGCGACGGCGGCGTAGAAGGTCACGACGCCGCGCGCGGTGATGCGGGTCAGGCCCCACCAGTTCGGCTGGTCGGTCGGGGCGAGACCGGCGATGCCGTAGCGGTGGGCGATCCACGGCACGAGTTTCTCGGCCCCGGCGAGGCCGTAGAGCCGGGTCGCGGCGTCGTCGTCGGAGAGCGTGATCATCCGCCACATGAGGTCGCGCACCCGCGGGTCGGCGGCGCGACCCTCGGCGAGCAGACGGGCGGCGATGAACACCTTCACGACCGAGGCTGCGGCGTACGGCTCGTCGATGTCGCCGGCGCTGTACAGGGCGCCCGTGTGCAGATCGAGCAGGGCGACGGCGGTGCGCGCCTGACCTGCCCCGACGGCCTGGGCCTCAGCCACGGCCCGGGCGGTGATCGCGTCCGTTCCCGGGGGCACCGTGGTCTGGACGTTGGGGGCCTGGGCGCTCGGGGCCGGGCCACCGGGAGCCTGGACGTCAGGAACCTGAACGCCAGGAGCCTGATCAGAAGCCTGGGCATTGGCAACCTGGACATCGGATGCGGGCGTATCGGCGCGCGACGATTCATCGGAGCAGCCCGTTGCTGCTATTAATGTACATATCACGATGGATAGCGCGCGACCGAGTCGCATGGCATCACCCTCCGTTCCCTGTGGTGCCGCGCAAGGGGCGGGCGCCGGACACCGGAACGACGAGCCGGGAGGCCGGAAAAGTTGTCGTTGAGAACTAGGCGACATCCGGCAACAGATCGGCCGGCCATTTCGTCGACGGAGTCACGCCGGTCGGCCGTCCGGGGTTACGCCGACGTGGGTTGCGGCCGTGGGTCGGCACCAGACGGTGGCCGCCGGCACCGACGGCCGAAACGCCGCGGCCCGTCCGGAAGGCCGAGCGACGGTGGGGTCCGACTGGCCGGTACGGCTACCGACGGAGGCGGGACTCGCAGCGCCGGCGCACCGCCGCCACCTCGTTGTCGAGGATGGTGACCGAGTCCAGGCGCACCGCGGCGTCGGTCAGGTTGGTCCAGAACGCCCCGTGGTCCGGCCACCGCTGCGCCCCGAGCTCCTCCAGGGCGAAGAGCGCCTCCCGCAGCTTGCCGGTGCGCAGCAACCGGGACATCTGGTTGGCGAAGCCGCTGGGCACGTACTCGACCGCCCCCATGGCGGCCCGCAGGGCGTAGGCGATCGCGGTCTCGCCCGGGGTCAGCTCGACCTCACGGTCGAAGAAGCCGTACAGCTCAAGCAGGCCCCCCGCGGTCTCGGCCGGTCCGTTGCCGAGGTACGTCCAGATCTCGTCGAAGCTGGCCATCCGCTCCTCGGCCGCGGCCCACGGGGTGCCGTTGGCGACGCAGACGGCGATCGCGGCGAGGCGTCGCTCGGTGCCGAGCTCGACGAGGTCGCAGAACACCTGCTCGGGGCGTCGGCCCTGGGCCAGCCGCCCGACCGCGAACGCGACGAGCGGACCCACGGTTGCCGAATCGACGGACCGACGAGCGCGGTCCGACCCTGCCTGCTCGCCGTCGGACCCTGGCGCCTCGCCGGAGGGGCCGCCGCTGGCCGGGTCCGCCCCGGCCGACTCCGCCCTGGCTGGCTCCGCCCCGACCGGCGTCGCCTCGACCCCGCCGCCCGGGCGAGGGCTCGCCGACGAGCGGGCGGCCGCCCGGGAGAACCAGGGATTCGTGTCCATTGAGGGACATTTTTCCACCGTGGCCCGGAAAACGTGAAGGACCCTTACATTGGCGCGGCGACCACCGCGGGGTCCCGTCCCAGCCGCGGCGACGCGGGTCCCCGCCCGGCCGGCGGGCGACGCACCAGGGGCGGACCGGTCGACCGTCCGCCCCTGGGCCTTGCGGGCCTCGGCCGTCGCGGCCGCCCCGATCGCGGGACGCGGGGTGGGCGCGGTACCGGGCCGCGGGCCGCGGGCAGGATGGGAGGCGTGAACCCACTGCTGCCGCCCGACGACCTGCTCCGCCTGCGTGAGGCCCTCGCCACCGCCGACTACACCAGCGCCGGGATCGCGGCCCGGATCGGGCCGGAGGCGGTCGCGGCGGTCAAGCGCGGCGACCTGCGCGGGCTGCTGCGGGCGACCAACCCGCTGGACCCCCGGGACCGGGACCCGCTGGCCACGCTGATCCGGTTGTTCCTCGCCGGGACGACGGAACCGGCCGAGGCGGTGGCCCGGGCGCTCGCCCCGCTGCCGCTGGAGGCCGCGGTCGCGGGCGGGTTGGTCGAGGCGTACGGCGACGGGCTGCACGCCGCGGTCGACCTCGACGTCTACACCGGACACACCGGGCGCGACTACTGGATACTGTCCGACTTGGACACTGACACCCGCCCTGGGCCGATGCGCTCCGACCACGTGCTCGGCGTGGGGAACGCGGCGACGACGCTCGCGCAGGCCACGGTGCGTGACCCCGTCGGGTCGGCGCTGGACATCGGTACGGGCTGCGGCGTGCAGGCCCTCGAGCTCTCCGGCCATGCCGAGACGGTCACGGTCACCGACGTGTCGGAGCGAGCCCTGCGGTTCGCCGCGACCACGGCCGTCCTCAATGGACTCTCCTGGGAGTTCCTGGCCGGCGACCTGGTCGCTCCGGTGGCCGGGCGCCGGTTCGACCTCGTCGTGAGCAACCCACCGTTCGTCATCGGGCCCGGGACGACCCGCTACACCTACCGGGACTCGGGCCGAGCCGGGGACGCGGTGTGCGCGGAGCTGGCCGCGGCGGCCGGCCGGTTGCTCACCGAGGGCGGCACCATGCAGTTCCTGGCCAACTGGGTGCACGTCCGGGGCGAGGACTGGACGGAGCGGGTCGCCGGCTGGGTGGCCGGCACCGGCTGCGACGCGTGGATCGTGCAGCGCGAGCTCTCCGATCCGATCGAGTACGTCGACCTGTGGATGCGGGATGCCAACGAGGCGGCCGACCCGGCGCGGGCGCAGGCGTGGCTGGACTGGTTCGACGCGCAGCGGATCGAGGCGGTGGGCTACGGCCTGGTGACGCTCAAGCGCCACGACCGTCGGGACCCGATCGTGCGGGTGAGCGACCTGCGCGCCGCCCCACGGCCGCCGTCCGGGGCGGATGTCACCGCCTGGTTCGAGCGGCAGGACTGGCTGGCCACCCACCCCGATCCGCTCGCCGCCCGGTACACCCGGGCCCCCGGCCTTCGGCTGACCCAGCACGCGACCCACGACGGCTCGGAATGGCGGGTCGACACCCAGGTGCTGCACCACGAGCTGTGGTCGCAGGAGGTCGACCCGGTCACGCTCGCCCTCATCGACGGGGCGGACGGCACGATCCCGATGCGCGAGCAGGTCGCCGTGCTCGCCGCGGCCTTCGACACGCCGGAGCCGGCCCTGGCCGCGATGGCCGCGCCCGTAGTCACCCAGCTCGTCGAGCGTGGCCTGCTGATCCCAGCGTCCTGACGACGCGCGTCCCCGGCCGGGTGGGTGTCGGGAAGGACTTCCGCCTGACACCGCGTACCTGGGGCGGCCGCCCGCACCGGGCGAGACCGCGCGGTCTTCAGGAGTGCCGCCGCCGACCGGGAGTACCGCATCGTTACCCACGAGTACCTGCGCGTACCTCGGGGGAAGGTCCTCCCCGGCGCACGGACATTTCTGGCACTCGTCATGTAGGTGACATATCTCTGGCGCAGCGGCTCGTCTTCTTACCGGGACTTAACGCCGTACCCGCAACCCTGGTCAGCGTGAGTACCGACATCCAGCCGGGGAGGCGCCTGATGGCCACCACCACCTCACGCACTGTCAGCACCACCGCCCGTGACGCCGCCCGGGCCGGCGAGTTCGAGCCGGTCTCGGCCGTCGACGTCGACCTCGAGCTGGACCTCGTCGACGGCGAGTCGCAGGTCGAAGCGGACGAGCGAGGTGCCTCCGCCGACCTGGTGCGGGCTTACCTCAACGGCATCGGCCGCACCAAGCTGCTCACCGCCGACCAGGAGGTGGAACTGGCCAAGCGCATCGAGGCTGGCCTGTTCGCCGAGGAGGTCCTGGCCCGGGCCGACGAGCGCGGGGAGGTGCTCGACCCGCAGTACCGGGCGGACCTGAACACGATCGTCGCCGAGGGTCGGGCCGCGAAGAACCACCTGCTGGAGGCGAACCTGCGGCTGGTGGTGAGCATCGCCAAGCGGTACACCGGCCGGGGCATGGCGTTCCTGGACCTCATCCAGGAAGGCAACCTGGGCCTGATCCGCGCGGTCGAGAAGTTCGACTACACCAAGGGCTACAAGTTCTCCACCTACGCCACCTGGTGGATCCGCCAGGCCATCACCCGCGCCATGGCCGACCAGGCCCGCACCATCCGCATCCCGGTCCACATGGTCGAGCAGGTCAACCGCATGGTCCGGGTGCGCCGCGACCTGTCGACCACGCTCGGTCGGGAGCCGACCGTCGCCGAGATCGCCGCCGAGATGGGCGTCGAGGAGATTTACGTGCTGGAGCTCATCTCGTACGACCGTGAGCCGGTGTCGCTGGACCAGGCGGTCGGTGAGGACGGCGAGAGCGCGCTGGGCGACTTCGTGGCCCGCGTCGACCCGCGCGAGGAGCCCGCGGACACGGTGTCGTACGGCATGCTGCGCAACGAGGTGTCGATCGTCCTCTCCACGCTGTCGCAGCGGGAGCAGGAGGTGATCCGCCTGCGCTTCGGCCTCGACGACGGTCGCCAGCGGACGCTCGACGAGGTCGGCCGCGAGTTCGGCCTGTCCCGGGAGCGCATCCGCCAGATCGAGAAAATCACGCTCCACAAGCTGCGGCACCCGTCGCGAGCGCAGCGCCTCGAGGCGTTCGCCTCGTAATCCCACACTCGAGGCAGTACGCCTTGCACATCATTCGCCCCGAGGCGTACGCCTCGTAATCGGGCGAGAAACACAGCGCATCGATCGCTCGCGTCGCTGTCCGAGACGGCGCGAGCGGTCGATGCTTGGTCGGCCTGTCGGGGCCCAACAATCGCCATGACGGAGGATGCGACCGCCACAGTGGCGCCGTACGGTACCGGTCCGATCCGTCCCCATTGCTCGGGCTACCGGCACAACGGCCGCGGTGCCCGGGCCTGTCTTAGGGGAATCCGTTCGAGGCCAAAGGAGTCCCTCATGACCTCCGCAACCGAGTCAACCGGCACCAAGTCCTGGCTGGCCACCCTCCTGCTGTGCTTGTTCCTTGGTGGCTTGGGTGTGCACCGGTTCTACACGGGCAAGATCGGAACGGGCATCCTCATGCTGATCACCTTCGGTGGCGTCGGCATCTGGACGCTGGTCGACCTGATCATGATCGCGGTCGGCAAGTTCAAGGACAAGCAGGGCCGCGAGCTCGCCCGCTGACCACGTCGGCCGAACCGGGGTGCCCCCGTCCGTGCGCCGGGGGGCGCCCCGGTTTTTGCATGGGGCACGCATCATTGCTCGCACGAGCGACCCACATGTGCCCACACCCGCTTGGGCAGCCGGTCCTTACCTACCTGGGAACGCTTGTACGGGTGAGCCCTCTCGCGCCCGGATTTGCTTGCGAGCTAACGCCAACCGGGTGTCGGCCCCGCGCCGGCGACATTCCTGCTCGGGCAACGGCCCGAGGCACGAACGGCGTCACCGCTCAGGCGACGCCATTAGTACAACTGGATATTTGGAAGCTTGCTGAGCGGTGGGTGGCGATTCACAACGAATCTGCCGGTACGGCACCGCGTTCCGGTCCAGCCCGTACGACGGTCGAGCCGACCTCACCGGACGCTACAGCGGCCGGCCCTCTTCCGCGGCCGGCCTTGAGACCGCCCGTTCCGGCCGCGACAGCTCACGGCGGCGACGGTCAGCGGAGGGTTGAGAAAATCACGGTCGAGCGCTCGGCCGGGAGACTGCCCCAGCCCAGCCTCGCTTGGCCGCTCGGGCGACGGCTCCCGCTGCGGGCGGTGCCGAGCTCAGCGCATGCCCACCGGCACGCCGCGCTGGTGAAGGTCAATCACGTGCTGCACCAGGCCGATGAGAACGGCCTTCGACGACTCGCGGTCCCGGGCGTCGCAGAGGAGCAACGGCACGTGAGGCGGAATGGTGAGCGCCTCCCGCAGGTCCGCTTCGGGGTAGATCGGCGCCCCGTCGAAGCAGTTGACGGCGACGAGGTAGGGCACCTGGCGGTTCTCGAAGAAGTCGATCGACGCGAAGCTGTCGGTCAGGCGACGGACGTCGGCGAGCACCACCGCGCCGATGGCGCCCCGGTGGAGCTGGTCCCACATGAACCAGAACCGGGTCTGGCCCGGTGCCCCGAACAGGTAGAGGATCAGGTCCGGCCCGACGGTGATCCGACCGAAGTCCATGGCGACCGTGGTGGTCGTCTTGTCCGGAACGCCCGACAGGTCGTCATGCTCGGTGCCGGCGCTGGTCATGACGGCCTCGGTGGTCAGCGGTTCGATCTCAGACACCGCGCCCACCATGGTGGTCTTGCCCACGCCGAACCCGCCGGCGATGACGATCTTCGCGGCTCGAATGCGCGTAGGGTCCGGGTCGAGCGGATACCTATAGTCGCTGGAGTGCACCGAGAATCCTTTCCAACATTTCTATACGCTCGCCCTGGTTCTCCTCCTCCTCGCTCTGCTGGTAGACCGCGAGCAGGCCCTCCGCCGCCATGTCGGCGACGAGCACTCGGGCGACCCCGATCGGAACGCGCAGGTGGGAGGATATCTCGGCCAGCGACAGCGGACTGTGGCTGCAGAGCTGGGCGATGAGCTGCTTGTGGCGACCAGCGTACGGGGCCTCCTGTGCGCCCCGAGCGGTGGTCACCAGGATCGCCTCGATCGCGATGTCACGGGTCGGCTCGGTCCGCCCCCGGGTCACCGCGTACGGGCGCACCAACTCACCGCGGGGATCGTCGCCGGTGCCCGGCAGCATCGTCCCCCTCCCTCATCGCAGTCCGGCCAGCCACGTCCCCGTCTCCTCCTGCCGGCCTTGTCGGCCGCGCCCGTCGATCCGCGATACGCTACTGCGCCACCGTCATGCTCGGCCGCGGCGCGGACTCGAGCGCACTACCAACTCGGTCAACCAAGAGAGTCATCTCATAGCCGACCTGTCCTACATCGCAGCCGCGCGCCGCCAGCGCGGCCAACACCGAACCATCGCCGATGGCCATCAGGAACAACAGACCGTTGTGCATCTCGACCACGGTCTGCCGCAGGGCACCCCCGTCGAAGTACCGCGCGGCGCCGGTGGCCAAGCCGTTGAGGCCCGCCACGACGGCGGCCATCTGCTCGGCCCGCTCCGGCGGTAGGTGCCGGGTCGCCCCGATGAGCAGGCCGTCGGCGGACACACAGACCGCGTGCGAGACGCCGGTCGTCGTATCGGCGAAGTTGTCCAACAGCCAGCTCATGTCCTGCGTGGTCATCTGCTGCGCCAGCCCTCCTTGCCTGACCGCGGCTCCCAGCAGAGCTGGGAGCCGAACACCTACTGTAGGCGACCCGTTACGTTAACGACGCACCACCGTTGACGTCGAGGTTCACACCATTGATCGCCGGGTGCTCCAACAGGAAGACCGCGGCGGTCGTGACGTCGCGCATCGTGGTGAACCGCTTGGTGGGCGTCCGTGACCGGATCGCCTCACGCACCTCCGCGGGCTGGTTGGTCCAAAAAGGACTGTCCGCGACCATGCCCGGGTGGATGGCGTTGACCCGGATCGGCGCCAGCTCCACCGCGAGGGCGCGGGTCAGCCCCATCACCGCCGCGTTGGTGGTGGAGACCGTGAGCGTACCGACCTGAGGCCGGTCCTTCAGCCCGCCCCCGTACAGCAGGATCGAGCCGGTCGGCAGCAGGCGGTCGTACAGCGCGTGCACCACCTCGGTGTAGCCGACGATCTTGATCGTCGCCAGGTCACGAGCGTTGGCGATGTTGAAGTCCTTGGCCGTGTTGCGGTCACGGAAGAACGCGGTGAACACGAGGTACTGCACCGGTCCGATCGGCGCGAGCGCGGGCGCAATTTCCTCAACTTTGGTCAAATCGAGGCCTATGCCCGATGTGTTACCCCCGATCTCCGCCGCAATCTTGTCGGCGCGCTCCTGGCTCCGTCCGGTGATCACCACCCGACGGCCCCGCTCGGCGTAGTACTCCGCCAGGTCACGCCCCAGGCCGGCGGTGCCTCCGATGACCACGACGGCGCCGTCGCCGTCGGTCTGTTGCTGCGTCAACAGTTCCTCCTGTCTGTACTGATCCGCGCGGTGGGCACCCCGGCCCGGGGCCCGATCCGCGCCCCCGTGAAGTCTGTGATCGACAACCTGATCATCGCAGGCCACTCGATGCCATCGCGCCGGGAGGCGCCTGCGCCGGATCAGGGCGAAGCAAATCGTGCAACTGGGCCGCGTACTCGGCCATACGGGCGGAGTGCTCGTTTTGTCCCAGCGTCCGGGGACGAGGAACATCGATATCAAGGATCGTGCGGATGCGGCCGGGACGCTCGGTCATGACCACCACCCGATCAGCCAGGAGGACCGCCTCGTCGATCGAGTGTGTGACAAACATAATGGTCGTCCGCAGTCGCATGTGGATGTCCTGCAACCCCGCACACAACTCCTCGCGCGTAAGCGCGTCCAGTGCTGAGAACGGCTCGTCCATCAGCAGGACCTCCGGCGAGGTGAGCAGGGAACGACACACCGCTACCCGCTGCTGCATGCCACCGGACAACTCATGCGGCAGGCGCCGCTCGAAGCCGGCGAGGCCGACAAGTTCGAGCAATTCGCGCGCCCGAGCATGGTACTCCTTCCGTGGCCATCGATGGATCTCCGCGGGCAGCATGACGTTATCGATTACTGAGCGCCATGGCAACAGTGCGGGGCGTTGAAACACCACCGAAACATTGGGCCGCGGCTGGCGCACGCGCTCGCCCCCGATCCATACCTCGCCGGCAGTCGGCGTGACCAGCCCGGCCACGAGTCGTAGCAGCGTCGACTTGCCACACCCGGACCGGCCCACGATGGCGACGAACTCACCAGCGCCGACCTCGAGGTTGATTGGGTCCAGGGCGCGGACGGCACCCGCGCGCCCAGTGAACGTATGGGACAGATCAACCAGCCGGATCATGGCTGCTCCCCGGGGCTCGGCGGTGTCGGCGGTGCGCTCAGCCTCCCACCGCGACAGTGGTCCATCTCGCATCGAGTGCGCACCAGCATGATCTCTTCTATACTCCGCTCGGCCTATGCGGGGATCTCGGTCCTGCCGAGACCGCCGATCACTCTACGAGGTGGACCGCCATGAGGAAACCCGCGGTCGCTGCGTGAGACAACCCCCGCTTCAACCCCCCACGGTTGATCTATCCACATTGGAGGCATGGTGCATCCAGCCCGAACTGTCCGAGCCGCTCTGGCCGGCGGCGCCGCCGCCCTCGTCATGCTCGCCTCGGCCTGCAGCAGCGGCGACCCGGCACCCGACCCTGGCCCCACGGGTGCGTCCGGACCGGACAAGGTCGTCTACCTGACCGGCTTCAACGCGTCCGCCCACGACGCGTTCATCTTCGTGGCCGACGAGAAGGGCTACTTCGAAGAGGCCGGCATCGACATCGACATCCAGCTGGGCGCCGGTAACACGAACCTGGGCCCGCTGCTGGCTGAGGAAGCGCAGTTTACTTACATCGACCTCGTCGGGCTTCTGTACCAGATGGGTAACGGCCAGGTCGAGCCCGGCACCTTCCGGGTGCTCTCGGCGGTGCACCAGACCACGCTGGCCGCCATCATGGCTCCGGAGAGCTCGGACATCCAGAGCCCGCAGGACCTGGCCGGCAAGAAGATCGGGGCATTCGCCGGCTCGCCGACGGAGTTCCTGCTGCCCGTCTACGCGAGCCTGGCCGGCTTCGAGTTCGACCAGAGCCAGGTGGTGTCGGTGGCCCCGAACGAGCTGTTCGGTCTGCTGCCGTCCGGCCGCGCCGACGCGCTGAGCACGTTCATCATCCAGCGGGGCGTCGTCGAGAACACCGCGGGTGAGCCGGTGCGCGTCTTCCCGATGAACGAGGTGCTCAGCGACATGCTCGGCACGGCGCTCATCTCGACCGCGGCGCTGGCCGACTCCAACCCGGACCTGGTCCAGCGGTTCCGGGACGCCGCGCTGCGGGGTCTGGAGTACACGCTGGCCAACCCGGAGGAGGCGATCCAGATCCTCTCGGACCGCAACCCGGGCGCGGTGGCGGCCATCCCGCCGTTCGTGGCCCAGATCAATGTGATGAAGCCGTACATCACGGGCAACGTCGACCAGATCGGTGCGATCGACGAGTCGCACGTGCTGCGCTGCATCAGCGTGCTGGAGAGCTCGGGTCTGATCCCGTCGGGCCTCACGCCGGAGGCCATCCTCGGGCCGCAGACCCTGATGGCCAGCTGACGCACGCGACAACCAACTGACACCTGTTCACGCGTGAGCGGGCGGGCTCGTAGGCCCGCCCGCTCACGGCCACCCGTGCCCGGCTCGGTGCCGGCGCGTCCGTACCCGCAAGCAGCGCCTGGAGCGAACGGCCATGACAGATCTCAAAGCGGAGACCACCGACTACCGGGCCGTGCGGGACGAGGCCCGCACCGCGCAACCAGTACCGACCCGGCTCCGACCCACCGCGGCGACGCTGTTCAACCGGATCGGGCTGCCCGTGCTCGGCGTCGTCGGCACCATCGGTCTCTGGTGGTGGGTCACCTGGTACTTCGAGATTCGGAAGTTCTTCCTGCCCTCACCCGCCGACGTCGTCGAGTCGCTCACCACCAACTTCGAGGCCCTGCTCGAGCAGTCCTGGATCACCGTCTTCGAGACGCTGGCCGGCTTCGGCATCGGGGCGGCCGCAGGCCTGCTCATCGCCGTGGTGCTCTCCGCCTCGGCGTCTCTGCAGCGCGCCCTGCTGCCCATCGTCGTTGCGCTCAACGCGGTTCCGAAGGTCGCCCTGGCGCCCCTGTTCATGGTCTGGTTCGGGCTCTACCATGCCCCCAAGATCGCCATGGCGGCATCGATCTGTTTCTTCCCCATCATGATCGCCACCATGGCCGGGCTGGCCTCGACCCCAGCCGAGCTGGGCGAGCTGGCCCGGTCGCTGTCGGCCACGCGGACGCAGCTCTTCCTCAAGGTTCGGGTTCCCTGGGCGCTGCCTCAGGTGTTCGTGGGCCTCAAGCTCGGCATGACGCTGGCGCTCATCGGAACGGTCGTGGCCCAGATCGCGCGGCCCAGCGGCGGGCTCGGCACGATGATCCTGCTCGCCCAGCAGAACGCCAACACCCCGCTCATCTTCGCGGCCATCGTGCTGCTCACGGTCATCAGCGTGGCGCTGTTCTATCTGGTTGTGCTGGCCGAGCGGCTGGTCGTCCCGTGGGCCCGGGAGACCTCAGACCGTGCCTGAACCGACCGTACGGCCGCGGGGTTCGGTCGGTCCCGCAACGGGACCGCCGAGTCACGGCGCGGCCGTACGGTCAGTCAACGGAGGCAGGCCCGTACGGTCGGCCGACGAATGCCGGCACGTACGGTCAGTCGGAAGCGGGAACGTACGGTCGGTCAACGGAGGCAGGCCCGTACGGTCGGCCGACGAATGCCGGCACGTACGGTCAGTCGGAAGCGGGAACGTACGGTCGGTCGACGGAGGCGGCTGGGTAGGCCCAAGCGGCGACGGACGCGGAACCGTACGCACGGTCGCCCGAGGCGAACCCGTACGGTCAGCCAGCGCCCGCACGCCGCCGCGTACGGACCGGGGCCGGTCAGCTGGCCGCGAGCCGCCAACGGTCGCCCTGCGCCACGAGCATCACCAGCGCCTGCGGGCTGAGACCGGAGTGGGTCTCCAGGCGGAACCGAATGGGGCCGGTAAATCCGTCGATCTGAGTGTTCTCCAGCGCGTCCCGGATGGACTCACGGTCCGTGTTCTCGCTCGCGTTGATGGCGGCGACCAGGACCTGGATGGCGTCGGCGGCGAACGAGGCGTGCGCGTGGTAGGTGCCCTGCTGGGCGGTGTAGTCGCGCAGCCAGGTCTGACGGGCCGCCTTCGCGGGCGAGCTGGCGATCAGTCCGTCGATGACGAGCGACTCGGTGAAGACCATGCGGGCGCCGTTGAGGGCGGAGCGGACCGCGCTGGGGACGAACAGCTCGTCGGCGGCGGACGGGGCGAGCAGGATCTGGCCGGTGAAGCCGCGGGCCCGCAGGCTGTGCGCCACGGCCCCACTGGCCGGCCCCGAGGCCCAGATCACCACGACCTCCGGGTCCTCGCCCGCCAGCAGGTCGGCCGCGACCGCGTCGGCCCCCTCACCGTCCTCGCCGATCGAGCGGGCCTTGACCTCGATGTCCTGCCGCTCTGCGGCCGCGAGCATCTCCCGCTGGCCCTCGACGCCGTACGGCTGGTCACTCGTGACCAGGCCGAGGATTTCGACCTCGGCCCGGGCCAGCTCGCGCGCCAGCACCTTGGCCACGTCGAAGGCATCCGGGCCCAACTTAAATATGTAACGCCGCTCCTCGATGGGCTCAACGACGCCGGAGGTCGAGGCGAGCGAGACCACGGGCACGCCGGCCCCATTGATGCTCTCCAGCGAGGCCAGCAGGCAGGCGTCGCAGCTGCCCGTGATGATGGCGACGACCTCGGGGTCCTCCACGAGCTTGGAGATGTTGGTCACGGCCACGCCGCTGTCGGTGCGGTTGTCGAACACCTTCAGCTCGAGCTGACGGTTGCCGAGCAGGCGTGCCTCGTTGACCTGGTCCACGCGCAGCTCGAGGGCGCGACGATACACCTGCCCGAGGTAGGAGCCCGCGCCGGTCAGCTCGAGGTCGACGCCGATCACCACCCGCTCGGTGGCCTCCTCGGGCGAGGTGCACCCGGTGACCATCGCCGCCAACGTGATGGCGGCCATCGTGATGGCGGTACCGACCCGTGCCCTGGACCTGCTCACAACCCTGCTCCTGCCGATCGTGACCCTGACGTTGACTTCGGCTCGCCCGCGGTCACCGCTCCCCGGGGCCCGCCGCGGTGATGACGCGGGGAATGTACCTGACCGGCCCCGCCCGCGCAGCGACCCCGGTCAACACTTCCCAAGGCAGGTGTGATGTGGTGGAATGCCCGACGTGCCTGCGCCGATCAGTTGATCTTGGTCGGCACCCCCACCCCGACGCGGCCAGGCGCGCAGCCATGGTGTGAAGTATGTTCCTGGCTTGCCGGTACTGATGGAGGCGACCGGTTGACTCACTTCTCAGCGACCACGACCCGTCGCGGCTGGCGCTTGCCCCGGCTGCGCGATGCTCGGATCCGGACGAAGCTCGGCCTGATCCTGCTCACCCCGCTGCTGGCCATTGCCGCCCTGGCGACGGCCCGTATCGCGGATGGTGCCCAGCGGGCCCAGGACGCCCAACAGGTCCGCGCTCTGTCGGAAGTGTCGGCCGCCGCGTCGCGGGTGTCCAACCAGATTCACCTCGAGCGCATCGAGGCAGCGAACCTGCTCAATTCCGGGGCCAGCAATCTGGGCCTGTACAACAACCGGCTCACCGCGACCGACGCCGCCGTCGCGGCCTACTGGGACGCCCGAGCCCGGCTCGGCGACCCGCCCGCCGGCGCCGTCGAGACGCTGACCCGGCTCGACCGGGACATGAACGAGCTGGAGCAGATCCGGGAGCAGGTGCTCGGTGAGTCGCCGATCTCGGCGTCCGCGGCGGTGCTCCGCTACGGCGTGATCATGAACGACATCCTGGCCTTCCAGGAGGCGGTCGCCGAGGTCGCCACCGACCCCGGGCTGGTCGACGAGATCCGGGCGGTCGTGGCCCTGGCCAAGGCCAAGACGCTGGCAGCCGAGGCCGAGGCCACCGCGTTGGTCTCCCTCGCGGACGGGTTCTTCACCGAGGAGGAACTGTCCGCGTTCCTGGCCACACAGACCGGTCAGCAGGAGGCGTTCCTCGAGTTCGCCAAGACCGCGTCGGTGGACCAGCAGGCGGTGGTCTCCTCCGTGGTCACCGGCGGTAACGTCATCTACGCCGACCTGGCGAGCTCCGCCCTGATGGCGTCGGCCGGCGGGAACCTGGCGCTCGCCCCGGCCGCGGCGGCCGCGGCGCTGCGGGGTACGGCCACGGCGACCCGGTGGGCCGAGGAGCGGTTGCAGCAGATGCTGCTCGTCTCGGCCACCGAGCTGGGCGACACCGTGCTCCGGCAGGTGATCATCGAATCAGCGTTGATCCTCGCCGCGTTGGTGCTGGCCGTCACCGTGACCCTGCTGCTCGCCCGCATGCTGGCCCGGTCGCTGCAGAAGCTGCGGCGCGACGCGCTGGCCGTGGCCGAGCACGAACTGCCGGAGATGGTGGCCCGACTGTCCGACCCGAGCACGCTGGGTGAGCGGACGCCGGAGGAGCTCGCCGAATCCGTGGGCCGGCCGGACGCCGAACGCAGCCGGGACGAGATCGGCCAGGTCGCCCAGGCGTTCAATGTGGTCCACAAGGCGGCCGTCCGGGTCGCGGCCGAGCAGGCCGTGCTGCGGACCAGCGTCTCCGCGATGTTCGTCAACCTGGCCCGCCGCAGTCAGTCCCTGGTCGACCGGATGATCAGCCAGCTCGACGAGATCGAGCGGAACGAGGCGGACCCCCAGCGTCTGTCCCGCATGTTCGTCCTGGACCACCTGGCCACCCGAATGCGGCGCAACGACGAGAACCTGCTCGTTCTGGCCGGTGTGGACAGCAGCCCGGCCCGGACCACCGACGCGCTGGTCGTGGACGCGCTGCGGGCGGCACAGTCCGAAGTGGAGCAGTACGACCGCATCGAGTTCGGCCTTGTCGACACCGACGTGGCGGTGGCCGCCCAGGCCGTCAACGACGTGGTCCGCCTCGTCGCCGAGCTGTTCGACAACGCGACCCGGTTCTCCCGGCCCGACACCAGCGTGGTCTGCGAGGCCCGGCGCCTGGGCGACTACATGATCATTCACATCGAGGACCGGGGCGTCGGCATGCCGGCCGAAATGGTGGAGCGGTACAACCAGCGGCTGGCCTCCCCGGGCTCGGTCGAGGCGACGACGTTCCGGCAGATGGGTCTGGCCGTGGTGGCCCGCCTCGCGGCCCGGTACCAGATCCAGGTGGAGCTGCGGTCCCAGCCGGGGTACGGCACCATCGCCTACGTCATGCTGCCCGGTTCGATTCTGGTGATGCCCCGGGCCCGCCACGCCCGGCCCGAGCCGGTGTCCGCCGCACCGGCCATGGTGGACGGTCGCCAGCCGGCGGGCACGTACGGGGCCATGGTGCCGGCCGGTGCCGCGGCGGGCTACGGACAAAGTGGACAGCTCGCCCCCGCGGCTCAGGCCACGGGCCAGGCGGCCGGGGTGTACCAGGGCGGCGTCTACCAGAGCGGTCAGGCGGGCGGTGTGTACCACAGCGCCGCGACTCAGGCGGCCACGGCACCGACCGGCGCCCACCTGGCCGTGGGCAGTGGCCAGGAGCAGACCGCGGCGGCGCCGGCCGACACCGGGCAGACCTCCGGGCAGGGGTTCAGCTTCTGGAGCACGCCGGCCAGCGGAGCCACCGGAACGACGAGTACGGCCGAGGCTACCCCGTCGCCCTCGAGCTGGCAGACCCCGGCCGACGAGGGGTGGCGGGCCGCGGCTGCGGCGGCGAGGCCCGCGACGCACGGCATTACCCGGGCCGGCCTCCCCAAGCGGATTCCGCAGGCCCAGCTCGTGCCGGGCTCGGTCAGCACGTCCAACCCGGTGCCGCCGCCGCGGCGTTCGCCCGAGAGCGCCCGCGGTCTGCTGTCCAGCTACCAGCGCGGGGTCCAGCGGGGTCGGCAGGGCGAGCCTCGCTGACCATCGTCGACGTCGAGCCCGGCCACTGGCCGGGCTCGGTCGTTTTCGGGGGAATTCGGGAACCCCGGGCGGTGGCCGAGCGTCCGACCGGCATGCGTCGATCAGTCTTGCTCACCGCGGCCGCGACCGCACTGCTCGCCGGCGCTGGCGTCGCCGGCTGCGCCACCCGGGACATGACGACCCTGCCCGGGGCGCCCCCCGAGTCCGGCGAGCCGGCTCCGGTCCCGCTCCCGACCGACCCCGGGCCCTACCGGGCCACCGGCACCGTCCTCGAAAGCCGCGAGCACGGACCGATGCTGTGCATGTGGGTGGACACCTCCTACCCGCCGCAGTGCGGGGACATCGAGCTCGTGGGCTGGGACTGGGACCAGGTCGACGACGAGGAGTCGGCCAGCGGGACGACATGGGGCGGCCCGTACGAGATCACCGGTACGTGGGACGGCCAACGGATCACGCTGACCGAACCGCCGCGGGCCGCCGACGCCGAGCCGACCCCCGGCCCCGACTTCTCCACCCCCTGCCCCGAACCGGCCGGCGGCTGGGGTGTCGTCGACCCGGCGACCACGACCCCCGAAACCCTGGAGGCGGTCCTGGCCGCCGCCCGGAACCGATCCGACGTGGCCGGCGTCTGGCTCGACCAGCCGATCGGCGAGCCCCAGCCCGGGGTCGCGCCCGACAACAACCCGACCAATGTGATCGTCAACGTGCGGGTCACCGGCGACGTGGCTCAGGCCGAGCAGGAGCTTCGCCAGATCTGGGGTGGCGCCCTGTGCGTCTCGCCGGCCCCGCGCAGCCAGGAGGAGCTGGCGACGATCCGCAACGAGATCTCCGCGCACGGTGCCGCCATCAGGATGCTGTACAGCAGCATCGACGAGACGAGCGGCGTCATCAGCATCGGAGTCGTCATCGACGATGGTCGGCTGCAGGAGTACTACGACGACCGGTACGGCGTCGGCGTCGTGCGGGTCACCTCGTGGCTGCAGCCCGTCTGAGCCAGGTCGGGCTCGGTGAGCCGTCGAAAGGCATCACCGCTCGGCGGCTCTCCGGGAAACCCTGCTCAGAAACTCGCCATTTGGGGAATGAACTCGACGAGTCGGGGAATTCTCTGGCTCAGGGAACCCCAGGGCTCGCCGCCCCGTCCAAGGCCTCGACCTACGGTCGCCGGTGAGCCCGGCGAGGCTTCGGCCGCCCGCCGTCCGGCCGAAGGGGCCGGCCGGCCTGGATCGTCGCCGCATCCAGGCCGGCCTCGGCCCGCCCGGGTTTCCGAGGTCACCGGTTCCCAGCCGTCGGGTCTGTTGGCAGCGCCCCGGTGCCGGTCCGGTGAGCGCCCCGGTGCCGGTCCGGTGCCGGTCCGCCACGACCCCCTTGTGAGCGATTCCGCGACATGCGGCTGGTGGCCCACCCCGGGGTGACCGACGATGACGGCGTGACCGATCCGTACGACACCGGGCGGCCCGCCGAGGTCGACACGAGCCACGTCACCACTCCCGACGACCTCGCCGGCGTCATTCACGCGATGGTCAACGACCTGCGCAAGCACAAGGACGACTGGGCCAACACGAGCCTCGACACCTTCCTTGACGCCCTCGCCACCTCGGTGGAGGACATCGAGCAGACGTACGCCGAACGCGGCGAAGCCATGCCGGACCAGCCGAGCTGGCGGCTGGTCGCCGAACTCCTCGTCGCCGCCAGCGGCTACGAGTGACCTGGTCGCCCGCGGAGCCAGCTCGAAACCTCACTACTGCCACGGACTATAATCCATTTGTGTCGATCTCTTCGAGTGGGCTGACGGCGATATGCCGTCACGACGTCAGCCGGCGGGCTGCTGGCCTTACCTGGCCCCACGCTGGCGGAGGTACCGCCGCAGGGCCTCGGCGGCCACCTCGTGGTCGATGACGTCGGGCTCGCCCGACACGGTGATAGTGCCCACGATCTCGTCGCCGTTGCGCAGCGGGATCGAGCCGCCGTGGGCCCGCAGACGCGAGTGGTCGACGTCGGTACGTTCCTCGAACGGGGTTCCGGCCTCGAGGTGGCGCAGCTTGACCAGCAACGATGGCTCACCGAACTGCACCGCCACCGCCGCCTTGGCGTCGAGCCAGAAGTCGTTGTCCGGCCCCGTGTTCTTGAGCTTGGCCCGGAACATCGAGTGGCCACGCAACGACACATCCACGGCGAGGTTCAGGTCCCGCTCCCGGATCACGCTGATGGCGACGAGGCCGAGGTCCACGGCGTCATCGGCGCTCATCTCGCTCACGGAGAGCGCGTTGAGTTCCTCAAGCTCGGCCACGGTGAAGGTCGGCAGGGGCGGGGTCATGACGTCGAGCATAGGGGCCTGCCCGCGTTCCGCCCCGGCGCCTCCGTCGCGGGGCGCCACGGTCCCTCTCCTCGGGACGGCCACGAGAGACTATCGATATCTGATCTTCGAACGAACCCTCCGCAATGGAGCCCAGCCGCCGAGGACGGGACGACCGAGCTCGTCGACCAGGTCCTCTACCAGGTACCCAAGCCGCAATGGAGCTCGTCCGCTGAGGACGGGACGACTCGCCGGGCCGCCGAGCGCTACCAGCGCGCCACTGACGCCGCCGCAATGGAGCCCGTCCGCTGAGGACGGGACGACCCTAGGTGGCAGGCGCTGGCTCAGCTCCAGGTCACCGGGCCGCAATGGAGCCCGTCCGCTGAGGACGGGACGACCCTAGGTGGGGGTCTGTCAAGTGAACGGTGTAAGTGATCTTGGTTAGTTCCTTGCGAGGGAGAGTCGGCCTTCGAAGGCGATGTCGAATGCGTTCAATGCCGCTTTCCAGCGCATGGTCCAGCGGCCGCGGCC
>Ga0310834_100898_pt1 | contig 23603 bp, 19 predicted proteins | sample SM_ome_2_FD_201314 | JGI IMG/M metagenome (GOLD analysis project Ga0310834, IMG submission 201314) | Sorghum-adapted microbial communities enriched on stacked mutant (SM) sorghum from Joint BioEnergy Institute, Emeryville, California... ... | reverse complement strand
GCGCACCGCCTCCAGCGGGAAGAACTCGCACGACGGCACCTGTTTGAGCGCCGCTGCGTGGTAGACGAACTCGACGCCGCGGGCGGCGCGGAGGACGGAGTCCCGGTCGCGGACGTCACCGACGTAGAAGCGCACGCGGGGGTCGCGCAACCGAATGCGCATGGCCTCCTGCTTGGCTTCATCCCGGCTCAGGATGCGGACCTCGGCCGCCCCGTGTTTCAACAGGTGGGAGACCACCGCCTGGCCGAAGGATCCGGTACCGCCGGTAACGAGGAACCGCCGGTCACTCACTGCCCCCATGGCTTTCCCCTCCGCTGAAACGGGACGTTCGGTGTCCAGCACCGACGACGGATGGCCACAAGTTGGGGCGAAGTGAACCCGTGTCCGGTGTGGAGGGTATGCGGAAGCCCCGACCACAAAGGGGCGATTCCGGAAGATTGCTACCGAAAGGGGTGTTACTGTCCGGCTCATGTCGCGTCGCGTCGTCCGCATCGCCGCCGCCGTCGTCGTCACCGTTGTCGCGCTGGTCGCCTCTGGGGCGGGATGGGCGGTCCTGCGGGTGCTGCCCGTGCGGGCCGACCTCGTCCAGGCGGCCAGCCTCCTCCGAGACCTGGAGGGGCAGCTCGGGGCGAGCGACCTCGGGGCAGCGCGTGCCACGCTCGACGACCTGGCCCGGCAGGCCCACGCCCTGCGCGCCACCACCGACGCCCCGGACTGGCGGCTGGCGGCGCGGGCGCCGGGGCCGGCGGCCAACCTCGCCGCGATCCGCACCGTGGTGTCGGTGCTCGACGACCTGACGACCAACGCCATGCCGGCCGTCCTCGAGCTGGCGGACCCGGCGGCGCTGGGACAGCTCCTGCCCCGCGAGGGCCGGCTGGACCTCACGCCCCTGGCAGCGGCCGCGCCGGCCCTCCGGCAGGCGGACATGGTGGTACAGACGTCGATCGCCCGGGTCGCGGCCATCGACCCGTCCGGCCTCCGACCCGAGGTCCGGGACGGCCTGGGGCAGCTGCGCGAGGGCCTGGCCCGAGTCGGCTCCCTCGTCGGGGCGGCGGCGAAGGCGAGCCAGGTGCTGCCGTCAATGCTCGGGGCCTACGGGCCCCGGACGATCCTCGTGCTGTTCCAGAACCCCGCCGAGCTGCGCGCCACCGGTGGCATTCCCGGCGCGTTCCTCGTGATTCGCGCCGAGGACGGCGCGCTGCGCCCCGTCGACCAGGGCACGGCCGCCGCCGGACTGCGGTCGTTCCCGACCCCGGTGCTGCCGCTCACCGACGAACAGGTGGCGCTGTACACCGAGCGTCTCGGCCGGTACCCGGCTGACGTCAACCTCACCCCCCACTTCCCCACCGCCGCAGCGCTCGCCGCGGAGATGTACCGTCTCCGATCCGGTACGGCGGTGGATGCGGTGGTGGCGACCGACCCCGTGGCGTTGTCCTATGTGCTCGCGACCACCGGTCCGGTGGATGTGCCCAGCGGGCCCACGCTCACGGCGGAGAACGCGGTCCGGGTCCTCCTCTCCGACATCTACGCCACGATGGACGGGCCCACCCAGAACCGCTACATCATCGACGTCGCTCTCGCCGTGTTCGACCGGCTGGCCCGGGGCGTGCCCAACCCCGCGGCGACGCTCACCGCGCTGGCGAAAGCGGCCGCCGAGTACCGCATTCTCGTGTGGAGCGCCCACGAGCCGGAACAGGAGGTCATCGACGACACGGTCCTGGCCGGGGCGCTGGTCGCCGACGACCCGGCCCGCCCGACCGTCGGCGTGTACCTCAACGACGGCAGCGGAGCCAAGCTGGGCTACTACATCACCGGGTCGGCGCGTCTCGTCGCCGGCGAGTGCCATCCGGACGGACGGCGGATCCTGACGCTGCGCCTCACGCTCACCTCGACCGCGCCGGCCGATGGCCTGCCCGACAGCGTGCTCGGCCTCGGCCTCGCCGGCGACCCGTACACGGTGCGCACCAACGTGCTGGTGGTCAGCCCGACGCGGGGCGCTCTGCTCGAGATGACGCTCGACGGCACGCCGACCGCGTTCGGCCAGGGCTTGGAGCAGCGCCGGGCCGTGGGCGTGCTCACGGTGGACCTCGCGCCCGGGCAGACCAGGGAGTTGGTGGCACACATCCTTACGCAGAAATACGCAAGTGAAAAGATGGACTTGTGGCCGACTCTGCGGATCACCCCAGGAGTGAATCCTTGGGCGATCGCGGTCGAGCCGACACAGAACTGCCCAATCGCTGACTAACGTGCGGCTTGCCACCCACACATCGCTTCGCAGCGGAGGGAAAGCTATGCGCGTAGTCCGAACTATCGTGCCGCTGTTGCTGGCCGCGCTCGCGGTTGGCCTGCCGGCCACGGCGGCCTCGGCCGACGAGTATCCACCGCCGCCACCGGCCCTGTCAGCGACGCCCGGAACGGTCATCGCCGGCAGCACGGTCACGGTGACCGGCATCAACTTCGGTCCCAACGACCTGGTGACGCTGACCGTCTCGACCAACACCAACGCCGCTCCGGCTCCGGCCGACGCGGTGTACGTGCCGGTCGCGTACTCGGCGGCGGCCCAGGTGACGGTCCAGGCCGATGCGAACGGCTCGTTCACCACGTTCCTGACCCTGCACACGCCGGGCCTGGCGACGATCACCGCCGTGGGCGACCCCTCCGGGCGTACGGCGTCGACGACCGTGCGGGTCCTGCCCGTCGGTAAGGGTCTGCCGGTCACGGGTACGAGCACGAACTACGCCGGCCTCGCCCTGGCTGGTTCCGCCGTCGCCGCGATCGGTGTGCTGCTGATGGTCCTGGCCCGGAGCCGCCGCCAGCGTCACAGCTCGACGCGGTGACGATCATTCACTGAACACAGATAGGTGAGGTCCGATGAGCACTAGAGTTGTCGTGGTCGGGCAGGGCTACGTGGGCCTGCCGCTCGCCATGCGTGCGGTCGAGGTCGGCTACGACGTGGTGGCGCTCGACGTCAACGCCCACCGGATCGCCCGGCTCCGGGCCGGAAGCTCCTATGTGGACGACGTCTCGGACGCCACGCTCCGGGCTGCCCTTCAGACCCGCCGGTTCATACCGACCACCTCCTACGAGGAGGCCTCGGACTTCGCCTACGCCGTGGTGACCGTTCCAACCCCACTACGGGACGGCGCGCCTGACCTTAGCTTCATCGAACTCGCTATGCGGAGCATCGCCCCCCGGATCATCCCGGGCTCGACCGTCATTCTCGAGTCGACCACCTATCCAGGGACGACCGAGAATCTTGTCCGCCCCATTCTGGAGGAGGGCAGCGGATTGCGGGCCGGGGTCGATTTCCACCTGGGGTACAGCCCGGAGCGGATCGACCCCGGCAACCCCCGCTGGAACTTCACCAACACCCCCAAGATCGTCTCCGGCATCAACGCCACCTCGCTGCAGATGGTGCAGGCCTTCTACAGCACCCTGGTCGACACCGTGGTCCCGGTCAGCGGGACCCGCGAGGCGGAGATGGCCAAGCTGCTGGAGAACACGTTTCGCCACGTCAACATCGCGCTCGTCAACGAGCTGGCGATCTGCGCCTACCATCTCGGCATCAGCATCGACGAGGTCATCGATGCCGCCTCGACCAAGCCGTTCGGGTTCATGCCGTTCCGGCCGGGCCCGGGGGTCGGCGGCCACTGCCTGCCCGTCGACCCGTCCTACCTGTCATGGGAGGTCAAGCGCACGGTCGGCCAGTCGCTGCGCTTCGTCGAGCTCGCCAACGACATCAACGCGCACATGCCGCGGCACGTCGTGCACCGTCTGTCCGAGATGCTCAACCGGCGCCGACGCACCCTCGGCGGCTCCCGGGTCCTGCTGCTCGGCCTCGCCTACAAGCGCGACAGCGGCGACTGCCGCGAGTCGCCCGCCCTCCGGGTGGCCACGCTGCTGCACCAGCTGGACGCGCAGGTGTGGGCGGTCGACAACCACGTCGACCCCACCGACGTCCCGCCCTTCGTCACGCTGGTGCCGTTCGACGCCAAGCACATCGCCGCCGCCGACGTCGTGGTGCTCCTGACCGACCACAGCGACATCGACTACGACCTGTTGGCGGAGGCGCCGCTGGTCTTCGACACGCGGGGTCGGCTCCGGCACGCCAACGTGGAGCGTCTCTAGGGCGGCGGTCCTCGGCCCGGGCTCGGCCGACCCGAGTACTTCCGCAACCGGGTCGACCGTCGGTACGGTCGCCGCATGGCGGACAGGCGGCGATTCGGCCGAGGCGCGGCCCATGCCGGGAGCGGAGGCCGGCCGCAGGCGATCACGTGGCTGGGACTGATCGCGCTCGTTGGTGGGATGGTGGGCTGCACGCGGAGTCCGGGCCACCGGACTCAGGTCCGCTCCACTACGTCGATGAGGACGCGATCTGGTGCGCGCCGGCGCAGCGGTACCCGGAGGTCGTGCTCGGCGCGCGGCTGGACCTCCCCGCGGACTCCCGCCCCATCACGGTCGACCGCGTCGAGGCGGTCAACCCCCAGGGCTTGCGCGTCACCGACGTGTACGTCATGCCGGTCGACCCCCGCCTCCGCATCGGCATGTCGCCCTTCCCCCCGGACCTTCCCGGATGGCGCCAGGCACGGCCGGGGATCGGACCGGTTGTCGAAGGCGGAGAATCGGTGGATCTGCTGGCCAAAGTGGTCTATGAGGGAAGCGGCGACGCATCGCTCGACTCACTGAAGATCTACTATTACCACGACGGCGTGCTGTACCAGGCCGACACGCACGTGGGCCTGCGGTTTGCCGACGCGGACACCTGTGCCAGGTAACCGCGAGTGTCCACTGGCGACACACGCTACGACTCGGCCGACAGACAGCCCGCGTCGTTGAGCCGCGCGGGGGTCACCGAGTGCGAGAGCTGCCCGCTGATGATGAACTCGATGGTCAGCAAGCCACCGGGCCCGACCTGGGCGGTGCTCGGATCGGTCGGGGCGAGGCAGACGCGGCTCACGGCAGGGTACGCCCGGACCCCGTCTTGCGGTTTCTCGACGGTCACCGACGAAACCCAGCCGTTCACGTACACCGCGAGGTTCTGCCAGGCCTGCGGCACGGTCCTCCGATTCGCGATGTCCACGAAGACGCGGTAGCCACCATTCCCGGGCAGCGGCGAGGCCCCGAACTGCGCGATCTCGAGCCCCTGGGGTAGGTCCGGGGCGGGCGTAGTCGGGGCATCGGAGGGGTCGGGGGAACCGGGGTCGGCCGGCTCGGATGGAGGCGGCTCGTTGGGCGGTGGTGGGTCGCTGGGTGCGCCCGGACCCTGGGTGGCGCCCGGGGTCCGGGTGGTGACCGAGCTTCGGGGAGTGGTGGGGCCGGCGGTCGGCTCGGAGCTCGTGCTCGGGCTGGTCGAGACCTCGACGACGGACACCGGCTTCGGCGTCTCGTCGCCGAGCGCGCCGATCGCGGGCACGGGACCGTCCAACGGGGACTCGACCGGGGCCCGCCACCACGGGGCGACCGACGGGACGACGACCAGCCCGACGACGACCACGACCACGCCCAGCGCGACCAGGCCCCATACGGGCAGCGCGTCGATCACCCGTGGGCGCCGGGTACCGGGCGCGGCCGGCCCGGCCGGGGCGGCCGGAGGCACCGACGGGGCGTCGATCTCGCTGAGGAACGGATCCTGCGGCGGGGGGAGCTCGCCCAAGGGACGGCCGGCCGAGGAGCCACCGGCTGGCGTCGGTGGCTGGTCAGAAGGCGACGCCGGTGGTCGCGCCGGCCCGTCACTCATCGTCGCCGCCAGACATCGCTACCGCCACACATAGCCACCGCCACACATAGCCACCGCCACACATAGCCACCGCCACACATAGCTACCGCCACACATAGCTACCTACCGCCGTACGTGGCTACTTCCGCCCAGAGCCACGCCCCAGGCAGGGGGAGATTTACGCGAGTGCACGCTATACCACCGGGACAAGGCCAGATACCACCAAGACAAAAGGCCAGATACCACCGAGACAAATGCCGTATACCACCAGGACAAAGGCGTATACCACCAGGACAAAGGCCGTATGCCCCCGGACAGGCCGTCCCGCCGGGCATCGGGGCCGCCCGCGGTACCGCCCGGGCGTCGATTCGCGCACGGTGGCCGAAATGTGGTCGACCGCGGGTGTCGTTTTCCGGACCATGTGACGGGTGACCACGACTCAGCACCGTCCGCTCTCCGTGCCCGCCATGCGCGCGGGACGCGGTCCGGCGCCCCGGACGGCCCGCCGGCCGTTCGACGGCGTCGCGGGCGCGGCTGACCTCGTGCAGATCCTCAACCATCACGGCGGCAGCGCGCTCGCCGCGCTCGACGTGTTCCTGATGGCGCCGTTCCTCAACGGCAGCCAGCCGTTCGCTCGCTCGAAGCGGCTGGCGTCGGTCCGCGAGGAGGCCACCCTGCGCCCGGCGGGAACCGAGCCCGTCCGGACGGTGGTTACGGCCGATCGCACCGGGCAGCTCGTCACCGGCGACGGGTGGACGCTGCTGTCGGTCCGCTGGAGCGAGGGCGGGGCGAACGTCAACGTCGTGGCCGCCTCCGAGGAGCTCGCGAGGTCCGTGCTGGAGCAGGCGACCGACGGGGCGGCCACCGAGCTGCCGGCCGACGACCCGCGGGTGGAGATCGGCTTCTGGCACCGGACCGCCAACGGCGCGTACCGGCGGGAGCTGCCGATCACCGCGCAGCCGTGGGCGGAGATCCGGCGGAACTATCCGGCGTCGGCCGCGGCGGCGTTCGATCAGCTCATGGCGCTCGACGGCGGCGCGCTCACCGGGCGGATCCTGCTCGTGCACGGGCCGCCCGGCACCGGCAAGACGACGGCGCTGCGCTCGCTCGCCCGGCAGTGGCGCTCGTGGTGCCAGCTCGACTTCGTGCTCGACCCGGAGCAGCTGTTCGCCTCCCCCGGCTACCTCATCGAAGTCATCATGGGTGACGACGATGAGGATGAGAAGCCATGGCGGATGCTGCTGCTGGAGGACTGCGACGAGCTGATCCGCCCCGGGGCCAAGGCGTCGGCGGGCCAGGCGCTGTCGCGGCTGCTGAACCTGACCGATGGTCTGCTCGGGCAGGGCCGGCAGGTCCTCGTGGCCATCACGACGAACGAGGACATCACCCGGCTGCACCCCGCGATCACCCGCCCCGGCCGGTGCCTGGCACGCATCGAGGTCGGACGCCTGCCGTACGACCAGGCGGTGGCCTGGTTGGGCGACCATCCGGCCGCGGCCCAGGTACCCCGCCACGGCGCCACGCTCGCCGAGCTGATCGCCCTGCGGGACGGCACCATGCCGGTCGGCACCGCCGAGGCCGAGGTGGCCGCCGGGCTCTACCTGTGAGGATCCGGTTCCGGTAGGGCCGGGTTACCCGTCGTGGCCTGGTCATCTGTCGGGCCCTGGTACCTCTCGAGGTCCGTCCGATCGGGACGCTCACCGGTCAGAGCGGCCGAACTTCTGGTGCTCTGACCGGTGAGCGGACATCGACGACGGGCCGCCCGTTACGGCTGCTGCCCGTTACAGGTCGTCGCAGGGGCAGTCCTCCATGGCGAACCGCCAGACCGCGTTGACGTAGTTCCAGTTGGGGATCTGCAGGTAGTACGTGTCGCCGTCCTTGCGTTCCAGGGCCCCCGGGCCGACGTTGTAGGCCGCGACGACGACGTCGATGAGCATCAACGGCTGGCCGTCGGGGCCGACGTTGTAGGCCGCGACGAACGGGTCGAAGTTGTGGCCGTAGTAGTACAGGCCGAAGTACATGAGCAGCCACTGCAGGTAGTTGACGCCGGCCTCGGCGTTCTCCTGCAGGTCGAGGGGGATGCTGTACCCCATCCCGAACCGCTGGTTCAGGTGGTCGATGGTCGCCGGCATCAGCTGCATCGTTCCCATTCCCCCGTCACAGGCCTGGATCGCCGACTGCCACCCGCTCTCCTGGTACGCGATCGCCTTGACGAAGTTGAATGGAATCTCGATGTCCGTGCCGTCTGCTCCTTCGTACTCCGGCGGCTTGCGGACCCCCTGCCAGTAGTGCTTGCTGGCCGCGGCCTGCAGCGCCGCCCGGACCTCGGCGAACGGCGCGTTCTCGCCGTCGTACGTCGGGCAGTCGGGCGCCGGTGGCGGCGGCGGTGGCGGTGGCGGAGGCTTCTCGGCCGGCGGCGGCGCCACGGTCGGCGGCGCGGTCGGCACCGGGTTGCTGGTCCGAGGCGTCGAGCGCGACGGAGACGGCGTCGGTGACGGTGTCGGCGACGGGGAGGGTGACGGCGACGGCGAGGTCGTGGCGCTGGCCGTCGCCGAGCTCGAGGCGCCCGGGGTGGGACTGACCCACTGGACCGCCGGATCGGGAGTCAGGACCAGGTACACCCCGGTGCCGACCACGACCACGGCGAGGAACGCGGCCGCTATGGCCATCACCGAGCGACGACGCCACCACGGAACGCTGCCGTCCCGGTGGCTGGCGACGGGTGGCAGATAGACCGTCGGCTCATCAACGCCATGCGAACGGTCATATCCGTACATAGGCGGCTGCTCCCCCGATGGCATGGGTTCGACCTTACCCCGCAGCGGCGGGCCGGCCAGCCCCGCGACGCGCCGCCGGACCGTCACGCAGCGCCGGGCACGGCACCCACGTCACGGAGCGGGCCCGCCTCATCGGCGGGAGTCGAGGCGCACCTCGGGGTACTGGGCCGACGGGCCATCGAGCAACGGCGCCGGCCGGCCCCGCAGGTGCCGGTCGAAGAAGGCCAGCGAGTAGGCGTTGATGATCTCGTGCACCCGTCGTGTCCCGAGCGGACCACCCATGCGGAGTTGCACCAGCGGGGAGAACAACGGCGCGTCGGTCATCTCGATATGGAACATTCCGACTACTTCGACGTAGTAGCCGTCGCCGGGCAGGCGCTCGAAGACCCCGCGCATCGTGGATAAGGTCTCCTCGATATTCGCCTCGCTCCACCCACCGGACCGCTGGCGCTCCAGCCGCATGGTGTCCGCGTCGCGCGTGATCATCATCGTCGGCTGGGTCAGGCCCGCCTCGACCACCTCGGCGGTCAGATAGGCATCTTCGAGCAGGCAGGCACGCAGCCGTGGCTCGCGCAGGCAGGCGGTGCCGCCGACGTTGCCCCCGAGCGACTGACCGAACAGGCCGGCGCGCGCCAGGTCCAGCCGGCCGGTCAGCAGGCCGCTCGGGTCGGAGCGGTTCACGTCCGCCAACCGGTCGAGCACGAACGAGACATCCTGGGCCAGGTGCGGAACGAAGCTGTCGGCGAGCGGGTTGTGGGGTGGCGCGGTCTGCGGGTCGTAGCCCGGCTGGCGATGGGGCGGCTCCAGGCGCCGGTCGTACTCGGCCCGACGCCCGTCTGGATAGACCACCACGGATGCGGTGTAGGGCTGGTCGATGCCCGCCACGACGTACCCGTGCGACACGAGCTCCTCGACCTGGAACGTGTTGACCTGGCGGTAGCCGGCCTTGCCCGCCAGGAAGATCAGCACGGGGTACGCGCGCTCGCCGTCCGCCACCGGTGCCCCCGCGACCGCGTGGCTGCGCACGTGCTTCACGTGCCCGAGGACGAACCCGGGCAGTCCCATCACGTCGGCCACCGCCGATCCGACGACCTCGGCGTCTTCGATGTAGCGGGCTCGCGGGGCCGACGGGTCCGGCGCCGCGGGGTACCAGACCTGAACCATCAATTCACGTCGATCGTTCGGGTCGGCGGTGATGACCTCGGGGCGGGCCGCGTCGACCCAGTGGTACGTCACGGTCCCGATGGCGTACGGACCCGTGGGGTGCGGCAGCTGGAACACCGGCAGAACCGCCGGCAGGGCCACCGCGACCACCAGTCCGAGCGCCGCGGCACCGACGCCCACCCCCACGACGATTCGGCGCGCGCGGCCGTGAACCGTCGGTTGACGCCGGAACGGCCGCACGTACGCCGCCAGTTTGACCAACGCGGTCAGGCTGAACAGGGCGGCCAGGACGTAGGCGGGGATCAGCTGCCATCGCGGCCCCTCGGCGAGGGCCTGCACCGCCGCGACCACCGGCAGGGCCACGGCCACCGGAAGGGCCACCGCCGCGGGCCGCGCCCCGACCGCTCGACCGCGCAGCGGAAGCACCTGCAGAACGAAGGCCACGACATTCGAGACCAGCAGGACGATCTCCAGTCGCCTCACGCACGCCTCCCCGTAGGACCCGACGTCGAACGCCTCGACGCGACGCGATGGGAAGTCACTTCGTCGCCAGCTCGCCCACGCCCGACGAACAGCGCGAGATCACCGCGCACCCGGGGTACCTACGAGCGTCCGCGCCAGCTCGGGGTCGGTGGCCCGCAACCGGTCGCGGGTGCGCCACGCCACCACGAACACGGTCACCCAGGCGCCACCCAGCAGCACCGAGGCGACGACCTCGCTCGGCCAGTTCCAGCCGAGGTAGAGCCGGGCCGCGCTGACCAGCACCACCACCCCGACCGCGGCCGTCCAGCACGCGACGCCGACACCCCAGCGCCGAAACCGCCGGGTGACCAGCCAGGCGACCAGCCCGACGCTCGCGGTGACGAGCGTGACCTGGTTGGCGTACAGGATCTCGCCCTCGAGCATCTCGCCGTCGGGGACCACGAGGGCCGGCCGGCCCTGACCGACCAGCTCGGTCACGGCCGCGAGGATGAGCAGGGGGATGAAGGCACCCACGGTGCCGAGGACACCGAGCACGTCGGCGCGCCAGCGGGCCGGATGGCGGTTGAGCACGAGCCCGACCACACCCGTAGCGATCACCAGGAACGAGCCGCGCAGCACCGACAACGTGACCCGCGCCGCCTCCACGGTCTGCGGCTCACGCTGCTCGGCCAGCCACGACGACACCAATGGATCGATGAGTGGAAAGCCGCTGTTGCGAACCACGAGGTCGATGCTCACGCTGAGCACGACCCCGGCCGCGAGGAGCAGCGCGACGCCGAGCACGATGGTCGCGCCCACCGCGCCGCCGACCCCGAGGTGACGGGTGAACCACCGGAACGCCGCGTCGTACGCCTCGTCGAGCCAGCGCAGGGGCCCCCAGCGACGCAGCCGGTCGCCGAACGCGGTCACCGGATCCGGGTGACGTCCCAGATACCGGCCGAACAGGACCAGCCCGGTCAGCACCAGCACCAGGAGCAGGACCGCCCCGGTGGCTCGGCCGAGCACCTGCGTCGCGAGCTGGTACGAGCCGCCGGCGACGTAGCCGATGAGGACGCCGGAGGCGACCTGGGTGACCACGCCGGCCGCGTCCCAGCCGACGAACTGCCGGTAGGGCATGCCACCGATGGCGCACAGGCGCGGCAGCAGCGTGCGGGCGAAGGGAACGTACCGTCCGAGAACGACGGCGCGGCCCCCGTGGCGCCGCAGCAGCGTCTCCGCCTTGGCCCACCGCTCGTCCCCGACCCATCGGCCGGCGCGTGAGGCACGCAGCCGCGGCCCGTACCGGACACCCTCGGCGAAGGCCAGCGCGTCGCCGGCCAGGCCGGCCGCTATGAGCAGGATCACCGCCGCGAACGGGTCGACGGTGCCGAGCGAGGCGAGGAAGCCTACTGCGATCAACGTCACTTCACCGGGCAGCGCCAAGCCAATGATCAGCCCGGTCTCGGCAAGGACAAGCGCGCCCGCGACGACATAGACCAGCGTCGGCGGCAACTGCCCCAGCCACGCCACGACATCCAGCACCGTCGCCTCCCGGGTGAATCATCCCAAACCCGTGCTACCCCACCAAGCCGTTACCTGAGAGGACGGGGCCGTTACCTGAGAGGACGGGGCCGTTACCTGAGAGGACCGGGCCGTTTCCTGAGAGCCGGCGGCCAGCCTTCTCAGAAAGGGCGGTCAGCCCTCTCAGAAAGCCGGCCAGCCACCGGACGCCGGCCGGAGTGCATTCGCCTCGGCCGGTCAGGGCCGGGGTGACCAAGGCATCAGGGACAAAAGGCATCAGGGACAATGGGCGCATGCCCGACACCGTCAGCGCTGGCCGCCGCGTGCGCGCCGACCTGCGCAACGTCGCGATCATCGCTCACGTCGACCACGGCAAGACCACGCTGGTCGATGCCATGCTGCGCCAGGCCGCGGCGGTGAACACGAAGGCCGAGCTCACCGACCGGGTGCTGGACTCGATGGACCTGGAGCGGGAAAAGGGCATCACGATCCTGGCCAAGAACACGGCGGTGCGCTACCGGCCCGAGTCGGGCGACCCGGTGACGATCAACATCATCGACACCCCGGGCCACGCGGACTTTGGCGGCGAGGTCGAGCGCGGACTGACCATGGTCGACGGGGTCCTGCTGCTCGTCGACGCCAGTGAGGGGCCGCTGCCGCAGACCCGGTTCGTGCTGCGCAAGGCGTTGCAGGCCCGGCTGCCGATCGTGCTGGTCATCAACAAGGTGGACCGGCCCGACGCGCGCATCAAGGCCGTGCTCGACGAGACGTACGAGCTGTTCCTCGACCTCGACGCGGACGACAGCCAGATCGACTTTCCCATCATCTACGCCTGCGCCCGCGCCGGCGTGGCGTCGCTGGCTCAGCCCGCCGACGGCACCGTGCCGACCGACTCGGATTCCCTGGAGCCGTTGTTCCGCACGATCCTGGACACCATCCCGCCACCGACCTATGTGGACGGTGCGCCGCTGCAGGCGCACGTCACCAACCTCGACGCCTCGCCGTTCCTCGGCCGGCTCGCGCTGTGCCGCGTCCACCAGGGCACGCTCCGCAAGGGACAGACGGTGGCGTGGTGCCGCGCCGACGGCACGATCGAGCGGGTGCGCGTCTCGGAGCTGTTGATGACCGAGGGCCTGGAGCGCCGCAGCGCCGAGTCCGCCGGTCCGGGCGACATCATCGCGGTCGCCGGCATTCCCGACATCATGATCGGCGACACGCTCGCCGACCCCGACGACCCGCGTCCGCTGCCCCGCATCACCGTCGACGAGCCGGCGATCGCCATGACCATCGGCACCAACACCTCCCCCATGGTGGGCCGGGTCAAGGGATCGAAGGTCACCGCTCGCCTGGTGAAGGAGCGCCTGGACCGCGAGCTGATCGGCAACGTGTCGATCCGGGTCCTGCCCACGCAGCGGCCCGACACCTGGGAGGTGCAGGGGCGCGGTGAGCTGGCGCTGGCGGTGCTCGTCGAGCAGATGCGCCGGGAAGGGTACGAGCTGACCGTGGGCAAGCCCCAGGTGGTTACCAAGGTGATCGATGGACGCCTGTGCGAGCCGGTGGAGCGGCTGACCATCGACGCGCCCGAGGAGTACCTCGGCACCATCACGCAGCTGCTGGCCGCCCGCAAGGGCCGCATGGAGCAGCTCACCAACCACGGCACCGGCTGGATCCGGATGGAGTGGCTCGTCCCGGCCCGGGGTCTCATCGGGTTCCGCACCGAGTTCCTCACCGACACCCGCGGCACCGGGATCATGCACCACGTCTTCGAGGCGTACGAGCCGTGGTTCGGGGAGCTGCGCACGCGGGCCACCGGTTCCCTCGTCGCCGACCGGCCCGGCGTCGCCACCGCCTACGCGATGCTGAACCTGCAGGAGCGCGGCACGTTGTTCGTCGAGCCGGGCACCGAGGTCTACGAGGGGATGATCGTCGGCGAGAACTCCCGCGCCGACGACATGGACGTGAACATCACCAAGGAGAAGAAGCTCACCAACATCCGCTCGTCCACGGCCGAGGAGTTGGAGAAGCTCGTTCCGCCCCGCCGGCTGTCGCTGGAGCAGGCCCTCGAGTTCTGCCGCGACGACGAGTGCGTCGAGGTCACGCCGACCGCGATCCGGCTGCGCAAGGTCACGCTCGACCAGGCCGCGCGGGCCCGCGAGGCGGCGCGCCGCAAACAGCAGCGCGGAGGGTGACGCCAACCCGACTGACGCACCCCGGCCCAGTGCGGGCCGAAGGTGAGCGGTCCGGTATAAGAAGTTGCCTGACCGTTCGGCTTGCGTGCTCGCCGCGTGGCGGCGGCCCCTGAGACCCTCAAGGAGTCACATTGCCTACATACGCCACTCTTTCGGACATTCTGAAGTCGGACGGGGCCCTGCAGCGCATCACCGAAGACTGCCGGGCGCTCGTCGACCAGGAGGTCGCTGCGAAGTCGGGCGTCTCCGCCACGGTGCTCAAGGCCAGCTACAAGGTGGTGACGACCTTCGCGCCCGGCTACTACGAGTCGATGATCGCGCGTATCGTTCCCCAGCTGATGGACAAGCTGCAGCCGTACTGGGCGCAGTTCAACGCCGCCGGCGGGGGCAACTTCGGCGAGTTCCTGTCGGCCCGCGGCGCGGAGGTGGCCGAGGCGATGCTGAGCGTCACCGACGCAATGGCCGAGCGGTCCAACCGGAGCGTCATCAAGAAGGCGTACGGCGCGGTCCGCGGCAGCGCGGCCGAGCACATCCAGGCCGCCCTCCCGTCCGTGGGTGCCCTGGTCGAGAAGTACGCCGCCTGATCGCTCGTCCGGAGCGATCGACCGTCAGAACTCGGTTGTCAGGAAGGGCGCCTTACCGACGTTTGGTGCACCACGTCGTTCATCGGTCGTCAGCCCCATTTACTGGCGTGAGCCACGTTTTGTGGGATGTTGACGACGTCGATGGAAGGCGGTGGTGCGCGAGCACGGCGTCCTTCCTGACCCGATGCCGCCGCACTCGCGGGTCGGGCCCCAGGGCTCGCCGGTCGGGCCTGGGCGCCCGCCCCGGTCAGGCCTTCCAGATGCGAATCGCCCCGTCGCCGTGCCCGGAGGCGAGAGTCCGGCCATCGGGCGAATAGGCGAGGTCGTAGATCCCGGCGGCGCGCTTGGTGACGCACATGATGTACGCGCCCGTCGTGGCATCCCACAGCCGGATGGTCTGGTCGGTGCTGCCCGTCGCCAGGCGGTAGCCGTTGGGCGAGAACGCGACCGCCCGCACGGGCATCGTGTGGGCGGCGAAGACGAGCAGCTCGTCGCCGGTGCGGGCATCCCAGATCCGCGCGGTGTTGTCCTCGCCACCGGTCGCCACGTAGCGCCCGTCCCAGGAGACGGTCACGTCGTGGACCGGCCCGCGGTGGCCCTTGAGCGAACCGATGCGACGGCCGGTCCGCACGTCCCATATGCCGGCGCCGAGCCGGCTGCCGGCCTCCGTGGGCGCGACGAGCCAGCTGCCGTCCGGGGAGAACACCAGGGGCGAGGCGGGCTTGACGCGACCCGTCAGCGTCCGGACCAGCTCGCCGGTCCGCATGTCCCAGATGTGCTCCATCGTGTCGGCGCTCCCCGTGACCACGATGTCCTCGTCGGGGCCGATGGCCACCGACGTGAGCGGCTTCTTGTGCTGGCCGATCTGCTTGATCAGCTCGCCGGTCTCCGTGTCCCACAGGTAGACCCGGTTGTCCGGGCCGCCCGTCGCGATCTTGTCGCCGTACTTGGTGAAGGACACCGGCCACGTCGCGCCCTTGATCTCCCGGCGCAGCTGCCCGGTCAGCGGATGCCAGATGCGCACGCACTGGTCCTTGCCGGCGCTCGCGACCATCGACGAGCTGCGCGCGGGGTAGGCCACCGACAATACGCGCCCCTCGTGCGCCTTCATCTCGTGGAGGAGCTCGCCCTCGCCCACGAGGTTGCGCAGCCGGTTGACGAACAACTGGCTCGGCATCTCGCCGCCCTGGAGGTATTCGCAGTGAATGCGGCCGAGCCCGAGGAACCGCTTGCCCTCCAGCAGAATCGGCATGAGCTCGCGGTCGTACTCCTTCGCGCAGTCCAACTCATCGTGGACCCAGTCCGACTCGTAGGCGGCCGGGGTCATCACCACGATGAAAGCGGCACATTGCGCGATCTTCTGCTCGATCGCGTCGTCGAACCGCCGACCGGGCACGAGATTCTCGTCGTACCAGACCTCGATTCCCTCACCGCGAAGAAAGTTCACGAGCTTCTGGACGTACTCGAGGTCTTTACGGGCGTAGCTGATGAACACGTACCCGGCCATGCGCGTCCCTCCCTCGATGCTGGTATGACGCTAACCAGCAGGGCAGGGAAAGGCCAGTCGTGGAATAGACCGATCGCTGGCGCCGGACCGACCGATCGCTACAGCGCGGCGATGTCCGTCCGGTACGTGGCCCCGTCGATGTGGACCCGGTGCACCAGCTCGTAGGCGCGGGTGCGCGCCTCGGCGAGCGTGGGCGCCACCCCGGTGCAGCACAGGACCCGTCCGCCCGCGGTCACCAGCCGCCCGTCCTCGAGCCGCCGGGTGCCGGCGTGCACGTAGCCCTCCCCCTCGGCTCCGGTGATCACGTCCCCGGTCCGGGGTTTGGCCGGGTAGCCATCGGCGGCGATCACCACCGTCACCGCGGCGGCGTCACGCCAGACCAGGGGCGGCAGCGAGCCCAGCGTGCCGGTGGCGGCGGCGTGGAGCACCGAGGCGAGGCCGGTCTGCAGCAACGGCAGCAGGACCTGCGTCTCCGGGTCACCGAAGCGGGCGTTGAACTCCACCACCGCCGGGCCCTTGGCGGTCAGGGCGAGTCCACAGTAGAGCAAACCGACGAACGGCGTGCCCCGCCGACGCATCTCGGCCAGCACCGGATTGGCCACAGTGGACAGTACGGTCTCGGCGAGGTCGGGCGGGGCCCAGGGCAGCGGCGCGTAGGCCCCCATGCCGCCGGTGTTCGGCCCGGTGTCGCCGTCGCCCAGGCGCTTGTAGTCGCGCGCGGGCAGCAACGGGACGGCCGCCTCCCCGTCGGTCACCACGAACAGCGACACCTCGGGGCCGTCGAGATACTCCTCGATCACGACCCGCCCACAGGCGACCGCGTGGGCCAGGGCGGCGTCGTAGTCGTCGGTCACCACCACGCCCTTGCCGGCGGCGAGCCCGTCGTTCTTCACCACGTACGGCGGCCCGAAGGCCTTGAGCGCCTCCTCGGCCTCGGCCGGGCTCGTGCACAGCCTCGACGCGGCGGTCGGGACACCGGCGGCCGCCATGACCTCCTTGGCGAACGCCTTGGAGCTCTCCAGGCGGGCGGCCGCCTGGGACGGGCCGAAGCAGGCCACGCCGGCCGCGCGCACGGCGTCGGCCACCCCCGCCGCCAGCGGGGCCTCGGGCCCGATGACCACGAGATCGACCCCCTCCTGCGTGGCGAGCGCCGCCACCGCGCCGGGGTCGAGCACGTCCACCGGGCGCAGGGTCGCCACCGGGGCCATGCCGGGGTTGCCCGGGGCCGCCACCACCTGCGTCACCTGGGGATCCGCCGCCAGGGCCGCCACCAGCGCGTGCTCCCGGCCACCTGAACCGAGGACAAGTACCCGCACGACGCCCACTCTAGGCAAACCGGGTGGTCCGCGGTGCCGCCGGGTCGACCCGGAATCCGTGATCTCCGGTCCGACTATGGCCCGTAGCGCGCGGTGCGCATCCGGGCGGTGATGGGCTCGGGGCCGGTGAGGTCGACCCGGGCGTGCGCCTGCCGGCCGAAGAGGAACAGCAGCAGCTCCGCCGGCTCGCCCGCCAGCACCACGGCGGGCCCGCCGCGGCCGGCCCGGTACGACCCGACGCCGGGGGCGGTGACCGTCACGGACGCCGGCGTGCGGCGCAGGGCCAACCGGGCCCGCAGCCGTACGTCCGGCCACAGCGCGGCGGCCCTGTCCGCCGGCAGCGACCGCGGCTCCCAGCCCGGCTGCGCCCGCCGCACGTCCTCGTGGTGGACGAAGTACTCGGCCCGGTTGGCGAGCTCGTCGAGCGGCCCGACCGACCACGGGGGCCGGCGTCGTACCTGGGCCACCAGCGTCTCCCAGGGACGCGCGGCGACCCGGTCCTGCACCCGCTTCAGCCGTCCGGCCAACGCCGGGAGGAACAGGCCACCGAGCACGTCCACCCGTGTGGCTCGCACGACGAGGTGGGCGGCCAGGTCGCGGGTCGTCCACCCCGCGCACAGCGTCGGCGCGTCCGGCCCGACCTGCGCCAACAGGTCGGCCAGGGCGTCCCGTTCCAGTGACGCGTATCGGCGCGACGCCGCCCCACGGCCCACGCCCGCATGCTAACGGCGCCCACCGGCGTTGGCGCCGACGCGGTCGTCACGACCAGCGCTGGCTGGCGCTGCGACCGTCTCAGCCGCCGCGTAGGCTGCTGCACACCACAGCACCACGAGAAGCACCACGAGGAAAGGACTGCCGTGAGCCTAGGTTCCCTGCTCGCCAGCCTCGATGCGCAACTGCAGCCGGGTGCGGAGGCTGTGGTCAGTGTCGGGGTGGCCACGGTCTGGGCGGCTCCCGACCGGGTGCGGGCGGTGGACGAGCCGGCGGTGTGGGTTCCGGCCCGACCGCGCGACTGGGTCGAGGCGATGAGCGACGAGGACCGCGCCGACCTGCGGGGGCGGGCACTGACCCAACTGCTGCTCGGCGAGAAGGTCCTGATTCGCGAAGTCAGTGGCGATTGGGCGCGGATCGTCGCGTTGGGCCAGCCGAGCTCGCTCGACCCGCAGGGATACCCGGGCTGGGTGCCGCTGGACCAGCTCGCGCCGGTGGAGGGCTTCCACGCCGCCGGTGTCCGGGTCGCCGCGCGGCACCGGGACCGCAGCGAGGAGGTGGAGGACCGCTCGGGCGTGTGGCACGTGGTGACCGCGACCGCGACGGCGTTGCGGGACGACCCCGACGGTGCCCTCGTGGTTCCGGGCGTCACGTTCGGGACGCGGCTGCTGGCGGTGGGCGCGCCGTTCGACGGGTGGCTGCCGGTGGCCGTGCCGGGTCGGTTCGAGCCGGCCTGGGCGATCGAGGACGACGTGGCGGCGATTCCGCTGGCCCCGCCGAACGACCACGCCGAGGTGCTGCCGTGGGCCGACCGGCTGCGGGACGTGCCCCACCTGTGGGGAGGCGGATCGGCGTACGGGGTCGACGCCGGCGGGCTGGTCCACCTGGTCTGGCGCCGGTTCGGCGTGACCCTGCCCCGCGACCCCCACGATCTGGCGCAGGCCGTGATGCCGCTGTCGCCCGGCGAGGAGCGCCCCGGCGACCTGTACTTCTTCGGCGACGGCTCCGCGGTCCACCACGTGGCGTTCGTGGCCGCGCCCTCCGAGGAGGCGTCCGTGCGGCCGATGCTGCACGCCGACGACGTCTCCGGCCGGGTCGTCCTGGAGGACATGCCGCCGGCCCGCGCCGAAACGCTGGTCGGCGTCGGCCGGGTCCGGATCTGACGCGCTCATCGATCGGGGCAGGCCCGCGCGGGCCTGCCCCGGTTGCCGTCTTGCGCCCCGCGGTGGCGGCTCAGCGCCGCCGGGTCGGTTGGCGCCGGTTCGCGGCCGCCGGCCGCTTGCCGGACGGGGCCTTGCGGGGCGGGTTGTTGCGGGTCGGCCCCTGACTCGCCGCGGCCGCGGCGGCCCGGATGCGGTCGTTGCGGGTGCTGATCAGGCTCAGCACCGTGGTCACCCCCAGCGTGAGGCCGATGAACCCCAGCGAGAACCAGATCGGCACGTGCGGGGCCCAGGACACCGGCTCGCCGTTGTTGATGAACGGCAGGTTGTTTCCGGCGAGCGCCTCGAGGATGAGCTTCACGCCGATGAATCCGAGCACGACGGCCAGGCCGTGCGACAGGTACTTGAGCCGGTTGAGCAGATTACCCAGCAGGAAATAGAGCTGACGCAGACCCATGAGGGCGAAGACGTTCGCGGTGAAGACGATGTACGCCTCATGGGTGAGGCCGAAAATCGCCGGAATCGAGTCGAGCGCAAAGATGAGGTCGGTCGTGCCGATGGCGATGATGACGATGATCAGAGGCGTGAGGATCCGCCGGCCATCGGGCAACGTGGTGACCAGGCGACCCTTCTCGTCGTAGTCGGGCGAGGTCCGCAGCCACCGCCGGGCCACCTTGATGAACGTGTTCTCCTTGAGCTCGCTCTCGTCCTCGCCCCCGTGGCGGACCATCTTGACGGCCGTGTAGAGGAGGAACGCGCCGAAGATAAAGAAGATCCAGTCAAATCTGCTGATCAGCGCGGCGCCGGCCGCGATGAAGATGCCCCGCATGACCAGCGCCATGACGATGCCGATCATCAGCACCTTTTGTTGCAGGTGCCGGGGCACGGCGAACCGCGCCATGATGATGACGAAGACGAAGAGGTTGTCGACGGAGAGGCTGTACTCGGTCAGCCAGCCGGCGAAGAACTGGCCGGCGAAGCCGCCTCCCTCGAACAACCAGATGCCGATTCCGAATATGACGGCGAGCGTCAGGTACAGGCTGACCCAGAGCGCCGACTCCTTGGCCGACGGCTCATGGGGCTTCCGCCCGATGATCAGCAGGTCGGCCAGCAGGATGCCGACGAGAGCGATCAGGGTGATGACCCAGACCTGGGTTCCGACGCCCATGCGTCCACTCCTCCGCAGGACACGCGCCGACGCCGTGTGGCCGCAGACAACCCGCCGCTCAGGACAGGCTGCCCGAGCCCGTCCTCAGTGGACAGGCGAACACGGCCGACGCGCGTCAGCGAACCGGTGTTCGTGCGGAGGTCTCTCCCGGCCGCCCGCCCGACCTGGGTGGCCGGCCCGACGGCCCGCTGCGCCGGGTCTGCCCGCGGGTGGGCCCCGCAGGAAGGCCGTGCTGACGACGCGGCGGCTTTAGGGAATACTCCCCTCCGGGTACCCCGCCATTCTGCCTGACCCGGTTCGCTCCCGCCTAGGAGGGGGGCCTCGCCACGCCGTACGGGGTCGTGAAGGCCTCATCCGACCCAGGCGCCCCTTCCGGCACCAGCCGCCGCCGGGCCCGGACCGGATGCACCGAGGGCGGGCAGGCGCCCGGCCACTACGCTGCCGGCATGGTGCTTGAGGTCGCAATCTTCGACGTCCACCCCGGGCAGGAGGACCAGTTCGTGGCCGCCTACCGGACCGCGCGCGAGGTGCTCGCCACCACACCCGGCTGCCGGTCGGTCCGGATGACGCGCGGCATCGAGTCGCCGTCGCGGTTCGTGCTGCTCGTCGAATGGGACTCCGTCGAGGCCCACGAGCAGAACTTCCGCGGCACCGACCGGTTCACCACGTGGCGGGGCCACATCGGGCCGTTCTTCGCCGCACCGCCCACGGTCGAGCACTTCGCCGACGTGGACGCCACCGGCCCGACCGCCACCGAGTAGCCGTGACCACCCTCGATCTGGGCCGGGGCGGCACGACCGCGACCCGGTACGCCGCCGACGGTACGCCCATCGATGCCTACCACGACCCGGGGCCGTCGACCCGACTCGCCATCGTGGTGGCGCACGGCTTCACCGGATCGTGGCGGCGGCCGGCGGTCCGCCGTGTCGTCGCCGCGCTGCGTGAGCACGCCGGCGTGGTGAGCTTCGACTTCCGGGGGCACGGCCGGTCGGGTGGCCTCAGCACCGTCGGCGACCGGGAGATCCTCGACGTGGCCGCGGCGGTCGCGTGGGCCGCCGAGCTCGGCTACGAACGCATCGCCACCGTCGGGTTCAGCATGGGCGCCTCCGTGGTGGTCCGGCACGCGGCCCTGCGCGCGGCCGACGATCCGGTGCCGGCGGCGGTGGTCGCCGTGAGCGGCCCGGCCCGCTGGTACTACCGCGGCACCCCGGCCATGCGCCGGGCCCACTGGGTCATCGAGCACCCGGTGGGCCGCCTCGTCGGGCGGGTCGCCCTCCGCACGCGCATCGCCGCCGACGGGTGGAAGCCGGTGCCGGAGGCGCCGCACGAGGTGGCGGCCCGCATCGCTCCGGTGCCCTTCCTCGTGGTGCACGGGGACGCCGACCACTACTTCCCGGTCGAGCACGCCGAGCAGCTCTACGCCGCGGCCGCCGAGCCCAAGGAGCTGTGGGTGGAGCCGGGCTTCGGCCACGCCGAGAACGCCGCCACCCCGCAGCTGCTGCACCGCATCGGGGCCTGGATCGCGTCACGCGCCTGACCCGCCGTCCACCCCCCGCGCTGGCCGTACCGCCGGGGCCCGGGCCGTTGGCGGTCGTCCGGCCGGAGCCGAGCCTTTGGCGGCCGTGCCGGTCGAAGCCCGCTGGTCGGGCCGTACGGTCCGGTCGCCCGGTGGTCAGACCCTCGCCCGGTGGTCAGACCCAGCGCACGTGCGCCTTGCCGGTCCACACGTCGAGCACGGTCGGATCGCCGTCGACCCGCAGCGCGTGCAGCGGGCTGCGGTTCCACAGCGCGTAGTAGACCTCGCTCGCCCCGCCCTGCACCGTGCAGTCGCCCGGCGCGTCGCTGCGCTCGGCCCGGGCCCCTTCGAGTCCGATGTGGACCAACCAGCTCGCCTCGTCGGTGCGGATGGCGAGCGTGCACGGCGGCTCACTGCGCAGCCGGGACCGCGGTCTCCCGTAGAAGCCGAAGATGAGCTCTTCGATCCCGTCGAGGGCGAAGTCGACCGACACGGACGTCACGGGACCGGCGACGTGCTGCGCGTCGACCCGGTGGATGGTCAGCTCGTGCGCCTGCCGCCGGGCCCAGAACACCCGCGGCGGCGGCGAGTTCGGCAGGAACGTCCAGCAGCCCAGATCGGCTGGAGCTGCCTCGAGCGCCGCCACCAGCCGGTCGCGCGTCGCCCGGTACCACGCGACGACTTCGGCGTCGCCGGGCATCGTCCCCCACACCGCCTGCTCCTCGTCCTTGGAGAGCGGTGTGTCGCGGGCCTGCTCGACGTGCACCGAGGCCCAGATGTGCGTGCGCCCCAGGTGGTGGGCGAGTTCCCGCAGCGTCCACTCCGGACACGTCGGGACGGTCGCGTCCAGGTCGCCCGCGGCCACGGCCGCCGCGAACAGCTCACCCTCGCGCCGGATCGCGGCGAGGTAATCGTCGAAGGGGAGGACCATGGCCGGCGTGCTCCGTTCATCGGTGGGTTGGGTTCAGCGGGCGCCGGCCGCGTCCATCTGACGGATCTCCTTCTTCAGCTCGGCGATCTCGTCACGGATGCGGGCGGCCAGCTCGAACTGCAGCTCCCGGGCCGCGGCGAGCATCTGCTCGGTCAGCTCGGCCACGAGCTTGGCGAGCTCGGCGCGGGCCATCCCCTCCGTCGGGGCGGTGATGGTCTTGGACACGCGGCTGCGGGTCTCCTTCACCGGAGCCTTGCCCCGCGACATCTGCCGGCCGCTGCCGCCGACCTCGGTGGTCAGGCGCCGAACCGCCCCGCCGGGACCGTGCCCACCCAACGCGCCGAGCACCTCCTCGGAGTCGTCGGCCTCGCGGTAGATGTCGTCGAGGATGTCGCCGATCTTCTTCCGCAGCGGCTTCGGGTCGATGCCGTGGGCCTCGTTGTAGGCGATCTGCTTGGCCCGCCGCCGGTTGGTCTCGTCGATCGCCGCCTTCATCGAGGGCGTGATCTTGTCGGCGTACATGTGGACCTGGCCGGAGACGTTGCGGGCGGCCCGGCCGATCGTCTGGATCAGCGACGTCTCCGAGCGCAGGAAGCCCTCCTTGTCGGCGTCCAGGATGCTGACCAGCGACACCTCGGGCAGGTCGAGGCCCTCCCGCAGCAGGTTGATGCCGACCAGCACGTCGTAGTCGCCCCGGCGCAGCTCGCGCAACAGCTCGACCCGGCGCAGCGTGTCCACCTCGGAGTGCAGGTAGCGGACCCGGATGCCGTGCTCGAGCAGGTAGTCGGTCAGGTCCTCGGCCATCTTCTTGGTCAGCGTGGTGACCAGCACCCGCTCGTCCCGCTCGGCCCGCACCCGGATCTCGTGCATGAGGTCGTCGA
>Ga0310834_100896_pt1 | contig 23621 bp, 20 predicted proteins | sample SM_ome_2_FD_201314 | JGI IMG/M metagenome (GOLD analysis project Ga0310834, IMG submission 201314) | Sorghum-adapted microbial communities enriched on stacked mutant (SM) sorghum from Joint BioEnergy Institute, Emeryville, California... ... | reverse complement strand
AGCACCCACTGGGGCCTCCAAAGATCCGTAGCTTGGTCGCTTTGGATCATGAGGCCCCAGCCCTCAATCAGCCATCACCCTCGATGACGTGTCGCGGCTGGCCTCCCACGTTCATGGCGAAGAGCCCGATTTCCTGGTCGAACCACGTCTCGATGCCCTCATCCTTGAGGAATCGCTCGAGCCTCTTCACATAATCGAGATCGGCGCGGGCGTAGCTCAGGAAGACGCAGGCCATTCGCTCAGTGTAGCCGTGAGGCTCATGGACGGTCGCCGCTTGCCTGTTCGCCATCGTCGCCCACGCGTTGTGGTCGAATCAACACGTCTTGTCGTGATGTCGCGCTGGCATTTCGCCTCGCGGACCCAGGAGTATTGATTTCGACGTACGTCTTGTCGCCGTAACGGCCCACGCTCACCCCGTCCAGTTCGCCGACCCACGCCGGCGCCGCCGACATCCACTGTGGAGGGCCGACCCAGGCCGGTACGAGGGAAAGCGTCTCACCGGCGCACGACGTCGGCCACGCGCTCGAGCTGCTCCTCGTACCGGGTCACCGGATTGAGCAGCAGGTGGGTGGCACCGGCCGCCGCGAACGCCTCGATCTGTTCGCGCACCTCCTCGACGCCGCCGTAGATCCCGTGCGTTTCGGCCTTGGCCGCATCGCGGTAGACGGTCCCGAACCAGGTCTCGAGCATGGCCCGCGCCCGGCTCCGATCCTCGTCGATCGCGACGAACAGCCGTTTCGAGATCGGGAACTGGTCGGGATCCCGCCCGGCCGCAGCGAGGCTCTCCTTGAGGATGGTGACCTGATGGGCGAACTCGGCCTTGGTTCCGCCCCCACCGCCGCTGATCCAGCCGTCCCCGAGCCGAGCGGCCCGCCGGATCGCGTTGAAATGATCGCCGCCGAGCCAGACCGGCACGGGTCGTTGGACCGGGCGTACGCCCAGCGTCACGCCCTGCAGGCGGTAGAACTCGCCCTCGAGCGTCACCGCCGGCCCCGCCCACAGCTCCCGGAGCACCCGCAGGCTCTCGGTGAAGCGGGCGACGCGACGCTCCATCGGCACCGCGAAGTCGGCGTAGTGCGGGGGCCGGCCGAGTCCGACCCCCAGCAGCGCCCGCCCGTTGCTCAGCCAGTCGAGCGAGGCGACCTGGTGGGCCACGTGAATGGGATGCCGGACCGGCAGCACCACCACGGCCACGGCCAGTCGGATGGACCGGGTCACTGCAGCGGCGTACGTGAGGACGACGAACGGGTCGAAGGAGAAGTTCGGATCCACCGTGTTCTCGGTGACCCACACGTCGCGAAAGCCGAGTTCCTCGGCACGGCGCGCGACCGTGGCGACCACCTCCGGCGCGATCGGCTCGGTCGACCGGTGGGGCAGAGCCACTCCGTACGAGATGCGGCGTGGACTGGTCACGTCACCTCCACGGGACGACTCACGTCACCTCCGAGCGACGACTCACATCGACTCCGGGTGACGACGTGCATCAATTCCGGGCAACGACGGGCATGGTGAGCTCGCCGATGCCCGGGATGGTGAGGACCACGGTGTCGCCCGGCACGATCGGGCCCACGCCCTCGGGCGTCCCGGTCGCGATGATGTCGCCCGGCTGCAGCGTCATCACCTCTGAGTACACCGAGATGAGCTTGGCCACCCCATAGATGAGGTACGACGTGTTCGACTTCTGGCGGAGCTCGCCGTTGACGGTGAGCCAGAGGTCGAGGTTCTCCGGGTCGGGCACGTCGTCCGCGGTCACGATGTATGGGCCTATGGGAGTAAATGTGTCCATCGACTTGCGGAACGAGCGGTCCTCGTCGCCCCGGAGCGTGATGTCGAGCAGCGGTGTGTAGCCGAAGACGTACTTGAGCGCATCGGCCTCGGCCACCCGCGACGCCACCCGACCGATGACCACGCCGAGCTCGGCCTCGTGGTCGAACCGGCGGTCCGGCCACGGGAGCTCGATCACGCCGTCCGGGCCGACGATGGATGTGGATGCCTTGACGAAACCCTTGCGGACCTCCACGGTCAGGATCTCCCGGCCCTGGTAGACCCCGCTGTCGCCGCCCATCTCCGCCTGGTGCTTGTGGTAGTTCACCGGTGCGGCGATGACGTTGCGGGGCCGGGGCTGTGGTGCCCGCAGCGTGACCGCGGCCTCGGGCGTACCGCCCCCGGCGGCGACGCGGTCGTGCGCCACCGGGTGAGCGGCATCCCAGGAGGCGATGAGCTCGTTCATCCGCTCGGCCACGGGCGTGCCGGCGGGAACGAGATCGGTCAGGTCGACGATCGTGCCGTCCTCGGCGAGGGCTCCCAGGAGGCCCTCGTTGTATACGCAGAGCCGCATCAGGCGCTCGCCCGCTCGCGCCACAACCCCAGCGCGGTGATCGCCGGGCGGTCGGTGTAGGAGAACAGGATCGCGTCCTCGCTGGTCGGGTTGTGGTGTGAGTGCTCGTACCACAACGGGATGGCGAGCGTGTCGCCCTTGGCCCAGTCGAACCGCTTGCCGTCGACGATCGAGTACCCCTCGCCGCGCACCACGTGGTAGACGGTGCTGTGGGTGTGGCGGTGGGCCTTCGTGCTCACGCCGGGGCGGATCAGTTGCAGGTAGGCCGAGATCGTCGTCATGACCGGGCCACCGGTCGTCGGGTTCTTGTACTCGACGATGATGTCGTCGTACGGGTCGCCCTCGCCGTCGCGCAGGTACTCCAGCGCCGCCAACGCGTCGGCGAGCTTGTAGACGAGCGGCTGCCCGAGCTCGTGCGGCGGCCCCCACGTCTTGCCGAGCATGCCGTTGGCGTAGGCGGCCGGGAACGGCTTCTGTACGGTCTGAACGTCGTCGATCTCCTCGAGGATGTACTGGTTCATCCGGCTGATCAGCGGTGAGTCCAGACCGTCCAGCCAGATCATCGGACCGTCGCCCTCGTGGCCGTGCTCGTGCCAGTACATGGCCGGCGTGAGGAGGAAGTCGCCGACCTCCATGGGAACGCGCTGGCCGTTGACCACCGTGTAAGCGCCGGAACCTTCGATGATGAACCGGAGTGCGCTCGGTGTGTGGCGGTGTGGCGGGGCGATCTCGCCGGGGAGGACCAGTTGCACGGCGGCCCAGAGGGAGTCGGTCGCCCCGGTGCGCTGGTCCGGACGCGAGCCGGGGTTGCGGAAGCCGAGGACGCGGCGCTGGGCGTCCTCCATGGGAACGATCTGGCCGGCCCACATCAGCAGTTCGCGGGTCGGCTCCCACCGCCAGATGTGCGGCACCAGGTTTGTTTTGGGCTCGGGCCCGATGCCTCCCATGAGCTGCCACAGCGGCGAGTAGTGATTCTCCCGCAAGGTGGCGTAGAACGCCTCCGTGTTGACGGCAGTATCGACAGTCATCGCGCCCTCCACTCCATTCTGGACCATTCCGTAGCGCAGACTAGTCTTCTGGTATGTGGAATGATGCCCTGGGGGGTACCGAGGAGGCAAGGCCCGGCTTACCGTGGCGTTCTCAGGCCTTGTCCCTGCTGAGGGCCGACACTCGACGAGGAGCGACGCGATGGCCGACGCATCGGACCGCCACGACTCCAAGCGGACAGTCCTGGGCCGGGCGTTCGAGATCCTGGACTGCCTGGCCGGCGGCCATGAGATGACGGTGACCGGAATCTGCGCGGACACTGGCCTGCCGCCCGCCACCGTGCACCGGTTGCTCGCCGCCCTCGTGGAATGGGGCGGCGTCGAGAAAGTGGCGCGCGGTCGGTACCGGCTGGGTCCCCGCATCTGGCGGCTCGGCATCGGAGCTCCGCAACTGCGCCGGCTGCGGGAACTCGCTCAGCCGTACCTCGTGGAGCTGCACGTGGTGACCCGCGGGACGGTCTATCTCGGCATCCGCGACGGAGCCAACGCCGTCTTCGCCGACCGGATCACCCGGGTCAAGCCCACCCCCGGATCGTCCCGCGTCACCCGCCGGATGCCGTTGCAAGCCACGGGATGCGGGCAGGTGCTGCTCGCCTACAGCGACGATGCCTGGCGGCGGCTTTGCGAGGAGGCGACCCGGAACGAATCACTCGCCGCGATCCTGCCCAGCCTGCGCAACCATCTCGCCGACATCCGGCGTCACGGGCTCGGCATCTCCCGTAACGACGGCCTGCCCGGCCGAACCACCGTGGCCGCGCCCGTCTTCGGTGAGGACGGCGACATCGTCGCCAGCGTCGCCGTCTCGTTCCCCGACACCCGCATCCCTGACCCGCGGTCCATCGTGCCGTGGGTGCTCGAGACCGCCCGGTCCATCAGCGCTGACCTGGCCCGGCGCTCCGGTTCCGCGCTGGCGCCCACGGTCACGCCCGCGATGTCAGGAAGGACTCCTTCCTAGGCACCAGGCGTCAAGAGGGCGTCCTTCCTGACGACGACGCGTTACCGCAGGGCCTCGATGAGCGAGCGCCGGAACCAGTCGAACTCCGCCGACGGCAGCTCGCGCCGGACGGTGTAGAGGGCCGACTCGCTGATCGGCACGTCGAACGGCAGGGTGAACACGCGCAGCAACCCGTTTGACTCAAATCGACGCGCCACCCGTTCCGGAGCAAACGACAGCAGCTCGGTTCCGGCCAGCACCGCGGGAAGCGCAGAGAACGACGGGATGACGACCGAGACCTGGCGGTTGATGCCGAGCTCGCTGATGCGCAGGTCGTACGACCGGTGGCCGGTCTCGGCGGCCACGCCGACGTGCTCCTCGGCCTCGAACTCGGCGAGTGTGGGAGCGGGCCCGATGCGCGGATGGTCGGGCGCGCACACGCCGACGTATCGCTGCGTGAACAGCGGCTCGCGCAGCAGATCGGGGGCGTCGATCCGGGTGGCGCAGATGGCCGCGTCGGCCTGGCCGGTACGCAGTTCTCCAACGACGGTCGAGAATGTGAGCGCTCCCACGTCGATGACGACGTGCGGTGCCTGGCTGCGGATGCGGTGCAGGATGCGGGGCAGCAGCCCTGTCACGCCCACGTCGGTGAGGCGGAGTCGGAACGTACGCGTGGAGTTCTCCGGCCGGAACCGGGTGGCGTGGGACATCACGTCGTCCATGGACTCCAGCAACTGGCGCAACCGCGGATAGAGGTCCTCGGCCACGGCGGTCGGGTGGAGACGGTTCCCCTGGCGCAGGAACAGCGGGTCGTTGAACAGGTTCCGCAGGCGTCGCAGCGTGTAGCTCACCGAGGGCTGGCTGATGTACAGGCGCTCGGCGGTGGCGGTCGCGCTGCCGGTCTCGTAGACGAGAACGAAGACGCGGATCATCCCGAGGTCGTAGTCGACCACGGACGCGAACTATAGATCTGACTTATGGTGCGATCAAGATTTCGTTACTTGCCTTGAGATTGGGCGCTTCTTAGCCTTGCCGAAACACGCTGGGCGCCACGGACGAGGGAGATCGATGACGACCATCCGGGAAGCCGCTTTCGGGCTCCTCCGCCGCCACGGTATGACCACGGTGTTCGGGAACCCGGGTTCCAACGAGCTGCTCTTCCTCAAGGACTTCCCCAGCGACTTCCGGTACATCCTCGGACTGCACGAGGGCGCCGTCATGGCGATGGCCGACGGCTACGCCCAGGCCAGCGGCCAGGCACCGTTGGTGACCCTGCACTCGGCGGCCGGCACCGGCGGATCGATGGGCGTACTTTCGAATACCATCTATTCAAAGTCGCCGGTCGTGGTGCTGTCGGGGCAGCAGGTGCGGGACACGGTCGGCCAGGAGGTGATGGTCTCCAGCCCGGAGGCGGCGCAGCTGCCGCGCCCGTTGACGAAGTGGAGCACCGAGCCGTTGAGCCCCAAGGACGTCCTGCGCTCCCTGGCTCAGGCGATACACGTGGCCAACCTCGCCCCGAAGGGCCCCACGCACGTGTCGGTGCCGTACGACGACTGGGAGCAGGACGCGGGGGAGAACGCCACCTTCACCATCGAGCGCAGCGTCTGCGACGCGACCGCGCTGGCCGACGAGCACCTCGCTGAGATCACCGCGAGTCTGGACGCCGCCCGCAATCCGGTCCTCGTCTTCGGTCCCGAGGTCGACGCGACCCACGCGAACGACCACGCGGTGCGGCTGGCCGAGCGGCTCGGAGCGCCCGTCTGGATCGCGCCGTCGCCGGCCCGTTGCCCGTTCCCCACGGTCCATCCGCTGTTCCAGGGCGTCCTGCCGGCCAACGTCACCGGGATCCGCCAGCTGCTGGCCCCGCACGACGTCGTCCTCGTGGTCGGCGCCCCGGTCTTCCGGTACCACCACCAGTACCCGGGGCGCTATCTGGCCGAGGGGTCGCGGCTCCTCCACGTCTCCAACGACCCGTCGGAGGTGGCTCGGGCCCCGTTCGGGGACGCGTTCCTGGCCCCGGTTGACGACGCCCTGGCCCGGATCGCCGACACGGTCGCGGTCCGCGACGCCCGGCCACCGAGTCGCCCGCACCGCGCGGCCGGCGTCGACCGCGCCGACCGCATGCACCCCGACACGGTCTTCCGCACCATCTCCGAGGTGGCCCCCGACGACGTCATCCACGTGGTCGAGTCGACCTCGACCGCCGAGTCGTTCTGGTCCAACGTGGCGCTGCGCCACCAGGGCTCGTTCTACTCGGCGGCGGCGGGTGGCCTCGGCTTCGGCCTGCCGGCCGCGGTCGGGGTGCAGCTCGCTCAGCCCCGCCGTCGCGTCGTCGCCGAGATCGGTGACGGCTCGGCCAACTTCGGCCTGGTCGGGCTGTGGACCGCCGCGCACTACCGGATCCCGGTCGTCTTCGTCATCCTCCGGAACGAAACCTACGGTGCGCTGGTGAGTTTCAGCCGGCGGCTGTCCGCCGCCGGTGTCCCCGGGTTCGACCTGCCGAACATCGACTTCGTCCAGCTCGCGAACGGGTACGGCGTCGCGGCGGAGTCGATCTCCACAGTGGACAGGCTACGCGAGGCGCTGGTGAAGGCGTTCGCCGCGGACGAGCCGGTGCTTATCGAGGCCCAGACCTATTACGAGTAGGGAGCAGGCACGGTGAGGATCAAGATTGAGGGCCTGCGGCTGAAGTACGGGGGGTTCACCGCGATCCACGACCTGGACCTGGAGATCGGGGACGGCGAGTCCGTGGTACTGCTCGGCAAGTCCGGCTGCGGCAAGACGAGCACGATGCGCTGCATCGCCGGCCTGGAGGAGCCGACGGCCGGGCGCATCACCATCGGCGACACCGTCGTGTTCGACGCCCGGGCCGGGATCAACGTCCCGCCCAACAAGCGCAACGTCGGCATGGTGTTCCAGTCGTACGCCGTCTGGCCGCACATGACCGTGTTCGAGAACGTGGCCTACTCGCTGCGGCTGCGCAAGGTGCCCAAGGCCGAGATGCGACAGCGGGTGATGGAGGTGCTTGAACTGGTCGGCTTGGAGAGCTTCGCCGATCGGGGCGCCAGCCTGCTCTCCGGCGGCCAGATGCAGCGCGTCGCGCTCGCCCGCAGCCTGGTGATGCGCCCGTCGGTCCTCCTGCTCGACGAGCCGCTGTCCAACCTGGACGCTCGCCTGCGCGACCGGCTGCGGGTGGAGCTGCGCGAGATCCAGCTCCGGCTGGGCCTCACGACGGTCTACGTGACGCACGACCAGATGGAGGCGTTCGCGCTGGCCGACCGGATCGCGCTCATGCAGGACGGTCGGATCGTGCAGGTCGACAAGCCGGACGCGCTGTACAACTTGCCGGCGAGCGCGGCCGTGGCCCACTTCCTCGGGGTCGGCAACGTGCTTGACGTGACCGACCTCGGGGCCGGCGCGTGGTCCCTGAACGGCACCGGCCTGTCGATCACCTCCACGGCGGTCGCGCCGCCGGCCGGCCACGGCAAGATCAAGGCGTGCGTGCGCAGTGAGGACGTTCGCCTGAGCGTGGAGAAGCCGGCGGGACCCAACGTGTATCCCGCCACGGTCCTCGTCTCCGGCTTCCAGGGGGCGAGCACGCGGTACGCGGTGAGCATCGACGGGAAGCTCCAACTGGACGTGCTCTCGTCGACGCGCGGTGGTCCGCGGTTCGCCGCGGGCGAGCAGGTGTGGGCGTCCATCGACCCAGCCTGCGTCCAACTCCTACCGGAAACCGTCGACCCCGTCGGCAGCCAGCCAGCCGCCGACCCGGTCGCGCCTCGGGAACGGGTCTACTCGTGACCACCGTTCGGCTGATGTGGACGCGGGCGCGCCGCGAGCTTCCCGGCAGCGTCCTCGCCGTGGTGCTGGTCTTCCTCGTTGTGCTGCCGGTGGCGTTCATCGTCGTCGCCGCGCTGTCGACCGAGGTTCCCCGGCCCGGCAACGCCCGGATCGGGACGTTCACGTTCGACAACTTCCGGATCCTGGCGACGTCGAGCGGGGCCCGGAGCCTGGTGAACTCGGCCGTGATCGGCGCGGGGGCCGCGCTCGTCTCGCTGGTCGTGGGCGCCAGCCTCGCCTTCATTGCGGCGCGCACGGATGCGCCCTGGCGGCGGTTCATCTTCATCGTGGGGATGGCCCCCATGTTCCTGCCGTCGATCGTCGGATCGCTCGCGTGGTCGTTGCTGGCCAGCCCGAACACGGGCTACATCAACATCGCGCTGCGCGACCTCGGCCTGCCCATCACGTTTGACATCTACTCGTACGGCGGCCTCATCTTCGTGCTCGGCCTCTACTACGCGCCGTACACCTTCATGCTCACCTACAGCTCATTCTCCATGGTCAATTCAGACCTGGAAGAGGTCGCCGCCGTCCACGGGGCGGGCCTGGGTCACCTGCTGCGCACGGTGACGCTGCCGCTCGCGGTCCCGGCCCTGGCGGGCGCGGCCATCCTGTCCTTCACGCTGGCCATGGAGAACTTCCCGGTCAACGCGATCCTCGGCAATCCCGCCAACATCGACACCCTGCCGACCTACATCTACCGCCTCATGGCCTCTTCGCCGGTGCAGGCCAACGCCGCGGCCGGCATCGCGGTCGCCTTGACCGCCACCGTGATCGTCGCGACCTACGCCCAGCAGCGCGTGGTGAACCGCAAGCGGTTCACCACCCTCACGGGGAAGGGCAACCGGCCGCGTCCGGTGCCGCTGCGGTGGGGGCGGTGGCTGGCCACCGGGTTCGCGATGCTGTACTTCCTGGTCTCGGTGGTGCTGCCGATCCTCGCGCTGGTGGCCACGTCCACGTCGGGTTCGGTCTACATCAGCCGCATTGCCGATGTCTTCAGCCGCGGCTTCACGCTCGAGCGGTTCAGCGCCGCGGTCAGCCAGGCCGACTTCCGCACCTCGATGGTCAACTCGATCCTGGTCGCGGTCCTCGCGGCGGTCATCGGCACAGCGATCGCGTTCTCCTCGTCGTACGTGCGGTATCGGACAACGTCCCGGCTGGGCCAGCTCCTCGAGCAGGTCAGCATGTCGCCGTTGGCCATCCCGCAGGTGGTGCTCGGCATCGGCATCCTGTGGGCCTGGCTGACGCTCCCGTTCCCGGTGTACGGCACGATCGCGATCCTCGTCATCGCCACCGTGGCCGTGACCATGCCCCAGGCGTACCGGAGCGTGTCGGCATCGATGCTGCAACTCGATGCCGACCTCGAAAGCAGCGCCGTCATCCTGGGGGCCCGCCGGTTCCGGGCGATCCGGAACATCACTGTCCCGCTGATGCGGACCGGCATCGTCTCCACCCTGCTGCTCCTGCTGATGCTCGGCATGCGGGAGATGAGCGCGGTGCTGTTTCTCTACACCTCCGACACTCGGGTGCTGTCGATCCTTGTGTTCCACAGCTTCGAGAACGGCAGCATCACGTTCTCGGCGGCGATCAGCCTCGTCTTCGTCGCCATCATCGCGGTGATCGCCATCGCGACCCAACTCGTCGGCATCAGGGAGCGGCGGTTTACCGACGCCCGCGTCTGAGCCGACTCCAACCTCGCCCCCTGGCTCATATTGTCGAAAGGAAAGGGCTATGCGAATACGTCCCCGTAGCCTCGCTGCTGTGTTCGCACTCGTCCTGGCCCTGCCGCTCACCGCGTGTGCGAACAGCGGCGGTGGTGGCCTGGTCACCGACGACGCTGACGTCGACACGACCGACGGTCTTGTCATCGACGGGGAGTTCATCGCCGACCAGGAAACCTACGAGAAGGCGAAGAACCAGACGCTGATCCTGTACACCGGGTACCAGGAAGCCAACCAGCGGGTGTTCAACGAGGCCTTCACGGCCGACACCGGCATCAAGGTCGAGTTCGTTCGCGACGTGACCAACAAGCTGTCCGAGCGGATCCTCTCCGAGGCCGGTGCCGGCAAGCTCCCGGCCGACGTCATCATCACCTCCGACTTCCAGGTCGCCGACGCCTTCGACAAGGAGGGCATCTGGGAGCCGTACACGCCGGGACCCATCGAGGGCCAGGACGACCTGTTGCTGAACCACGGTGCCTTCGCCAAGTTCGCCAACGTCGCGGTCACCTTCGCCTACAACACGCAGCTGGTGTCCAAGGAGGACGCCCCGAAGTCGTGGAAGGACCTGCTGGACCCGAAGTACGCCGGCAAGATCGGCCTCACGGTCGGCGTGGCCGGGGGTTCGTCCATCGCCCTGAACCGCTTCGTCCTGCAGGAGATCGACCCCGACTACTGGACGAAGATGGCCGCCCTCGAGCCGAAGATCTACGACACCGGCGGTGCCCGTCAGCAGGCTCTGGCCCGGGGTGAGCTCATGGTGGCCACGGCCGGGACGGCGGCCGTGAACGTCGCGGTCGCCGAGGACGGCGCGCCCATCGACTATGTCGTGCCGGAGGAGGGCCTGGTCCTGTTCAGCTTCTTCATCGGCAAGACCGCGACCGGGCAGAACAAGGAGGCTGCCGAGGTCTTCATCAACTACGCGCTGTCCAAGCGTGGCCAGAAGGTCATCACCCAGGTCGGCGACTACTCGGTGCGGGCGGACGTCGACCCACCGGTGGCGGTCGGACGCCCGCTGCCCGCGCTCGACTCCGACAAGGTGTGGATCATGCGCCCCCAGGACGAGAGCAAGTATGGCCCGGCCGACGCCGAAATCTGGAAGACAGCCTTCAATCGCTGATCCCGCACGCCTCGCCGGGTCCGGCCACGGCCGGACCCGGCGAGGCCACGAATCACGACGGCACCGAGTGGGCGATCCAACGACACCGACAACCGACCAGCCAGCGGGCGGGCACCGGGGTGGCCTGCTCCGGGCCCTGCGCCACCGGGGCTTCCGGCTGGTCTGGGTGACCGGGTTCGTCTCCAACACCGGCACCTGGCTCAGTAACCTGACGGTTCCCTATGTGCTCTACCAGGCGACGCACAGCGCCGTCTGGGTCGCCTGGGCCGCGGTAGCCCAGTTCGCCCCCGGGCTGATCTTCGCGCCCCTGGGCGGCACGCTGGCCGACCGCCGCGACCGGCGGCTGTTGCTGCTGTGGGCCCAGATCGGGCTCGCGGTGGTCGGCTTCCTCATGTGGGTGCACTGGGCGTTCGGGGCGCGGCAGCCGGTGGTCCTCATCGGACTGCTCACCCTGTTGGGCTTCCTCAACGGCATCAACAACCCGGCCTGGCAGTCGCTCGTCAACGACCTCGTGCCGCGCCCGGACGTCTTCTCGGCGGTCACGCTCAACTCGCTGCAGTTCAACCTGGCCCGGGCCTTCGGCCCCGGCGTGGCCGGCGCCCTGCTGGCCACCCTCGGACCGTCGTGGGCCTTCTTCCTCAACGCGGTCTCGTTCCTGTTCGTGATCGGCGCCCTGCTCGTCGTCCGTCCTCATGCGACGCGCCAGCGCCCGCGGGTTCGCGAGCACCCGGGGTGGCGGGACGTCTTCGGCGTCATCCGCGGTAACCCGGGGATACAGCTCACGATTCTGGTTTCGGTGGCGATCGGGCTGTTCGCCAATCCGATCTTCCAGCTCACCGTCGTCTTTGCCGCCGACGTCTACGTGGTCGGGCCGGTCGGGCTGGGCCTGCTCACCTCGGCGCTGGGCGTGGGGTCCGTGCTGTTCGCGTTCGCCGGGGCACTCCGCCGGGCGCGGTCCCGGCTCGGCCGATCGGTGTCCCGCGGGCTGGTCGTGCTCGCCGTGTCGCTGGTGGCCATGGGGATCATGCCGAACCTGCCCCTCGGCATCGTCGCGGCGACTGCCGTGGGCGCCGGCTTTCTGGCGTCGATCAGTGGTGTCAACACCGCGCTGCAGTTGCTGAGCGGCGACCTGGTGCGCGGGCGGGTGCTCGCGATCCGGCACATGTTCTACTCGGCGGCGATCCCGGCCGGGTCCATGCTCCAGGGCATCGCCACCGACGCCTGGGGAGTGCGGTGGGCCACGATCGGCGCGGGTACGATCCTGGCGGTCGTGACGGTGACGATCGCCCGGTGGCCGGGCCGGCGGGGCTTCGCCGTGCTGGACGACGCCCGGGATGAGGAGCCGGCGACCCACCCGAATGCAGAACAGCGTTCTGCATCGTAGAATGTCGCTCATGGCGGCATCCGCGAAGCCCGAGCAGCCCGCGTACCCCATCGGCTCGGTGGACAAGGCGTTGCGACTGCTCACCATCGTGGCGGCCAACCCGGCCGGTATCCGCATCGGCGACGCGAGCCGGATGCTGGGCGTGGCGCCGTCGACCGCGCATCGACTTCTGCAGATGCTTGCGCTGCATGGCTTCGCCACCCAGGACGCGACCACGAAGACGTACCGGCCGGGCGAGGCGATCCGTCGTCTCGTCAACCCGCGGGAGCGCGTGCGCCAGCTTGCCCGCCCCGTGCTGACCGACCTGGTCGACGAGGTCAAGGAGACGGCCCACCTCGGCGTGCTGGAGGGGTTCTCGGCGCTCACGCTGCTCTCGGTGGAGAGCCCGCACCTGCTCCGCGTGGGCGACCGCGAGGGCAACACCCAGCCGGCCCACCTCAGCGCCATGGGCCGCACGCTGCTCTCCGGCCTCAGCCGGGACGAACTCGCCGACCTGATCGCGGAGAGCAAGGCCATGGTCGACACCCGGGTGCTGAACCGGCACCTCGCGTCGGTCCGGTCGAACGGGTTCATCGTGCAGCACGGCGAGGTGGAGCCGGGCGTGAGCGCCCTGGCCGTGCCGGTGCACGGCCCGGGTGGCCGGGTCGACTACGCGATCGGCGTGACGTTCCCGACCGGACGGATCCCCACCGCGGACCTGCCGGACCTCACCGAGGCGACCCGACGGGCGGCGGCCCGGCTCGAGACCGAGCTGAGCCGGTGACCCGCCCAGCGTCCGAGATACCGTCCCGTGTGGACGGTCGGCGTCGGGGTCGACCGGGCTGGGGCGTCGGCTGGCCCGGCCGAGCGTACGGTCGTCAGATCGGGTAGCGGCGCTGGGCCGGAGCCCGCACCAGCGGCTCGAACATCCAGTCAAGGTACGTGTAGTCGGTCGGATCGTGGTCCTTGAACACGTGGTTGCGCAGGACGCGGCCGATGCCGTCGATGTGGAACAGCTCGCCGGCCACCCGGGCCAGTCGCTGGACCTTGCTGACGTGGCCGATCCGGCGGTGCTCGTACGCGGCCAGCGCTGACGGGATGTCGGTGGCGCCGGCCAGCTCCTCAGCCAGGACGATCGCGTCGTCGAGAGCCTGGGCCCCGCCCTGAGCCAGGTACTGCAACATCGCGTGGGCGGCGTCCCCGATGAGGGCGACCCGACCGTCGACCCACGTGTTGGCGGGTTCCCGGTCGTACATGGGCCACCGAATCTCCCGGCTGAGGTACGTGGTCGCCCGCCGTACCCCGTCGCAGCAGACCGAGAAACGCTCGTCGAGTTCCTGGGTCGTGCCCCAGTTGTCGTGGTCGGGCGAGTAACTGCCGGACTTGAACACCGCCACGTTGTTGTAGATTCTGCCCTCGCGCAGCGGGTACTGGATGAGGTGCATCTGAGGACCGAGCCAGCAGAGCACGGCCGGCGACGAGGTGACGTCCTCGCCGACCGCCTCGATCGGCACCGTGCCGCGGTAGGCGACGTAGCGGGACGGCACCAGGTCGTCGCCCACGATGGCGTCGCGCAGCTTGGACCGAAGCCCGTCCGCACCGACCACCACGTCGGCCACGTACCGGCTTCCATCGGCGCACGTGACCAGCACGGTGTCGTCGGCCTGGTTCTGGGCGCTGAGCACCTCGCGGCCGTTCTCCAACGTCACGAGCCCGGTCTCCCGACAGCCCTCGAGCAGGGCGGCGTGCAGGTCGACCCTGTGCGCGACGACGTACGGGTAGCCGTAGTGGGCCACGAACTTCTCGCCGAGGTCGATGGTGGCGATCGTCGTGCCGGTCACCGCGTCGATGTAGACCTTGCGCTGCGGGAACACGGCACCCTTCGTGGCCTTTTCGAGCACGCCGAGTCGGTCCAGAGCGGACAGTGCGTTGGGCGCGAGCTGGATGCCGGCGCCGACCTCACTGAAGTCAGGCGCGCGTTCGAGGACGTGGACCTCCGTGCCGGCGCGGGCGAGACCCAGCGCGGTGGCGAGGCCGGCGATGCCGCCGCCGACGACGAGGACGTTCACTCTGGTGGCCTGACCCGGCATTGTTCCCCTCTCCGCATCGAGGCTCGTGACGCGGGCCTGACAGACAAGGCTCGAACGTCGGCCTTCTGCTCTGAAGAACGTGATTCTGCGGGTCAGAATAGGCTCGGCCGTTCGGGCGGGTCAACGGGCCGTCCACGTAATTCCGTTCAGTGAGAGAACGCGTAGGGCGCGAGGTCCACCGGCTTCTACAGTGGCCGGCGAATCCGTCCAGAGCCGGGAGCGCACGTGAGCACCACAGACAACGGCGGTTGGCCGGCGGATGACGGCGGTCGCGTCGGTCCGTTGACCGACATCCGCGTCGTCGACATCGCGACGCTGTTCGCCGGCCCGAGCGCTGCGACCATCCTCGCGGACTTCGGCGCCGACGTCATCAAGATTGAGCATCCGCGCCGGCCCGACGCCGCGCGGACCCACGGCAAGAGCAAGGCGGGCAAGGGCCTGTGGTGGCTCATGCTCGGCCGCAACAAGCGGACGGCCACGCTCGATCTGTCCACAGCAGACGGTCGGGCGGTCTTCCTTCGGCTGGTCCGCCATGCCGACGTCGTGGTCGAGAACTTCCGCCCCGGCACGCTCGAGCGTTGGGGCCTGGCCTACGACACCCTGGCCGCCGAGAACCCGCGCCTCATCTTGGCCCGGGTCACCGGGTTCGGCCAGATTGGACCGATGGCCCGTCGCCCGGCCTTCGGCACGCTGGCCGAGGCCATGAGCGGGTTCGCGCACTCCACCGGCCAGCCCGACGGGCCGCCGACCCTTCCGCCGTTGGCTCTGGCCGACAACATCGCCGGCCTGGCCACCACGATCGCGATCCTCATGGCCCTGCACGCGCGCGAGCGCACTGGTCGGGGGCAGGTGATCGACCTCGCGATCATCGAGCCGATCCTGGCGATGCTCGGCCCGCAGCTGCTGGTCTACGACCAGCTCGGCCACATCACTCGGCGCATGGGCAACCGTTCGGAGAACAACGCCCCGCGCAACACCTACCTGACCAAGGACGGGCACTGGGTGGCGATCGCCTCGAGCTCGACCTCGGTGGCCGAGCGGGTCATGCGGTTGGTGGGGCGGGCCGACCTCGTCGAGCAACCGTGGTTCGCCTCGGGCGTCGAACGGGCCCGGCACGCCGACGAAATCGACGCCGCGGTCGCCGCCTGGATCGCCGATCGCCCGCTGAGCGAGGTCATTGCCGCGTTCGAGGAGGCGGAGGCCGCGGTCGCGCCCGTCTACGACATGTCCCAGGTCGTCGCCGATGAGCAGTTGCGCGCCATCGGGGCCATCGCCACGGTCGACGACCCCGACCTCGGCCCGGTACGCATGCAGAACCTGCTGTTCCGCCTGTCCGAGACGCCCGGCGCGATCCGCCACACCGGCCGGGCCCACGGGGCCGACACCGACGCGGTGCTCGCCGGGCTGGGCTACGACCCGCAGACCATAGCCCGCCTGCGCACGGCCGGGGTCGTCTGACCCGCGGTCGGTGAAGCGAGGGACGGCCCGCCGGCCGCGCCGATGCGCTCACCGTCGGCTCGACGGCCGCGAGAACCGACGAAGCCACACCGAATTGAGGAATAGGAGTACCATGGCGGACCTCATCGAGTCCTCGGCCTTCAGCCTCACCCCCGAGCAGATCGCCATTCGCGAGGCGATCGACGAACTGTGCAAGCCGTTCGACAACGACTACTGGCGGGCCGTCGACGAAGAGCGCCGCTACCCGGAGGAGTTCGTCAACGCGCTCTACGCGGGCGGCTGGATGAGCATGCTGATCCCCGTGGAATACGGGGGCGGCGGCGCCGACATCCGGGACGCCGCGGTCGTCGTGGAACAGCTCGAGCGCCGGGGTTGCCACGCGGGCGCCGCCCGGGCCGGGATGTACACCATGGGCGCGATCCTGCGGCACGGGTCGCCCGAGCAGAAGGCCGAATGGCTGCCGCGGATCGCGTCCGGCGAGCTGCGCCTGCAGTCGTTCGGGGTCACCGAACCGGACGCCGGTAGCGACACGACCCGGATACGTACCTTCGCCCGGCGCGAGGGCGACAATTACATCGTCAACGGACATAAGATTTTCATCTCTCGAGTGCAGCACTCCGACCTGCTGCTCCTGCTGGCCCGTACGAGCCGGCGCGAGGACGTGGCCAAGCCCACCGACGGCTTCAGTGTCCTTCTCGTGGACCTGCGTCAGGCCCTGGCCGACGGCACCATCAAGGCCCGGCCCATCAAGACGATGGTCAACCACGAGACGAACGAGCTGACCATCGAGAACCTCCGGGTTCCCGTCGCCAACCGGATCGGGGAGGAGGGCAAGGGCTTCCGGGTGATCCTCTCCGGGATGAACTCCGAGCGCATCATCGTCTCCAGCGAGTACATCGGGGCCGGCTTCTACCTCATCGCCCGGGCGGTCGAGTATGCAAACCAGCGGGAGGTATTCGGTCGGAAGATCGGCATGAATCAGGGAATCCAGTTCCCGATCGCCCAGGCCTACACGAACCTGCAGGCGGCGTCGCTCATGCGGTGGCGGGCGGCCGAGATGTACGCGGCGGGCGAGAACCCGCGGTTCGAGGTCAACGCGGCCAAGCTGCTGTCCTCGCAGGCGCTGTGGCAGGCGGCCAACGCGGCGTTCGACACCTTCGGCGGCTACGCGGCGGCGGTGGAGTACGGCATCGAGCGGAAGTTCCGCGAGGCGCGTCTTCCGTCGACCGCGCCGATCAGCAACAACCTCGTGCTCGCCGGCATCGCCCACGGCACGCTCGGGCTGCCGAAGTCCTTCTGACCGGGTGACGCCAACCATGACGGACACGGGTGTCACCGAGGTTCTCGCCAGCTTCGCCGCCGGGGACGACGTCGCCCACCGCGACCACGCGGGGGAGGTGTCCCGGGCGCTGCTCGACACGGTCGCGGTGTCGATCGCGGCGGCGGGCGAGGCCGGGGAGCAGATCCTGCGGGCGTGGGCCGAGCGGGAATGCGACTGGGGACCGGCGACCGTCTGGACGTCGGGACGGACGACGTCGGCGTCGCTGGCCGCGCTGATAAACGGCACGGCCGCCCACCTGCTCGACTACGACGACATCTCGCCGACCATGCCCCTGCACCCGAGCGCGGTCCTCATGCCCGCCCTGGTGGCGGTGGCGGAGGCCCGGGGCATTCCGGCCGACCGCTTCGTCCCCGCCTACGACGTCGGGGCGGCGGCGTTCCGCGCGGTCGCGGAGCTGCTTCCGCAGCACGTGCACTACGGGCGGGGGTGGCACACTACCTCGACCGTGGGCCGGCTCGCCGCCGTGGCGGCGCTCGGGCGGCTCGTCGGGGCGCGCGTCGACGTGGTACGCCACGCGCTCGGCCTCGTCGCGTCGCTGGTGGCCGGCAGCCGCCGGAACTTCGGCACGATGACCAAGCCGCTGCACGCCGGCGCGGCCGCCCGCGACGGCGTCATGGCTTTCGAACTCGCCGAGGCCGGCTTCACCGCTAACGCCGCCGAGCTCGAGGCGCCGGGCGGTTTCCTGGCCCGCTACGGCGACCCGGATCTCTCACCGGTCGGTTCCACGGCCGACACGCTCGCTGAGCGGTTGGAGTACTGGACTGATGCCTGGGTCGACGACTGGGGGCTCAAGCGCTACCCGAGCTGCTACGCGACCCACCGGGGCATCGACGCGGTGCTGCGCCTGCGCGAGAAGACGGCCGGCCGCGTGCCGACGCGTATCACCGCCACCCTGCACCCGCGCGGCACGAGGGCCTTGCGGGACACCGCGCCGACCACGCCCACCGAGGCGAAGTTCAGCCTGGAGTACACGCTCGCCTCGGCGTACCTGCGCGGTGAGGTCACGCTGGCCGACTTCACCGACGACCGATTCCACGACCCGGCCGTGCAGGCCCTCATGGGCTCGGTGCGCGTGGGGGAGAGCGCAGTGCCACCCGACGGCAATCCCTACTTCACCACGGGCTACACGGTCGTCGAGTTCGTGTTCGCTGACGGAACCACGCTGTCGGAGCGGGTAGACGTCACCCACGGTCAGGCGCGCGACCCGCTCACCGACGCCGAGCTGCGCGCGAAGTTCGACGAGTGCTGCGCGGCCGGCGGGCTGACCGCCGAGCAGGCCGAGCGCCTCTACCGCGCGCTCGCCCACACGCCCGGTCCGGCGTTCACCGCATCCATCCCCAGGAAGGAGCAGCGATGACCAGCGGCAGGCCGATCGTCATCGTTCAGGAAGAGGGCATGCGTGAGGGCATGCAGATCGAAAGCGCCGACATTCCGGTCTCCGAGAAGATCCGCCTGCTGGATGCGCTCTCCCGGACGGGTTTGAAGCGGATCGTCGTCGGCGCGTTCGTCAGCCCGAAGTGGGTTCCGCAGATGGCCCACATTGACGAACTCATCGAGGGGTTCACTCCGGTCGAGGGCGTGCAGTACACCGCGCTGGCGCTCAACGAGAAGGGCGTCGAGCGGCGGGCCCGGTGGGCGCACAAGCTCACGCTGCCGGACCCGACTCTGGGACGAACCAAGGTCCACCTCTGCGACGTCTTCGTGCGGCGCAACATCAACCGCAGCCAGGCCGACGAGATCGAGGCCATCCCGCGGATCGTCGAGCGGGCCCGGGCGTCCGGGGTGACCCGGGCGGAGATCTCCATCAACGCGGCCTGGGGCTCGAACTGGCTCGGCGAGTTCGACGAGGACGAGCGCATGCGGCTGCTGCAACTGCAGTACGACGCGTGGACGGCCGCGGGTATCCCCGTCACCCAGATCCACCTCGGGGACCCGATGAGCTGGAACACCCCGGCGGCGGTCCGGTCGATGTTCCGTCGCATCCTCGCGACCTGGCCCGAGGTGCGCAACTTCCACCTGCACTTGCACGACGCGCGAGGCATGGCCATGTTGTCGGCGTACACGGCGATCCAGGAGCTCGACGAGCGGCACTCCATCCTCATCGACACGTCGATCGGTGGCATGGGCGGCTGCCCGTACTGCGGCAACGGCCGCGCCACCGGGATGATCCCGACCGAGGACTTCGCCCATCTCATGGAGGCCGAAGGCATCGAGACTGGCCTGGACCTGGCCGCGCTCATCGAGGCGGGCGTCATCGCTGAGGAGGTCGTGGGCCGCAAGCTGTGGTCGCGGGTGACTGCCGCGGGTCCGCGCCCGAAGGGCCGCGGCGTCTACCCCATGGACATGCCGTTCGTGGAGACGTTCGAGCAGGCCCAGCACTTCCGGCTCGGGCCGTCGGTGTACGAGGGCGCGCTGTGGCCGTGGCGGGAACCGGTGCGGTCCCCGGCCCGGGACGCGTACGAAGCGCGGTTGGCCGCAACGGAGGGGAAGCGGTGACCGAGGGTTCACTGACCGGCATCCGGGTCATCGAGATCGGCACCAGCGTAGCGGTGCCGTACGGCTGCCAGATTCTCGGAGACTTCGGCGCCGAGGTCATCAAGGTCGAGCGGGTCGGCGGAGGCGACGAGGCCCGCCGGTGGGCGCCGGTCCGGGATGGCGTGTCGCTGACGTTCCTCGCCTTCAACCGCAACAAGAAGTCGATCGTCCTCAACTACAAGGACGAGCGGGGCAAGCAGATCCTGGAGAAGCTGATCGCCTCGGCCGACGTCGTCGTGCAGAACCTCCGGCCGGGCGCGCTGGCCGCTGCGGGGTTCGGCTGGGATCGGCTGCGCGAGCTCAACCCACGGCTGATCTACGTGGAGATGACCGGCTACGGTCCCACCGGCCCGCGGCGCCTGCAACCGGCCTACGACGCCATGCTGCAGGCCTACGCCGGGGTCGTCGCCATGACGGGCGACGAGAACGGGCCACCGGCCCGGGTGCCACTGTCCATGATGGACATGAGCACCGGCATGTGGTTGGCCCTGGGGGTCTTCGACGCGCTGCGACGTCGGGAAAGGACCGGGCAGGGCCTGCACATCGAGGTGTCCCTGCTGCAGTCCGCGCTCGCGTGGGTAACCGCGCCGCTCATGGGCGTCGCCGCGGGCGAGCCGGTGCCGGAGCGCTTGGGCTCAGGGTTCCGGGGCAACGTCCCCAACGGCGCGTTTCCGACCAAGGACGGTTGGGTTTTCGTCTCAGCCGGGAACAACGACGCGTTCCATCGACTGCTCGAGGCGATCGAGGCGCCCGAGCTGGCCAGCGAGCCAGGCTTCGAGGACAACCTGGCCCGGGTCCGGAACCGGCGCCTGGTCAACGACAAGCTCGGCCAGGCGACGTCGCGGTTCACGACCGAGGAACTGCTGGCCCGGCTCACCGCCGCCAACGTGCCGCACGCCGCCGTGAACACGCTCGACCGCGTGCTCACCGACCCTCAGGTGCAGGCTCTCAACCAGATCGTCCCGGTCGAGCATCCGCGGCTCGGACAGGTCAGCGTCGTCAACGCCCCGGTCACGTTCGACGGGGAGTACCTGCCCCATCGCCAGCACGCGCCCGAGTTGGGAGCCGACACCGTCCCGGTCCTCAGCTCGTTGGGGCTGGCCACAGAGGAGATCGATGCGTTGATCGAGGCCGGGGTCGTCGCCCGCGCTTCGGAAGGAGGAACGCCATGAGCGAGCAGGCCACCACGACGGAAGCACCCGCGGCGGCCGAAGCGTCGGCTGCGGGGGAGACGCCGGCTGGGCCCGAAGGGCTCGGCCCTACCGAGCAGAACGAGGTCATCTACCGGGTGGACGGTCGGGTCGCCTGGATCACCATCAACCGGCCCCACCGGCGCAACGCGATGACCCGGAACACGGTTCGCTTCCTCACCGAGGCGTTCGTGATGGCGGGCGAGGACCCGGACATCTGGGCCGTGGTCATCACGGGCACGGGCGACAAGGCCTTCTGCGCCGGCGGCGACATGAAGGAGATGGACGAGATCGCCCGGTCCGGCCGTCAGATCCACACGCCCATGACGGGCCTCTACCGCGCGCTGCTTGAGGTCATGCTCGAGACGTACAAGCCCGTGATCGCGGCGATCAACGGTCACGCCATCGCGGGCGGATGCGAGATCGTGCTCGCGTCCGACATCCGAATCGCGGTCGAGGGCGCCACCATCGGGCTCACCGAGGCCCGCCGCGGCATGGGCGCCAACTTCGGCTCGGTGGTGCTACCCCGACTGATTCCTCGGGCCCTGGCCATGGACCTGCTCTATACGGCCCGCACGATTCCGGTCGAGGAGGCGCGGGACCTGGGTCTGATCAACCGCGTCGTGCCTCGGGAGTCGTTCCAGGCCGAGGTCCGGGCGTACCTCGACCAGATCCTCGCCAATTCGCCGGTGTCGCTGCGTCGGTACAAGGAGATGGCGACGAAAAGCTGGGGCCTGCCGGTGGCGGCCGCCCTGCGGCTCAACGTGGGACCCAACCCGTACACCAGCGAGGACCGGGTGGAGGGCGTGCGCGCGTTCCTCGAGAAGCGTGCTCCCCAGTGGAAGAACCGGTAGCTCTACGGACCACAGTGGACGAAACGTACGCGCGCAGGGAAGACCGGTAGCGGTCAAGGGATGGCCGGTGGCCGCCCGGGGCGGAACGGCCAGCGACAGTGGACAAACCGGCAGGAGGACGCATGGGTTTGCTCGACCCGGCGGTGTGGACCGGTCGCATCGGCGTCAGCGGATGGGCGCCCGGTGAGGGACCTTCGATCACGGTCCGCGAGGCCGCGACCGGGGCGGATCTCGGCATGCTCGGCGGCGCGTCGCCCGCGCAGGTCGCTGAGGCGGCCGAGCGGGCCCGTCAGGCCCAGCGAGCCTGGGCTGCGCTCCCCCCGGCGCGGCGGTCGGCCGTCCTGCGAGCGGCGGCCGACGTCTTCGAGCGGGAGGCCGAGCAGATCGTGCCGTGGATCGTCCGGGAGGCCGGGAGCACCTGGACGAAGGCCCGCAGCGAGATCCTGGCCGCCATCGCTGAATGCCGGGAGGCGGCCGCGCTGCCGACCCACCCCCACGGGCAGGTGCTGCCGAGCAACAAGGAACGCTGGTCGATCGCCCGGCGCGTGCCGGTCGGGGTGGTCGCGGTGATCTCGCCGTTCAACTATCCCCTGACGCTCGCGATCCGGTCGGTGGCGCCCGCGCTGGGCCTCGGCAACGCCGTGCTGCTCAAGCCCGACCCCCGCACCTCGGTGTGCGGCGGGGTGGTGCTGCATCGCGTCTTCGAAGCGGCGGGCCTGCCGCCGGACGTCCTCCAAGTATTGCCCGGCGGGGCCGACGTGGGCGCCGCCGTCGTCGAGGCACCCCAGGTCCGGGTCGTCTCGTTCACCGGCTCGACGGCGGCGGGCCGCCGGGTTGGGGAGGCGGCGGCCCGGCTGCTCAAGCGGGTCCACCTCGAGCTCGGCGGCAACAACGCGATCCTCGTGTTGCCCGGGGCCGACATCAACCGGGCGGCGGCCGCGGGCGCGTACGGTTCGTTCCTGCACCAGGGCCAGGTGTGCCAGACCGCGGGCCGTCACCTGGTGCACGTGTCGAAGTACGACGACTATGTAGCCGCGCTCGCCCGCATCGCCGCGTCGCTCGCCGTCGGCGACCCGTTCCGCGAATCGGTGCAGATCGGCCCGCTCATCGACGACAATCAGGCGGCGGCGGTGCGGTCGATCCTGGCCGAGGCAAGGACCGCCGGCGCCACGGCCGTGGCGGGCGGCGAGGTGAACGGGCGGTTTGCCCAACCGACCGTGCTGCGCGACGTGACCACGGCCATGCGCGCGTGGAATGAGGAAATATTTGGACCCGTGGCGCCGGTGATGGCGTACCACAACCTCGACGAGGCGGTCGACCTCATCAACGCCTCGGAGTACGGCCTGTCGGTCGCCATTCTTGGCGACGTCGGTACCGCGCTGAGCCTGGCCGACCGGATACACAGCGGCAAGGTGCACATCAACGAGCAGACCATCAACGACGAGGCGAACGTACCGTTCGGCGGCGTGGGCGCCTCGGGCAACGGCGCCCGCTTCGGTGGGGCCGACGCGAACATCGAGGCGTTTACCGAGACCCAATGGGTGACCATGCGGTCCACGATCGAGGAGTACGTCCTGCGGCCCTGACGGGGAAGGCGGCCGGGGGGTCGTTGCGCGAGGGCGCGGGCGCGACAACCCCCGGCGTGACCGCCCGCACCGTACGCTCTCCCTAGATGTCGTGTCCACGGAGGTTGGTGACGCGGCTGATGGGTGGTTTGCCGCCGAGCGCGGTGTGGGGCCGGTGGTGATTGTAGATGTGCTGCCATCGGGTGAAGGCGCGTCGGCGGGCGGTTT
>Ga0310834_100893_pt1 | contig 23679 bp, 18 predicted proteins | sample SM_ome_2_FD_201314 | JGI IMG/M metagenome (GOLD analysis project Ga0310834, IMG submission 201314) | Sorghum-adapted microbial communities enriched on stacked mutant (SM) sorghum from Joint BioEnergy Institute, Emeryville, California... ... | reverse complement strand
GCCGCCGAGTTCCTGCCGGTGATCGACAACCTGGACCGGGCGCTGGAGCACGCCGACGCCGAGCCCGCGGCCGTGGCCGAGGGCGTGCGGGCGATCCGCGCCCAGGCGATCGACGTCATGGCCCGGCTCGGCTTCCCGCGGCAGGACGACGAGGGCGCGCCGTTCGACCCCACCCGCCACGAGGCCGTGGGCACGGTCGCCGACCCCGCGGCCAAGCCCGGCACGGTCGCCAAGGTGCTCCGCCCCGGCTACGGCGAGGACGGCCGCTTCCTGCGCCCGGCGATGGTGGTCGTGGCCACCGATCCCGGGCAGGACGGGACGTGACGGCGGGGCGGGCCGATGGCCGAGCGTGACTTCTACGAGATCCTCGGGGTGCCGCGGACCGCGACCCAGGAGGAGATCCAGCGCGCCTACCGCAAGCTCGCCCGCAAGTACCACCCGGACGTCAACAAGGACCCCGGCGCGGCCGACCGGTTCAAGGAGATCTCCGAGGCGTACCACGTGCTGTCCGACCCCAAGACGCGCAAGCGGTACGACGCGTTCGGGCCGAACTTCCGGCAGGTGCCGGAGGACATCGACCCGGAGATGTACGCCCGGGCGGGTGCCGGTGCCGGGCCCGGCGGCGGGCCCGGGTGGCACCGGGCGGGCGGCCGCGGCCCGTTCGGGTTCGGCGGGTTCGGGGTCGACATCGACCTGGAGGACCTGTTCGGCGACATCTTCGGCGGGCGTGCGCACGGCCCGATCCCCGGCCCCGACCAGGAGGCCGAGCTCGTGCTCACCGTCGAGGAGGCGTACCGGGGCGGGCGGCGTACGATCACCGTCAGTGGCCCGGCCGGCCCGCGCACGCTCACCGTGACGATCCCGGCCGGGGTGACGAACGGCCAGCGCATCCGCCTCTCCGGGCAGGGCGGTGCCGGGATCGACGGCGGCCCGCCCGGCGACCTCTACCTGATCGTCCGGCTCGCCGAGCACCCCCGCTACCGCGTGGACGGGCGCGACATCCACGTGCGGCTGCCGGTGGCGCCGTGGGAGGCCGCGCTCGGCGCGACCGTCACGCTCGACACCCCCGCCGGCCCGGCGAGCGTGAAGGTGCCGCCCGGCACCTCCAGCGGACGGCGGCTCCGGCTGCGCGGCCGCGGCCTGCCCAACCCGCGCGGCGAGCCCGGCGACCTCTACGCCGAGGTGCGGATCATGGTCCCCGCCGAGCCCACCGAGGCCGAGCGCCGCCTGTTCGAGCAGCTCGCGTCCGTGTCCTGCTTCGACCCGAGGAGGCCGCGATGAGCTTCGGCATGGTCCGGATCACCCGGACCGACCTGATGGACCCGGACGCGTTCGCGCGGGCCTGCGGGCTCCACCCCGAGCTGGTACGCCGCCTGGTGGTGCTCGGCCTGCTCGAGGCGTTCACCGACCGGTCCGGGCGGATGTGGCTGCCGCGGTCCCAGCTCGCGGTCGCCGCCCGCATCCAGCGGCTGCGCGCCGCGCTCCCGGTCAACTACGCCGCGCTCGGGCTCGTCATCGACCTGCTCGACCGCATCGCCGAACTCGAGGCCGCGCTGCGCCGCCGCCCCGCCGCCGGGCCGCCGGGCGCCGCGGCCGGCCGTACCCGGCCCCAGCCCCTGGCGCGCAGGCCGGATGACACCTACCGCACCTGGGGGTGACCGTGGATCCGAACCGTCTGACGCAGAAGTCGCAGGAGGCGCTGCACGACGCGCAGTCGAAGGCGCTGCACTTCGGGCACACCGAGGTCGACGGGGAGCACCTGCTCGCCGCGCTGCTCGACCAGGCCGACGGGCTCGCGCCCCGGGTCGTCGAACGGGCGGGCGGCGACCTGGAGCGGCTGCGGGCCGAGCTGGAGGCCGAGCTGTCCCGCCGTCCCCGGGTGAGCGGGCCGGGCGCGGCGCCCGGCCAGGTCTACCTGACCCAGCGGGTGGCCCGGCTGCTGGATGCGGCCGACCGTGAGGCGCGGCGGCTGCGCGACGAGTACGTGTCGGTCGAGCACCTGCTCATGGCGCTGCTCGAGGAGGGGCCGGAGACCGCGGCCGGGCGCATCCTGCGCGAGGAAGGGCTCACCCGCGACCGGTTCCTGCAGGCGCTCACCGGCATCCGCGGCGCCCAGCGGGTCACCTCGGCCATGCCCGAGGTGGCGTACGAGGCGCTGGAGAAGTACGGCCGCGACCTGGTGGCGGACGCCCGCGCGGGGCGGCTCGACCCGGTGATCGGCCGGGACACCGAGATCCGCCGCGTGGTGCAGATCCTGTCCCGCAAGACCAAGAACAACCCGGTGCTCATCGGCGACCCCGGCGTCGGCAAGACCGCGATCGTCGAGGGCCTCGCCCAGCGCATCGCCGCCGGGGACGTGCCCGAGGGCCTGCGCGACAAGACGATCTTCAGCCTCGACATGGGCGCGCTCGTCGCCGGGGCGAAGTACCGAGGCGAGTTCGAGGAACGGCTCAAGGCGGTGCTCAACGAGGTGAAGGCCGCCGCCGGGCAAATCCTGCTGTTCGTCGACGAGCTGCACACCGTGGTCGGCGCAGGCGCGGCCGAGGGCGCGGTGGACGCGGGCAACATGCTCAAGCCGATGCTCGCCCGCGGCGAGCTGCACATGATCGGCGCGACCACGGTGCAGGAGTACCGGCAGCGCATCGAGAAGGACGCGGCGCTGGAGCGGCGGTTCCAGCCGGTGCTGGTGGACGAGCCGTCGGTGGAGGACGCCATCTCGATCCTGCGCGGCCTGCGGGAACGCCTCGAGGTGTTCCACGGGGTGCGCATCCAGGACAACGCGCTCGTCGCCGCGGTCGTGCTCAGCCACCGGTACATCTCCGACCGCTACCTGCCGGACAAGGCGATCGACCTGGTGGACGAGGCGTGCGCGATGCTGCGCACCGAGATCGACTCGATGCCCGCCGAGCTGGACGAACTCACCCGGCGGGTCACCCGGCTGGAGATCGAGGAGGCCGCGCTCGCCAAGGAGGACGACCCGGCGAGCCGGGAACGGCTGGAGGAGCTGCGCAAGGAGCTCGCCGACGCGCGCGCCGAGGCGAACTCGATGCGGGCCCAGTGGGAGGCCGAGCGGAACGCGCTGCGCAAGGTGCAGGCGCTGCGCCAGGAGATCGAGTCGGTACGGCACCAGGCCGAGGTGGCCGAGCGCGAGTACGACCTCAACCTCGCCGCCGAGCTGCGCCACGGCAGGTTGCCCGAGCTGCGGCGGCGGCTGGAGGCCGAGGAGGAGCGGCTGGAGTCGCGGCTCGGCCGGCGGCGGCTGCTGCGCGAGGTGGTCACCGAGGAGGAGATCGCCCAGATCGTGTCCCGGTGGACCGGCATCCCGGTGAGCAGGCTGCAGGAGAGCGAGCGGGAGAAGGTGCTGCGGCTCGACGAGGTGCTGCACCAGCGGGTGGTCGGCCAGGACGAGGCGGTCCGGCTCGTCTCGGACGCGATCATCCGGGCGCGGGCCGGGGTTCAGGACCCGCGGCGGCCGATCGGGTCGTTCATCTTCCTCGGGCCCACCGGGGTCGGCAAGACCGAGCTCGCCAAGTCGCTCGCCGCGGCGCTGTTCGACACCGAGGACAACATGGTGCGGCTCGACATGAGCGAGTACCAGGAGCGGCACACGGTGAGCCGGCTCGTCGGCGCGCCGCCCGGCTACGTGGGTTACGAGGAGGGCGGCCAGCTCACCGAGGCGGTGCGGCGCAAGCCGTACTCGGTGGTGCTGTTCGACGAGATCGAGAAGGCGCACCCGGACGTGTTCAACGCGCTGCTGCAGGTGCTCGACGACGGGCGGCTCACCGACGCGCAGGGCCGTACCGTGGACTTCCGCAACACCGTGATCATCATGACCTCGAACATCGGGTCGGAGTACCTGCTCGAGGGGGTCACGCCGGGCGGCGAGATCAAGCCGGAGGGCCGGGAGCTGGTGATGGCCGCGCTGCGGCGGCACTTCCGGCCGGAGTTCCTCAACCGGGTCGACGAGATCGTGCTGTTCAAGCCGCTCACCGAGCCGGAGATCGAGCGGATCGTCGAGCTCATGGTCGCCGACCTGCGTCGCCGGCTCGCCGACCGGCGGATCGCGCTGCGGATGACCCAGGCGGCGCGCGCCTACATCGCCCGGCAGGGGTTCGACCCGGTGTACGGGGCGCGGCCGCTGCGCCGGTACATCGCGCGCGAGCTGGAGACCCGCGTCGGCCGCGCCCTGCTCACCGGTGAGGCTCAGGACGGCTCGGTGATCAACGTCGACGCCGTCGACGGCGAGCTCGTCATCGAGTTCGGCGACTTCGAGGACTGACCGAGTGCCGGTCAGGGCAGGCCGGGGACGCGGCGGGCCGGGTCGTCGGCGGCCGCGGCGAGCCAGGAGAGCTTGTCCTTGCCCTCGACCACGGAGGCGGTGAGCGTGCCCACCTCGGCGATGGTGATCGCGATCTCGTCGCCGGGGCGCAGCGTGAACGGCAGATCCGGCACGAGGCAGGTGCCGGTGGCGAGGACCACGCCGTCGGGGAACTCGTCGGCGCGGAACAGGTACGCCACGAGGTCGTCCAGTTTGCGGTGGAGCTGGGCCGTGCTCGCCGTACCGGACCAGGCGACGTCGCCGTCGCGGCGGATCGTGAGATCGATGGCGAGCGCGTACGGGTCGGCCACCTCCCAGGCCGGGCGGATCGCCGGGCCGACGCCGCAGCCGCCGAGGTACACCTTGGCCTGTGGCAGGTAGAGCGGGTTCTCGCCCTCGATGGTGCGCGAGCTCATGTCGTTCACCACGGTGTAGCCGACGATCTCGGCGTGCCGGTTGAGCACGAGGCCGAGCTCGGGCTCGGGCACGTCCACCGCGGAGTCGGCGCGGATCGCCACGGACTCGCCGTCGCCGGTCACCCGCCAGGCCGCCGACTTGAAGAACAGCTCGGGCCGCTCGGCGTCGTACACCAGCTCGTAGACGTCGGCCGCCTGCTCGCTCTCCAGCTTGCGCGCGTCCCGGGACCGCTCGTAGGTCACGCCCGCGGCCCAGACCTCCATGCGGCCGTCGACCGGGGGCAGCAGCCGTACCTTCGCGGTCTCGTGGCGGGGCCCGTCGGCGGCGGCGCACCGCTCGCGCACCTCGGCGAGCGGGAGCCGCAGCAGGCCGGCCACCCCCGTGAGGCCGGAAAGCTCGGTGATCGCTTCCCCGTCGTCGACGCCGAGCGCGCTGTGGCCGGTCGCCGGGCTGACGAATCGCACGACACGCATGTCCACTCCTTAGCTCGCGGCTCGCCTCCGTGGCGTCGGGACGTAACGCGTCATAACGCTAGATAACGCGCGTAACGCCCACCCGAGTATGACGCCCCGCCGGGCGGGGGAAAATGCCCGAGCGACGGGGCCGGGCTCCGCGGGCGTCCGGGGCCGCCGTCGGCCGTGTTCGGAACGCCTCGGGTGCCGGGGCGGAGGTGTGGTAGGGATGTCCGGGTGATGCCGTTGACACCGTTACGATCGCGCGGCGGCTCCGCGATGGGGCGGGCCGCCCGGGGCGTGCGCCGTCCGGTCGCGTGCGCCCTGCTCGCCGTGGCCGTACTCGCCGCCGGAGGCTGCGGAGGCGGAGCGGCGTCACCGGAGACATCCCAGGCCGGCGCGGGTACGGCGAGCACCGGTGGCGGCACCGCCGCGTCGCAGGGCGCGCCGCGGGCCGCGGCCGAGGCGGTGGCGCCGGCCCGGCCGCGCATCCCCAAGGGCGTGACCCCCGGCTACATGGTGTTCGACACCAGGACCGGCAAGGTGACCGCGCAGTACCGGGCGCACGCGCGGTACCGGTCCGCGTCCGTGGTGAAGATCCTCATCGCGCTCGACTACCTGCAGTCGCGGCCGAAGGGGGCGGCGATCCCCAGGCGCGACCTGGCGCTGCTGCAGCCGATGCTGCGGGCCAGCCACGACGACGCGGCCACGGCGCTGTGGCGGCGGGGCGGCCAGCGGGCGATCATCCAGCGCATGGTGCGGCGGCTCAAGCTCACCGACAGCGCGCCGCCGCCCGCGAGCAAGCCCGGCTTCTGGGGGTACACCGCGATCAGCGCGGCCGACGTGGTGAAGATCTACCGCTACCTGCTGGAACGCGCCGATCCCGCGCACCGCGACTTCATCCTCGGCAACCTGCGCAAGGCCACCAAGTGCGGCGCCGACGGCTTCGACCAGACCTTCGGCATCCCGCGCGCCGTACCCCGGCCGTGGGCGGTGAAGCAGGGCTGGTCCGGGTACGGCATGACGCCGCCGGTCCCCTGCGCCCGGACGCGGGCCTCGTCGCTGACGGCCACCCCCGCCGCGGCCACGACGGCCGCCGCGCGGCGGGCGGCCGCGGGGGCGCCCGGGGTCGACTTCACCCGGCCCGTGCTGCACACCACCGGCCTCGTCGGGCGAAATGAACGTTTCATCATGGCCGTGCTCACCTCCCAGCCCAGGGGCGCCACCTGGCAGAGCTCGGTGGCCCGGATCACCGCGCTGACCAAGGAGGTGTACCGGGCGGGCGTCCGCGAGTAGCCGCACCGCCCGGCCCGGCCGTACCGGGCGGGCGGCCGTACCGGCCGGATGCGGACAAAAGCCCACCTCCCAACCCTCGGGACGGCGCTGTAGCGTGTCGCCGAACCCACCCCGAACATCCCGAACCAGTGCGGTTCGGGCACACGTCAGGCGTTCACCGAGGGAGACGGTATGGCGGTGAAGTGTCGCGCTGAGCACGTCGGCAGCCTGCTGCGTCCGCCCGCGCTGCTGGAGGCCCGCGCCGCGCACAAGCGGGGCGAGATCTCCGACGAGGAGCTGCGGGCCCGGGAGGACGAGGCCGCGCTCGCCGCGCTCGAGCTGCAGCGCTCGGTCGGCCTGCAGATCTTCACCGACGGCGAGGTACGGCGCGCCACCTGGATGGCCGGCCTGCTCGAGCAGCTCGGCGGCGTGGTGCCGGTCGAGGCGCCCAAGCACATCTGGCACCGGGACGACGGCGAGCCACCGGAGGACGAGACCGACTTCGAGATGGTGGCCGCCCGCGACAAGCTCTACCGGAAGAAGACGCTCACCCTCGCCGAGGCCGAGTTCCTGCTGCGCCACTCCCCCGGCCAGTTCAAGATCACGATGATGAGCGCGTCGATGGGCCCGATGCTCTGGCACAAGGACGTGAGCCCGCCCACCTACCCGACGCCGGCCGACATGATGCGGGACCTGGTGCCGCTGCAGATCAAGGAGATCGAGGAGCTCATCGAGCTCGGCGTCACCTGGATCCAGCTCGACTCGCTCGGCTACAACCGGGTCATCGACCGCCGGTTCGAGGCGGCGATCGGCGGCACGGACAGCGAGAAGGCGCGCCAGACCCACCTCGAGCGCACGGTCGCCGTCGACGCCGAGCTGGTCCGCGCCGCCAAGCGCAAGAACCCCGACGTGACGGTCGGCATGCACATCTGCCGGGGCAACAACCGCAGCGCCTGGATGTCCGAGGGCGGCTACGACCCGATCGCCGAGAAGCTGTTCACCCAGGTCGGGGTCGACCGGTTCCTGCTCGAGTACGACTCCGAGCGCGCCGGTGGCTTCGAGCCGCTCCGCTTCGTGCCGAAGGGCACCACGGTCGTGCTCGGCCTCGTCTCGTCCAAGACCCCCGTGCTCGAGTCCCAGGACGACCTGCTGCGCCGGATCGAGGAGGCGTCGCGGTACGTCGACCCCGAGTACCTGGCGATCAGCCCGCAGTGCGGCTTCGCGTCCACCGCGCTCGGCAACCTGCTCACCGTCGACGACCAGCGCCGCAAGCTCGAGCTCGTGGTCTCCACGGCCGAGCGCGCCTGGGGCTGAGCGCGCGCCTCGCCGTACGGGCCCGGAGGCCGTGTTTCTCCGGCGGCGCGGCCTTCGGGCCCTGTCGTGTGCGACGGCGCGGTGATCGCTGGGAAGGTGTCCTGCGGTGACGGGTGGCGTGTGCCAGGCGGGAGGACACGATGACCGATGCGCCGGACGGCGGCACGGCGGCCGGACCACGCTGACGGGCGCTCGCCGACGTGACGGCCGCCTTCCCCAAGCTCAGCCGGATCGGCTTCCCCGGAAGCCGTGTTCTGCGGCGGCGCCGCCTGCGGGCCCCTTTCCGCGCGACGATGCGTTGATCGCAGGGGAAGGTGTCCTGCGGGACGGGTGGCGTGTGCCAGGCGGGAGGACACGATGACCGATGCGCCGGACGGCGGCACGGCGGCCGGGCCGCGGTGGCGGGTGCTCGCCGAGGTGGCGGCCGTCTTCCTCAAGCTGGGCCTGATCGGCTTCGGCGGTCCGGCCGCCCACATGGCGCTCATGCGCGACGAGCTGGTACGGCGCCGCGGCTGGGTGAGCGACCAGCGCTTCCTCGACCTGATGGGCGCGGTCAACTTCATCCCCGGCCCGAACTCGACCGAGCTCGCCATCCATCTCGGCCACGACCGCGCCCGCTCGCGCGGCCTCATCGTGGCCGGGGTCTGCTTCATCCTCCCGGCCTTCGCGATCGTCACCGCCCTCGCCTGGGCGTACGTCCGCTACGGCACCACCCCAGCCGTGGCCGGCCTGCTCTACGCCGTCAAGCCCGTGGTCGTGGCCATCGTCGTCTGGGCGATCGCCGGCCTCCTGCGGACCGCTGTGAAAGACCGCATGACCGGCGTGGCCGCCGCGGCGGGCCTCGCCGCCTACCTGCTCGGCGTGAACGAGCTGGCCGTACTCGCCGCCGGCGGCCTCCTCGTCACCGCCGTCCGCACCCGCGCCTCCTGGCTCCCCGGCCGGCTCGGCCGCGGTTCCGGCACCGGCCTCGGAAGCGGGCGTGGCCGGTCGAGCCGGTCGGCCGATGCCGGCCCCGGCGAGGATGACGGCGACCAGGACGCACCCTCGGGTGACCGCACACGCGGCGCGAGCGCCCGGACCACCGGCGGCGACAGGCGCGAGGCAGGCACAAGCCACCGTCACACGGACGAGACCACCCGAGACTCCGGCCAAAAAGACTCCGGCACCGACGAGAACAGCCGCCATACGGACGGCAACGGCGGCAGTGCCACCGCGAACGACCGTGACCCGAGCGGGAGTGATCGGGACACCGGCGAGGGCCGGGAGGCCCGCCCGAGCCATCACGACACGAACGCGACCGGCGAAGACGGCCCCGACGGGAACGGCCGCCGTACGAACGGAAACGGCGGCGGCACCGACGCGAACGACCACGATCCGGACGGGAGCCCACCGGGCGCCACCGGCGGCCTCCCCGCGCTCCTGGCCCCGCTCGCCGCCCCGTACTTCCCCGACCCCACCGGCGGCCAGCTCGCCCAGCTCTTCCTGACCTTCTTGAAGATCGGCGCCGTCCTGTACGGCAGCGGCTACGTCCTTCTCGCCTTCCTCGAAGGCGACCTCGTCGAGCGCCTCGGGTGGATCACCAACACCCAGCTCCTCGACGCCGTCTCCATCGGCCAGGTCACCCCGGGCCCCGTCTTCACCACCGCCACCTTCATCGGCTACCTGGTCATGGGCCTCCCCGGCGCCGTCCTCGCCACCATCGCCATCTTCCTGCCGTCCTTCGTCTTCGTCGGCCTCCTCACCCGCATCATCGACGTCATCCGCAACCGCACCTGGTCCGCCGCCTTCCTCGACGGCGTCAACGCCACCGCCCTCGCCCTCATGACCGGCGTCACCCTCCACCTGGCCCGCGACGCCTTGGTCGACCCCCTCACCGTCGCGCTCGCTGTCCTCGCCCTCCTCCTTCAATGGCGCACCCGCCTCAACACCGCCTGGCTCATCGGCGCCGCCGCCGCCCTCGGCGCGGTCCGCGCCCTCATTCTCTGACCCTTCCAGTACACGGCCAGGCTTTTCGTTCATCACAATGATGAACAAACTCGCCGGCCCTGTCGGCCCACAGACTTACTCGTTAAAATCCGTTCGACCACCCTCGCCGCCTCCGCTCGTCGACTACTGCCACCTCACGAGCCGAAACCCGATCCACCCGAGACTCTTCCACCTTTCATCGAGACAGAAGCGAGCGTGACGCAGATGAACGATGAACCCGACAACGAACCGTCTGGCCACGACACCTTTGCGTACTTTGACGGTGATGACATCGGGCCGAGGTTGGAGCTACTGCTACTGGACAACAAGATAGAGGAGGCCCGCCAATACAGCTTGTCAATCAATCAAGCCCTGACCCAGGCCCGCACATTACTAGAGGACATCCACCCGGTAGAAGTCATTATTTTCGGCGGGGATGATCTATTCGTTTCCTGGCCGGACGACAAAGTCGCGCTATCAGATATCGAAAACGTGAAACGAGTATTTCTTGAGATGACCGGCAACACCATGAGCGTCGGATTGGGCCGGTCACCGAAGGAGGCCATGCACAACCTTCGCCGCGCGAAGTTACTCGGCAAAGACAAGATCGTTCAACCGTTGTGAGATGTTCAACGCAGTAAAGCAGCACCCTGACGAGCTGTACATATTCGTCACCTCGGAGCGTCCGGATCCTTATGTCAATGTTCTCGCCCTTCTCTTACCCGACAGCCACATATCCGCGGTGCACCTTGTTGCGATCAAGGAGCATGAGTATGCAGGCGAGCAGCTTGAAGGGCGATTAGGATCGATCACATCGCGAATCCATGATCGACTTGAGGATCTCTCCCGTCGATGCGCCCAAGAGAACCCCTACTGGTCCGCTCGATATACCGCAACGTTGAATAAACTGGACTCGATCGGTACCCGAAACGATGTGATCAATGGCCGGACCTCGACGACAGGCTAAGAGAGATCGTTGCAAAGGGGTCGCTTTTTTCGATGTCACCACACTTAAAAAGCACCTACTCGTCGAGGTGGTGGCGATCCTCCTCTCCCGAGGATGCACTCGCGTTCATAGTTTCGACCTCATCAAAGCGCCTACGCATGACGAGCGGGATCTAATCCATAACCTCAAGCCGAGCGATTTCGCCTACCGGACGCTCAGCCAGAGCCGCCACATCGCGAATGCGCAAAAGCGAATGCTGGCCCGATCCCTCACCTTAAAAACACTACTGCTCATCACCGGACTGGTAGCCGCGCTCGTCCTCTTGGTCGAAATACTATTCGATGAGACATGGCTGGACCAGGCAATCCTCACCATAGGAACCATTACGACGATCGGCGGCTTCTTCTCCCTATTACTTCGCGAGAACCACTGACGTCAGACGAGATCCTTTGCCGTCCGTGTTCCACCCTCGGAACCCTCTCCGCTCTCCCGAGAACGGCCATGATCCGTGTGATGAGCGTCGCCCTCTGCTCATAAGGTCCCGCACCGCTACGTGCGGGGCAGCTGCCTGAACGTGTCAACAGGCCGTCCTCCGGCCGCCTGCCCATCACGTTTCGCGCACACACCAGCGGGCGTCGAACAGCACCCGCCGCCCCGCGCCCTCGGCTCGGGCTCGTATGGCCGTAGCCGCGACACGCCACGCGTCACTGGCTCGCCTAGGCCGGGCCGTACGAGCCCGCGGCCGGGGGCGGTCAGACGAGCGGGTCGCGGGGAAGGCCGAGGATGCGTTCGGCGATCAGGTTGCGCTGGATCTCGGAGGTGCCCCAGGCGACGGACATGATGCGGCTGCGGAGGGTCTGCAGGGCCGCGGCGGCGCCGGGGCCGTCGGTGAAGGCGGCCTCGGCACCGGCAAGGTCGGCGAGGAGGGCGGCGGTCTCGTGGTTGTGTTCGGCGAGGATGAGCTTGGTGACGCTGCCCTGGGGGCCCGGCGGTGCGGCGGTGATGGCGCGGCGCAGGTTGAGGAGGGACAGGGCGTGGCGTTCGGCCAGGTGGCGGCCGATGCGGGCCGCCCCGCCGGGGATGCGCTCGCCGTAGCTGAGGAGCCGGTCGCGGGTGTAGGCGTCGGTGATCTCGAAGGGGTCGCCCGCGCCGACGGCGACGCGTTCGTCGGCGAGGGTCTCGCGGGCGATGGGCCAGCCGCGGCCGGGCTCGCCGACGACGTCGGCGTCGGGGACGAACACGTCGGTGAGGAAGACCTCGTTGAACTCGGCGTCGCCGGTGATCCGGCGGATCGGGCGCACCTCGACGCCGGGGGCCGCCAGGTCGATGATCATCAAGGTGATGCCGTCGTGTTTCGGCGCGTCCGGGTGGGTGCGGACGGTGGCGAGGGCGCGGCGGCTGCGGTGGGCACCGCTCGTCCACACCTTCTGGCCGTTGACCAGCCAGCCGCCCGCGGTGCGCACGGCCCGGGTGCGGACACCGGCCGCGTCGGAACCGGCCTCGGGCTCGCTGAACATCTGGCACCAGGTCTCCTCGCCGAGCAGGGCGGGCCGCAGGTAGCGGTCGAGCTGGTCCCGGGTGCCGTGCCGGATCAGCGCCTGCATGATCCAGCCGGTGAGGCCGAGCCGCGGCCGGGTCACGCCAGCGGCGGCGAGCTCCTCGTCGATGACCCGCTGCAGGCCGGCGCTCGCCGCCAGGCCGTACGGCCGGGGCCACTGCGGCTGCAGGTACCCGGTCTCGGCGAGCCTGCGGCGCCGCTCGGCGGCGGGCAGGGCGGCGATCTCGCGGGCGGTGGCCCGTATCTCGGCGCGGGCCGCCTCGGCCTCGGGCGGGATGTCGGGTGCGGCTTCGCGGCACACGCCCTTGGCGCCGAGCCGTACCACGTCCTCGGCGGCGGCGTGCGCGGGGAAGACGGCCGCGAGGGTGGCGGCCCGGCGCAGCAGCAGGTGGGCGTCGTGCTCCCAGGTGAGGCCGATCGCCCCGTGGACCTGGATGTTGAGCTGGGCGTTGCGGGCGAAGGCGGGTACGGCGAGCGCGAGGGCCACGGCGGCGGCGAGCTCGAACCGGTCCTGCGGGCCGGCGGCGGCGCGGGCCGCGTCCCACACCGCGGCGGCGGCCGACTCGGCGGCCACGTGCATGTCGGCGCAGTGGTGCTTGACCGCCTGGAAGGACCCGATGGCCCGGGCGAACTGGGTGCGGGTCTTGGCGTACCCGACGGCCATGTCGGTGCACTCGGCGGCGCCGCCCACGGCCTCGGCCGCGACCAGGGTGCGGGCGATCGCCTCGGCGCGGGGGCGGCCGCCGCGGATCAGGTCGTCCCCGGTGACGGGTACGGCGTGCAGGCGGACCCGGGCGGAACGGCGGGCGGGGTCGAGGTTCGGCGGGGTCTCCACGGCCACGCCGGGGCGGCCCCGGTCGAGGATCACCAGGTCGTCGCCGACGGCGAGGACGAGCAGCCGGGCCGGTCCGGCGCCCAGGACCACGCCGGCGTCGCCGGTGACCACGCCGTGCCCGGCGTCCGGCTCCGCGGCGAGGGTGAGCGAGCCGGACAGGCCGAGCGCCGCAGGGGTCTCTCCGGCGGCCAGGCCGGGCAGGTGCGCGGCCCGCTGGGCCGCGGTGCCGCAGTCGGCGATCACCGCCGATGCGATCATCGTGGGCAGGAACGGGCCGGGCGCCACCGCCCTGCCGAGCTCCTCGGCGACCACGACGAGCTCGGGGAGGCCGTGACCGCCCCCGCCGTACTCCTCCGGCAGGTGCAGGCCGATCAGGCCGAGGTCGGCGAACTCGGCCCAGAACTCCGGCGGCCGTTCCTCGGCGGCCTCCAGGAGGGCGCGTGACGCGGCGCGCGCCTGCCTCGCGCGCAGAAACGAGCGGATCATCGAGGCCAGTTCGCGGTGTTCTTCGCTGATGGCGACGGCCATGGCTCCTCCGGATAGGTACACGCGCCTTCATTCGTGACCGATCCGACCCATCGTGAATAGAGGCTTATGGCCCTTGAAGTAACACACTGCGTAGCCATTGCGGATAAAACAGTGACCGATTACGCGGATCGCGAGGATCCTTAAGCCGTCGTCCGCCGCGCCCTGCTGGGACGACCGTCCCTGTCGAGCTGTGGGGCACGAGATGCGCAGATGCGGCCTGGTCGCGCTCGGGACGCCCGTGACGGTCGCGGCACGCACGGCGCTCGTGTCGGACATGGCCGGGACGGCATGCGGGAGTTCCTCGCGGTGTGGCTGCCGCGGCGCTGCTGCCCGCAGGGGGAACCGACCTCGCCGATGCGGCCGGAGTTCTCACCCGTGCACGCGAACCCGAGCGGCCTGCCGCCGGTCACCCTTTCACGGTCAGCAGCGGGCGGAGCTCGACGACGGGCTCGGCGACACCGGCCCGGTGCAGGCTGGAGACCACCGGCCCGATGTCCTTGTACGCCCAGGGCGCCTCCTGCTTGAGGTCGCGCCGCCAGGCGGCCATCACGTCGGAGCGCCTGGCGACGGCGGGGTCCTTGTGATTCAGCGGGGTCACGACCCGGAACTCGCGCAGGAACGCGTCCAGCTCGGCGTCGCCGCCCCGGCTCGCGGCGCCGCGCGGGATGCGCCGTCCGGCGCCGTGGCAGGCGCTGGCCAGCGTCCGGTCGCTGCCGTGGCCGCGCAGCAGGTAGCTCGGCGCCCCCATCGACCCGGGGACGATGACCGGCTCGCCCCACATCGCGTACGGCCCGCCGTCCATCTCGGCGTACCCTCCGGCGGGCGTGGCGCCCTTGCGGTGCACGACTCGGCCGTCGTCCAGCCGCCACAGCAGGTTGTGCGGCGCGTCGTACACCAGCCCGGCCGCCAGGTCGCCCCGCGGCTTACCGCACGCGTCCGCGAGCCCGGCCCGCAACATGAGCGCCAGGAAGAACCGGTTGCCGACGGCGAAGTTCGCCGCGTTGCCGAACACGTCGAGGTACCGGCGGCAGGCCGCGGCGGACCGCTCGTCCAGCACCATCGGGAAGATCTTGTTCTCGGGCTGGGGCAGGCCACGCGGCCACATGCGCTTGGCCAGCTCCAGCCCGGTGCCGTTCGCCTGGTGCCCCAGCGACAGCGACCCGCTGTGCACCATCGTGACCACCTGTCCGAGCCGCAGCCCTCACGCGTACGCGGCCTGCCGATCGTGCACCGCCGCGACGTACTGCACCTCGGCGAAGTGATTGCCCCCGCCGACGCTGCCGATGATGCTGTCGTAGCTTGCCCCGCCGGCGCTGTCGATCCAGTCCCGGAACTCGTCGGCCGTCGCCGTCGGGTACACCGCCTGGTGCACCCGCCCGGGGGCGGCGTCGTCCGGCCGCAGCATCGCCGAGACGCCGTCCCGGCCGGATGGTCGCGGCACCGAGAGCAGCCCGGGCAGGCCGTCCCGCAGCAGCGCCTCCCGCTGCACCGCGGTCAGCGCGATCCGCCGCCCGCCCTCGAAGAACAGGTGCCGCAGCCGGCGCTCCAGCACGTCGAGCCGTGGCCGTACCTGGTCGACGGTGAACGGCGTCGCCTCCAGCCGCATGCCGCAGTTGATGTCGTTGCCGACCGCTTGCGGGATCATCGCGCCGCGCGTGCGCAGCACGGTGCCGATCGGGATGCCCGCCCCCTTGTGGAAGTCAGGGGTGAGCACCACCCGGTCGATCTCCGCCTCGGTACCGCAGGCCGCACCGAGCCGTTCGAGCGTGTCGGCCGTCCGCAGCACGTTGACGATCTCGTCGACGGCGGCGGACTCGATGGGCACGTCCGGGCCTGCACAGATCTCGACAGGAACGCCCCACGGGTTGGGCAGTCGAAGCCACGCGTCATCGACGCGGACGAGACGTGGATCCTGGTGAACCGTAACGGCATCACGCCGCTTGGAACCGGCCAAAGAAAACCTTCCTGTCGGCTGCTGGTGTCAGGGCACAACGCGATGGCCATCCGTTCTGAACGCGGATGGCGTGGAGCCGCCCGGCAGTGGCCGGGGGCGGGCTCCCCGAAGTTCAGCAGCCGCGGGGACGATCTTCACGATATCGCCGGATTCCGCCTCGCCCAACGGGTTTTCGCGGCCGTCCGTGCCGCGGAGCCTGGTCTTCGGCCCTGCGAGGCCACGCGCCCACGCAATGGCCCGCCCCGGGGGCCGAGCGGGCTCAACCGCCACCACGACGCGGTACGCCGCCGGGTCGCCCCAAGGGCAGGAGGAGGGCTCGTGGTTTTCACCTCTAAGCCATATCGGCCAGTTCCTCCCGACCTGTTTGCAACAATCGGCGAAAGCCGCTCGGCAAACCGGCGCCTACGCAGGTGGTCGAGTCGCCAGGTGAGCATCGGCCGACGTCCTTGGCCGCCCGACGGATCACGGCATTGAGAGGGCTCTGTCTCCGAGGCCGTGTCCGAGAGGGCACGGCCTGCGGATCCGCGGATCAGCCCCCGTGCGGGCGAATCACAAACAACGGAGGGAGCCCGTGCATGTGCTTTCCAGCGCATGCATCTTTCAGTACGCGTATCGCTGCCTCGGCTGTCGCGGTTGGCCGACCGTACTCGTCCCGATTCAGCACTCCCGTTGCCAAAGGGTGATGTATCCGGGAGATTCCAAGATCGCGAATCGTAGTAACGTTGCACTGACATCAAAACCGGGGCATGCGGCCTTCACCAGCCGGTCCGATCTCCTTTGTTCCGGCCCCCATCGGCTCGTTTTCCCGAGGTTGTTCCGTGCGTCGCTACCGCTTCGGCATGATCGCCGCGCCGCTCGCGGCCGCCTATGTAGCCGTGATCGTGGCGGCCGGTCTCTTCGCGCTGGTCACCGGCGACAACACACTGCTGCGGTGGATCGTCGCCGATGGTTGGACCGAGATCATCCCCTTCGTCTGGTGGGTGGAGCTCCTCGTCGTCGCGGGCGGGATCCTGCAGGGGTGGGCCTACTGGCAGATCCTGCGGGGCAGGCCGGCCGGGGGAGCCGCACCGTGGCGGAACGGCGGTCCGCCTGCTGCGGGTCGCGCTGTATCTGAGCGTCGCCTGCGACATGATCTTCCGCCTGCCCCTGCCGATCCCGTACCGGTGGTGGCTCGGCCTGCTCGGCGAGCTGGTCAACGTCGCCGTCGTGTGCCTGTTCTTCGTGGTCCTCGCCGGTGTCCTGCCGCTGCCGCTGCGGATCGTCGGTCTCGTGGCGGGGCTGGGGGCCGCAGTTCTCGGTGTGATGACCACGGTGGTCGTCGGCCTGGCGCAGGACTCTCTGCTGAACGTCGTTCTGCCGCTGCCGACCCACCTGGTCAACCTGACGTGGCTGGTCCTGGTGCTCGTCGGGCCACCGTGGGGACCGGGGTGGCCGCGGCGGCGCTGTCGTTCCTGTCGCCTGAAGGCAGCTTCGGTTTCGTCTCGCAGGGCGACGCGGATCCGATCGTCGTGCTGATGATGCTCACCCAGGTGCTGGGCGTTCTCTGGTCTGTGTGGGAGGCCCGCTCCGCGCACGAACTGGCGAATCCGCCCGGCCCGCCGTCACCACGGGCGGCTCCCACGCGTGCGGCACCACAGCCCTGGCCGCTCGTCGCACTGGCGGTGGTGCCGCCGCTGATCCCCGCGGCCGTCAACCTCGCGCAGGGCATGCCGGTCTGGATCGGGCCGCGAGGCGCGGTGACGGGGTTCTTCCGCGACTTCGCCGGCCCGCCGGCCTCCCAGATGTGGGTGGCCGTGGACCTGCTCGTCGGGGTCGGCGCCCCCGCGGTGCTGATCGTGATCGTGGCCGTGCGCAGGACCCGACGGCTGGTGCGCGGCGCCGTCTGGGCCCTGACCCTCGCCGCCGCGGCCGGGGTCGTCACCGCGGCCACCACGGACACCGGGCAGGACTGGGGGCACTTTCCGTATCTCGACGAGCAGCGACTGAGGTACTACCCGGAGGGGCTGTTCGTCCCGGATCAGAACCACGGGCTGCAGTTCGGCATCTCGCCGCTGTGGTACAGCCTCGCGCTGGCCGTCTCCGCCCTCGTGCTGTTCGTGCTCTACACCAGGCCGCACGTCATCCGGCCGCGACACCACGTCCTTGTCGGGGCGGCCGGGGCGCTCACGGCACTCTGCTTCCTGCCCGCCGCCGACCACGCGCACGGGCCCGTCACCACGCCTGACGACTGCACACCCAGACACCGGGATCCCGAGGCGGACCGGGAGCGGTCGGACGGCGCCCGGAGCTTCATCTGCGACGTACGCACCTCCAAGGTGCTCGAGGCGGCCGACACCATGCCGGACCTGGCACTCCTCGAGTACGGGCGTCGCCTGTGCGACATCTACACGCGCAACGATCCGCGCGAGCTGGCCCGCGTGCGGTCGGTGCACGGGCTCGACGTCCGCGGCCTTTCCGGGACTCTCGCCGGGATCTGCCCGGCCGCCGACGCGGCGGTCAAGGCCCGACAGGCCGCACAGGATCGTGAATTCGAGGCCTGGGAGGCCGAGGAGCAGCGCAAGTGTGACGCCACACCGCGGCACCGCCCCCGCATCCGGCCGGTCAAGGCCATCCGGCTCAAGGAGCCGCAGTGGGTGGACGCGGGACTGGAGATGTACGAGGACGCGGCGACGAACGCCCGTGACGACGTGTACCCGCAGGACGGCCTGGTCCTGGGAGGGCCCGGCCACCTCATCCTGAACCTCCACGCCGACCATCGGGTCTGCGTCACGGTGGAGACGTACGCCCGCCGTCCACCCGTGGAGGTCAAGGGCTGGGATCAGGTGGTCGAGGTCGGCTACCACAGCCCGACCGGCCGGATGGTCTTCAATGACGGCCTGAGCGGCACCGCACTGCCCGACCTGTCGCTGCACGGACGCAAGGGGCACTACCGCATCCGCGTGCACTACGCCTGGTTCCCCTGGAAGGGGGAACGGTACGGCACGCAGCGCCTGCTGATCATGGCCTACCCGGGACCGGGCGATAAGTTCGTCACCTACCGGGACCGTCTGCGCCGTTGATCACCGCGGATCGGCCCGGTACGGCACGGCGGCATCGGCGGCCGGAGGCGAGAAGGCCGCGACCACGCCCCGGCCAGGGCCGTGGCCACGGCCGGGCGTTCCTCGCGTGCCACCCGACGACGGACGTTCAGTGCCACGCCGTTGCCTCCGGGCCGGATCCGCCGAGATCATCCGAAAGTGGAAACCTCGCACAGGTTCGGGCGGCCCCTCTCCCGCTGGTACTTCGCGCTGCTCGTCGCGGCCGTCCTGATCAGCCTCTACGCGGCCAGCACCCCGCTGTGGTGGGGCGACTTCATCCCCTTCGTCCTTCCCATCTGGGGCATGCTGATCGGCTACTGGCTCGCCCGCCTGATCGCGGCACTCAAGCTGACCGGACGCGCGGCGGTACGGCGGCGCGCGGCCCGGTGGGCGACGCCGCCGCTGGTCTTCCTCGCCCTGCTGACCGCGGTCGTCTGGGACGGCCCTCGGCTGGCGCGGTTCGCCCTCAGCGAGCCGAGCCTGCGCGCACACGCGCAGACCGTCGCCGCGGGGACGGAGCGCGAAGGATGCCGCTGGCTCGGCCTCTACCGCAGCTGCTGGGCCGTACCCATCGAGGGCGGGGCCATCGTCGGGATCCGCGACCTCGACGTGCTCGTGAACCTCGGCCTGGTGCGGTCCGAAGGCCGGGGTTTCGCCTGGCTGCCCGGCGACCGGCCACCGCCGGCCGGCGAGGACCACGCCTACTTCCGGTTCACCTCGGACTGGTGGGCGTGGCATGGCTGGGACAGCCTGTGACGTGGCGGCCACCGGTCATCACGCGACACAGCCTGGCCGCCCGTCACCGGACGGCCAGGCTGGTCGCGAACGCGGGTCAGACGCCCGTGGGATGCCAGACCGTCTTGATCTCCAGGAAGGCCTTGAGCCGCTCGACGCCCGGATCGGCCGTCCAGTCCGGCGTCGACGGCCGGACGACCCGCTTGAGGTTCTCCGCGGCCTCGCGCTCGCACGCCAGCGCCAGGTCCGGGTCGGTGACGCCGGTGAGGTCGATGGCGTTGACGTCCATGTGCGCGGCGAGCGGCGGCGCCAGCTCGGCCTGCCGGCCGGTGAGGATGTTCACCACCCCGCCGGGCAGGTCGGAGGTGGCGAGCACCTCGGCGAGCGTGATCGCGGGCAGCGGGGCCCGCTCGGCGGCGACCACCACGCAGGTGTTCCCGGTGACGATCACCGGGGCGACCACCGAGACGAGGCCGAGCAGCGGGTCGGCCGCGGGCGCGATCACGGCCACCACGCCCGTGGGCTCGGGCGTGGAGAAGTTGAAGTACGGCCCGGCGACCGGGTTGGCCGAGCCGTACACGGCCGTGATCTTGTCGGACCAGCCCGCGTACCAGACCCAGCGGTCGACCGCCGCGTCCACGTGCGCGGACGCCGCGGCCTTGGACAGCCCGGCGGCCTGCACCTCGTCGATGAACTGGGCGCGCCGGCCCTCCATCATCTCGGCGATCCGGTAGAGGATCTGGCCGCGGTTGTACGCGGTCGCGCCCGACCAGCCGGGGAACGCCTTGCGTGCCGCGACCACAGCGTCCCGGGCGTCCTTGCGTGAGGCCTTCGCGGCGTTGGCGAGGAAGTTCCCCTTGGCGTCGTTCACCGGATAGGACCTGCCCGATTCGGATCGAGGGAAGGCTCCCCCGATGAACAGTTTGTAGGTCTTGCGTACGGCGAGCCGCCTCGCCTCACTCATCGCCCCTCCACCTCTGCCTGCCTGCCTGTGCCTCGGCGAACCTGGCCGGGCGGGCCGCGGCGCGCACCCGCCGCGCGCCCGGCCCGGCGGACGGCCGGACGGGCTCAGTCATCGCCCCTCCAGATCCGCTGCGACTCGGCGGAGGGCCGGGCGGGCTTGTACACCTGGCCGCAGCGGCACACGCCGCCGCGGTGGGCGTACCAGCCGCGCCGTACCGTGAACCGGCGGCTGCGGTGCACGCGCGAGTAGCCGTTGCCCGCCCCGACGGCGGCACGCCGTACCCAGCGGCGTTTTCTGGTGTGGAAACACTCAGGTGACGTCAAGGTAGGCCTCCAGTCCGTGGCGGCCGCCCTCGCGCCCGTACCCCGACTCCTTGTATCCCCCGAACGGCGCGGTGGGGTCGAACCGGTTGTAGGTGTTCGCCCACACCACCCCGGCCCGCAGCCGCTCGGCCATCCACAGGATGCGCGAGCCCTTCTCGGTCCAGATGCCCGCGGACAGGCCGTACGGGGTGTTGTTCGCCTTCGCCACCGCCTCCTCGGGGGTGCGGAAGGTGAGCACGGACAGCACCGGGCCGAAGATCTCCTCGCGGGCGATGCGGTGCGACTGGGCCACGCCGGTGAAGATCGTCGGCGGGAACCAGTAGCCCTTCTCCGGCAGCGTGCAGGCCGGCGACCAGCGCACGGCGCCCTCGGCCTCGCCGGACGCGGCGAGCTCGGTGATCTTGGCGAGCTGCTGCGCCGAGTTGATCGCGCCGATGTCGGTGTTCTTGTCGAGCGGGTCGCCGATCCGGAGCGTGCCGACGCGGCGGCGGAGCGCCTCGAGGAACTCCTCCTCGATCGACTCCTGCACCAGCAGCCGGGAGCCCGCGCAGCACACATGGCCCTGGTTGAAGAAGATCCCGTTCACCACGCCCTCGACCGCCTGGTCGATCGGCGCGTCCTCGAACACGATGTTCGCGGCCTTGCCGCCGAGCTCGAGGGTGAGCCGCTTGCCGGTGCCCGCGACCTGGCGGGCGATCTGCCGCCCGACCTCGGTCGAGCCGGTGAACGCGACCTTGTCCACGCCGGGGTGGGCGACGAGCGCGGCCCCGGTGTCCCCGGCGCCGGTGACGATGTTCACCACGCCGGGCGGCAGCTCGGCCTGCCGGCAGATCTCCGCGAACAGCAGCGCGGTGAGCGGGGTGGTCTCCGCGGGCTTGAGCACCACGGTGTTGCCGCAGGCGAGCGCCGGGGCGACCTTCCACGCGAGCATGAGCAGCGGGAAGTTCCACGGGATCACCTGGGCGGCGACGCCGAGCGGGCGCGGGTCCGGGCCGAGGCCCGCGTACGCGAGCTTGTCGGCCCAGCCCGCGTGGTAGAAGAAGTGCGCGGCCACCAGCGGCAGGTCGACGTCCCGCGACTCGCGGATCGGCTTGCCGTTGTCGAGGGTCTCCAGTACGGCGAGCTCCCGCGCGCGCTCCTGGATGAGCCGGGCGATGCGGAACAGGTACTTGGCCCGCTCGGAGCCGGGCATGCGCCCCCAGACCCGCTCGTACGCCTCGCGGGCCGCGCGCACGGCGCGGTCCACGTCGTCGTCCGCCGCGCAGGCCACCTCGGCGAGCGGCTCCTCGGTGGCGGGGTTCACCGTGGTGAACGGCTGCCCCTTGCCCTCGGTGAACTCACCGTTGATGAACAGCCCGTAGGAGGGCCGGATGGCAACGACATCCCGGGACTCGGGTGCCGGTGCGTAGTCGAGTCGCATGGCCCCTCCTTCAGTCCAGGGTGAAGTAGTCGGCGCCGCCGTACCGGCCGGTGGCGAGCTTGCGGCGCTGCATGAGCAGGTCGTTGAGCAGGCTGGAGGCGCCCAGCCGGAAGTACTCGGGGGTGAGCCAGTCCTCACCCGCGGTCTCGTTGACGAGCACGAGGTACTTGATCGCGTCCTTGGCGGTGCGGATGCCGCCCGCCGCCTTCACCCCCACCCGGCGGCCGGTGCGCGCGAAGAAGTCGCGCACCGCCTCGAGCATGACGAGCACGACCGGCGGCGTCGCGGCCGGGCTGATCTTGCCGGTGGAGGTCTTGATGAAGTCCGCGCCGGCGAGCATGGCGAGCCAGGAGGCGCGCCGCACGTTGTCGTAGGTGGCGAGCTCGCCGGTCTCCAGGATCACCTTGAGGTGGGCGGCGCCGCAGGCCGCCTTCACCGCGGCGATCTCCTCGTACACCTTCCGGTAGTCCCCGGCGAGGAACGCGCCGCGGTCGATCACCATGTCGATCTCGTCGGCCCCGGCGGCGACGGCGAGCGTGGTGTCGGCCACCTTCACCTCGAGCGAGCTGCGCCCGCTGGGGAACGCGGTGGCCACCGCGGCGACCTTGACGCCGGTGCCGCGCAGCGCCGCGACGGCGTCCGCCACCAGGTCGGGGTAGACGCAGACGGCTGCCACGCTCGGCACCGTGGGATCGTCCGGGTCGGGGTGGACCGCCTTGGCGCACATCGCCCGCACCTTGCCGGGCGTGTCCGCGCCCTCGAGGGTGGTGAGGTCCACCATCTGGATGGCCGCGTCGAGAGCCTGGGCCTTGGCCGTGGTCTTGATGGATCGGGTGCCGAGAATCGCCGCCCGCTGGTCCGCGCCGACTCGGTCAACGCCGGGCAGTCCGTGGAGGAAGGCCCGCAGTGTCGCGTTGGAGCCGGCGACCTCCGCGAGGGGAGTAGTCACAGTTGACACTCAACCAGCATTGCCGACGTCGGCGAGTGATTCCAAACTGAGACCGGCCCACGCGGCACCCGGGTTTTCGGCGACTTTCGCCGAGGGGCGCCTTGACCGCCGTCGTGACCGGAGCCGGGCACGCCGTTCCGCGCCCTTGCCCGGTCCACCCGGGGTACGGCGAGCCGCCTTGTGCCCCGGTCTAAGGCACCTTAGCCGCCCATCACCCCATACCTAGGTATGCCCGGCCGCGAGCCGGCCCGCCGACGGGCCGATAGATAAGGCATGCACCCGATGTGGCGCACGGGGCCTTACCGAGAGCCTTGAAGTGTCAGCGAAAACCCCTTCTGCCAGGAGAAGTCCCCGTGCACTCTGAGATCCTCTACCAGATCACGAAGAACCGGCTCGCCGACCTCCAGGAGGACGCCGCCGACCGCCGCACCGTCCGGCAGGGCCCCCGCCGACGCCGTCGCGGCCGGGCACGTGTTCTTCGACCAGCGGCCGCCCTCCGGCAAGGCGATGCTCGGCTGGCGGCTGCTCACCGGGATCGAGGAGGTGTGCTGGGCGGCGGGCGAGGCCGACCCCACGGGGGCGGAGAGCCTGCGCAAGCGCGCCGACGCCGTCGCCGAGGAGCTGCGCGCCGACGGCCCGGTGAGCAACG
>Ga0310834_100889_pt1 | contig 23835 bp, 16 predicted proteins | sample SM_ome_2_FD_201314 | JGI IMG/M metagenome (GOLD analysis project Ga0310834, IMG submission 201314) | Sorghum-adapted microbial communities enriched on stacked mutant (SM) sorghum from Joint BioEnergy Institute, Emeryville, California... ... | reverse complement strand
GGCCGTCGAGTCGACCGTACCGGCGGTGCACGGCGTGTAGCAGGTCCCGGACGGCGGCCCGGTCGCGTACGTCCAGGGTGTGGTAGCGCACCTCGGCGCCGAGCCCGCGTAGCTCGGTGAGGGTGGATTGGACCTCGCGGGCGGCCATCAGCGCCTGCGCGGTGCGTTCGACCTCGGCGGGTGACCGCCGGCCCTGCCGGACCAGCGCGGCCCGCAGCGCGGCCAGATCCGCCGCGGCCGCCAGCTGCGGGTCCACCGGCCCGTCCGGCAGCGGCGTCCGCCCGACCAACTCGACACGGCACCGAGCCGCCGTGGCAAGAGCGCGGGCGAACCACGGGGTGATCCCCCGCGCCCCACCGACCAGGACAACCACCGACTCCCGGTCCAGCCCGATCGCGGCGGCCTCCGCGCTGCCGTCCCCGGCCGGCCCGGCGCCACTGGCGGCCAGCACTCCCAGGTCGCGCTCGGCGAGGTCGAGGGTGCTCCGGCCGGAGTCGTCGTGCGTGACCACCGGCGGATCGTCGTCGGCCACCAGTTCGGCGAGCACCTGCCGGGCGATCCGCTCCGGCTCGGCCGCTTCGTCGACCTCGACGAAGCGGGTACGGACCTGCGGGTACTCCCGGGCGATGGTGCGGAACAGACCGGGCATCCCCGCGGTGCTCTCCGCACCCCCGCGCGGGCCGACCGCCAGCAGCCAGCGCGGCCCGGCGGCCAGCGCCCGCCTGAGGAACGGGAACGCTCCGGGAAGCATCGGCGTGGCCCCGGTGGTGAGGCCGTCGAGCAGGACGATGCCGTCGAAGTCGGCGAGCCTGTCCTCCGCGACCGCGTCGAGCGTGCCGGTCTGCCCGCTGGCCCCGTGCCCGCGCAACAGCTCGGCGAGGTGCGCGAGTGCGGCACAGGCCCCGGTGAGCAGGAAGTTTGTGCCGGCCAGGACCGTGGCCGCCGCCTCGACGTCCGGGCTGGCGAGGGTCCGCGTCTGGGCCAACAGCCGCTTCGGCGCCTTACCCGGCCGCTCCAGCACGGCCACGGCCGTGGCCGGAGCGCTCGCCGCGCCGGCCCCCGCCGTACCCGCCGCTGCGGGTACGGCCGGCAGGAACCCGTTGCCGCCGGCCCTGTCGCCACCCTCCGGTGCCGGCGGCGTCGCGCCGCCTCCCGCCGACCACCCGGTCGCGCCGTCGGCCGGGGCGCGCCCGCCGCGCACCTTCTGGTCGATCCAGTCGACCATGGTGCGTACGGTGCGGGCCTTGACCAGTTCCTCGAGTTCGGACTCGTCTCCCTGGACCGTCAGCCGTAGCCGGGCGGCGACCTCGCCGGCGACCTCGGCGCGTTTGATGGAGTCGATGCTGAGGTCGGCTTCCAGGTCGAGGTCGAGGTCGATGAGGTCGGCGGGGTATCCGGTGCGCTCGCTGATCACCTCGCGGATCGCCCTCTCGAAGTCCGGTGGTGAGACGGCGGCGGTGGTGGCGGGGTGCGGGTCGGCGGGGTCGGTGCCCGGGGTGGGGAGCGAGGTGGTCTGCACGGCGGCGCCCGCCGCCGATCCCATCTTCTGGCGGAGCCAGTCGACCATGGTGCGTACGGTGCGGGCCTTGACCAGTTCCTCGAGTTCGGACTCGTCTCCCTGGACCGTCAGCCGTAGCCGGGCGGCGACCTCGCCGGCGACCTCGGCGCGTTTGATGGAGTCGATGCTGAGGTCGGCTTCCAGGTCGAGGTCGAGGTCGATGAGGTCGGCGGGGTATCCGGTGCGCTCGCTGATCACCTCGCGGATCGCCGTCTCGAAGTCCGGCAGCGCCGCCGCGACGGGCTGGTCGGCGGGGGCCGACGGAGCGGGGTGGGCCGGTGCGGCGGTGAGGACCGACGGGGCCGCCAGGGGAGCCGGCGAGGTGGGGGCCGCCGCGGGTGCCGGGGACACCGGGCCGGCGGGCGGCGCCGGCACCGCCGGGCTGGTGGGGATCACCGGCGAGGCCGGTGCGGTCAGCACCGCCGAGCCGTTGCCGACCGGCAGGGCGACCGGCGGGTACTGCTGGGTGGCCGACCAGACCTCGCGGCCGCCGCCGAGGTAGGCGAGCATCACGTCGCGCTGGGCGGCGATGAGGTCCCGGCTGGTCCGCAGGAACTCGCTGAGCAGCTCGTCCCGGCTGTCCCGGCCACCGGCGGCGGTGCCGTTCGATGCGGTCATCGACAACTCCTTGATGCGTCGCGGGGGCGTCATCCCACCGGGCAGGGTGTTTCCGAACTGGTCGCGGACAAGCTGGCCGTTCACCGTCCACATCGGGCGGCGTGCGGCGTCGTCCGAGCGGGCCAGGATCGCGGCCGGGGTCGTGACCCGCCCGTGGTACAGCCAGCCGGGCTGGACCGGAACACCGGCGCAGGCGAGCTGGGCGAGGCAGAGGAGGAACCCGTACAGCCCCTCCTCGGGACGGGGTTCGACCGCCACCGCCAGGTGGGGCCGGTCGCCGAGCACGGCCCGGACGAGCTTGGTGAGAACCTGACCCGGGCCGGCCTCGACGAAGATCCGGGCACCGGCGGCGTACATCGACTCGATCTGGTCGACGAACCGCACCGGCGCCCCGATCTGTGCGGCGAGCCGCCGCCGTACCTCGTCGGGGTCGCCGTCGTACGGCTCGGCGGTCTGGTTCGACCAGACGTCGATGGCGGGCCGGCGTACCGGACGGGCCGCGAGTGCCGCGGCGAACCGGTCGGTGGCCTCGGCCACCACCGGGCTGTGGAAGGCGCAGGCGACGGGAATCCGCCGGGCGGAGAGCCCCTTGCCGCGCAGCGCGGTGACCGCGGCCTCCACCGCCGCCGTCGGCCCGGAGATCACCACCTGGGTCGGGGCGTTCTGGTTGGCGACGACCACCTGACCGGCCAGCCCGGCCTCGGCCAGCAGCCGCTCGACCTCGGCCGCGCCCGCCGAGACCGCCGCCATGGTGCCCGGGTCGTCCCCGGCCGCGGCGAGGATCGCCTCGGCGCGTTCGGCACTGAGTTCGAGCAGGTCCGCCGGGTCGAGGGCGCCGGCGACGCAGAGCGCGACGAGTTCGCCGTAGCTGTGCCCGCCGGCCAGGTCGGGCCGGACGCCGAGTCGGCGCAGCAGGTGGTCGACGGCGAGCCCGCCGATGCCGAGGACCGGCTGGGCGACCCGGGTGTCCCGGACCCGCTGCTCCTGCTGCCGCTTGGTGTCCGGGTCGAACGCGGTCGGCGGGAGGAGCAGGTCCGCCCACCGCCGGCCGAGACGCAGGTAGTGGCGCAGTTCGGGGAAGGTGACGAAGAGCTCGGCGAGGGCGCCCGGACGTTGACTGCCCTGACCGGGGAACAGGAACGCCACCCGGCCCGGGCCGGGATCGTCGTCCGGCGGCTGGACCAGACCCCCGGCCGGATCGTGCTCGCCGGCCAGGGCCCGACGCAGCAGGGTGGCGAGCTCGTCGTGGTTGCGGGCGACGACGGCGACCCGTACCGGGCCGGCGCGGTGGTCCGACACGTCGGGTACGGCCGCCGCCAGGTCCCGGAGCGGCCACGGCCGGCCCAGTTCGTCCCGGCTGGCGAGCAGCTCGACGGTACGCCGGATCCGGGCGTGCGCGGCGGCCCGGTCGGTGCCCCGGAAGCAGAACAACTCGGCCGGCCAGACCCGGCGGGCGTGCCGTGGCTCCTCGCCGGGGTAGGCGCTGAGTACGGCGTGGAAGTTGGTGCCGCCGAAGCCGAACGCGCTGACTCCGGCGTGGCGCTCGGCGGCGGGGGTCAGCCACGGCCGGGGGCTGGTGTGGAAGACGAACGGGCTGCGTTCGGGGTTCCAGGCCGGGTTCGGGCGGCTGAGGTGGATGGTGGGGGGTGCGATCCCGGTGTGCAGCGCCAGGGTCGCCTTGATCACTCCGGCCAGTCCGGCCGCGCACTTGGTGTGCCCGATCTGCGACTTCACCGAACCGAGGACGCAGCTTCCCGGCTCCGCGCCGAAGGAGTCGAAGAGCCTGGTCAGCGTCTCCAGCTCGGTGCGGTCGCCGACCACCGTGCCGGTGCCGTGCGCCTCGACGAGGCCGACCTGCCGGGGCGAGATGCCGCTGCGCCGGTACGCCCGCTCCAGCGCCAGGCGCTGCCCCTCGGCCCGCGGCGCGGTCAGGCCGAGGGCCCGCCCGTCGCTGGAGGCGCCGATCCCCCTGATCACCGCGTAGATCCGGTCGCCGTCCCGCTCGGCGTCGGCCAGCCGCTTGAGCACCAGACAGGCCACCCCCTCCCCGAGGGCGATGCCGTCGCCGGTGCTGTCGAAGGTCCGGCACCGCCCGGTCGGGCTCAGCGCGTGTGCGGAGGTGAACATCAGGTAGTCGTTGATGCCGTTGTGCAGGTCGGCGCCGCCGCAGATCATCAGGTCGCTGTCACCGGCGACGAGCTCCTTGCAGGCCGCGTCGAGCGCGGCCAGGGAGGAGGCGCAGGCGGCGTCGACGGTGTAGTTGGGGCCGCCCAGGTCGAGCCGGTTGGCGACCCGGCCGGCGATGACGTTGGCCAGTACCCCCGGGAAGCTGTCCTCGCTGACGGTGGGAAGCTGGTCCTCGAGCTCCGCCGGCACCTCACCGAGGTAGGCGGGGAGCATGGTGCGCAGGGTCTGGGCGTGTCCCATGTCGCTGCCCGCCTCGGCGCCGAAGACCACCCCGGTCCGGCGGTGGTCGATCCCCGGGCGGTCGTGGGGGTACCCGGCGTCGACCAGGGCGCGGCGCGCCGCTTCCAGGGCGAGGAGCTGGGTCGGGTCGATGCTGCTCAGTGCCGCTGGTGGGATGCCGTACCCGATCGCGTCGAACGGCACCGGGTCGAGGAAGCCGCCCCACTTGGAGACGCTGATCCGGCCCGCCTGCCCGGGCCCGACCTCCGGGGCGTAGTACGTCGCCACGTCCCACCGGTCGGCGGGAACCTCGGTGATCGCGTCGACACCGTCGAGGATGGTGCTCCAGTAGCTGTCGAGGTCCGGGGATCCGGGCAGGATGCAGGACATCCCGATGATGGCGACGTCCAGCGGGGCCGGCGGCTCGGGTGCGGGTACGGCCGGTGGGGCGAGCGCCTCGCGCAGCACGGCGACGCGCTCGCGGTGGTACGTACCCGCCCCGCTGGTCACCTCGGCGTGCAGTGCGGCGACGGTGGTCGGGGCGTTCCGGAGGACGGCGACCTGGCCGGCCATGTAGAGACCCTCGGCGGCCTGGGTCTGCTCGTCCACGGTGACGAGTTGGTCGCCCTGCCGGCGTACGCCCTTGCTGGCGATCCGCAGCCGCCCGACGTTGAGGACCTCCAGCTGCTCCCAGATCTGCCGGTTCTCCGCCCCGGCCGCCTCCAGCTCCGCGCGCAGCGCGTGGAAGTCGTCGACGAACGGGCTGGGCAGGCACCGGGTGGTGTGCCCGGGGGCGGTCTCCAGCAGCGCGGTCCGGGTGGCGGCGACGACCTTGTGGTGGAAGAGCGGGGTGATCGCCTCGTGCGTCACCGCCTCCTCGGTGAAGAGGTAGGCGGTGCCCATCAGGATTCCGATCCGGACGCCGCGTCGGGTGAGCGGGGCGGCCATCGCCGCGACCATGGCGGCCGAGCGGGCGTCGTGGATCCCGCCCGCGAAGAAGACCTGCAGCTCGGTGGCGTCGTCCGGGTTGTCGGTCAGGTACGTGTCGAGGACGTCGAGCTGGGCCTCCCAGAGCGGGAAGCTCGCCCGGGGGCCGACGTGGCCGCCGCACTCGGCCCCCTCGAAGACGAACCTGCGGGCGCCGGAGCGGAGGAACTGACTCAGCAGTCCCGGGGAGGGTACGTGGAGGAAGGTGCTGATCCCCTCCTGCTCCAGCGCCCGGGCCTGGGGCGGCCGGCCTCCGGCGATGATCGCGCAGGCGGGCCTGATGTCCCGGATCACCTCCAGCTGGGCGGTCCGTACCTCGTCGGGTGCGAAGCCGAGTACGCCAACCCCCCAGGGCCGGTCCCCGAGCCGGGCGGCGGTCTCGCCGAGGATCCGGCGGGACTGGTCGGCGTTGGCGAGGGCGAGCGCGACGAACGGCAGGGCGCCGTCGGCGGCGACGGCCTCGGCGAAGGCCGCCTCGTCGCTGACCCGGGTCATGGGTCCCTGCGCCACCGGTATGCGGATGCCCAGGGCCTCGGCGAGCGGGCCGCCCTCGGCCAGCGCCTCGCTCGCGCCCTGTTGCGCCTCGGCCGCCTCGCACAGGACGGCTCGGAGGGCGCGGACCGCGGCGGCGGTGTCGGGCCAGCGGTCGGCGAAGACGGCGGCGAGCCAGCCGTCCTGCCCGACGGGCAGGAGTTCGCCGTCGGTGTCGCGCGGGCCGCCGCGGCGTACCCCCCGGTGGCCGTCGACGACCACGGTCTCGGAGCCGTCCAGTCGTCGGATGGTGTTCCGGACGTCCTCCGGTGTCTCGGATTCGGGCATCAGGGCGAGCTGGCTGTCCAGCACCACCCCGGCGGCGCCGCCGACGAGGCAGGCCACGGCGGTACGCGGTCCGATGCCGCCGGCCACCCAGATCGGCAGGTCGAGCCCGTCGGCCGCGGCGAGCTGCTGGAGCAGGACGAACGAGCTGAGCTCGCTGACCCGTCCGCCGGACTCCATGCCCCGGGCGACGAGCCCGTGCACGCCCGCCGCAACCGCCTCGCGGGCCTCGTCCAGACTGGTGACCTCGGCCAGCACCCGGTAGCGGGTGACGATCTCGCGTAGTGGCCAGGGGGTGTCCAGCGGCGCGACGACGAGGTCGACCCGGCCGCGGCCGGCCCGGTCGACGTCGTCCGCGGTGGCGGCGCATCCGGCGGGGACGCGTACCCCGACGGATGCGGCCGACTCCGCCGCCTGGGCGAGAGCGGTGAGTGCCCAGGTGTCGCCGCGGCCGAGGTCGAGTACGCCGATTCCGCCGCCCCGTCGCGCCGCGGCGACGACCCGGGGACTTGGCTCCAGCAGGCCGCCGCCGCTGATGGCGATAACCAGGTCGCGCGGGTTCAGTGCAGGATTCATCGGACTCCCACTTCGTGAGCGGTGGTCTCGGATCGCCGAGGTGGTCAGAACAACGGAGAGCAGGATCGACGCATTGTCACTGGTCGATTTCGGATTCCGGAATAACGTAAGGGAGCCGCGTTACGACACAGTTAAATCCGTCGCGGTTCACTGAATTGATCATGGCCCTGGTTTCAGTGTGCGGCTGACCTGCGAAGCTTCTTTCGTGCCCAGGACCACGTCCTGCCGAACCCGATCATGGGCGATGCGTTCGGCGAACGGTGGAGGGTGTCACCGGTTAATTCGCGCTGCATTTTCATTACGCGGATGTTAACGATGACTAAGTGAGTGACAATCGTCACTATCTCTTTCGTGGTGGTGAACGTGGAATCATTCTGGTGGGCCCAGAACCCGGCGAAGAAGTATTCCTATCTCCAAAGTATGAATTGATTCGGATCTGCTCCCGGGTCGCGCCGTCCTCGTCCGGTGCACCGGGCTCGGCGGGCCGGAGGGCGACCGCACCCCGGGTCGGCCGGCCCGACGCCGGCGGCCGGTCGGGTTGGGGATTGAAACGCCTCCGGCGAGGGCGGATGCTGGCACATACATCGACCACCAACGATTGGGAGCGTCTGGTATGCGCCGGGTACCCCTCACCCTCCTCGCGCTCGCCGTGCTGCTGGCGCCGGCCACCCCGGCCACCGCGTCCGAGCGCGCCGTCCCCGTCCCGCCCGACCGCGCCACCACCGTGGCCGAGGTGCGTACCGCCGGCACCACGTGGGGACCGGATCCGGCGACCGGCCGAATGGTGCTCACCGTCGACGAGTCCGTCGACGAAACCCACGTCCGGGCACTGCGCGCGGTCGCCGACCGGTCCGGGGCACTGTTCCGCCGGGAGCCCGGCCGCCTGCGGCCGCTCATCGCGGGCGGACAGGGCATCTACGGCAACGTCGGGGTGCGCTGTTCCCTCGGGGCGAACGTCCGCACCGGGAACACGTACTACTTCGTCACCGCCGGGCACTGCGCCAACGCCGCCGACGTCTGGTACGCCGACAGCGGCCGAACCACCCTGCTGGGCCTCCGCGCCGGCAGCAGCTTCCCCGGCAACGACTACGGCATCGTGCGCCACACCGGCACCACGAGCCACCCCGGCGCGGTGTACACCCACCCCGGCCTGCTCCCGATCACCGGCGTCGGCACCCCGTACGTCGGTCAGGCCGTCTGCCGCAGCGGCGCCACCACCGGCGTACGCTGCGGCGCGGTCACCGGGCTGAACGTGACGGTGAACTACGCCCAGGGCACCGTCACCGGGCTCATCCGCACCAACATCTGCGCGGAACCCGGGGACAGCGGCGGGCCGCTCTACTCGCCGGCGACCGGGACGCTCTTCGGCATCCTGTCCGGCGGCAGCGGCAACTGCAGCACCGGCGGGACCACGTACTACCAGCCGATCCTGGAGATCCTGGCGGCGTACGGCGTCACCCTCGCGTGAAGGCCGCCGCGGGCGGCCGGTAACCCTCGTGTAAGGCCGCCGCGGGCGGCCGGTAACCCTGGTGTCGGCCGCCGCGGGTGGCCGGTCACCGGTCCCGAGCCGCCGCGGGCGGTCAGCGGAAGGCGGCGTGCCCGGTCAGGGCCTGCCCGACGACCAGCTTGTGCACCTCGCTGGTGCCCTCGTAGGTCAGCACCGCCTCCAGGTTGTTGGCGTGCCGCAGCACCGGGTACTCCAGCGTCACCCCGTTGGCGCCGAGGATCGTCCGGGCGGTGCGGGCGATGCCGATCGCGGTCTCGCAGCTGTTCAGCTTGGCGAGACTGACCTGGGCCGGGGTCACGGCGCCCGCCTCCCGGAGCCGTCCGACGTGGACGGCCAACAGCAGCCCGCTGACCAGTCCCCGGGTCATCTCGGCCAGCTTCTCCTGGGTGAGCTGGAAGCCGGCGATCGGCCGCCCGAACGCCTCCCGGCTGCCGGCGTAGTCGAGCGCGGCGCGCAGGCAGTCGTACCCGGCGCCGAGAGCGCCGAAGGCGATGCCGAGCCGTGCCTCGGTGAGGCACCGCAGGGGCGCGCGTAGGCCGATCGCCCCGGGCAGGAGGGCGTCGCCGGGCAGCCGGACGTCCTGCAGCACCAGGGCCGAGGTCACCGAGGCCCGCAGGGACAGCTTGTGCCCGACCGGCGGGGTGCTCACCCCGGGAGTGTCCATCGGTACGGCGAAACCGCGGATACCCTCGTCGGTCCGGGCCCACACCACCGCCACGTCGGCCACCGCCGCATTGGTGATCCACATCTTCTCGCCGTTGAGGATCCAGTCGTCCCCGTCGCGGCGAGCCGAGGTGCGCATCGCGCCCGGGTCGGAGCCGGCGTCCGGCTCGGTCAGCCCGAAACAGCCGATCGCCTCGCCGGCCGCCATCGCCGGCAGCCACCGCTGGCGCTGTTCCTCGCTGCCGAAGGTCCGGATGGCGTACATGGCCAACGAGCCCTGCACCGACACCAGGCTGCGGACACCGGAGTCGGCCGCCTCCAGCTCGAAGCAGGCCAGGCCGTAGGCGACCGCCCCGACGCCGGCACAGCCGTAACCCTCCAGGTGCATGCCGAGCAGGCCGAGCCGGCCGCACTCCCGGGCCAGGTCCCGGGCGGGCAGCTCGCCGGCGGCGTACCACTCGGCGACGTACGGCCGGATCCGTTCGGCGGCGAACCGGCGTACGGTGTCCCGGATGTCGCGCTCCTCCTCGGTGAAGAGACTGTCGACAGCGAGGAGTTCCATCGGGTCGGTCATCAGGGATCTCCAGAGGACTCGGCGGTGTGCGGGGGCTCGCCGGGTTTCGGTGGTGGGCGGTGGTGGGTGATGGTGTCCGGGACAGGGTACTGGGATCGGCCACCTGCCGTGCCGGCCGCGGCGTCCCGCCTATCCCCGGTCGGAAGAGCGGTCGCCCGGAGGCCGGCCGGTCGCCCGGCGTCTCCACCCCGGAGCTCGACCACCGCCGAGAGCGCGTAGCGCGTTGAGGATCACGGCCACGTCGATGCCCTCCTGCAGGAACGCCCCGGCCACCGGAGGGAGGAGCCCGAACGCGGCCACGACCATGGCAACCCCCGCCATGCCCATCCCGGCGACCGCGCCGTGCACCGCGATCCGCCGGGAGCGGCGGGCGATCTCCACCGCGTCGGCCAGCCGGCCCAGCCGGTCCACCGACAGCACGGCGTCGGCGACCTCGGCCGACGCCCGTGCGCCGGTGGCGCCCAGCGCCACCCCCACCCCGGCCGCCGCCAGAGCGGGCGCGTCGTTGATCCCGTCCCCGACCATCACCGTCACCGCACGTTCGGACTCCGCCCGGACCCTGGCGACCTTCTCCTGCGGGGAGCACCGGGCGACCACGTCGTCCACCCCGACCACCCTGGCCACCCGTTCGGCGACCTCCGGACGGTCCCCGGTCAGCATGACCACCCGGGAGAACCCGGCCGCGCGGAGCCGCCGTACCGTCTCCCCGGCGTCCGGCCGCACCGGATCCCGCAGCAACACCGCCCCGGCAAGCGCCCCGTCCAGGCCCACCCACACCACCGACAGGCCGTCCGACTCCGCGTGCCGCTGCTCGCGTACGGCCCAGTCCGGCAACCCGGCAGTGTGTTGCCCCACCCGCACCAGCCGGCCCTCGACCCGGCCGGACACCCCCCGTCCGGCCTCCTCCGTCACCCGCTCCGGTACCGCCAGCCGCAGGTCCCGCTCGCCGGCGGCCCGTACGACCGCCGCCGCGAGCACGTGCGACGACAACTGCTCGACCGACGCGGCCAGCCGTAACAGCTCGTCGCGGTCGCCTCCCGCCGGGGTCACCACGTCGGCCACCTCCGGGCGGCCGGCCGTCAACGTCCCGGTCTTGTCCAGCAGCAGGGTCCGGGCGCGGCCCAGCGACTCCAGCGAACCACCGTCGCGAACCAGCACCCCGTGCCGCGCCGCCCGGGACAGGCCGGAGACGATCGCGACCGGGGTGGCCAGCAGCAGGGGACACGGCGTCGCCACCACCAGCACCGCCACCGCCCGTACGAACTGTCCGGACAACCCCCACGCGATCGCGGCCAGGGCCAGGGTGAACGGCACGAACGCCGCCGCGTACCGGTCGGCCAGCCGCACCGTCGGTGCCCTCGCCGTGTTCGCCGCCTCCGCCAGCCGGACGATGCCGGCGTACGTGCTCTCGCCCGCCGTCGCCGCGGCCCGCAGGCCGAACGCCGCCCCCGCGTTGACCACGCCGCTGGCCACCCTCTCCCCGGGCCGCCGCTGCACCAACCGGGACTCACCGGTCACCACGGACTCGTCCAGCGTCGCCGGCTCCTCGGCGAGGCCGTCCACCGGGACGACGTCACCCGGGCCCACGAGCAGCCGATCACCGCGCCGCACCAGGTCGGCGTCCACAACCTGGATCCCTCCGCCCGGGTCGCGGCGCCGCGCCGTCCGGGGCGCCCGCGCCAGCAGCGCACGCAGATCCCGGACGGCCCTGCCCTGGGCGTACGACTCCAGCGTGTGCCCGGTGGCCAGCATGAGCGCCACCACCGCCGCGGCCAGGTACTCCCGCGCCACCAGGGAGCTGATCATGGCCAGGGTGGCGATCACGTCGACGCCGATCCGGTGGTGCCGCACCGACCGGACCAGCCAGCGCAGCGTCACCACCAGTGTCGCCACCGCAACCGCGGCCCACGATCCGTACGCCTCGCGCCGCTGTCCGGCGAGCCACAGGCCGGCGCCGACCAGCACCACCACCGTCAGTACCACCAACGGGGCGGCGACACGCCACCGACGCCAGCGTCCCGTCGCGCCACCACCGAAGCGGCCCACGTTCTCTCCCCCCGTTCGACGTCGCCCGCGGTGTACCGACGGGTTCACGCGGAGTGGGATCCGCACCGGGCCGGAGGCGCACCGGCAGGCTCTCGTCCGACAGGCCCGTACCCACCAGCGTCCCCACCACGCCACGCCCGGCGTGGGCCGATCCGCCGATCCGTCAACCGGCAGGACGTCACGACCGGGTGAGCACCGGGTGTGGGCCGCACCACCGGCGAATTCACATCGGTGGATCTGAGTGAGTAGCATGGTCGCGGGAGCCGCCATGCCGCCGCGGGGCAGCACCACATGCTGCCCACATGTCCGAGGTCCTTCATGTCGACCGGCGTGTGTTCCTCGCGGGCCTGGGCATCCCGTCGAGCGGCACCGTCGTCGACGGAATGCTGGAGTATCGATGAAGCTCACACGAATGGCGCGCGGCCTCGTGCTCGGCGCGATCGCGGTCCTCGTCACCGGGCTCGCGATGGTCGTCGTCGACCGGACCGTTCCCGCCTCGGCGCACGGGTCGGTCACCAACCCGCCCTCCCGAAACTACGGATGCTGGGAGCGCTGGGGTCACGATCACCTCAACCCCGCCATGGCCGAGATCGACCCGATGTGTTGGCAGGCCTGGCAGGCCAACCCGAACACGATGTGGAACTGGAACGGCCTGTACCGCGAGAACGTCGGTGGCAACCACCAGGCGGTCATCCCGGACGGGCAGCTCTGCAGCGGCGGCCTCACCCAGGGTGGGCTGTACGCCTCGCTCGACGCGGTCGGTCCCTGGACGGCGAAGCCGATGCCGAACGTCTTCACGCTGACCCTGACCGACGGGGCTCGGCACGGTGCCGACTACCTGCTGATCTACATCACCAAGCAGGGCTTCGACCCGACCACCCAGCCGCTCACCTGGGACAGCCTCGAGTTGGTGCTGCGCACCGGCAGCTACCCGCCCACCGGGCTGTACGAGGCCCAGGTGGACGCGGGCAACCGCACCGGGCGGCACGTCGTCTACACCATCTGGCAGGCCAGCCACCTCGACCAGCCGTACTACCTGTGCAGTGACGTGATCTTCGGTGGCGGCGGCACCCCGCCCACCACTCCGCCCACGACCCCGCCGACCACCCCGCCGACGACGCCTCCGACGACCCCGCCGGCCGGCGCCGGCTGCACCGCGACGTACCGGACGACGAGCCAGTGGCCCGGCGGCTTCAACGCCGAGGTCACGGTCCAGGCCGGCAACGCCGCCATCTCCGGGTGGACGGTGACCTGGACCTGGCCCGACGGCCAGAGCATCTCCAGCTCGTGGAACGCCTCGATCACCACGAACGGATCGACCGTGACCGCCACGAACGTCGGTTACAACGGCGCGCTGGACGCCAACGCGTCGACCACCTTCGGGTTCAACGGTTCCTGGAGCGGCACGAACACCGCTCCGACCCTGACCTGTACGGCCCGGTAGACATCCCGCGACGGGTCGTACCGACACAGGTGCGAGGTGTGCGACGGGGGCGGCGCGGATCGCGCCGCCCCCGTCCCCGTCCCCGTCGCGTCCTCCGGGCGGCTCTCGGGATGGACCCGCGTCCGGTGGTACGCGACGTCCTGGTGTCGCCCCGGCCGGCGTCGGGGCGGGGAGTGGGCGGGGCGGGCGGTGCTGGTCCGGGCCGCCGATCCGGGCGCCGCGGCGACGGTGGTGGGCCGTCGCCCGACCGTGACGGCCGGCCCGGCTGTGGGCGGCACCGACGGTCCGCGCCGTGGGGTGGGCGTCGGCCGTCCCGGTTCGTGTCTCCCGGCGCGCCGGTCCACGGCGTGCCCGCCGACGCCGGTGGTGAAAACGCGGGTGGGGTGCCGACCAGGTCGGCACCCCACGTACACGGTTCTGGGTCGCTAACCGACCGCACAGGTCGCGGTCGGTGTGGTGTTGTTGCCGTTCTTGTAGAGCGTGATCCCGAAGTTGTTGCCGTTGCCGTTCGGGCGTGCCGTGAGGGTACCGCTGGTACCGCTGATCGAGGCGTTCCAGCTGTTCTGTAGTGTCTGGCCGCCGTTGGTGTAGATGGTGACGACCCAGTTGTTGGTGCCGCTGACCGAGAACCACGTGTTGAACCGGTCGTACCACTCCTCCGCCCGGCTCACGGTGACCGTGCAGCTGCCGGTTCCGGGGTTGGTCGGGCCGGGGTTGGTCGGGCCGGGGTCGGAGCCGCCGCTGTCGACCGTGACGCTCGCGTAACCGCTGCTCTGGTAACCCTCGGTGGCCATGATCTGGTAGTAGTGGGTGCCGAGGTTCATGCCCAGGCGGGCCCAGGCGTCGAAGTGGTTGCCGACGGTGATGGTGCCACCGACCCGCTTCGACTGCCGCACGCTCCAGTACTGGTAGAACGTCGCGGTCCCGTCGATGGAGGGCTGGTTGACCCGCTGCGTCCGGTAGATGTCGTAGGTGCCGCCGTCGCTGTAGACGGTGCCCAGCGGGCTCGCGCCCGGCGGACGCCAGCTACCCCAGCTGTCGACGATGTAGTACTCGATCAGCGGGTTCCTGGTCCAGCCGTAGAGGGTCAGGTACGAGTTGCCGTTCGGGTTGTAGGTGGCCGAGTAGGTGACGGTACGGCGCGTCCCGGGGTTCCAGCCCTTGCCGACGACGAAGTTGTTGACGTTGCTCCACTGGACGCTGTACTGGCCGCCGTTACCCATGGTCATGGTGACGTTGCCGCTGTCTTTCCAGAAGGAGTAGAAGTAGCCGTTGTGCGTCCCCTCCTGGTTCGTCGTCACGGTCTGGGCCTGGGCGGGGCTGGACAGGATCACCGCGGTCCCGACCGTGGCCAGCGCGACGGCGCAGGCGCCGCCGATGAGCGTCCTGAGGCGTCCGCGTCTGCGTGTCGGATGGACGAGGGCGTCGTTCATGTAGGTGCTTCCTCCTCGTTACGGCTGGCGGGAGGCCAGCAGCGTGGTACCGCCCCGCGCGGGTCTCCGGTGGCCGGGTCGACGGCCGTCGGACGGCGAGGGCGGCGCCACCCGGTGGTGGTTGGCCGGTCGTCGGTGGGCGACGACCGGCGAGAGTGGAGGCGGTGGACGCCATCGATGATCATTGAGATTCATCGATGGCGTCAGTATTGGCCAGGGCTGTCGACTTGTCAACAACTTCCGGAAACATTGTGGAAATCATGAATTGGCCGCGCGGGTCGGTGAGAGAACGTATGACCTGTCCAGTAGGGGATTTCCGTCGGGCCGCCTTCTGGTGATGGGATGGTCGGAGGGCGATCCGTCGATCAGGACCGGGCGCCGGATCTCCGAAAGTTCCGGGGATGTTCCGGACCGGGCGACACATCGGCCCGTGCTCGCCGGCCCGCCGGTGGTCATCGCCCCGTGGCTGCACCTCCGCCTCCTCCCGGAGGTCACCCGACCCGTTTGGCGACCACCAGCCGGGGAACGCCGGTCGTGGCCGCGGTCCTGACCGGGCTCGGTGCGAGCGCCGGCGGGGCTTTTCGGGGGCGAAGGAGGAGGACGTGCTCGGGCCCGTGCAACTTCTGGTGATCGGCTTCAAGGGGTCGCGCCCTCCCGAGCGGGTCATGCAGAACCTGCGACAGACCAAGTCCTGCCCCGAGGTGCGCGTGATCGACGCCCTGTTGATCATGGTGAACCTCAACCGCACGGTCGAGCTGGTCCAAATGGATGGCATGCTCGACGACTTGACGCCCGTGTCCGGCAACTGCATCGAGGAGCTCTTCCTCCGGGCCGGCGCCGCCCAGGTGTTGGGGGAGAGCACGACCGCGGGGTACGGCTACCTCTTCAGAGGCGACGACGTGCCCCGGCTGGAGCAGCTGATCCCGCCCGGGAGCGGGGGTCTGGCGTTGCTGCTGGAGCACCGCTGGGCGGTCACGCTGCAAGACGCCGTCGTCGAGACCTCCGCCTATCCGCTCGCCGACGCCTGGATCGGTCGGGAGGGGCTGCGGGAGATCTCCGAGAGGGTCGGCGCCTGAGCCGGAACAGCGGCGGCCGACACCCGCAGGCGCGACCGCTGAAACGGGCATAGAGCACCTATGGTGCTATTTATGTTTCTGCCAGGTTTGCTGGGAGTCACACTGGTTGTCGGTGCGATGCTGCCGCAGCGAAGTACCACGGTGGCATCGCCGGAGCGGGCTCAGCGGGAGGCGCTCGTGGCAGCGGCGGGCCGTTCGCTGGTGCTCGCGGGCCGGCAGCAGGAGTTGACGATCACGGTGCCCGGGGCGCGGAACCTCGGCGCGGGCACCGTGGGCTCGACGATCGGCGGCCAGCTCGGCCCCGTGACGGTGGAGGATCACCGGCCGGCGAACCCGAACACGTGGGTGGTCCGGGTCTCGTCGACGTCGTACACGACCGGCGCTGGCGGCCCGGCCGAGACGATCGCGAACGCCCGGGTCTTCTACTGGTCCGGCCCCGCGACCCGCTCCATTGGCGGCGGCACCCTGGTCCCCGGTCAGCCCACCGCCGCCCAGGCGCAGAGCCTCGGGGTGACCCGCGTCGCCCTCGCCAAGACCGGTGGGAACGGCGCCAACATGGTCACCTGGAACCCTCGGGTCTCCGTCGTCATCCCCACCGGCGTCGTCTCCGGGCTCTACGCCGGGCGGATCACCCACTCGGTCGCCTGACCGACCTCTGCTTGACTACGCCAATTAGAGAGGCTTTGCTCTCAAACATTCTTTTATGTCCTAGTCTTGGTGCATGAAACGTTCAAAGCTCCTGCTTGTTCTCGCGCTGGCGATGACCGTGCCGTTGGGCCTGGTCGGCTCGCCCGCCTCCGCGCAGCCGTCCGGAGACACCACCGTCACCTTCACCGTGGCGACCGCGGACCTCGTCATCGAGGTGCCCGAAGCGGCCGACCTCGGCAGCGCGTTCCCGGGTGAGCGGGTCAGCGGTCAGCTCGGCGAAGTCGAGGTCCTCGACCAGCGTGCCGCGCTCGCCGCCACCTGGACCGTCACGGTCACCGCGAGCGACTTCGTCACCGGCGACGGCGACGTCCCGGAGCTGATCATCTCGAACTCCAACGTCTCCTACTGGTCGGGACCGGCGGTGGCCACCACCGGCCTCGGCACCTTCGTCCCGGGACAGCCCACCGCGGACGACGAGGTCAGCCTCGACGTCCCGCAGGTGGCCTTCAGCAAGACCTCCGGCAGCGGTGTCAACACGGCGACCTGGAATCCGACCCTGTCGGTCGACATCCCCGAATCCGCCGTCGGCGGACTCTACACCGGGCAGGTGACCCACTCCGTTGCGTAGCCGCCTGGCCCCGCTCGCGCTGGTCCCACTGCTCGTCGCCGCGTCGGCGCCGGTGGAGACCGCCCGCGGTGCCCCCGAGCCGGATGCCGACATCGGAGTCGGCATCCGGCTCGTCGACGCGCCGCTGGCGCGACGGGACGACCCGCGGGCCCACGTCTACATCGTCGATCACCTCAGGCCGGGTGACACGATCGAACGGCGGGTCGAGGTGGCGAACCGCTCGACGCGTACCCGCGACGTGGCGCTGTACCCGGCCGCCGCGACCGTCGGCAAAGAGGGCTTCGACTTCGCCGTGCCCAACCGGGCGACGAACGAACTGACCGGTTGGGTACGGCTGGAGAAGAGCGTCCTCACCCTGAAGCCCGACGCCCGCGCCCGGGTCAAACTCACGATCACGGTGCCGGAGTCCGCAACGGCGGGCGAACACTACGCGGTGCTCTGGGCAGAGGTGGAGGGGGAACGGCGCCCCTCGGCGAACGTCGTCAACGTGGGCCGGGCGGGCATCCGGATCTATCTCTCCGTCGGTCCCGGCGGCGAGCCGCCATCCGACTTCGTGGTCGACGAGATGACCGGAGTCCGTACCGAGTCGGGAGATCCGCTGGTCACGGCACGCGTCCGCAACACCGGTGGCCGCGCACTGGACCTTCGCGGTGAGCTCAGACTGACCGACGGGCCGGGCGCACTCTCGGTCGGGCCGGTCGCCGTGCAGATGGAAACCCTCGCCCCCGGTGACACCCGGCAGCTCCGCATCCCCCTCGACGCGGTCGTGCCCGACGGCCGCTGGCAGGCCCGGATCGTGCTCGCGAGCGGAAGAGTCCAGCGGGAGGCCACCGCCACGATCACCTTCGGGCCGACCAGGCTCCGGTCCGGATTCGTCGAACCCACCACCGCCGTCACGATCGGCGGGGTGTTCGCCCTCCTGGTTCTCGTGTTCTTCGGCGCCTACGCCTACCACCGACGTACGCGCTGACCGGCGGTGAGTCCCGGACCGCCGTACCCGCCGGAAGCCGTGACCCGTCCCGGTGTCCTCCGCTTGCCACCGACCGGCGCGACCGGCGTCACGACCCGGTCCGGGCCGGCTGGTTCAGCCAGGGCACCGGGCGAGGAATCCGCCGCCACCACCACCGGTCGGGGTCGGCCGGCACCGCTGCCGTGTCGCCCAGTTCCGTCGCCAGCGCGGCACCTCCGTCGTCCTCGGTGAGCGCGACGAACTGGCGGTCGACCTCCTCGAGAGCCGACGCGAACAGGGCACGGGCCGGCTCGGGCAGCGCGTGACCCACCCGGGCCAGCTCGTCGCGGTACTCCAGGTCCTCCTGGTAGTAGGTCGCCGGATACCAGCCGTCCGGTGGCCATCCGGTGGCCATCCGGGCCACCAGACCCTCCCACGCGCCGAGCCGGGTGCGGGCCCGCCACACCGCGTCCGCCGCACCCGGTACCTCCGAGGTCGACCAGGGCTCCAACTGCGCCTGGAGCTGGTCGGTGATCGGGGTGGGCAGCCGGTGCTCGCGGATCACCTCCGGTATCGGGGCCACCGGCAGGTCCGGCAGCGCGGCCAGCGGGCGCTCGACCGCCTCGATCCGGTACACCGGCCCCTCCTCCCAGCCGATGTCGGTGATCCGCGCCCGGGTCCGGCGGCCGTCGGGGCCCACGATCCAGTACGCGCTCGGCTGCGCCTCCGTACCCGGATAGGCCACCACCGTGCGCAGCTGCTGCGCCAGTCGTGCGGCGAGAACCGAGTCGGCGGGCCGCTGCGTGACCGCGTCGGTGAGGTAGATGTCCAGGTGCCAGTGGAAGTCGCCGGCCCGGGGCGAGACGGTGCAGCTCACCGGCGCCGACCAGTTGCGGTCGAGGTCGTCTTCGTCACCGACGTCGACGGCGTCCTCGGGCAGTGCGAGCAGGGCCGCCAGCGCCGCGGCGAGGCGGTCCCGATGCAGTTCACCGAAGATCAGGAGGTAGTACGTCACGGCTCGTACGTTCCGTTGTAGATCTGCATTGCCTTCTCGACTGCCTGCGGGTTGTTCACGAAGCGCGGGTTCCTGGTCAGCTGCGGCGCCTTTGAGATGTCACCACCGGCTCTCACGATCTCCTTGAGCGCCGCGTACTCGGTGCCGCTCAGCTTCACCATACCCACGCCCGAGTCGGGGAAGACCGTTCCCGACGGCTCGACGCCGTAGTACCGGCCGTTGATCTCGTACCGCTGGGTCGTCGGATCCCACCGGGCGTTGCCCGCGGCGATCTGCGCCACGTCGTCGTGCATCACATCCTCGTAGCCGCGCAGGTAGACGGTGCTGGGATCCTTGACCACGCCGTTGCGCGACCCGTTGATGGTGTGCCTCGGGTGGGGCGTGCGGAGGTCGCGGCCCCGCGCGGGCCCCGGTACGTCGTCGCCGGCCCGGTAGGTCCCCCGACCGCCGCGCCCGCCCCCGGTACCGGGTGTGCCTCCCTGGCCGCCCGAGCGGCCACGCCTCAAGACCTCCGCTAGCTGGTCCTGTCCCTTGGAGATACTCGACGGTACGCCGCCGCCGGACCCGTCGCGCGGCCGTTGGCCGTTACCGCCGTCGCCGCCGTCGCCGCGGTTGCCGCGGTTGCCGCCGTTTCCGTTGCCACCCCGTGGCTTACCCGTCATGATCGCCCTTCAGCCGATCGTGTCGTCGTGCCGCGTTCGGGCCTGCCGACGGCGACCGGATGCTCCGGCGCCGACGGTCGGAATGCGGCACGAGCCCCGGCACCACCGTCGGTTGTGGACCCGCCGCGTCGGCGGGCCGACCTGTGCCCCGGCGGCCGATGGATGTCCCGCCACCACCGGCCGAAGCGAAGTGCGCCCGGGACCGCCCGTCCACCACGGCAGTGTATGCACCCGCCTCCAACAGGTGGGCTCACCCGGTCGTCGACGACCCACCACCCGGCGTCCCGGCGGCCGGGTGCCGGCCGCCGGGCTGACAGTCAAGGATCACGACGTTGATCCGCCGCACTACGATGGGCCGAGCATCGCGGAGGTGGTGAGTGTGACGAGCGGCCTGACCGGCAGGGGCGGAATCCTGGATCCGGACGGGGCCATGGAGCACCTCGCGGCCTGGAAGGGGCAGATCGACCGGCTGGCCGCGAACACCAAGACGATGAGCGACCGTCTCCAGCAGTTGCGGGTGACGGAAAGTGTTGACAGTGGACTCGGCGACGTCACCGTCGACCACACCGGCGCCCTCGTCGACCTGCGGCTCAGCCACCGGATTCAGCGGATTCCGCCCGAGGCCGTCGCCCGCTCCATCATGAGCGGCATCCAGAAGGCCCGGCGAACCCTGGCCGACCGTGCCAGGGACATCATCGCGGAGACCGTGGGCACCGAGTCGGTGGCGGCCCGGGCCATCGCGGCCCGGGTCGAGCAGCAGCTACGGGGCGGCACGAACCTCGACGACGATCCGTATCGGCGGTGAGGACAGGTGAGCCAGGGCTTCGAGGTCGATCCGGCGCAGATCCGCACGCACGCCGGGAACGTCGACGACATCGCGGCACGGTTCGGCGCGGTGAAGGCGGCGAGCGCGCACATCGCCGGAGACGAGGCGGCGTACGGGATGCTCTGCGGATGGATCGCCGGGGTGCTGGAGAGCCGGCACGTCCGACAGGACGAACTGTTCGCCTACGCCGAGGAGAACCTCACGCTGGCCGCGGAGAGTCTGCGTGCCGCCGCCAGCAACTACGACGACGTCGACCTGCGCAGTGCCGACGCGTTCGACAAGATCCGTGGACGGATGCCGTGACGGTGAGAAGCCATGACTGACATGTCGCTGGTCGCCGACGTCACCTCGAGCCGGGAGGTGTGGACCGGGGCCTCCCTCGCCGACAGTTTCGAGGGCCTGGTGGACGCGATCCGCAGCGAGGGCTGGGTCGACGACCTGTTGGCCGGCGCGGCGTTCGGCGTGGAGGTCGCCGCGACCGTCATGGACCCGTTCAGCGCGCTGCTGGCCAACGGGCTGGGCTGGGCCATGGAGTACTTCGAGCCGCTGCGCGAGATGCTCGACAAGCTCACCGGCATGCCCGACGTGATCGCCTCACACGCCGCCACCTGGCAGAACATCGCCGCCGAGCTGCAGCAGATGGCGGCGGACCTGCAGGCGCGCATCACCGGGGACCTGGAGGGCTGGCGCGGGGACGCCGCCGAGGCGTACCGGAGCATGATGGCCTGCAACGTGGATGCCCTCGGCGGGCTCGGCGGGCTCTCGACGGCGATGGCGCTGGCCACCGAGGCCGCCGGCAACCTGGTGTCGTTCACCCGGGACATCGTGCGGGACCTCATCGCCGACCTGGTGGCCCGGGTGGTCGTCTGGGCCGCCGAGGCGATCTTCGTCGTGACCATCCCGGTGATCGCCTCGCAGATCGCGGCGGCGGTCGTCAAGTGGGCGGGCCGGATCCTCACGTACGTCACCGCGCTGATCACCAGCCTGACGAACCTCTCCCGACTCCTCAACGGCTAGCCGGGCCGGCGCCGCGCGATCCCGTTTGCGCGCGGCCGTCGGGGGAAGCCATCCCGGGTCCGGCGGCGGGTTGATCACTCCGTGGCCGGGCCGCGTCGCCGGTGCGGACGGCGCGAAGGAACGCGGACGGGGGGTCTGACATGGGTGGACGGGACGAGCTCCACGAGCTGCGGCAGCGCGCGCACGACGCGGGTATCGCGGGCAACTCGAAGATGACCGCGGAGCAGTTGCGGGACGCGTTGAAGAGGGTCGGCAAGGGGACCGACCCGATGACCGCCAAGCAGGAGGCCAGGCGCAGGTCGTAGCGGAGCCGGACACCCCGGCCGGGGGCGACCCCGGCCGGGCGGTCATCTCGGCCGGTCAGCCGGCCCGGGCGCACGCCCCACGCTCGTCACCTGCCGGAGCCGCCGGCGCCGGGGGTGTCCGGGGGCCGGCTGGTGGCCGTTGCGCGCGTCCGCCGGGGCGGTGGTCGCCGGTGGGCCAGGCGGCGCGCAGCAGTGCCGGCAGGTCCCGGCGGCGGTGGACCAGCAGGGCCAGCGCCAGCACGGCGTACGCGACCGCGACGACGTACCGGACGGTCCGGGCCGGGATGGCGAACTGCACCGCGAAGAGCGCGACGAGCCCGACCGCCTCCCACCGGGAGATCCGCAGGTTCGTCAGGACCGCCACGCCGAGCAGCGTCTGCGCGGAGGTGAGGTACAGCTCCTCGGTCTGCCGGGCATCCAGGTGCAGCCCGTCGAACGATCCGCCGCCGAGGTAGAACGCGACCGGCAGGCAGGCGACCAGCAGCGTCCACTGGTTGAGCTTGGCGGCCAGCAGGGCGCCGAGCCCGTCGTCGGCCCGGCCCCGCAACGCGAACGCGATCGCCACGATCACCTCGGGCGCCTCGGAGGCGACCGGTGCCAGCCACTGCACCAACAGGAACTCGTCGATGCCCAGCGCCGCCCCCGCCTCGACGAGCGACCTGCCGAAGGGCTTGGCCGCGCTGAGGACCACGACCGCCGCGACGACGATGAGTGCGCCCGCCGTCGTCCGTCGCCGTACGGCCGACTGCCCGGCCAGGGTGGCGGCGACCCCGACCAGCGCCTCCTCCACCTGCGCACCGCGGCCGATCCGGGAGAGGTAGAGCACGAAGAGGCCGCCGAGCACGATGCTGTCGTACCAGGCCAGCCGTCCGGTGGCGGGTATGACGAGGGCGTACGCCGTGGCGATCAGCAGGTAAACCGTCTCGGTGCGCCGGTGCGGCGCGAGCCGGACGGCGTCCCGGTCGCCCTGCCGGCCACGTCGGCGTACCGCCCAGATGGCGACGAAGACCAGCAACGGCCAGGCCACACCGATCAACAGCCGGTTGGCGCCGGTCATGTTCGCCAGGGCGAAGGAGGCGAAGGTCGCGTCGGAGCCGGCCACGTAGGCGAAGTAGACGTCGACCGCGTACTCGGGGAGCACCGCCACCAGCGCGAGCAGGGCAAGCGAGAGGCTTCCCGGCATGTCGACCCGGGCGATCTCGGTCGCCCACATCAGCAGCGCCACCGCCGACAGCGTCGCGAGCCCGAAGACCGCCATCCCCGCCAGCGGCGGCAGGTGCGCCCCGGCCAGCCGGATGGCCACCGCGGGTACCGCGAGTGCGACCGCGACGGCGACCCGGACCGCCGCCACCCGGGCCGACATCGTGACATCGAGCCTCACCCGCACCGCCGCCACCCCCGTCGGCATCGAGCCTGCCGGACGCGGCGGGCCGACGCGGGGAGAATCCCCCAGATTCGGCGGAGAACCCGGCCTCCGGTGCGGCCCGGGTCGGGCGGCTGGATCCGGCCCGGGCCTCGACCAACCCCCTCGGCGGTCACCCCCGGGCCCCGGTCGGGTTGGCACGGCGGCGACGGATGCCTGCCCGCCTGCCCGCGCCGGGGAAGAGCGCTGGGCAGCAAATCCGATATCTCCGTACTTATCAACCGCGAATCGCGGGACGGGGACCCCGATTTGGCGTACGCGACGCGGCGGTGTAACTTTCTCGCTCGGCAGGGCACCGGGCGAGCCCGGCGGATGAAACCGCCAGCGGCCGGCCTGCCGAACCCCGACGATCCCAGCGGTGGCCCCGCTGTGCCCGTTGGGGTGCCGATCCCGTCGGCGAAGCACGACAAACCGGGAGGTTCCGGTTTGACGGGGCGAAAACGACCGGGTAAGGTTTGAGAAGTGCTCGGGCGAGAGCCCGGGACACGGGCAACAGCCCCGGAAACGGCCCCCACACTGGGGGGTTGCGACCGGTGTGTGGTTGTTCTTTGAGAACTCAACAGGGTGTCTTGTTTGCCAGTGCCTTTTGGCAGTGTTTCTGCCGGGATTGTGTTTTTTGTTGGAGAGTTTGATCCTGGCTCAGGACGAACGCTGGCGG
>Ga0310834_100888_pt1 | contig 23839 bp, 22 predicted proteins | sample SM_ome_2_FD_201314 | JGI IMG/M metagenome (GOLD analysis project Ga0310834, IMG submission 201314) | Sorghum-adapted microbial communities enriched on stacked mutant (SM) sorghum from Joint BioEnergy Institute, Emeryville, California... ... | reverse complement strand
GCAAGCAGGTGGATCGCACGGTGCTCATTCCTGTCGATTCCGTCTCGAAAGACACGCTGTCCTCCTTCACGCCGGAATTCTGATTGGAAGCACAAAGCATGGGTGCATGATCCCGGAGGCGGCGCGGGCCGCCTCCGGCGTTTCCCAGAGGGAGGAGTAGAACATGAACCCGTCCGTGGTTCTTCTGCTGCGGAATATCTCGAAGTCGTTTCCGGGAGTGAAATCGTTGTCCGGCGTCCATTTCGAGCTGCGCAAGGGAGAGGTTCACGCGCTGGTCGGAGAGAACGGCGCCGGCAAATCGACGCTGATGAAAATCATCGGCGGCATCTACTCGCCGGACGAAGGAGAGATCGTATACAGGGGGCAGCCGGCCAAGTGGAGCAACCCCCAACAGGCCCGGGCGAGCGGAATCAGCATCATTCACCAGGAACTGAAGCTCGCGCCGAACCTGTCGGTCGCGGAGAACGTGCTGATGGGCACTCCGCTGCCGCGCAACCGGCTCGGCTTCATCCGGTGGGACAGCATGTACGAGCGTTCGCGGGAACTGTTATCCTCAATCGGCTCGGACCTCGATCCGAAGCGGAAGGTCGGGGAGTTAAGCGTCGCCCAGCAACAGATCGTGGAAATCGCCCGGGCGCTGTCGATTCAGGCGGACGTCATCATCATGGATGAACCCAGCGCGACGCTGACCGGCAAAGAGATCGACCGGCTGTTCGCGCTCATTCGACTGTTGAAGAGCCGCGGGGTCGGCATCATTTACATCTCGCACCGGATGGAGGAAATTTTCGAAATTTCCGACCGGTGCACCGTATTAAGAGACGGGCAGTGGATTCGGACGCTGAACACCCAGGAGACGAACGACAAGGAGCTCGTCCGGCTGATGGTGGGCCGGGATGTATCCGTATTGTCCGGCCAGCGGGAAGGGCAATCCCCTTCCGGCGGAGAAGCCCCGCTGCTCGGAGTCGCCGGCTTGTCGGACGGGAAGCGATTCTGGGACGTGTCGCTCCGCGTGAATGCCGGCGAGATCGTCGGCATCGCCGGCCTGGTCGGTTCCGGGCGCTCCGAGGTGCTCATGACGCTGTTCGGAGCGGCCCGGGCCATGAAAGGCGATATCCGCCTGGAGGGAGAACCGTTGTCGCTTCATTCTCCGCGGGACGCGATCCGGCGCGGCATCGCGCTGGTGCCCGAAAGCCGGAAAGAGCAAGCGTTGTTCCTGCAGATGGGCGTCGGGGAGAACATGAGCGTCCTGCGCCTGAAAGACTTGTCGATCGCCGGATGGATCCGCATGAAGCAGAAGGAACAACTGGAACAGGAGAGCCGGGCAAGGCTGGGCGTCAAAACCTCGTCGTTGCGGAACCGCATCGTGAATCTGAGCGGCGGCAACCAACAGAAGGCGATTCTGGCCCGCTGGCTGTCGCTGTCTCCCCGAGTGCTGCTGCTCGATGAACCGACGCGCGGCGTGGATGTCGGGGCTAAAGAGGAAATCTACACGATTATCCGGGAGATGGCGGCGGAAGGCATGGGCTTGATCGTCGTCTCTTCCGATTTGCCGGAAGTGATCGGAATCTCGGATCGCGTCTACGTCATGCGGCAAGGCCGGTTGGTCGCCGAACTGCAAGGCGCCGACATTCACGAGGAGACGATCATGATGCATGCGACAGGGGGGCAAGTATCTTGAATGGACAATCTGCAATGACGGAGACCGGCCGGACGGGCGCAGCGGGACTGAACTGGCGCGATATTCTGGACAAAATGGGCATCGTGATCGTCGTCCTGATCATCAGCGCCCTGTTCGCGGTCATGGACGAGAACTTCCTGACCTGGTCCAACCTGATGAACATGCTGCGGCAGACCGCCATCAACGCGATCCTCGCCGCCGGAATGACGTTCGTCATTCTGACCGGAGGCATCGACTTGTCGGTAGGCGCGATCGTCGCGTTGGCCGGCGTCAGCGGCGTGTACTTCTCCCAATGGATGCCGGCGCTGCCGGCGATGCTTCTGGGGGTGCTGGTCGGCGCCGCCGCCGGATACATCAACGGCGTGTTGACTGCCAAGACCAAGCTTCCGGCCATCATCGTCACTCTGGGAAGCATGACCTACCTCAGGGGGATTGCCTATGTGGTCACGGGCGGATACCCGCTGATCTTGAGCGACGAATCTTTCATTCATGTGGGACAAGGTTATGTGGGACCCGTGCCGATTCCGATCGTCATCATGCTGCTCGTGTACGCGGTATTTTTCGTCATCCTGAAATATACCGTGTTCGGGAGGAACGTCTATATGATCGGCGGCAATTCGGAGGCGGCGTTCCTGACGGGGATCCGGGTCGTTCCCCGCATGACCTGGGTGTACACCATCAGCGGAATCTGCTCGGGCATCGCCGGGGTCATCCTGTCGGCGCGTCTGCTGTCGGGACAGCCGAACGTCGGTTCCGGCTACGAATTGGATGCGATCGCCGCCGTCGTGCTGGGCGGAACGAGCCTGGCCGGAGGCATGGGCACCATCGTGGGCAGCCTGTTCGGCGCTCTCTTCATGGGAACGCTCAGCAACGGGTTGACGCTGCTGAGCGTGCCCTACTATTGGCAATTGATCATCAAAGGGATCGTCATCGTACTCGCGATCTATATCGACCGGTTGCGCCAACGCGGCGCGCGAAGTTGAACCCAATCTCGAGCCGGATCCGCGCTTCGTCGGATTCGGCTCTCTTCGTTCATCCGCCCCACCAGCGCTTGAGCTTCTTCCACCAGCTTCCGCCGCCGGACGACTCCGGCTTCTTCTCTTCCGGCGAGCCGTGCAGGGGGCAGAACTCCGCCGGCTCCGTGCCGGAGAGGAACGTCTCGAGCACCGGCTTCGGACAGCCGGGGGCCGCCCGCATGCCGCTCTCGGGATCGATGTACACGCTGACGACGCCTTCGGGCATCCGGAAATCTTCCGGAGCGCGGCCCTGCAGCGCGGCCTCGGTGAACTTGGCGAAGATGGGCGCCGCTTGGTGGGCTTCGCTCGACCGGATGGCGCGGCCGCGGTCGTATCCGACCCAGACTGCGGCGGCCAGCTCGGGCGTATAGCCGACGAACCAGGCGTCGGAGTCGGTCGTCCCGGTCTTGCCGGCGACCGGGCGGTGCAGCAGCCCGGCGACCCGATGCGCGGTGCCGCCCGGCTCGAACACGGCTTCCAGCAGGCGGGTGGTCACGTAGGCGACGGCGGGCGACAGCACCTGCACGGTTCGGGGGCGGGCTTCGTACAGCACGTTGCCGCTTCGGTCCTCGATGCGCAGGATGGCGATCGGATCGGCGCGGCTGCCGCCGGCCGCGAACACGGAATAGGCCCGCGCCATCTCGAACGGGCTGACCGGATACGTGCCGAGCGCGAGGGAAGGGACGGCCTTGAGCCTGGCGGTGATGCCGAGCCGTTCGGCCATGTCGATGACGGCTTCCGGCCCCGTCTGCATGATCGTGTTGACGGCGTAGATGTTGTCGGATGCCGCGATCGCCGTCCTCAGCCCGATCTCCTCGTGAAAGTACCGGTCGTTATAGTTGCTGGGCCGGTAGATCTCCCGGTTGTTGTCGTAATAGAAAAGGGTTGGTTCGCTGCGGAAGCGGGTGAGCGGCGTGATGACCCGGCGTTCCAGGGCGGCGGCGTACACGATCGGCTTGAAGGAGGAGCCCGGCTGCCGCGTCGTCGCGAACACGCGGTTGTACTGGTTCAGCTTGTAGCTTCGTCCGCCGACCATCGCCTTGATGTACCCGTTGCGGGGGTCGATGGCGATCAGGGCGGCCTGAAGCTTGGAATTTTCCGGCAGCCCGTTCTTTACGGCTTCTTCGGCGGCTTGCTGCATGCGCAGGTCGAGGGTGGTCCTGATGATGAGCCCTCCCTCGCTGAGCAGGCGCTCGTCGATGCCCAGCCTCTCCACGGCGATCCGTTTCACGTAGTCTGTGAAGTATGGCGCTGTGCGATCGGGCTCTTCGGGCAGGGGCCGCACGGCGGGCCGCTCCCGCTTGGCCTGTTCGGCCTGCTGCGCGGTAATCGCCCCGTACTCCGCCATCGCCTGCAGCACCGTGCGTCTGCGCGCCTCCGCTTCCGTCGGGTGGAGATGGGGCGAGTAATAGCGGGGCCCCTTCGGAATGCCGGCGAGCAAGGCGCTCTCCGCCAGCGTCAGCGATTTGGCCGGCTTGCCGAAATACATCCGGGCCGCCGCTTCGGCGCCGTAGGCTCCGTGGCCGTAGTAGATCTGGTTCAGATACATTTGCAGGATTTCGTCTTTGCCGTAGGTCTGCTCCAGCCGGGCGGCGTACCACGCTTCCTTCAGCTTTCTCGTCCACGTTCTCTGATGGCCCAGATACAGGTTCCGGGCGAGCTGCTGGGTCAGCGTGCTGGCCCCCTCCCGTTTCTCCAGATGGCGAATGTCCACCCAGGCCGCGCGCGCCAGCCCCCGCAAGTCGAATCCGGAATGCTCGTAGAATCGCCGGTCTTCGACGGCCAGAGTGGCCTGGATCAGCCAGGGGGAGATGTCCGCCAGCTTGACCGGGCGCCGGCTCGCCCCCCCCATCATGCTGGCGATGACGTTCCCCTCTGCATCCAGAATCTGCGTCGATTGTGGGACGGCGCCGGCCGGCAGCGATCCAATATGATGAAGGGCGAAGCCGGATCCCGCGGCAAGGAACAGACACCATAAGGTGAACCAGGCCAGCTTGCGGCGCAACGCTCCGGCGCCGGCCATTCCGGCCTCAGGCCCCGTATCCGGCTTCGGCTTCGCCCGGCGATGCGATGGCATTCGGTTCGCCCCCCTTCGTCGGCATCCATTTCCTGTTAGTATGTGGAAGAGGGGGAGAGGCTATTCTCCGCCGCCGTTTCGCCGCCCACAGGCGGGGAGGAGGGCCGCGAGGGCGGGCGATATAGCGGGAAGATTTCCCTGCGGCGCCTGAAGTTCCGCTTCGCGAGGTTCCTTGCTTTTTGCAGTCAATCCCCTATAATACAACTTGTCCGATACGCATCGGCATTTCTGTCGGAAAGAGGGGATCTCCCATGTCCTCCATGGAGCTGTGGTTCACCGAGAAACAGACCGAACATTACGGCATCACGATGAAAATCAAGCGGACGATGGTCCACGAACAGACCGATTATCAAGAGCTGGCCATGATCGAGACGGAAGAATGGGGCAACATGCTCGTGCTCGACGGCATGGTCATGACGACGGTGAAGGACGAATTCGTGTACCACGAAATGGTGGCTCATGTGCCTCTCTTCACGCATCCGAATCCGGAGCATGTGTTGGTGGTGGGCGGCGGCGACGGCGGCGTGATCCGGGAAGTGCTGAAGCATCCCCAGGTGAAGAAGGCCGTGCTGGTCGACATCGACGGCAAAGTGATCGAATACTCGAAGCGGTATTTGCCGGAAATCGCCGGTAAACTGGACGATCCCCGCGTCGAAGTGCTGGTGAACGACGGGTTCATGCATATCCATGAGCATAAGAATACCTATGATGTGATCCTGGCGGACACGACGGAGCCGGTGGGTCCGGCGGTGAACCTGTTCACTCGCGGATTCTACCAGGGCATCTTCGAGTCGCTCAAGGAGGACGGGCTGTTCGTCGCGCAGACCGACAATCCGTGGTTCAAGGCCGACTTGATTCGCAGCGTCAACCGCGACGTGAAGGAAGTGTTCCCGCTCGTGCGGGTGTATGCCGCGAACGTGCCGACCTATCCGAGCGGGCTGTGGACGTTCACGATGGGCAGCAAGAAGTACGACCCGCTGGCCGTCGACGAGAGCGCCATTCCGGAGCTTGATACGAAATACTATTCTCCACGTCTGCACAAAGCCGCGTTCGTGCTGCCGAAGTTCGTGGAAGATTTGACGAAATAAGTCGCACAGGAAGCGGATCGGCAGTATGATTAAATGAAGGAACCGCACCCGGACAGGAGAGAGATTCGCATGCCGGACGCCGCGAGAGTGTCCGCCACCTTATGCATCCGGCGGGAGGGCGGGGCGGCCGAGATGGTTGCCGACGGACAACTTCATCGTCTGCGGAGCGGCTGGGCGCTGACCTGCCGGTTGCATGGAACGCGCGGCGCGGAGGATGCGCCGCCGGAGGGGGCCGCGCCGGAAGACGCCCCGCCCTCGGAGATGATGCTGATCGTGCGGGAGGACGAGATCCGCCTCACCCGCAAAGGGGAAGTGGCTCAGGAGCAAGTGTTCCGCGTCGGCGAATGGAAGACGGGAACGATCGGCACCCGCTACGGGACGCTGAAGGCGGAAGCGTACACGACCCGCATCGAACTGAACCTGCTGCCTGCCGGCGGCAGCGTCGAATGGGAATACGACTGGAGAACGGCGGATCTGGAACCGGAGCGCTGTTCGGTCAGGCTGGAAATTCGGGAGGATATGTCGAGATGAACGTTCTGGAGAAGCTGCACACCGTCATGACGAACGCGCTGTCCGACGCCGTGCTGGGAGCCGGACTGGTGCAGAGCCGGGAGGAACTGCCGGCCGTCGTGCTGGAGGTGCCGAAGGACAAGGCGCATGGGGACCTGGCGACGAACCTGGCGATGCAATTGACCAAGATCGCCCGGCGCAATCCGCGCGAGATCGCGGAGCTCATCGTGTCGCACCTGGACAAGAGCCGCGCCTGGATCGAGTCCGCGGAGATCGCGGGCCCCGGCTTCATCAATTTCCGGTTGGACAAGAGCTTCCTGCACCCGGTGATCGGCGACGTGCTGACCCAGGGAGCGCGCTACGGCTCGGTCGAAGCCGGCCATGGGCAGCGCATCCAGGTCGAATTCGTCAGCGCGAATCCGACGGGCAGCCTGCACCTCGGCCACGCCCGCGGGGCGGCGGTCGGCGACGCGCTGTGCAACCTGCTCGAATTCGCCGGCTATGACGTGACGCGGGAATATTACATCAATGACGCCGGCAACCAGGTGGCGAATCTGGCCAAATCCATCGAAGCGAGGTACCTCCAGGCGCTCGGCCGGGAGGCCGAGATGCCGGAAGACGGCTACCATGGCGAAGATATCGTGGGATTCGCCCGGGAACTCGCGGAACGCGAAGGCGACCGGCTGCTGTCGCTTCCGGAGGATGAGCGGCTCGCGTACTTCCGCAGCTACGGGCTGGAGCGGGAAATGGACAAGCTGAAGCGGGACCTGGAGCGCTTCGGCGTCCGGTTCGACGTCTGGTTCAGCGAGACTTCCCTCTACGAGACCGGCAAAGTCCAGGCCGCGCTCGACGAGCTTCGGGCCAAAGGCCAGGTGTACGAGCAGGACGGCGCCGTCTGGTTGTCCACCACGCCCTACGGCGACGACAAGGACCGCGTGCTCGTCAAGAGCGACGGCTCGTATACGTATCTGACGCCCGACATCGCCTACCACATGGACAAGTACGGCCGCGGCTTCGATCGCATGATCAACATCTGGGGAGCCGACCACCACGGGTACATTCCCCGAATGAAGGCGGCGATGGCGGCGCTCGGCAACGATCCGTCGAAGCTTACCGTCCTGATCGCGCAGATGGTCAGCCTGTACCAGAACGGCGAGAAGGTCAAGATGTCCAAGCGGACCGGCAAAGCCGTGACGATGGAAGATCTGATGGATGAAGTCGGCGTCGACGCGATCCGGTACTTCTTCACGATGCGGAGCATGGATTCCCATCTGGACTTCGACATGGACCTCGCGGTATCGACATCGAACGAAAACCCGGTGTATTACGTTCAGTACGCCCATGCGAGAATTTGCAGCATTTTCCGGCAAGCGGAGGAACAAGGCCTCGCGCTGGCGCCGTGGGAAGAAGCTCCGCTGCATCGGTTGACCGCGGAGCAGGAGTACGGCTTGCTGCGCAAGATGGGCGAATTGCCCGAAGTCGTGGCGGACGCGGCCCGGAATTTCGCTCCGCACGCGATCATCCGCTACATCTACGAACTGGCGGCGCAGTTCCACAGCTATTACCGGGCGGAACGCGTCATCACCGAAGACGCCGAGCAGAGTCAGGCTCGCCTGCAGCTGCTCGCCGCGCTTCGGATCGTTCTCGCCAACGGCCTTAGGTTGGTCGGCGTCTCCGCTCCGGAACGGATGTAAACGGCTTCCTTGCGAACCGCGGGCCGATTACCTTCGTCTGTCCGCCGCCTTCAACAATCGGATCACGTTCAGCTCTCCGGCCGCCCGGGGAGCTTTCGCGCCTTTCAGGGGCTTGCCGGATTGCTGGACGATCTCTTTGACCTGGGCCGGCGTCAGCCCGGGCCTGAAGGCCAGGAGCAGCGCGATCGCTCCGCTGACGTGGGAGGTGGCCATGGAGGTGCCGCTCATCTCCCGGTATTTGCCTCCGATCCAGGCCGAGACAATCTTGTCGCCGGGGGCGTAAATATCGATCAGGCCGCTGCGATTGGTGAACGGAGCGACGCGCCCGCTCTCGGTGGTCGCTCCGACCGCGATCGTGTTGCCGTATCGCGCGGGATAGTCGATGCCGCTGCTGCGGCCGTCGTTGCCGGAGGACGCCACGACGACGACGCCGGCCTGGTTGGCGGCGGCAACCGCCTGCATCAGGGAGCGGCTGCGATTCTGCATGCCGAAGCTCATATTGACGATATGCATCCGGTTGCGGATACACCAGTCGAGACCGAGAATGATGTCGGATACGTACGCCGTGCCTCCATAATCGAAGGCTTTCACGGGGTGGATGGATGCCCGGGGGGCGATGCCGATCATTCCGTCCATCCGGTTGGCGGCCGCGATCGTGCCCGCGATGTGGGTGCCGTGGCCGTTATCGTCCTGCGGGAGTGCGGTGCGGTAGATGAGGTTGATGCCGCGGTCGACGGAAGTCCGCAAATCCGGATGCTGATAATCGATCCCGGTGTCGATGACCCCGATCCGCACGCCGTATCCCGTCGTCCGGTTCCATACTTCGGGAGCCTGGATATGCCGGACGCCCCAGGGGATTCCCTGATCCAAGGAGACGGAGCCTCTCGACAACGCGTCGATCCGGATGGCTTCGTCTTCTTCCAGCCGAATGACGCCGCTGATCGCGCGCGCGATCGAGGGCGGAGGCGAAGGGCACGATATGCCCCGGATCAGGCCCAGCCGGCGCACGTTCCCCGTTCCGGGGTTCTGCCTGCGGGGGCGTATCCTCTCCAGCATCTGCACCATCCGCCGGTAATCTTCGGAGCTCGCGAACCGCAGAATCGACCGTTTGCGGGGCGGCCCGCCTTCGGTCAGGGAGAAGTGCAGCCAGTCCAGTATACCGCTCGCGTTCATGACGGTTCCCCTCCCGCGGAAGTGCTTCCCTATCGTATGACGGCGCCGGTGGGACGGCTTGGGAAGCGGCCTTTTTTGAGGAGATTTGGGCTTTGCCCTGTATCCATTCTCCCGCGGGGGCATACTCTGAAGGGAGAGTTTCGAACAAGAGACTCTTGCCATGCCGGTCCCTCCGCCCGAGGAGCGGCCGGAGGGATACAGTCGAAAAGCGAAGGCGCCGCCCGCCGGGTTCGGGTCTTCGCTTTTCGCCTTGCCCGAAGAAGCCGCGCGGCCCCGTCCAGCTTGCAATTTTGCGAGAAATAAGGTTTACTATAGAATGACATTCAGGCTCCGACTCATGAACGGTTGAGGTTTACATACTGAGAGGATGGGTGAACGTGGCCGAGTATGCGTTAAAGCTCGACTCCGAGAAGATCCGGGAGATGCCGATGGTCGACCTGGCTTTCGAAGTGCTGAAGGCGGCGGGTGAACCGTTTTATTATCGCGATCTGATGAACGAAGTCGCGAAGCTTCGGGGATTCACCGAAGAACAGATCAACGAAGTGATTGCCCAGCTGTACACGGAGATCAATATCGACGGCCGGTTCGCCTGCGTGGGCGGCAACGTATGGGGACTCAAGCGCTGGTATCCTGTGGAGCGCGATACCGACGGCGTGGCCGGCGGCGGCAAGCGGCCCCATATCATCAACGACGACGACGATGACGACGAGGATCTGTACAGCGAAGATGAAGAGGATACCTTTACGTCCGACGACGAGAACTTCGATCTGTTCGACGAAGACCGCGAGGAGATCTTCGACGAGGGCGAAGAGACCGCGGACGTCGACGAAGAAGTCGTGCTGGACGACGAGGAAGACGCCGCGCTTGACGATGAACTCGTGGACGAAGTGGACGCCGAAGACGAGGAAGACGAACTGGCGGAAGACGACGAAGATCTCGGCGACGAAGACGAAGACTGACGGGATGCTCCCGCCCCCTCGGACCGCCCGGCGATTCGCGGGGGGATGTCCCGGTTTATGGCTTGACACCGCCATGGACAGACGGTAAACTTATGCTTGGGCTTTAGAACCGGTATGTTCATAGGAAAGATTTGATCAAAGTGCCCCCATTTATTGGGTGTCACTTTTTTGTTTTTTTACCGGTCATTTGAGCTGGCGGAAGCGGCAAACCGGGAACGATATTGAGGATGCCAAAGCGGCATGTGGCAGGAGGTTCAGGCGAGCGTGACCAAGTACATTTTCGTAACCGGCGGCGTCGTGTCGTCGCTCGGCAAGGGGATAACCGCAGCGTCGCTGGGGCGGCTTCTCAAGAACCGCGGATTGAAAGTGACGATCCAGAAATTCGATCCCTACATCAACGTGGACCCGGGGACGATGAGCCCTTATCAGCACGGGGAAGTGTTCGTTACCGACGACGGCGCCGAGACCGATCTGGATCTCGGGCACTACGAGCGGTTCATCGACATCAATCTGACCAAGAACAGCAGCGTGACGACGGGCAAGATTTACTCCACCGTCATCAGCAAGGAACGCCGGGGAGAGTATCTCGGGGGAACCGTGCAAGTCATTCCGCACATCACGAACGAGATCAAGGAACGCGTCTTCCGCGCGGGCCGCGAGGCCGGCTCGGACGTCGTGATCACGGAAATCGGCGGCACGGTCGGCGACATCGAGAGCCTGCCGTTCCTGGAGGCGATTCGCCAGATCAAGAGCGACATCGGCCGCGACAACGTGATGTATATCCATGTGACGCTGATTCCTTATATCAAGGCGGCCGGAGAAGTCAAGACGAAGCCGACCCAGCACAGCGTCAAGGAGCTTCGCAGCATCGGCATCCAGCCGAACGTGATCATTTGCCGGACGGAACATCCGCTCACCGACGACATGAAGCGCAAGCTCGCCCTTTTCTGCGATCTGGACATCAACGGCGTGATCGAGTGCCTGGACGCCGAGACGCTGTACGACGTGCCGCTGATGCTGAGGGCGCAAGGACTGGACGATTACGTCGTGCAGCATCTCCGCCTGGAAGCCGGTCCGCCCGACATGACCGAATGGGAGTCTCTGGTGCGCCGGGTCAAGTCGCTGGAAAAGACGACGGAGATCGCCATCGTCGGCAAGTACGTCGCCCTGCATGACGCGTACCTCTCCATCGCGGAGTCGCTCGGCCACGCGGGCATCCACGCGGGTTCGAAGATCAAGATCCGCTGGGTGAACGCGGAAGACGTCACGCCGCATAACGTGAAGGAACTGCTCGCGGGCGTATCCGGCATTCTGGTCCCCGGCGGCTTCGGCGATCGCGGCATCGAAGGCAAGGTTACGGCGATCCGGTACGCCCGGGAGAACCAGGTTCCGTTCTTCGGCATCTGCCTCGGCATGCAGGTCGCCGTGGTCGAATTCGCCCGCAACCGGTGCGGGATGGATGGAGCGAACAGCTCCGAGATCCACCCGGCGACGCCTTATCCGGTCATCGACCTGCTGCCCGAGCAGAAGGACATCGAAGACTTGGGGGGCACGATGCGGCTGGGCCTCTATCCGTGCAAGCTGGCGCCGGGAAGTCTGGCGGCGGAATGCTACGGGGAAGAGCTCATCTACGAACGGCACCGCCATCGCTACGAGTTCAACAACGAATACCGCGACCGGATCGAAGCGGCCGGACTGCGAATTTCCGGCACCTCGCCGGACGGGCGTCTGGTCGAGATGGTGGAACTGCCGGACCATCCCTGGTTCCTGGCGGTCCAGTTCCATCCGGAATTCACGTCCCGCCCGAACCGCCCTCAGCCGCTGTTCCGGGAATTTGTCAAAGCCGCTCTGGCCTATTCGGAAGGATGACGCGGACGACGGCCGCAGCGCCCTGGGAATCCAGGGCGTTATTTTTTGATGGAAAAGGAAGGAATCGGCAGGGGGGACCTCGAATAAATAAAGAATGCTTTAAGTCGGGAAGGACAGGGCCTAGCTTTGGAGGGATGATAGTGAACAAGAAGAAGCTGCTCATTGTAGACGATCAAGTTGGCATTCGGATCTTGCTTCTTGAAGTATTCTCCACGGAAGGTTATGAAACGTTCCAGGCCGCAAACGGCAAGGCTGCGCTCCAAATCGTGAAAAACCATGCGCCCGACCTGGTGCTGCTCGACATGAAAATTCCCGGCATGGACGGGCTTGAGATACTCAAGAAGATCAAGGAGATCAATCGGGAGATCAAAGTGATCATGATGACCGCGTACGGCGAACTCGACATGATCAAGGAAGCGACAGACTTGGGGGCTCTGATGCACTTCACCAAGCCCTTCGATATCGACGAGATGAGAATGGCCGTCAATCTGCAGATGGGAGAAGGTCCCGCGTCCCGGATCGCCACGGGGTCGTGAGACCTTCTTTCTTGTCCGTGTTTTGTGTTATAATAGCACAGTATGAACTCGGAATGGGTTATTTCGAATTGAATCCGCAGGAGGAACAGGAACATGCCACTGGTATCGATGAACGAGTTTTTGCCCAAGGCCAAAGCCGGCAAATACGCCGTCGGCCAATTCAACATGAACAACTTGGAGTTCGCCCAAGCGATCACGGACGCGGCGATCGAAGAGAAGTCTCCCTTCATCTTCGGCGTCAGCGAAGGCGCATTGAAATACATGGGAATGGAGTACACGGTCGCGATCGCCAAGGCGGCGGCCGACAAGTCGGGTCTGCCGATCGCGCTGCACCTGGACCACGGGAGCTCGTTCGAAGTCGCAATGGCCTGTATCCGTGCGGGTTTCTCCTCCGTCATGTTCGACGGTTCTCACCATCCGTACGAAGAGAACATCCGGCTGACGAAAGAAATCGTCAAAGCCGCCCACGCAATGGGCGTCTCCGTCGAAGGCGAGCTCGGCACGATCGGCGGGGTGGAAGACGATATCAGCGTGGATGAAGCCAACGCCGCGCTCGCGAAGCCGGCGGAAGCGATCCGCTTCTATGAAGAGACCGGCGTGGACGCCCTGGCGATCGCCGTTGGAACCGCGCATGGCATGTACAAAGGCGAAGTCAAGATCCATTATGACATCATTCGGGAAGTCGCCTCGCAAATTCCGGTGCCGATCGTGCTGCACGGCGGTTCCGGCGTTCCGGACGACATGATCCGCGAATCGATTCAAGCCGGCGTCGGCAAAATCAACGTCAACACCGAGAACCAAGTCGCTTGCACGGCGGCCATTCGCGAGATTCTCGCCAAAGACGCCAAAGTCTACGACCCCCGCAAGTATTTGACTCCGGCCCGCGCCGCCATGAAGGAAGTTGTCCGGGAGAAGATCCGTCTCTTCGGCAGCAGCAACAAAGCCTGAGCGCGCAGGGCGTTGCCTGTCCGCCCGGTCGGGTTATGATGGAATAGAGTGGGTTATTTCAGCAGCGGGAAAACGCCGACCGGCGTTTTCCCGTTCCTTCATGGGCACGGAACAACTTGAGGAGGACCCTGCGGTCATGGAGAGACTTATGATAAGGGGCGGCCGGCCGCTGAGAGGGACGGTCAGCATCAGCGGCGCGAAGAACAGCGCGATCGCGCTCATCCCGGCGGCGATTCTGGCGGAGACCGAAGTGCGGCTCGACAACTTGCCCCAATTGACCGACGTCGCCGTATACGCGGAGTTGCTGGAGCAATTGGGATGCAAAGTGACCTGGACCGATGACACGATGACGATCGACCCTTCCTCGATTCGCTCGGTGCCGATGCCGAACGGGCGCGTCAAGCTGCTTCGCGCATCTTACTACTTGATGGGCGCGCTGCTGGGGCGTTTCGGAGAAGCCGTGATCGGACTGCCGGGCGGATGCAATTTCGAGCCTCGCCCGATCGATCAGCACATCAAAGGCTTCGAGGCGCTGGGGGCCGAAGTGACGAATGAATTCGGCGCCATCCGCATTCGGGCGAAGGAGTTGCGCGGCGCGAAGATTTACCTGGATGTGGTCAGCGTCGGAGCGACGATCAACATCATGCTCGCGGCTTCCCGCGCGAAAGGCTCCACGGTGATTGAGAACGCGGCGAAAGAGCCTGAGATCGTCGACGTCGCCACGCTGCTCAATGCGATGGGCGCGAAGATCAAGGGAGCCGGCACGGAGACGATCCGCATCGAAGGCGTCAGCGAGATGCGCGGCTGCCGCCACTCGATCATTCCGGACCGGATTCAGGCGGGCACTTACATGATCGCGGCTGCGGCGACCCGGGGCGACGTTCTTATCGACAACATCATTCCGAAGCATCTCGAGGCGCTGACGGCCAAGCTTCAGGAGATGGGCGTGCATGTGTATGAGATGGACGAAGCCATCCGCGTGGTCGGCCAGCCCAGCTATGAATCCGTGGACGTCAAGGCGCTCGTCTACCCGGGGTTCGCCACCGATTTGCAGTCTCCGATGACCAGCCTGCTCACGCAGGGCGCCGGCGTCAGCATCCTGACCGATTTCGTCTACAGCAACCGCTTCAAGCATGTTCCGGAGCTGGTTCGAATGGGCGCCCAGATCCGGGTGGAGGGCCGCTCGGCCATCATCGAAGGCAGCCGGCTCAACGCCGCCAAAGTGCGCGCGGCCGATCTTCGGGCCGGAGCCGCGCTCGTCGTCGCGGGGCTCACGGTCGACGAGGGCACCACGGAAATCACGGGCGTTGAATATATCGACCGCGGCTACGAGAAGCTCGTCGCCCAGCTCAGCAACCTGGGCGCGGAAGTGTGGCGGCAAGGGTAGTTGCGTCTCGTCTTCAGTCGCAAGACATGAACTTGAGGATAGCAAGAGAGGGATTCTATTGACCGATTTTCAAATGTCAGACCTGGAAGAGCTTAAGCTCACGGAACTGTACAAACTGGCCAAGGAACATCAGATTGCCTCGTACGGCCAGATGAAGAAGAAGGAACTGATCATCGCCATCCTCCGCGCGCAGGCGGAACGAAGCGGCCACATGTTCATGGAAGGCGTCCTCGACGTCATGCAGGAGGGCTACGGATTTCTGCGGCCGATCAATTACTTGCCGAGCGATGAAGACATCTACATCTCGGCGTCGCAGATCCGCAAATTCGACCTCCGGACGGGCGATCTCGTCTCCGGCAAGTGCCGGGCGCCCAAGGAGAACGAACGGTATTTCGGCTTGCTGCAAGTGAACGCCGTCAACGGTGAACCTCCCGAAACGGCTGCGGAACGATTGCATTTCGCGGCACTTACCCCGCTGTATCCGCAAACGAAGCTGGTGCTCGAGACGTCACCCTCCAAATTGTCCACGCGCATCATCGATCTATTGGCTCCCGTGGGACTCGGCCAGCGCGGCTTGATCGTCGCCCCGCCCAAAGCCGGCAAAACGCTGCTCCTCAAGGAAATCGCCAACAGCATTTCCACGAACCGCCCGGACATCGACCTGTTCGTTCTGCTGATCGACGAGCGCCCGGAGGAAGTCACGGACATGCAGCGTTCGGTCAAAGGGGAAGTCGTCGCGTCCACGTTCGACGAGGTGCCGGAGCACCACATCAAGGTGGCCGAGATGGTGCTGGAACGCGCGACCCGTCTGGTGGAGCACAAGCGCGACGTCGTGATTCTCATGGACAGCATCACGCGGCTCGCCAGAGCGTACAACCTGGTTGTGCCCCCTTCCGGCCGGACGTTATCCGGGGGGATCGACCCGGCTGCGTTCCATCGGCCGAAGCGCTTCTTCGGCGCCGCGCGCAACGTGGAAGAAGGCGGGAGCCTGACGATTCTCGCCACCGCCCTCGTGGAGACGGGCTCGCGGATGGACGACATCATTTACGAAGAATTTAAAGGCACGGGCAACATGGAGCTGCATCTGGACCGCAGGCTGGCGGAACGGCGCATTTTCCCGGCGCTCGACATCCGGCGCTCGGGCACCCGGCGCGAGGAGCTTCTGCTCAGCAAGGAAGAACTGGAGAAATTGTGGGCCATCCGCAAGTCGATGAACGATTCGCAAGAGTACGTGGAGCAATTCTTGAAGAAGCTAGGCAATACGAAGAACAACCGGGAATTTCTCGATATGCTCGACACTTCCGGCGTCTCCGCTTCCGGCGGGGGCGGCGGACGGAGACCGCCAAGGGGCGCCTCTTCTTGACGGCACGTTCCCGTCCGCGGGGAAAGGAGCTTCGCCATGCATCTGGTGTACGCAGATGAGGAAGGCAACGTATACGATCATCCCGAATGGCACGGGATTGCGCGGAGCGGTGACCATCTCGTCGAACTGCTGGACGACGAACTGATTCCGCTGCCGGCCGGCGCGACGCTGGTCGGTCTGCCGGGCACCCGGGCGATCGGCATGGACCCGCAGACCGGGGAGATGCAGGCGATGCCTGAAGGGTGCCAGGCCGTCGGGGCGCTTCTGCCGCAGGGCTTCACGCGCTTGTATGTTCCCGGCTATTTGAAGCGGGACAAGTCGCAGCCATTTCCGCTGTTCGGGTACACCGCCGTGGTGTGGAAGGACGACGGCTTCTACGTCGCCGCCGATCCGACGGACGATCCCGAGCCCTGGAATCCTGAGAACTGCGACCGCAAGGAGCTGGAGATTCAGGTCGACCGTCTGCTCAAGGCGTACCCGGACAACCGGCTGTACCGGCATCTGTCCAACTGCGCGCTGGAATACGAGTGCCTGACGGCGTCGAACACGTTCCTGCGCCGCCTGGAAGGGGCGGTCCCCGTCTCGTTCGCCTGCAACGCCGGATGCTTCGGCTGCATCTCCGAACAGCCGGACGACAGCGGGTTCCCCGCGCCGCAGACGCGTCTGAAGTTCAGGCCGAGCGTGGAAGACGTCACGGCGATCATGCTGGAGCATCTGCGGGCGTCGCCCGATGCCATCATCAGCTTCGGCCAAGGCTGCGAAGGTGAACCTTCCACCCAGGCGCCGACGATCATCGAGGCGATCAAGCGGGTGCGCGCGGTGACGAAGGACGGCTACATCAACATCAACACGAACGCCGGACTGACGGACCATCTTCGGGCGATCACGGACGCCGGACTCGATCTGATGCGGGTCAGCACGATCAGCGCGCTGGACGACCATTACAACGCCTACTACAAGCCGCGCGGCTACACGCTGAAGAACGTGGAGAAGTCGCTTCGATACGCGGCGGACAAGGGCGTGTACACCTCGATCAACTACCTCGTCTTTCCCGGCGTGACGGACCGCGAGGAGGAGATCGAGGCGATGATCGCTTTCGCGCGCCGCACCGGGCTGAAGCTGATCCAGATGCGGAATCTGAACATCGATCCCGACGCTTATCTGTCGCTGATTCCGCCGGCGCAGGGGGAGATCTACGGCATGAAGGCGATGTTGGAGATATACCGGCAAGAGCTGCCGGACGTCGTGATCGGTTCGTACACGCACGTGCCTCCGACGCGCCGGACGCCTGTCTGAGCAATGGGGTGCGGGAGGCCGGCGGTCTCACAGGCGTCCTCCCGCCCGATCTCGTCTACAGTCCCGGCATGACCTCATACTCGCACGGAAGCGCACGGCATTGATTTTTTGGAAGAGCGAGCTGAAATCCGAAACCGAAAGCTTCGGTTCTTCTCAACCGGATATCGATGGTATGTATGCCGGAAGGCAGGGACACCGTGAGATGTCGATCCAGGGAGACATATCCCTGATCGTGCCAATGCGGTGAAGTTTTGAATGTGTTGTCTCCCTCGAAGACGATCTCCCCATCGACCTGTAACGCGATCTCATCGCTGAATCCGAATTTGAACTCGACGTTCGAAGGTTCTTCCAGCCTGAATTGTCTTGTCAGATGGGCTTCCGACACGGTGGAAGGGAGATAGCGATTCAATTGATCGTCCCATTGGGTTCTCCCTCGACACGTCCATAGCCATGGAGGAACCATTCGGTAATAACGCTTTCCGGAGAACGCACGACGGGTTCCGGCGGATGACGGTTCAACTCCAGCCGGCATTCGTCATGGATGCGCAAATCACGGAAATAGGCGGGTTTATAACACCATAATCCGATGAATCCCTTCTTTGGAGAGTGTACCAATCGGGGAATGACGAGCGGAGGCTGATCGTTCAACTGAAGGACGGCGGATTGGTCCTTGAAGTCCAATCTCAATTGGAACCAATCGCCCTTGGGAACTTCGGCCGCTTGCTGGGCTCCGGGTCCATGATACAATTGCCAGGTATTGCTGCCGTGAAAGACAGGATCATACTGCAATGCGTCCCATCTTCCGCTCGTGTGGAGCTGCGCGTAGACCAGCTCATAGTTGAGCGTATCGCGGATTCGGAAAGCAATTCCGCAATAGCTGATATCTTCCGCGCCTACGTGGACTTCGATGCTGCCTTCGGAGCGCATCACATTCGGAAGGATGGCGAGTCCGTTCAAGCGCAGACATCGATGCCCCTGCCAATCGGCTGCGGACGCCTCATCTCCTTCCCGTACGACGAGCCCGGCTCAGGTCTGTTAATTCATGCCTGAAGTCTTTCATCCGTTCTTCGCCTCCAAACGTGATGCATACCACTCGGGTGCTGCGCCTGAGTTTCGCCATGATTCTCATCACAATGGCTTGCGATCATTTTATCACAGGACAACAGCCTTGGACGATTTTGGTTATTGTGCTATCGGCGGGATGAGTGTTATATTATCCTTATGTGTCCATACACTCTGAAGCCGACTGTTGCTTCAGGGCAGAAAGAAGGTGAACCCCTTGAAAGAAGCGATCCATCCGCAGTATCATGTGACGACGGTGACCTGCGCATGCGGCAACACGTTCGAAACGGGTTCGATTCGTTCGAATCTCCGCGTCGAAATTTGTTCCAATTGCCACCCGTTCTTCACCGGCAAGCAGAAATTCGTGGATGCCGGCGGACGCGTTGACAAGTTCAAGAAGAAGTACGGTCTGTAAGATCCGGTTCCCGGCGTATAGAGAACAACCTCCCTTCGCATCCTAGCGGATAAAGGGAGGTTTTTTCATGCGGATGCGATTGAACCCGGCCCGGTTCGCCCAGGCGCTCGCATGCGCGGCGGTCATCGGATTAACCGCGGCTTGCGGCGCCCAGAACGGAACCGGCGGCGCGGCAGACGGATCGTCGGCAGGCGGAGCGAATGCGGACGGGCGAACCCAGGCGCAAGGATACAGTGATGACGGATACCTCGGCCAGACGAGCAGTTACCCGCGCATCCCCGGAAGGCAGATGACGCTCAATTACGCGAACGACGCCAACCTGATGCGCGAAGCGATCCGCGACGTGCCCGGCGTCGCGGGCGCGAACATCACGTTCAACGGACCGGACGCCTACGTAACCGTGAAAATCCGGCCCGACTGGGACCCGAGACGGGTCTCCACCGTCGAGCGGCAGGCCGCTTCCGTCCTGCGGTTCAATTTTCCCCGGTACACCATTCACGTGACTTCGATCCGGTAGAGGGAGACTGCCAACTGTTCCCTTCGGTTGCACTCCGGACGGCGATTCGTTATACTTATCTGTGCCGTGCTAGACGGGGAGGTAGCGGTGCCCTGTAACTCGCAATCCGCTCCAGCGAGGTTGAATTCCTGTCTGAGGTCTTGGGATGCAGGAATCGGCAGATTTCTGTCGCGTTGAAGGCAGGGTCCTCCGCGAGGAACGGCCATGAACCCGGTCAGGTCCGGAAGGAAGCAGCCGTAAGTGGTGACGTTCTTGTGCAGGGGGAGCGCCCCGCCCGAGCGTCAGAGTCTGTGCGACTGGTTCCCAACGATCGGGGGCAGGTGCACGGTCCTGATCTGATCATGCGTTACTTGAGCACCTTGGCGCGTATTGAACGGCGCCAAGGTGCTTTTTCGTTGTCCGGTGTTGTATAATGGAGGGAAACGGCAATCACCAGACGGGAGCGACGAAACATGGCCCATTTGGCGCTGTATCGGGCCTGGCGTCCGCAGACATTCGAGGACATGGTGGGGCAGCAGCACATCGTGCAGACGCTGCAGAACGCGATTCGGGAGAACCGTCTTTCCCATGCCTATCTGTTCAGCGGACCGAGGGGAACCGGCAAGACGACGGCCGCCAAAATATTGGCCAAGGCCGTCAACTGCGAGCGCGGTCCTTCTCCGGATCCGTGCAACGAGTGCCCGGCCTGCCTTCGGATCACATCCGGGGCGGTCATGGACGTCGTCGAGATCGACGCCGCTTCCAACCGCGGCGTCGAGGAGATCCGCGACATACGGGACAAGGTGAAATACGCGCCGACGGAAGTCCGGCGCAAAGTGTATATTATCGATGAAGTCCATATGCTGACCACGGAGGCGTTCAACGCGCTGCTCAAGACGCTGGAAGAGCCTCCGGAGCATGTCATGTTCGTCCTGGCGACCACGGAACCGCACCGCCTCCCTCCGACGATCATTTCCCGGTGTCAACGGTTCGAGTTCCGCCGGGTGCCGCTGGAAGAGCAGGTCGCCAGGCTCAGGGAGATCGCCGAGCATGAGGGCATGCGAGCGGAGGATGAGGCGCTGGCGTACATCGCCCGATTGTCCGACGGCGGCATGCGGGACGCGGTCAGCCTGCTGGATCAGATCTCCGCTTTCACGGGCGGGGAGATCACGCTCATCCACGCGGTCGATGCCACCGGAGGCTTGCCGTCTGACCAGTTCGCCCGGCTCGCCGAGGCGGTGAGGGACGGCGATGTGGCGGCCGTGCTGCGGGAGATCGACGACATGATGAAGGCGGGCAAGAGCGCGGACAAGTGCCTCGAGCAGCTCATGCATTATTTTCGCGACATGCTGCTGACGCAGCTCGCGCCGGAAGCCGCCGGGTCGTCCGGCCGCATCGCCGACCCGGCGGCTCTTCGGAAGCTGGCGGAAGGATTCTCGCGCGATCGGCTGTTCGCGATCATCGACCAGCTGAACCGGTATCAGACCGAGATGAAATACGCTTCTCATCCGCAGACGATGTTCGAGATCGCCTTGATCAAGCTGTGCACGGTCTCGCCGGAGAAGGCGGGGACAGCGGAGGCGGCAGGCGCGCCAGCTGCCGGTGCGCCTGCGGCCGCGGCATCCGCGGACGTGGCGAAGCTGCAAGCGCGGCTGGCGGAAGTGGAGCGCAAGCTGGAAGCGGCGCTCAGGAACGGCGGCGCGCCCGCGGGGGCTCCCGCGTCCGGAGGCGGCGGCGCAAACTCCGGCGCGCGCGGTTCTGCTTCAGGCTTCGCCGCGCAGCCGTCACGTGCGGCGGTTCGCCCGCGCGTCAAGCTGGACGCCTTCCTGGCCGCCAAGGATTCTCCGGCGACGAAGGAGTTGCTGGCCAAGTGGCCGCAGATTTTGCAGCGGGTGAAGGAAGAGCGGGTGACGGTCCATGCCTGGCTGGTCGACGGCGAACCGGCGGCGATCGCGGATGGGACCGTGCTGGTCGCGTTCCGGAACACGATTCACCGGGAGACGACCGAGAAGCCCGCGAACAAAGCGATGATCGAAGGCGTCCTGGGTTCCATTCTGGGACAACCGGCCGCACTCGTCACCGTCATGCAGAAGGAATGGCAGGAAGCTGTGGCGGCGAACGCGGGGCAGAACCGCGAGAGCGCCGCGGGTGAGGAGCTTCGCCTGCTTCCCGACGACGGATCGGAACTGGCGGCGGCGCGGGAGCCGCTCGTTGAGGAAGCGCTGCGCTTGTTCGGCGAAGATCTGGTAGTCATCAAAGACGATTGAGGAGGAGATGGGACGATGAACAACATGAACCAAATGATGAAGCAAGTGAAGAAAATGCAGGAACAAATGCTGAAAGCCCAGGAGGAGCTCGGCAACAAGACGGTCGAAGGTTCCGCCGGCGGCGGCGTCGTGACCGTGACCGTGAACGGACACAAGAAGGTGACCAACATTGTCATCAAGCCGGAAGCCGTGGACCCCGACGACGTCGAGATGCTCCAAGACCTCGTGCTGACCGCCGTCAACGATGCGATCGCCAAAGCGGACGAATTGGCGAACCAGGACCTGAGCAAGTTCACCGGCGGCCTGAAAATCCCCGGTCTGTTCTGACATCGGAGAGGAGCCGAATTCGTTGTTCTACCCCGAACCGATAGCCAAGCTGATCGACGCTTTCTCCCGGCTTCCGGGAATCGGTCCGAAGACCGCCGCCCGGCTGGCTTTTTACGTGCTTCGCATGAAAGAGGAGGAAGTGATCGATTTCGCAAAGGCTCTCGTAAGCGTTAAGCGCAACCTGACCTACTGCTCCGTCTGCTGCAACATCACGGACACCGATCCGTGCCGGATCTGCTCCGACAAGACGCGGGACGTCTCCGTCATCTGCGCCGTGCAGGAACCCAAGGACGTCGTGGCGATGGAGCGCACGCGCGAGTATGCGGGACAATACCATGTGCTGCACGGGGCGATCTCCCCGATCGAAGGGATTGGACCCGACGACATTCGCATCACCGAACTTGTCAAACGGTTGGGAGACGAGCGCGTTCAAGAGCTGATTCTGGCCACCAACCCGACGATTGAAGGAGAAGCGACGGCGATGTACTTGTCGCGGCTCGTTAAGCCCTTCGGGATCAAGGTGACCCGAATCGCCCGCGGCTTGCCCGTCGGCGGCGATCTGGAGTACGCGGACGAAGTGACGTTGTCCAAAGCTTTGGAAGGCCGGCAGGAATTGAACTAACCTCCATACTCGGATGTCTCCGCACCGCATGCGCCCTGTGAACCAGGGCGTTTATTCATGACGGCCCAAGTGAAGAACTGCGCTCCCAAGTTCCCGGTGTCGCCCCGATTCCGGTTCTAGCTCCCATTTGCGTTGTATAGACATGATAGTGGGTTGTCCGGTCCGGACAGCACCTAACGCGGTGGGCGGAGGGGAACGCGATGCGGATGTTCGGAAAATGGAAAACCTCCCGGTCGGCGGCGCTTTCGAGCGAGAGAACGGAAGTGATGGAGGACGTGCGTCGGGCGTACAAGGAACTCGACATCGCCCAGTGGCGATTCCACAACGCGCTCGGCCAGGATCATGTCGATTACGCCGTATATTCTCTTGAAGCGGCGGAGAAGAAGCTCGACATGCTGCTGCGCAAAGCGAAAGCTTTATGGAAAGAGGATAACCGGGAACAACAGGCGCGGGGGAACATCGGATGAGGAACGTGTGGCTCGCCATACTGGCGTTGTCGTCGGCGGGGCTGTTGTATGTGCTGATCAAGAATCGGCTCCCATCGGGATGGTTCACCCGGTTCGGTACCCACCTCGTGCTTGCTGCCATGGCGATCTATGCCTTGAACTTCTCGGGCTGGATCACGGGTTGGTACATCCCGCTCAATCCGGCTACGATCGGAGCGGTTGCCCTGCTCGGACTTCCGGGGATCGGGCTGATTGCGGGCCTGCAATGGATCGTCTTCTCTTGACCCATCTGATTCGTGCGTCAGATAATCGTTGACTCCGCGCGGGCAGTTATGTTAAATTTGATCTCGTGCGTCCAAGACGCCTGTTGGAACAGCGGCAGCAATCGAAATTTCCAATAAGTAGTTGTTGCGCTGGGCGAATCCACTATGATATATTATTTAAGTCGCCGTTAGCGCGGTGACGATGCGCGAGGCGGCGGCGAGAGCCGTCGGGCCGAGCGAGATTGCTCCTTGAAAACTGAACATCGAGCGTAATACGGACCCTGTCGTTCCGGTTGGAGCGACGGACAACGAATGAGCAAGTTGAGCCAATAGGCTCTCTGATCAAG
>Ga0310834_100887_pt1 | contig 23845 bp, 22 predicted proteins | sample SM_ome_2_FD_201314 | JGI IMG/M metagenome (GOLD analysis project Ga0310834, IMG submission 201314) | Sorghum-adapted microbial communities enriched on stacked mutant (SM) sorghum from Joint BioEnergy Institute, Emeryville, California... ... | reverse complement strand
TACCATTATACCACGAAAACGGGTGTAATCGTGAGAACGGAAAAGAAAACATCGTATTTTCCAAAGTATTTCGCAAAAATTGATTATCTGTCGCACGATCGTTGTGCACAGTTAATCGACAGCTTCCACAGAGGCGTTATCGGCGACATACCCGGCATTTCGTTGCCGTGAGCGGAACCGGAAGGCATTATTTGTGGCAAAACCGCATGTTTCGCATTCGCTGCGCCCAAATAAGCTCACTTGATTCCGTTACAATCCCGAATGCCGTCAAATCGGCAACATAACGTCTGTCGGTTCCGTTGGAATCAACGACTTGAGGTTGTGAACACGAACCAATGTCAGTTCCGTACGAAAGATACTGCCCTGATTTTGTTTATAGACCCCCATGCCGCTAATGCGGCACCAGCAGATGATGAAAATGGGCGAATGCGGTACAATATTCCTGCGGCTGGTGGAGGGAGGTCGTTGTTTCTTGGTGCTGCGAGCCCGATTCTTAGACGGACCCCAACGACCAGGTGCACCACAGATTGTCGCTCCTTCGGGAAGCACGCGGGATAGAATGGCCCATGTGTGGTCGTTGCACCAGCCCTCAATCGACAAAGCCGCAAGGAGATTGCCCATCATGGATGTCGTCTACAGCCATGTCTGTGGACTGGATGTCCACAAAAAGACGGTCGTGACCTGCATTATCACGCCGGACGAGAAAGAAATCCGCACATTCTCGACCATGACCGACGATCTGTTGCAGATGGTGGACTGGATCAAGAGCAAAGGTTGCACCCACGCCGCCATGGAAAGCACCGGTTCCTACTGGAAACCCGTCTATAACCTGTTGGAGACGGAAGAGATTCAAACCTTGGTCGTCAATGCGCAGCATATCAAGCATGTTCCCGGACGAAAAACCGATGTGAAGGATGCCGAGTGGATCGCTTCGTTGCTCCGGCATGGATTGCTCCGAGGCAGCTTCATTCCGCCGCGTGATCAACGGGAGCTTCGCGAGTTGATCCGATACCGCCGTAGTCTGATCGAGGAGCGGGCACGAGAAGTCAACCGGATTCAGAAAGTGCTGGAAGGCGCCAACATCAAACTGTCGTCGGTAGCCAGCGATATTCTGGGCAAATCGGCGCGTGCGATGATCGAAGCGCTGATAGCCGGTAACGTTGATCCGGAATCCTTGTCGGAGTTGGCACTTCGGCGTCTGAAGAACAAGAAAGCGGATCTCCAGCGCGCGCTCAAAGGACTGATCGGCCCGCACCAACGGTTGATGCTCCAAACCCAACTGCGGCACGTCGATGAACTGGACGCGCTGATTCAACAGTTGGACGAGGAGATCAAGAGGCGGATGCTCCCTTTTGAGGAAGACCTGGAGCGGCTGGACACCATTCCCGGGGTGGCCCGGCGGACGGCGGAACAAATTGTCGCTGAAACGGGTACCGACATGAGCCGCTTTCCGTCTGCCGCTCATTTGTGTTCGTGGGCGGGGTTGGCTCCAGGGAACAACGAAAGTGCTGGGAAACGAAAGTCCGTGTTCCAACAGCCCCGCGGACTCCGATTTGTGATCGGTCCGCTTCTTATTCTTCCCGCCGCGCATAAAGCCCCTCACCTAAATCCATCGTATTTGAGCGTGCAGTTCTGCCAAATGGTCATGAAAACCCCAGCCGATCCCTTCTGTTTTCGAAACAACGGCTTCGAGACGTTCCTCGAATTCGTCGAACAACTCGGCTGTTTCATCTTCATTTACTTGATCAATAATATCGGCATACATGGACACCATGCTGTAGTAGAAGCGTTCATCAATATCCCCGTAGCTTAGGGTGAAATCAACTCCATTTTCAACGTAGACCAGCTTCAATTCCAGGGCGTACCTGGCATTTCCAGTCAATCTCTCGAATTCCGAAATCGCATGTTTCGCTTCCTGGAGTCTCAGCTTGCCAAATCCCCGCTCAGGGAAAAACTCTTTCTCAACTTTCTTGCGATACTCTTCAAAAAGAGACTCTACCGCTTCTTCGCCCAGTATTCTTACGGCGAGAAACTTCTCCATCTCTTTGCTAGCGCCGTAACAAGCCTTCACCAAATCGATAAGCTGGTCGCTATTTAGCTGCTTCAGATGCTTATTCAGAGCAGACTTCGTCAGCTTCACAGGCTTTTTCCCTACCGGCCGCTTAACCAGCGACTTGGGGATCAGCTTGTCCTTCTGCCGCTCAAGTTCCTGATTCACTTCTTCGCAGGAAAAATGTTCGGGATCATATCCTTCGCGAACCCAACCGATAAAATGATCCCGCTCCGGATGATTGGGAGTGAGCAACACTTCCATCATATGCTGATGCCCCCACACGCCTCCCACATCTTCCTGCGGACAGCCGCGGGCACCATCCAGACACAAGGGTGCCGGGTCGGATGTCGATGCGTCGATTTTGATCAACGTAACCGTGTGCTGCCAATCATCTCCAAAATCATAGACGTATGTAAAAACGGCGTTTTCCTCTTGAACATGCTTCTGAACGGTTTCTCTTCGTGCATTTAGCATCTCACGGTCTTCCAAATCCGCGAATGTCGGATCAGGAAGCCCGATCACCTTCTCGTTCACATGAAACTCGTACAAATGGTAATTTTCCCAACCCATGACCGCTTGGATGATTTTGTGAAGCTGATGAAACGTCACATCGGGATGAAATTGAAACTCCCGCCAAATCTTCGGAGCAATCTCATCCAGTTCGATTCTGCATCGATAAACCATGATCGTCGTTCTCCTTTTAAGTATTCCTAGTATATAAATAAACCCACTGTGTCCTGATTGGAACTACAATGGGTAGGCAACTTGGATTCATTCCCATTCTTCTTCGCGCATCCTTTTGATTTCATCGATCAAATGCGCAGCTTGTTCCGGAGTTAAAACTCCAGCCGATTCAAGGATATCGTCAATGCCGCAATCGTCCTCGGACAAATGCCGGTCCGGCTTATTTGGCACGGACATAGTCAACTGTTCTCCTCCCAATTGTACAATCTGAACTACACGCGACAATCCAACATAAGTGCCGTTTTCCTCTGTATAAGCTTTGCCTATAATGGGATTGGTGAGTACAGCTTCTGTTTCAAGAATCAATTGAGAAATGAAATCAAAAGTTTTCTCGGGGGAAAATCGCTCACTGCGAAACTGGGAGAGCTTAGATCTGACTGCCGGAGGCCATAAAATTACTCGGTTCATGATCGAAAATCCTCTGGAGATAAGGATTTCAGTAATTCCGATGTGCTCATAGCTTTACCAAGCTTGAATTCTCTCCTGCTTTGTTCAATCATGGCCTTCAATTCCGGATTCGCCTCGACGTCAGCTTGAATGGACCGCTGCTCTTCCTCTTGCAAGACGAGAGTGAATTTTCCTTTTCCTGGAATATGAAATTGAAACACAGAGTTTTCGCGGCTCATATTCGATATGTTCTCCATCAACTCTTCCGGTGAATTGACCTTTTCCATTCGATGTCACCCCTTTTCATAAGCTTTTCCGCTCTTTTATCACTAGTATAACATACACCGCTACGAATCTTACAGAAGCAGAAATCCGGCCCTGCCGAACCGGCTTATCGCCCCATATAGCTCGTCCACCCTCACCGCACAAACCGCCCGCTGCACACAAAACGCGCCGTTTCCTGACATAGGTTCGCGTTCACAACGACTTGACGTTATACGCCACCGGTCCGTTCCGGCATACCCGCGGCAAAAGCCGAAAAGGCCGGCCGGATATTCCGGCCGGCCCGGCAACGCCGATGCCTGAAGTCCCAATCAGCCCCGCTTCTTGCGCGTCATGACGTCGAAGATGACCGCCAGCGCGAGCACGCCGCCGCGGATCATGTACTGGTAGGAGATACCGACGCCCAGCAGGTTCATGCCGCTCGACAGCGAGGCCATGACGATCGCGCCGATGATGGACCCGGTCACCTTGCCGACGCCGCCGGCCGCCGATACGCCGCCGACATAAGCCGCCGCGATGGCGTCGAGCTCGAACAGCGTGCCGGCCGTCGGCGAAGCCGACTGGAGACGGGACGTGAACAGAATGCCCGACAGGGCGGAGAGCATCCCCATCGAACCGAACACGACATACGTGATCTTCTTCACGTTGATCCCGCTCAGGTGCGCGGCTTCCGGATTGCTGCCCACGGCGTAGATATGCCGTCCGAGCACCGTCTTGGTCGTCAGGAAGTGATAGGCGATGACGACCAGCAGCATGATGACGACCGTCCAGGAAATGCCGTTGTACCCGGCGAGAATCCACGTGATATAGGCGATGATCGCCGACACGAACACAAGCTTCAGGACGAAAATGCTCCCGGATACGACTTCGAAGTTGTACTTGATCTTGTTGCGCCGGTTGCGGATCTCGGACAGAATGTACAGGAAGATCGCGACGGCGCCGATCACGAGCGCCGACAGGCTGAGGCCGCCCACCTGGGTGATCGCCGGGACATAGCCGTTGCCGATCGCGTTGAACCAGTCGTCCCGCACGTTGATCGTGCCGGTCTTCTCCGTCACGCGCAGCAGCGCGCCGCGGAAAATGAGCATCCCCGCCAGCGTCGCCACGAATGCCGGAATGCCGACCGATGCGACGAGAAAGCCGTTGATCAGGCCGGCGATGATGCCGATCAGCAGAATGATCGGGATCGTCAGATATACCGGAAGCCCGAACTGGGACAGCAGAATCGCCGCGATCGCCCCCATGAAGCCGGCCGCGTAGCCGACCGACAGGTCGATGTGCCGGATGACGATGACGAGCGTCATGCCGACGGCGAGCACCGCGATATATCCCGTGGCGTCCAGCAGGTTGCTGATGTTCCGGGACGACATGAACAGTCCGTCCGTCAAGATCGAGAAGATGAGCATGATCACGAAGAGGGCGATGTACATGCCGTATTCCCGGACGTTCACTTTGAGCAGCGACAGCATCTCCTGGAAAAACCCGCCGCCCCGCGCGACGGTCCGGCTGTCGTTCACTTGAAGGTTCATACAGGCTCCTCCTATAATGTTGCGAATTGCATGATTTTCTCCTGATCGGCCTCTTCAATCGCGAGCTCGCCGGTGATTCTGCCCTCCGCCATGACATACACGCGATCGCTCATCCCGAGCACTTCGCCGAGTTCGGACGAGATCATGATGATGCTCATCCCCTGGCTGATCAGTTCGTTCATGATCGTATAAATTTCATATTTCGCGCCCACGTCGATGCCGCGCGTCGGTTCGTCGAGAATGAGCAGTTTGGGGCCGACGAACATCCATTTGCCGAGGGACACCTTCTGCTGGTTGCCGCCGCTCAAGTTCCCGACGAGCTGCTCCACCGACGGAGCCTTGATGTTGAGCGCTTTTTTATAGTAATCGGAGACCCGGATTTCTTCGTTCTCGTTGATCCATCCGCCCCCCGCCACCTTCCGGAGATTCGCTGCGGTAATGTTCCACTTGATGTCCTGGATCAGGAACAGCCCGTTGCCCTTCCGATCCTCGGTGACGTAGGCGATCCCTTCGCGGATGGCTTCACTCGGATGGCGGAACGTCTTCGGCTTGCCTTCGACGAGCATTTCCCCCTGCAGCCGATAACCTTTGGGGTTGCCGAAAATGCTCAGCGCCAGCTCCGTCCGCCCCGAACCCATCAGTCCCGCGATGCCGACGATTTCGCCCTTCCGGACATGCAGGTTCACATCCGTTGCGACGTTCCGTCCCGCCTGCGGGTCGTACGCCGTCCAGTTGCGAAGCTCGAACACTTTCTCGCCGAAATTTTTGTTCGTCCGTTTCGGATAGATGTCTTCAATCTCGCGGCCGACCATATGCTTGATGATGACGTTCTCCGTAATCTCGCCCTTGGCCGCATCCAGTGTGCAGATCGTTCGTCCGTCGCGGAGCACGGTCGCCTTGTCCGCGATCGCCATCACTTCTTTCAGCTTGTGGGAGATCATGATGCAGGTGATGCCTTGCTGCTTCAGTTCACGCAGCAATTGAAGCAGGTTCTCGCTGTCGTTCTCGTTGAGCGCGGCGGTCGGCTCGTCGAGGATAAGCAGCTTGACGTCCTTGCTGAGCGCCTTGGCGATTTCCACGAGCTGCTGCTTGCCGACCCCGAGATCCTTGATCAGCGTTTCCGGATTGACGTCCAGCTTCACTTTCTTCAGCATCTGCGTGGCCCGGACGATCGTCTCGTTCCAGTTGACCAGCCCGCTGCGCTGCACCTCGTTGCCGGCATAGATGTTCTCGTAGACGGACAGGTCCGGGAACAGCGCCAGCTCCTGGTAGATGATGACGATGCCGGCCTTCACGCTGTCGCTGATCGACGTAAACCGCTGCTCACTGCCGTCGAAAATGATGTCACCCGTGTACGTGCCGTACGGATAGACGCCGCTCAGCACCTTCATCAGCGTCGATTTGCCCGCCCCGTTCTCACCGACAAGGCAATGAATCTCTCCCCGCCTCACCTTGAAGCTGACGTCCGTGAGCGCCTTCACGCCCGGGAACGTTTTGGAGATGTTCCGCATCTCCAGAATGTAATCGTCCATGGCCTGTTCTCCTTCTTCCGGATGACGGTGATAACAGCGGAATAGTGATAGACGCATCTATCACTATTCCGCCCTTGTATGAACTGCCGATTGCGATCAGTTGAATTCGCTCTCGTCGTAGTAGCCGGAATCGAACAGCTCTTTCTTGATGTTCGACTGATCGACGACGATGACATCCGTCTGCTTCGCCTTGACGTCAATTTTGCCGTTGTGGTAGGAGCCGGTCGTGGTCGGCGTCTTGCCCTCGAGAATGTCGACGGCGAGGTTCATCGCGTCTTTGACCAGCGTACGGACATCCTTGAACACCGTCATCGACTGCTTGCCGTCCAGGATGTATTCGACGGAAGCTTTGTCCGCGTCCTGACCCGTCACGACGTAGCTCGTGACCGCCGAATCGGCCGCGAACACGTCCGCGATGGCGCGCGCCGTATGGTCGTTCGGTCCGAGGATGAGCACATCGCCTTTCAGGTCGTCCGAAGCGGCGGTGAGGTGCGTCTGCGCCTTGTTCTTCGCTTCGTTCGGATCCCAGTTCGTCGTGATTTGACCGATGATCCGGCTCATCTCTTCACGGGTGAGCTCCGCCTTGTCTTTCAGCGCTTCCGCTTCGCTGGAGTTGGCGATCTTCAGCGAGCCGTCCGCAATCTTCGGCTGCAGCACTTTCCATGCGCCCTCGAAGAACAGGAACGCGTTGTTGTCGGAAGCCGCGCCGGCGTACAGATACAGCGGCTGGCCGCCTCCCTTCATGTGGTCAACCAGGTATTGGGCTTGCGCCGCGCCGACCGCCACGCTGTCGAACGTGACGTAGTAGTCGACGGCGTCGGTGTTCGTGATCAGACGGTCGTACGCGATGACCGTGATGCCTTCCTTCTTCGCGGCCTCGACTGCAGCGGCTGCAGCGTCGCCGTCCGGCGGACAGATGATGAGGACTTTGATGCCTTTGTTGATGAGGGTTTCGACGTTTTCCTTCTCTTTCGCGGAGGAACCCTGGCTGAACAGAATTTCGACATTGTACTTCTTGTCGTCCAGTGCTTCCCTGAAGCGCTGCTCGTCCTGCACCCAGCGCTGCTCGTCCTTCGTCGGGAGGACGACGCCCACGTCCACCTTGCCGCCGCCGTTTTTGCCGCAGGCGGCCAGGAGCGCGCCGAACAGCGCGGCGACGAGCAGGATGGCGGAGATCTTGAATCCCTTGTGCATTGGTTGAACCCCTTTCGGTAATTGTGGTGGCACAACCAATGTATCATCCCGCATCCGACTGTAAGCGCTGTAATGACAGGACTCTTTTATGATGTTCTGTAATTTCTTGAGCCGATTCCGTCCGTTCACCGTTCGATGAGCTTGTAAACTTCCTCCCGGGCGTGAAAACCGTCCGCGATGATCGTCTCGTCAATGTTGGCGGCATCCACGGCGATCGGCGTCAGCAGCACGGAGGGCACGTCGAGCTTGCCGTTGTTTACGAGACGGTCGGCCCGCGGCGTCTCGCCTTTCGCCATCTTGACGGCCAGCTCCGCCGCCACTTCGGCAAGCTGCCGGATCGGCTTGTAGACGGTCATCGTCTGGGTGCCCGCGACGATCCGCTGGGCGGCCGCGAGCTCGGCGTCCTGTCCCGCGACGGGGACCTTGCCGGCGAGTCCCCACTCCGCCAGCGCTTCGATGGCGCCGCCCGCCGTGGCGTCGTTGCCGGCGATGACGGCGTCGATTCTGCCCTCATTTGCCCTCAGGGCGGCGCGCATGTTGTCCCGCGCATTGGCGGGCAGCCAATTCCGGGTCCATTGGTCGAATACGACGGTGATCTCTCCCCGGTCGATGAACGGCTGCAGCACGTTGAACACGCCTTTTTTGACAAGATGGGCGTTGTAGTCCGTATCCGCGCCGCCGATAAAGACATATTTGCCCTCGGGAACCAGCTTCGTGATCACTTCAGCCTGCAGTTCGCCCACCCGCTCGTTGTCGAACGAGACGTACAGATCGACGTCCGCATTGCGCACCAGCCGGTCATAGGACATCACCTTGATGCCGGCCGCATGGGCCTTGTTCACGATCGTCGCCGTCGCCTCGGCGTCGTGGGGCACGACGACGAGGATGTCGACGCCCATGCCGATCAGCGTCTCGGCCTGCTCGATCTGCTTCGCGTCGTCGCTGTCCGCCGTCATGACGATGAACTCCGCCCCCAGCGCCTCGACGGCTTCGCCGAACATCTCCTGGTCCTTGATCCAGCGCTCTTCCTGCAGCGTATCCATCGTGAGCCCGACCTTGATGATCCCGTCGTCCTGCCGCCGGACGCCGGGGGTGTGCCCGTCCGTGAGCTCCTCCCCGGGTGACGAAGGGAGGCCCGCGTCGTTTCCGACGTCTCCGCGCATGAAGATCGCCCACAGGAGCAGCACCGCCAGCGCGATGGCCGCAACCTGGAGCAGCCGGCGGACCGCCATTATCCGCATCGCTTTCCGTTCAAGCATCGCAAGCCTCCCGCCCTCTTGTCCCGAGCAGCGCCTTCCGATATTCCGTCGGCGAGATGTTGCACATCTTCTTGAACACCTTGCTGAAATAGTTCGGATCGCGGTAGCCGACTTCCAGCGCGATCGCCTTCATGCTGAGCTCCGGATCGGCCATGAGCTTCTTCGCCTTCTCGATCCGGCATTCGGTCAGAAAATCGATGTAATTGATGCCGAACTGCTCCTTGAACAGTTTGCTGATGTAGAACGGGCTTAAACCCACCATCCGGCCGATCGCCTCGAGGGAAATGTCCTCATGCGAATGTTCGATGATATATTTCTTGATCTGGTGCACGGCGTCCGGCTCGTAGCGCGCCTGATGCTCCGCATACGCCTGCCGGATCCGGCCGAGCAGGACGTTCGCCTCCGCCTGCAGCTGCCGGTAATCCTGCGCCTGGAACGGAAATACCGGCGCCTGGGCTTCGACGCCGAGCTCCTGCAGCATCCGCGAGACGAGCCAGAGCAGTTCGAGCGCGCGCTGCTGCGCCAGCAGCAGGTCGACGCCTTCCTGCTCGCAGCGGCGGATGAACGACATGACATCGGCCTGCACGCGCTCCCAGTCGCCCGTCCGGATCTGCTCGATGAACCGCTTCTCCCATTCCCGGTCCGGCCGGCCGCCCACCGCGCCGAGCGCGGGCGTGTCCTCATAGAACCGGTATTTGACCGGCAGTGTCGGGTCCATCGCGGCGATCTGGGCTTCGTGGTAGGACTGCCGGATGTCGTCCAGCGAGCCGCAGACGCCGCCGATGCCGACAAATAAGCCGGCGCCGCCGCCCGAAGCGGCCAGGGCCAGCAGTTCCCTGGCCAGCGCCGTCGCCTGGGAACGGTACGATCGAACCGGATCACGGAACACGATGACCGGGATCTGCCCGCCGGACAGCGCCCCGACCAGGCCGACGCCCGTCTTCCGGATTCTCGCTTTCACTTCGGCATACTTCTGCTCTTCGCCTGCCGGCATCATGACGACGATGGCGAACATCTCGCTTGCCGTGCTGACGCCGAGCAGGTCGACCAGCTCGTCCAGATGCACATCGTGGACATGGTCGTACAGCAGCTGGGTCACGATGTCGGTCTCAACGACGGGCAGCACTTTTTTGAGCGCGGTGATCTGCTGCCTGCTCGCTTCCCGCTCCCGGCGCTCCTCCTCGATCTGCCGCAGCACCCGGCCGACGGTCGCAATGATCTCGTCCGCCTTGCTCGGCTTGAGCAGGTAGTCCTTCACGCCGAGCTTGATGGCCGTTCGGGCGTAGTCGAACGCATCGTAAGCCGTCACCATGATGAACCGGATGTCCGGATCGACGGCGCTCATCCGCTCGATCGTCTCGAGGCCGTCCATGCCCGGCATCTTGATGTCCATCAGCACCAGATCCGGACGGAAGCCTTCCTCCGCCATCTGCAGCGCGACCCGCCCGTTCCGCGCCTGTTCGATGGCAAGATCCGGAAATCCTTTCCGCAGAATCGCCGCAAGCCCTTCCCGTTCAATCTTCTCGTCATCCACGATCAGTACGCTGGTCATCCGCTTCGTACCTCCTCACTTTGGGCAAACGCAGCACGACCTTCGTGCCGGATCGCGGTTTGCTCTCGATGTCGATGATGTCGTCCTGCCCGTAGAACAGCCGGAGCCGCTGCACGACATTGCCGATCCCGATGCCGGTCGTATGCCCTTCCGTCTCTTGAACGCTGCCTTTGAGCACCCGTTCGATCTTGTCCTCCGGCATGCCCGGCCCGTCGTCCGCAATCTCGACCCGGATCCGATCGCCGTCTTCCGCGATGCGGAACACGATGGTGCCGCCGTCCTCCATCGGCTCCACGGCGTGGATGACGGCGTTCTCCACGATCGGCTGGAGCGTCAGCCCGGGAATCTGCACGTACAGGCACGACTCGTCGATCTCCTCGACGAACCGCAGCCGGTCGGCGAACCGGGCCGACTGGATGTCCATGTATTGGCGCAGCACCCGGACTTCCTCGTAGAGCGTGACGGAGCGGTCCAGACGCCGCAGATTGTAGCGGAGCAGACCCGCGACGCTCGCCAGCAGGTCGCTCGTCTCTTCGGCGCCTTCCAGATAAGCTTTCTTCGAGAGCGTATCCAGCGTGTTGAACAGAAAATGCGGATGAATCTGGCTCTGCAGGCTGCGGTACCGGCTCTCCTGCAAGAGCAGCTTGTTCTGCTGCAGTTCGTGCTCCAGTTGGGCTTTCTGCTGGATTTCCGTAATGAGGTTGTTGATATTCACCCGCATCCGCTCGAACATTTTCGCCAGAAAAGCGATCTCGTCGTTCGACGACACTTCGATCTCCTGGTCGAACCGTCCCCGCGACAGTTCCTTCGCCGCCTGTGTCAGCTTCTGCACCGGCCTCGTGATGCTGAGGGCGAACCAGTACGCGAAGATCAGCAGCAGGAACGTGATGGTAAGCAGCAGCCAGATGCCGAGCTTGTTCAGCTCCGTCGACCGCTCGATGATGCCCCGGTAGAACCGGTCGTACGTTTTGAGCTCGGTGTCGAGCAGCGTCAGTGTCATGTCGGAGATGGAGCGGGAGATGCGCGTCGCTTCATTGAATGCCTGATTCGAATCTTCGGTGTCCATCTGCGCCTGGAACATCATCGACCGGTTCGCCGTTTCGAGCAGACTGTCGATCAGATTCGTGTAGCTGGTAAGGTCAAAGTCGTTGTCTCCGTTGCGCAAGGCGAACACGTCGTATTTCGCCCGGCGCAGCCGTTCCTTGCTCTGCTCGAGCTGTTCGTAATGTTCAGGCGTCGGCCGGATGAGGTAGTTGTTCAGGTCCGTGATCGTCTGCTGGCTGGCGCCCGTCACCTCGTTCATCCGCAGATAGCGCTGCAGAATGTCGTTGTATTGCTCCTGGGTCTGGCGGCTGTAGTAGGTCAGCGTCAACCAGATGGCCGCCATGATGAACAGCACGATGCCGGTGAGGACCAAAATTTTGTTCTGTATGCGATTCATGGCGCATCTTCCGCTTTCCGCAGCCGAATTTCGGTATGATAGCCGCTCGTCTTGAGCGGGATCTGCCTGCCTTCCAGCCAGTCGATCATGAGGGCCGTGCTGATCCGTCCCATTTCTTCGGGCGACTGTTCAATGATGCCGTCGATGAGCCCTTCCCGGAGCAGCGTCAGCGTATCCGGGCTGTCGTCGAACGAGTAAATATGATACGGCTTCACCCGCGACCTGCGGCCGATCTCCTGCACCATCGCGGCGGTCAGGTTCGCGTTCGCCGCGATGAACGCCTGCACGTCGGGCGAATGATTCATCAGATCCTGCATGGCGGCGATGACCTGCTCCCGCGAGCCCTGCGTCTCCGCGTATTGCAGCTCGATGCCGGGATAAGCTTCCAGGATGCTGCGAATCCCGTCCAGCCGCTGTTCCTGGTAATAGGCGTTGCCGTTGTCCCTGAGCAGGATGACCGTTCCCTCCTGCCCCATGTCCGCCGCCAGCTGCCGGGCGATCGTCCGACCCGCTTCGAATTGATCGGATCCGACATAGGTCCTGCGCAGGCTGTCGGGCACGTCGTTCGCGACGGTGATGACGGGGATGCCGTACGAGGCCGCCTTGTATTTCACCAGTTCCTTGAACGCGTCCGTATCCAGCCCCTGGACGATGATGCCGTCCATGCGGGAGTGAATCGCAATTTCCAGTTTCTTCAGAAATTCGTCCGCATCATTGTTGTAGCTTCCCCAGATTTCAAGCATCGCGCCGTGCTTCGCCGCTTCTTCCCGCGCGCCGGCGCCGACCTTGTCCCAGAACGGCGTCTCCAGCTCCTGGGTGATGAGGACCAGCCGGTACTCCGCGGATTCCTGCAAGGGCGTCTGGGGGAGCCGCCAGTCGGCGCGGAACACCTTGTACGCCGATGCCGACGTGAACCAGATCAGCACCGCACAGATGGCGGCGAGCAGGACGACGATCGTTTTTCGCATGGCGTTGTTTCTCCGTTTCCCCCGAAAAATTCGCAGAGATTGGACTCATGATACCGTGAACCGGGAGAGCGACGCCTTGAGCTGGTCGGACACCGACTCCAGCCGGTTCGACAGCTCCACCAGACCGGCGCTGACGCCGAGCTGTTCACGGCTCAAGGAAGCCACATCCCCGGACACCGCCGCGGCCTGCTGCGCGACGGAGCTGACCTCGCTCATCGTGCCGGCCATGGCGGACTGCACCTGTTCAAGCCGCCGGATCGACGCCGTCGCCGCTTCCAGCCGGCCGAGAAAAGCGTTCATGTTCGTCTGCACCGCGCGGAACAGCCGGTGCGCTTCCTTGACGGCTTCGATCTGTTCCCGGAAGACCGGATGCGCCTCGGACAGCGCCTCGACCGTCTCGCGGATCTCATGCTGGATCGTGCCGATGATCTCGCCGGCCACGGCGATCGACTGCCGGGACTGCTCCGCCAGCCCGCGGATTTCGTCCGCCACGACCATGAAGCCTTTGCCCGCGCTGCCGGCGCGCGCGGCCTCGATGCCGGCGTTCAGCGACAGAATGTTCGTCTGCGCGTTCATCCGGATGAGCATCTCGAGGATGTTCCGGATCGAGCCCGCGCTGTCGGCCAGACGGCCGACCTTCTCCGCCATCGAGCGGGTCATCGCTTCCATCCGGTTCGTGTTGCCGGTCAAGGCCGTCATGTGGCCGGTCCCTGCGGCTCCGGCTTCCTCCGCCTCGGACGCGGCCCGTTTCATCTCCTCATTCGATGCGACGACGGTCTGCACCTGTGCGCCGATCTCGTCCGCGATGTCCGCTCCCTGCTCGGACGCGGAGGCGAGGCTGGCGGCGCCGGACGCGATCTCACCGGTCGCCGCCGCGATCGTCCCGGCGGCATCCTCCGTCTGGCGGGCGGCCTGCGCCAGGGCCGCTGACGTCTCGAGCACCGCCTGCGCGGACTGGTTCGCACTCTGCACGAGCGCCGTGATCTCTTCCATCATCCAGTTGAAGCTGTCGGCGACCTGGCCGATCTCGTCCTTCCGCCGGATCGTGGATCTGACGGTGAGGTTTCCTTTCTTGCCCTCCGTCATGAGCGCCTTCAGTTCTCCGAGCGGCCGTCCGATCATCCGCATGACGATGAATCCGATGAGGCCCGCCGCCGCGACCGCCGCAACCGACATGAGCAGCGTGATGTCCCGGATGGCACGCACATTTTCCATCAGGCTGGCGAGCGGGATGTGGCTGACGATCTGCCAACCGTTCGACTCCACCACCCCCTGCACGGACAGCATGGCCTGGCCGCCGATCCTGGTTATGGCCGAATCGTGCTCAGGCAAGGCGTATGCATAGGGCTTGCCGGCCAATCCGGACTCCGTCGCGTAGACGATCGTCAGGTCGGGCGCGACGACATAGATGCGCCCGTCGCCGAAATCCGTCGATTGAACCCGCTTCTCGATGGCATACGGATCGATCTCCATATAGAGCTCATGCATCACGTTCATCTCGTATGCCATGCCGACGTACACCCGGATGCTGCCGCCCGGCCCGCCCGCGTCGGCGAACCAGACCGGCTTGCCGTGCCCGTCCCGCACGCGCTGCGAGACGGCCGGATCGCGGAATCCTTCGGCATCGGCCGATGTGTCCGACGCGAGGACGGGACGCCCCTCCCGCTCGGAGATGAGCACGATCTGTTTGATCGAAAGATCGGTCATCGCCGCGGCGCTGAGCCGGGTGCCGAGCGTCTGCGCGAGGCTTGCGACTTCCGCGGCGTCGCCGGATTGATTGAACGCATTGAGCATCCGGATGAAGTCCGCATCCGCGACGACCTGCTTCAGCTTCTGCGCATAGCCCGTCAGGACGACATCCAGCTTCTCGGCCGTCTGCCGCGCGGTGATCCGGCTTGCTTCCGCGACTTCCGTCTCGATCGCCCGTTTCGACCGGGAATACGAGAACCAGCCGAGGGCCAGAACGCAGAGCAGAATGGCGCAGAAGATGAGGATGAACAGTTTCATGCCGACGGAATGGAACATCGACCGATTGACGCTCATCGCAAGATGTCTCCTTACCTGGGATGATGTGGATTTGCAAGGAAGCAAGCGCTTTCAAAAATGATCTCTACTCCATTCGACAGCGTACTCCATTTCCCTGCATCGCGAAAGCGGATGATAGAAGATTCCAGCAAGTCACAAAAAAATCCCCGTCAAGGGGACGTTCGGCGGATGTTCAGCCGTCATTTCGCGGCCGAGCCTGTCGATAAATAGCGCTCCATATTTTCCAATTCGCGTTTGTAAATCGAGCGGATCATGGAAGAAGTGGCCAGCCGCTCCACCCAGCCGGAAAATCCGGGTTTGTCGGGAAACCGCGAGGTGAGCCTGAGTATGCAGCAATCATCGGATTCCGGAATCAATTCCCATGTTGTCGTAATCCCCGCATTGCCGTCCTGCTCCTGCACGATGCGTCCGGGCTCAAGTTCCTTGAGCGTCATGACCAGCGCGGTGCGGTTGCCCATCACGTTCATCGTCAACCGGAACACCGTTCCGTCGCCTCTGCCGCCTTCCAGTACTTCCAGCGATTCGAACTGCCTGGGCAGGATGCGGCGATGTTCATCCATGTCGATGATCAGGTTGTACACCCGCTGCGGGGACATCTGGAACCGGCGTTCCACGGAGACCGCGTAATGCGTCAAGCTCAACCCCTCCCGAATTGGCATAAAGCGCATTAATTTCCTTCCATTATACTTCAGGTTGAGCTGAGCGGAATTGTAAAAATCGGAACTTATCCGGGCTGCGGCGCCAGGAGCCAGCCCACGGCCTCATCCTGGTCGGTGAAGACGCGGAACGTATTCCCGTTGCGGTATTCGGCGACCATTTCACGAAACCGTTCGGGAAACTGCAGGCCTTCCCGGATGACCGCCGCCGCCTTGATGTTGTAGTTGACGAATTTCTGCAGCACGGCACCGGCCAGACCGGTCCGCAGCCTGACAAAATCATCCGACAGCACGCCGCCGTCCAGCAGCACCGCGTTCGTGTCATGTTCCATGCACAGCGCAATGATGTCGATCGCGTCCTGCTCCCGCTGAATCGGCGAATCGCCGCCGGTAATATGCAAGTACCTTCTCCCCTGGTATGCTTTGACTTGATGATTCATTTTCGATCCCGCCTCTTGATGGTTTTCCCGCGCCCGGGCTTCATCCGGAGCGTCATCCTCATCCGGCAGCGCGGCGAGGAATGCCTTTACCTCCCGAATCCAGTCCAGCTCGCCACAAGTGCGCACATCCCACTCCAAAACACGATTGCCCTCTCCCAGCCATTTTTCCATCCACAACCGTACGTTATCCCGGCCGCGATAGACCGGGCCGCAGCATTCCGTTATGATGCAATCTTCATCAAGCGTTTCAAGCACGGTTTCGATTTCCGCGCGCTTCCAGCCCGAAACATACTGCTCGAATATGGATATCAAGTTTGTGGACATCGAGATCCCTCTATGGCTTAATGATTAAAACTTCCTGTTCTGGTATTTGATGTTCGGTCGCCTGACTCCTCTTTTTACGCGTTTCCCGTCAAACAGAAAAGGCCTCCTTCGTCAAACTCCGTGTACCGGAATCCAACGAAGAAGGCCTTATGGTTCATCCATCATGCCGCAATGCTCACGGACTTCAAGTCAGCCTCAGCACTCCTCCGGCTTGCCCGCGTCCGTTGCCGTGCGGAACGACTGGCCGCAGCCGCAGGTGGCCACCGCGTTCGGGTTGTGGATCGTAAATCCCCCGCCCATCGCCGTCTCCTTGTAGTCAATCTCGAGACCGTACAGATATTTCATGCTGTCCGAGTCGACGACAACGCGCAGACCGCGGATGTCCATCTCCTGGTCGTTCTCGTGTTTCTCGTCGTCGAAGCCCATGCCGTAGGAGAAACCGCTGCAGCCGCCCTCCCGCACGCCGATGCGAAGGAACAGACCGGGCGTCTCTTCTTCGGCGAGCATTTCCTTGATTTTATTCGAAGCCGCTTCACTGATCGCAATCATCTGGATCCCTCCCGCTAGCTTGATGCGCCTTGATAAGCATCAATATTAATTTATAAGTATACCCGACATTCCAGGATGCCACAATAGGAGCCGGCCGGCGCACCGGGCGGTCCGGTCAATCTCCGGGATGCTCTGTTTGATTAACGAAACCAGGACGTCTTATTTGCCGGAAATCGCGGGTTTTCGGATTCGTAACGAAACCGAGACGTCCTGTTCGGATTTGAAGGGGCAAAAAACGGCTCTCCGCAGCCAAATAAGTATGCTGCGTTTCGTTCGCGTCCGGAAGCCGACCAAATTGTCACAAATCACGACACCTGGTTTCGTTAGCGCTTCAATTGTTGTCCTGGCGCGACTTTCAACCGCTGCAACACTTTCTCCGGCCCTCCGGCTGCGCCTCATCTCCCGGATTATCCTGTTGCCCGATTCTGTCCCGGAAGATTATAATAATTACAGTCTCTGGACGGGTGCCGCTTAAGCCCATCGACAGGAGGAATGGCCATGAACGTCGTAATCCCGACCGAACATTCACGCATGCAGGAAATCCGAGAGAAGGTACACTATGGTCAGCGGCTGACCCTCGAAGACGGCGTCTTCCTGTACGAGTCCGATGATCTGCTCGCCATCGGCCAGATGGCGAACGAAGTGAACCTGCGGAAGAACGGCAAGAAAGTCTATTTCATCGAGAACATGAGCCTGTACTTTACGAACGTGTGCGAATCGCACTGCGCGTTCTGCAGCTTCCGCCGGGACCAGGGCGAAGAGGGCGCGTACACGCTCACCGGCGAAGAGATGCTCGCCTATATCGAGAAGCATTACCATCCCGGCGTCCGGGAATTCCATATCGTCGGCGGCCACAATCCGCATGTGCCGTTCGACTACTACGTCGAATCGCTCCGCGTGCTGAAGCAGCACTATCCGGACGTGACGCTGAAGGCGTACACCGCCGCGGAGATCGAGTTCTTCTCGCGTCTCTCCGGCCTCTCGTACAAGGAAGTGCTGGAGGAGCTGGTCAAGGCCGGGCTCGGCACGCTGACGGGCGGCGGCGCCGAAATTCTGTCCGATGAATACCGCAAGAAAATGCGCGTCGAGAAAGCGGACGTGAACCAATATCTCGAAGTGCACCGCACCGCGCATCAGCTCGGCATCCGGACGCACACGACGATGCTGTACGGCGCCATCGAGACGCATCGCGACCGGATCGAGCACCTGATCAAACTGCGCGAACTTCAGGACGAAACGAACGGCTTCATGGTATTCATCCCGTTGTCGATGCAGCCCTCCAGCCCGAAGGCAAGCATCCGCCGACGGAACTCGGCGTTCGAAGATCTGAAGACGATTGCGATCAGCCGGCTCATGCTGGACAACTTCCAGCACATCAAGGCTTACTTCATCAACATCGGAACGCAGCTCACCCAGGTGTCGCTGGCGATGGGCGCTTCCGACGTCCACGGCACGATCGTGAAGGAGCGGATCAGCCATTCCGCCGGCGCGCTGACGCCGGAAGGCATTACGCGCGAAGATCTGATCTGGCTTGTGAAAGGCGCCGGCCGGATTCCGGTCGAACGCGACACGTTCTACAACGAGATCAAGGTGTACGATTAATGCGCCCAGTATGCATCGGGCTCCCCGAACCCGTCGGGGAGCCCTTGCCTATGCTTGCGACCACATTGATCACCAGCACATGGTTGGATTGAACGGCCGGCGCATGTACATAATTTGTTACAGATCGTCCAGCAGCTTGTCGAGCATCTCCCGCTCGGCCTGCTGCTCCTTGACGGCCTTCAGTATCGCTTCGTACAGCTCTTCCGCCGTCTCGGCAGCCACGATCTCGCCGTTCACGTACGCGTAGGGGAACAGGAAACATTCGCCGCAGTTGCCCAGGCAGCCGTATTCGATGACCTCGTATTTGTCCGGTTCCGCTTCGAGCCGGCGCATCACCGCGTCCGTGCCGTGATGCATGTTGTTCGCGCAAAATTCGATGATCGGCCGATCCACGCGGTTCACCTGCCCTTATCCGATCCGTTTTCATTCTGCCCGTTTTGTACTATAATAAATAGTAAGCAAGAAAGGAGCTGATGGCAAATGAGCAAAACGTCGGACCAAACGATGTACGACGAAGTGCTCGACGTCCTTGACAAGCTGCGTCCGTTCCTGCAGCGCGACGGCGGCGACGTCGAACTCGTCGACGTTGAAGACGGCGTCGTGAAGCTGCGTCTGATGGGCGCATGCGGCAGCTGCCCGAGCTCGACGATCACGCTGAAGGCAGGCATCGAACGCGCGCTGCTGGAAGAAGTCGAGGGCATCCAAGAGGTCATTCAAGTATTCTGATATCCGTCATTTGGACAAGAAACAAGCGTCTTGCCTCCGCGGCCGTTCGCCCGAACGGCTGCGGCACAAGACGCTTTTTCTTGTGCGTTTCAGATCGTGTTCCGGATCGGATCGAAACCGCCGGTCACATCCAGCAGGTTGCCGGTGATGAAGTCCGACCGCGGGTCGCACAGGAACCGGATGGCGCGCGCCACGTCCTCGCCCGTTCCGGGCCGGCGCTGCGATTCCGGATCGATCTCGCCCTGTACGTCGTCGATCGACTTCTCCTTGTTCGCGCCGCGAATGTCGCCGGGACAGATCATGTTCACCGTAATGCCGCGGGCCGCTTCCTCGACGGCCAGCGTCTTCGTGAAGGAGACGAGCGCCGTCTTCGCCGCGGCGTACACGGCGCGGTGCGGCCAGGCGCGCGACTCGCCGGCATGGCCGAAGCCGAAATGGATGATCCGCCCCCATCCCCGCTGCCGCATCCCCGGCAGCAGCAGACGGTCGAGCAGCATGACGCCGAGCAGATTGCCGTTCACCAGCCCGATGATCTCATCCGGCGTATATTCGGCGAACAGCCGCCGCTCGCGAATGAACGGACCCGCGTTGTTGATCAGGATGTCGATGCCGCCGAGCAGCCGCTCCGCCTCTTCGGCCAGCCGCTCGACCTGCTTCGGATCCGAGACGTCGGCCTGCAAGGCGGCGGACCGGACCCCGAGCCCCCGCAGCTCGCCGGCCAGCGCTTCCGCCTCGGCCCGACTGGAGACGTAGTTCACGATGACGTCGCATCCCGCTTCGGCGAGGAGCAGCGCGGTCCGCTTGCCGAGACCTTTCGCACTCCCGGTGATCAGCGCCCTTCTCCCCTTCAGCTCCATCGATTCCTCCTCCGCGCATCGTTCCCTGCCCGCGGCCGCTTCCGGACGGTCACTTCATCCAGCGCCGGACATAGCGAAACGCGATGCACAGGGATGACGTAATCATCTCGAACGCCTCTTCCAGCTGTCTGACCTGGTCTTCGATGTTTTCCAGCTTCGCCGGTTTGCCGTACGACTTGCGGCTCTGCATCAGATCGTCCATCATCTCGGTGTTCATGAAATGCACTTCGATGTTGCGCCGCTTGCGCAGCTCGGAGAGCGGCGCCTGATACTTCTCCTTCAGCTCGTCGAGCGCGGCGGACAGCTTCGGGTGAAGCCGCTTCTGCCGCATGTTGCGCAGCACGGTGAAGTAGGAGAACTGCGGCTTCATTTTCTCGGTTTGCAGTTCGAGGGCGTCGTTCAGGAAAGCACCGAGTTTGTCGAGGATGGCGAACACGCGGATGAACCCGTTTTTGTCGAAATAGACATACCGGAAATAATCCAGCTGCTCTTCATGCGACATATGCGCGAGCGACGGCTTCCGGATGCGGTGCGCATAACCGCGCGCCGCGTACAGGCTCTGCTCCAGCTCATCCAGCGACGCCATCAGCCCGAGAGCGCCGATCTCGTACACGCGCAGCCGGTACTCCCGGTCCTTGCCGGCCGAGATCCGCTCGTGCATCAGATTCGCGAACTGGTTGATTTCCTTGTAAACCTCGGCCATCCGCCCGGTCAACCGTCTTGGCTGCTCGCCGAACAACGTGCGCAGCAACGCGGCACCTCCCTATGCGTGCGAATCGACAACCTGCGTATCCCTGCCGACGTCGCGATAGCGCCATGAACGAATGCTCAGATCAACCAACAGACTGAACAGGCCGCATATGACGAGATTATGCAGCAGGCTGGTGAAAATGAACAGATCTTCGTTCCCCACCGTCCACGCCACCAGCGCGCCGCTCAGCACTTGCCCGAAAGCCAGCCCGAGCACCCATGAGGACGTTCTCGCCGTCTCGCTGTCCGCATGACGCCGGCGCCAGATATAAGCATGGAGCAAGATGACCGCGAGAAGGAACAGCGCCGCCGCCAGCCGGTGCACGAAGGCGACCAGCGTCGCCCCTTCCAGCTCCGGCAAGAACGCGCCGTTGCAGAGCGGCCAGTCCGTGCCGCAGCCGCCGGCGGAGTCGGTGTGCCGGATGTAGGCGCCCAGGTAAATGACGACGAGGCTGTACACGGATGTCGCCAGGGCGAGCGGGGCGATGCCCCGCGGGATGGACGGCGGCTTCCGGTTCGCCGCGTGCCGCTGGCGCATCACCCAGATGACCAGCAGCAGCGTGCTGGCGAACGCGAACAGCGAAATGCCGAAATGCAGCGCCATCACCTGTGAAGACTGCGGCCACTTCACCGCCGCCGCGCCCATCAGCGCCTGAACGACCGTGAACACGAAGATGCTGCCGGCGTACCACAGCGGTTCCGGATCGGGCTTGTCCATGTTCCGCACGAGCCGGTACGTGGCGATGCAGGTCAGCGCGACCAGAATGCCGACAATACCGGTAAAAAAGCGATGGGAATACTCGATCGCCGACTCCAGCGTCCACGCCGGGATGAACTTGCCGTTGCAGAGCGGCCAGTCCGTGCCGCAGCCGTCGCCGGAGTCGGTATTCGTCACAAGCGCGCCCCCGAGGAGCACGATCAGCATGCCGATGCATGTTGCGATGACCAGTTTGCGGTAACCGCCGGATATCATTTACTCACCACATTTCTTCTGTCGAACGATCCGGATTACGGGCAGAGAGCCCGGCGGCTCGCTTCACAGACTCTGTCAACATTACATTATAACGATTGCATCCGGCGAAATCCATGTAGAAACGTTGAATTCGGCTGGAAGCGGCAGACAAAGCGGCAGGCGCCGACCGTCAGCCGGTCGATGCCTGCCGCTTCCATGACATTGCCCTTAGCCGTTCCGCCCGCTCAGCGCCGCGTCCACCTGGATCGCGCGGTCCAGGAACCGCTCGATCTCGGGCCGCGATTTGCGCAGCTTGCTGACGAACCGGACGATCTCGCGCCCTCCGCGGAATGCGACGAAGCTCGGAATGCCGTAAATATCCAGCTCGATGAACAGATCAAGCAGCTCGTCGCGGTCGACTTCCAGAAATTCGATCCGGTCCCGGAACGCTTCCTCGATATCCGCCATGAACAGATCGAGGAACCGGCAATCCGGACACCAGTCCGCCTTGAACACCGCGACAGTCAGGACGTCCCGTCCGATCCGGCTGCGGAAATCCGCGGCATCAGCCGCTTTGTCCATGTTCATCGCTCCTTCCGACGCGCATGCGGGAGCGGTGCGCCAGCCGTCCGATCAACCGCGGCCGATTACCGTTCAATCAGTTCCGCGACATCGCGCTTCATGACCAGCACCTGGAACCCGTCTTCGTCGATCCATGCGACCGATCCGCCGAGCGTTTCCATCAGATTGCGTGCCGGCACGTACGTGACGCCGTCCGCCATGACGGTGACCGGATAGCCCCACTCAACCGTCTTCCCGTTCACCGCGGCCTTGTTGCTGCCGACCGTCAGCACAACTTCGCTTCCGGTCGCGTCATCGCGCACGATGAGATGTTTCGTCTCCGGATCGAATTTGACTTCCGCTTCGAAATACTCCGCCGTATCGCGCAGCGGCACGAGCGTCCAGCCGTTCGGCGCCTTGATCGGAGCCGGGTCGTCAAATTCGGGATAGAGCCTGAACTCCTGCTCTCCGATTTTGAACCGGTTGGCGAGCAGCTCGTACAGACCGGACTCGGCGTCAAAGAAGCGGAGCGCATCCGCCGTCGACCATTCTTCCATGTTTTCGGGCGTAATGCCGCCGTCCTCGGGAACCTGCGGCTTAGCCAGCTCAACATCGCCATTAATATTCCACATTTCAGAGGAATATGCCAGACGGATGCCGTTCAACCCTTCAAGCGGATTTTCGCCGAGCGCCGACTTCAGCTTCTCCGCATCCGGACGGAATTCGACTTCGACGTCCTGCTTGCGGATCTGGAGCTTGCCGTCGACATAGAGGTCGGCGCGCACCTGGAGACTGTCATTGAAGATCGCCTGAATCATTTCAGGCTCGGCCGCTTCGATGAAAGCGAGCCCTGCCGCCGCCTCCTTCAAGGCTCCGATCAGCTCTTCCGCCGCTCCGGCAATGTCCTCTTCTTCTTCGACGATCGCCAGTTCGTCAACCGGCAGTTCACGATCCGCGAACAGGGCCGACTGTTCGCTCAGCATCGTCGCGAGCGCTTCAACCAGCGTCCGTGCGCCTTCTTCGTCCGCAATCAGCGCTTCAAGGTATTTCTTCAGCCATTCGAACAGTTCGGCGCCGTCAAACCGGACGCTGACCCGGGTGAGCGACAGCTCCTCCCCGCCCACGGTCACGGGCGAGCCCAGCGCTACCGACAGATCGGAGACATTCGGCATATTGTCGATCAAATAGTCTCCGGACGATTCCATGAATTTCAGCATCATTTCCTGCGTTTGACGCAGCTGCTCATCCGACAGCGCGACATCGGACAGTTCCTCGTCCGCTGCGCTCAGATCCATGACGATCGGAGCGCTCGCACCGTCCAGTTCAACCACCATCAGCGTATCGGACATTTGCACCGAGAAGCCGATGCCGATATCCCCGAGCCGCAGCGTGCCGCGCATCAAGTTGTTCCACGGGTCCTTGACTTTGTACTCGTCAATTT
>Ga0310834_100885_pt1 | contig 23891 bp, 24 predicted proteins | sample SM_ome_2_FD_201314 | JGI IMG/M metagenome (GOLD analysis project Ga0310834, IMG submission 201314) | Sorghum-adapted microbial communities enriched on stacked mutant (SM) sorghum from Joint BioEnergy Institute, Emeryville, California... ... | reverse complement strand
TTCGTAAGATGAAACGAAGATACGAACTGATGATGAAAGGTGCCGGCGTACAAGACCTGGAGACCTTGCTCATCGATTTAAAAATGCAGCAGGACAAAATCGAAGATGTCCAGGAAGAACAGAAGCAGCAACTCACACAAATTCAAAAGTGGATGCCTATGCAAAAATCAAAAATCGGAATCAAACGCTACAATGCTTTCGGTGAAAAGGGGAACGACTTGAGCTTCTCCATTGCGATCATTAATGATCAGCAAGATGGCGTAGTCCTAACGGGCCTGTACAACCGCGATGGTTCATTTGTATATGCTAAGGGCTTGGAAAAAGGGGAGTCACCGCATGCGCTCTCTCCGGAAGAACGGGAAGCTATAGCTCTTGCCGGGCTAAAGAAATAGAACCCTGAGTCCACTCTTTGATCGCGGTATACAAGCATTTTGATATAATTTCTGAAAGACGCATAACTAGACTGAGACGTGTGTTCTGCAAAACAAAGTATTCCATGAAGCCGCCGACATTGACGATGCCCGTAAGATGGATATCGCCGACCGGCGGTAATTCTTTATTTACCCCTGCGCCAGGACGGAGGGGGCCTTGCACTACTTGAATCGATCCAACGCTGGATGTTTGACCGAGGCAGGCGTCTATGCTGATGATATAAGGGTCAGGGAATCGTGCGTGGATTTCATCTAACGTTTCTTTTAGATTCATAGCATGTACAGGCTCATCGAGAGTACCGTAGAGGTGAAAGTATGGGCAGCGATACTTTGCCAACGCGCTGCCAACCAGAGGGCCTAAGCAATCTCCGGTGGAACGATCGGTCCCGATGCAGACGACAACGATGTCTTGTCCTGGGGTAACCTGTCCAAAATGCAGAAGCAACCGGTGAATGATGGCCGAATGAATGCCGGGTTCGGTATGAGGGATTTTTAAATAAGGAATTTCTTGTCCTGAAATGGTCGGTTGAATCTGTGACATGGAATCTTCCTTTCCGCTGAAGATCAAGTGCGTATCCGCACTTTAAAGATTTAGTAGATAGTATATGGAAGAAATGCGTATTATATACTCGTACCAAAGTCTTAATGAGTAAAAAGGAGAGGAATCTGAGTGGAAGAGGAATGGTTGGTGATGGCGTTTGATTCAACCCAGCAGGCACTGCGTGCAGAGATGCTGCTGGAGTACGCTGAGGTAGAGATCGATTTGTTTCCTACCCCCAAAGAAATCACGGCAGGATGTGCGTTATCGATTCGTTTTCCGCAAATGTCGTTAGACGTGGTGAAACAAATCATCACTTCGGAATCCGTAGAGATTCGAGGGATTTACTCCCACGACGGGATGAGCTATCATAGCATCAAGCTTTAGAGCATTGCAGTTTTTGACTCATATCTCATATATTGATGAAACTCACAAAGGATTGATAGATATGCTGCTGGCGAATGAATCGGAAGTGATCCAGGATGCGGCCGAAACGGTGACCACTTGGAAGGATAAATTATGGAATTGGTTTACAGATATGGATATGTGGACGGATGTGCTTTTTTCAGGGATTAAAATCATTTTAATTTTTGTCCTTACCCGATTGTTTGTTCGAATTTTATTTCGAATAATCGATCGATCGTTGCAGAAGAGGGAGAAAAGCCGGTTACATATGAACCCGCGACGGTTAGTTACCGTTGGCGAACTACTCAAGAATGTCACCACCATCACCAGCAATTTTATTATGGTTATGTTAGTGTTGGGGGAGATTGGGTTTGATCTGGCACCGCTGCTGGCGGGTGCCGGAGTTCTTGGCTTGGCGATTGGTTTTGGTGCTCAAAGCATGGTGAAGGATGTAATTACCGGCTTTTTTATCATTCTGGAGGATCAGTTTGCTGTCGGCGACGTCATTCAAACCGGAACTCTGAAGGGAACGGTGGAGATGATTGGACTGCGCTCCACACGGCTGGTAAGCTGGACGGGGGAGGTTCACATTATCCCGAACGGAATGATAACGAACGTAACGAACTATTCCGTGGGGACCGCATTAGCGGTGGTTGACTTGCCGTTTAGCAACTCCAGGAAGCTGGAGGACAGCGTAGAGCTGCTGAAAAGGGCTATGCAGCGCCTGAAAGGAGAGCAGGAGGAGATCCCTCAAGTTCCGAATGTACTGGGCATTCAGTCGTTAACTTCGAGCGAATATGTTATTCGAATTGCGGTGGAGTGTGCGCCAGCCATTCGATCGGAAGTGGAGCGCCAGATTCAGGCGTATGCCAAAGAAGCCCTGGAGCAAGAAGAGATGGAGAACCAGCGAGGGCGTGCATAGATCTAAGGTTCGCTTCAATTTATTGGGATTTAATTAAAAATTTAAGAATAGATCGGGGGAATGTGTGATGGAGCGGAAATCCTTTCAATTAGGCGATATCGTACAGATGAAGAAAAACCATCCTTGCGGGAGCAATGAAATGGAAATTATTCGGATGGGCATGGATATCCGCATTAAATGCGTTGGCTGCAAACACAGCGTGTTGGTGCCTCGGGCCAAGTTCGAGAAAAATATGCGTAAGGTGCTTCGGTCCGCTGCTCCAACACCCGATAATATGGCGTCGGATGAGCGATTACCTTCTGGGGAATAAGTAATTTATGAGATGAAGGATCCTCTCTATTGCATTTCGGATGAATTCATGGTACAATCATTCTTGCTGTGGAGAGGTACCCAAGAGGCCCAAGGGGGTTGACTCGAAATCAACTAGGCGTCGCAAGGCGTGCGTGGGTTCGAATCCCACCCTCTCCGCCATTTAATAACTCAACAGATGATGATAAGGCCTTCTACGTGATGAACGTAGAGGGCCTTTTTTGTTTTCTAAGAATGGATTGTCCCATAGGACTTTGTGACATGAAAGCTTAGTACCGGTTCAGAATCAGGTTGGTTTTAAGGGAATCGGCATGAACGAGCCAACCTTTCGCTTCCAGCGTGTTCATCAGCTTGGTTCGATTTAATGCAGCTTCGCCGTAGCTGTCCGTCTTAAAGGAGATCTCGATCAAATTCTCCATACCTGTACCGTCTTCGGTTCGAATTGGCATGACTTCGATATTCGTTTCAAGACCGTTAAATTCACCTTCATATTTACTGACGATTACTGGGCCATGGGCGCGGGAGCTTTTTAGCATGTCTTTCCCCCAGCCGGACCCATTAGTATTTTTAAGCTTACCCGGAATGTTGTCTACCAGCATGTTCAATACTTTGCTCTCTGACGGGATGGTAAGTCCCTTGGATGCAGATTCTTCTTTATCATTTGAGAAGCTCAGCGTCTGCTTGCTGTAGCCCCAGTCTACTTCAGCCTCATAGTTTATCATCAGAGGAATCAAAGCCGGCTTGATTCGCTGCGGTAAGTGCGGCGTTGATGTCCCCGTTTGTTACGGTGAATCTTTTCTTATAGGTCAGTTCGTATTTCTTCTTGTCTTCCTTCTTGCGGAATCTGACATTCCAGCCTGAGCCGTTCAAATCCTGCGCATGGGTGTCAAAATACTCCACGAGCTGTTGATCAGCAGGACTTGTGATGTGAAATTCGCTGGTTACGGAGCTTTGCAGAGAGCCGTCGGCGTTTAGCACTTTCCCGGCATCCAGCAGGAATTTTACTTCGTAAGAAGGGACAGCGTTGGAAGCTGCCTGGACATCCGTTGCGGTTTGCCAGCCTGTCAGCAGAACAGCCGCAGTTAATGCGGTAGCAGTCATAGATTTGACAATCTTAGCTTTGATATTCATGATTTTCACTCCTTTTTAAAGTGGGGAATGCCTACAGACTTCACTTTAAAGAGGTTGTATAAGGATGATGTCAAAGCTGTTTTATGTTCTGGTAAAAAAAAGAAACATTTTCTTTAGGGCATCCAAGATTTATTGCTGGTCAGGATTTAGGCATTGAGACAGATGGGCGGTAAACTTGCGCAGCAGTGCAGAAGGATGGCGGTTTCGGTTAGTAGCCATATAGACGTAACGTTTGGCCTCATTGTCGGGTATCTTTCTCATTTGCAGTAGTCCGCGTTGTACCTCATCCTCAACTGACATTCGAGAAACGAAAGAAACATACTTGCCAAGCATCACCGCTTGTTTAATGGCTTCCAGAGAATCAAGCTCCAGTGAGAAGGGAAGACGCAGGCGGTTGCTTTCAAGCCATTTTTCCGCAAAGCGGCGGGTGCTGGACTCCATACCGTGCAAAATAAAGGGGGAAGAAGCAATTTGATCCGCAGTGGGTTCAGGCTGTGCGGCCAGAACATGATCTGGCGATAAGATCAGCACCAAGTCGTCTTCGCAGATGGCTTCCGTTTGCAGTTCCGCCGATATAAAAGGTTCCGTTGAAATAATACCTAAGTCAATTTGGTGTTTCTCAAGCATTTCCCGGATCACCGGCGCTGGTTTGACGGACAAGGAGATGTGTATACCAGGATATTCATTGGAGAAACGATGAATCATTACGGGCAGAAGATAAGTGGCCGGCACGTAGCTGGCCCCGATCTGGAGATGGCCCTTTCTTAGGGCATCAAACTCGATAACAGCTCGCTGCGCTTCGGAAGCCAAGGCCCCGATTTTAATAGCGTAATGGTGCAGGGCATAACCCGCGTCTGTCAAAATGATTTTCCCCATACGAGTATCAAACAGCTTTACACCGAAATCCCTCTCCATATTTTTCATGTGAAAAGTAACCGTTGGTTGTTTAAGGTCTAAGATCTCAGCCACGGTTGTAATCTTGTTGTATTTCTCAAGCAGTTCGACGATTCGCAGCTTGAGCAGATTTAGATTCATGATCTCCATTTAACCTCACAATCCCTTCCTTTTGTACGGGCCCATGTCTATATATTTAATCTATGAATGTTAAAACAAATCATTGAAAAAATTAATTTTGCATTTACATTGCTATAACACAGGTATTGAAATCGGTAGGTAAACTAAGGAATGTAAGCGGCATGGCGCCGTTTACCAGTTAACTGGGCAAGGAAGGGAACCTAATGGATTTATATATTAAAGGGTTGGAAAAGCGTTTTGGCTCTACAACTGCTTTATACCCCACTGATTTGAAGGTTAGGCAAGGCCGGTTTACTACTTTGCTTGGTCCTTCGGGTTGTGGGAAAACAACGCTGCTACGAATGATCGCTGGATTAGAAACCCCGGATCAGGGCTTGATCTCTTTTGGTGATGAAGTTTTGTATGACGGACCGGGAAGCAAGGTGACACCGCCGCATAAACGCGGATTCGGTATGGTTTTTCAGGATTTTGCCTTATGGCCGCACATGACGGTGTTTGAAAATGTAGCCTTTGGTCTGCGGACAAGTCGGCAGACGAATGGACTTCGCAAAACGGTATTGGAAGCATTGGAGAAGGTTAAGTTGGGCGGCATGGAACAGCGGTACCCACATCAGTTGTCTGGCGGACAGCAGCAACGGGTCGCTTTTGCCCGGGCGGTGGCCGTGCGTCCCCGTCTTGTCTTGTTCGACGAACCGCTGAGCGCGCTGGATGCCGTACTTCGTGAAGAGATGCGTGTTGAAATGATGGCGCTCGTTAGAGACTTGGGCCTGACAGCCCTTTATGTCACACACGATCAGATTGAAGCCATGTCGATGTCCGACGAGGTTGTGGTGATGAATGCAGGACGCATTTTGCAGACCGGTTCACCGGAGGAGGTGTACGGAAAGCCAGCAGATCCGTTTGTGGCCCGATTTATCGGCAAATCCAACTGGTTAAGGCATTCTAGCCAACCAGGCTCGCATTTGGAGCTGGCATCCGGAACTCAGTCTGCTGCAACTGCAATGTTCAGACCGGAGCACCTCTTTTGGGAGCAGGATCGAGAAGGGAGCCGCCAGTCTTATGAGGTGGAGGTCCTGCAGGTTAGTTACATGGGGGATCGGTATGAGATGCACATTCAAGCTGAGGGACAGGAGGTTTGGACGGCTTATCATCACAGCCGAATTCCGGTAGGAAGCCGTTTAAATGTATACCTGCCAAAGGGCCGGGTTACAAGTTTCTTGGAGATTGATCAGGCTAACCAAGGTAGTGGGAATATCAAAGTCGGCAGTTTGAATAGCGCCGCAAAAGTCGTAGGGATAGGCTACGGCAAAAGCCCAGCTATCGCTGGGAAATAAGGGATAACAGTATAAATCAAGGGGGAAAAGAAACATGGCGAATCACATTCCTAACAAGAAAAAGGGTAAATGGGGGACAGGCAGCGCGCTTGCTCTAATGCTCACTTTCGGCTTAGCCTTGACGGGCTGCGGCAGTAACACAACTTCAGGGGGAGCAGCTAGTTCGAACAATGGCAATTCTGCTTCGACCAATACCGCATCAACGGTTGCTTCTGCACCGGCCTCTAATGAAAGCAACAGTACTTCCGATTCAGCAGATAAGAAACTGACGGTGTACACAGCAGGGCCGGAAGGTTTGGCAACAAAACTGATTGAAGGTTATCAATCGAAAACCGGAGTAAAGGTTGAGGTATTCCAAGGCACGACCGGTAAAATTTTAGCCCGGCTGGAGGCTGAGAAGTCTAACCCGGTGGCGGATGTTGTGATCTTGGCTTCTCTTCCATCTGCACAAGGCTTGAAGCAGGAAGGATTAACGCTCCCTTATCCGGAAGCCGTAAATGCTGATAAGCTGAATCCGGATTGGTCCGACGCTGAAGGCAATTACTTTAGCACAAGTGCATCAGCGCTGGGCATCGCTTATAACACCAATCTGGGGAAGATCTAGCCAAACCTGAATTCAAAGACCAAGTAAACATCCCTGATCCGTCGTTGTCCGGTTCTGCGCTCGACTTTATGACCGGTTACCTGAGTGTTAAAGGAGACAGCGGTTGGTCCTTGTTCGAGGACTACAAGAAGAATGGCGTCGCTATGGCCGGAGCTAACCAGGAAGCATTGGATCCGGTTATTACGGGGGCTAAAGGCATCGTAGCTGCTGCGGTTGACTACATGACCTACAAGGCGAAAGCAAAAGGCGAACCGGTTGACATCGTGTATCCGAAGGAAGGGACCGTTATCAGCCCGCGTCCTGCACTCATTCTGAAATCAACTCAGCATGAAGCCAATGCCAAAGCATTTATTGATTACCTGTTGTCGGATGAAGCTCAAAAAATGGTTTCCGATGCAGCCCTTCTGCCGGGACGTACGGATATCAAAGCGGAAAACCGGGCCAATCTGGATGAAATTGGACAGTATCAAGTGGACTGGAATTGGATGAACGAGAACGGCGCAGACATCACTGAAAAATTTACACAGCTGTTCAAATAAAATGATGAAGTACTTGTCACTCAAATCCGCTAGGGTCTGGTTTATCGGATTGGCCCTGTTGGTTCTTACCGTCATGATTGTTGTTCCACTGATTGAAATCTTCATTCAAACGGTGTATCGAAACGGGGAGCTGCAGTGGTCAGCTCCTTTCCGTACGCTGGCGAAGTCCGGACTGACCGGTGTAATGTTTAGCTCCATTTGGCTTGGGATCTGTGTCATAGCTGGTACTACGGTATTGGCTTTGCCCCTGGCTTGGATAATGACTGCTACAAGGATCGGCCGCTGGAAGTGGTTGGACATTGTACTGCTCATTCCTTTTATGACGCCGCCTTACATCGGATCCATGGGTTGGATTCTATTTATGCAGAAGAACGGATACCTGGAGCAGCTGATCCCGTCTCTATCCCGAATTACGCCTTACTTCTTCACCTTTGGCGGCATGGTATTGATTATGAGCCTGCATCTTTATCCTTTTCTGTATTTGCTGCTGCGCGGCGCGCTTGAGCGAATTGGAGGGAGTATGGAAGAAGCGGCGGCTGTGATGGGAGCCCCGTTTTTGTATCGTTTCCGCCGGATCGTGGCACCGCTGCTTCTGTCTGCATACGGCATGGGCGCCATGCTGATCTTTGTTAAAACTATCGCGGAGTTCGGCACACCAGCTACTTTTGGCAAAAGAATCGGATATGAGGTCATGACCTCGGAAATCCATAAATATATCTCCAGCTGGCCGATTGATTTCGGCAAAGCTACAACCCTGGCATCGTTGCTGCTGACGGCCTGTCTGCTGATGTGGTATGTCCAATCCATACTGAGCCGCCGCTTTACTTACAGCATGGTAGGTGGGAAAGGCAGCCGCCGCGGCGCACTGAGGGAGAGCGGCTGGCCAGTTTGGATTAGCGCTATTTTTGTGGGACTTCTGCTTGTTTTCTCAATCGGGGTTCCTTATTTCTCGATCCTGGCGGCCTCAATGATGAAACTTCGCGGTGTGGGCCTGGCTTGGAACAACTGGACGTTCGATTACTATAAACAGCTGCTCACCTGGGGAACACCGAGTATGAAGGCACTGATGTCCAGCATCTGGTTGTCTTTCGTCGCTTCTACGGTTGCTGTGGTGCTGGGCACCTGGTTTGCACTGGTGATTCAACGCTCACGTACTATTGGACAGCGGTCGGTTGACTTGTTAAGTCTGCTGCCGAATACCGTGCCTGGCATCGTGATGGTGGTTGGCCTCATCCTGTTATGGAACTCACCTTGGATGCCCATTCACCTCTATAACACCTATGGCATGGTCATTTTAACGTATGTTATTTTATTTGTTCCTTATACCGTTCAATATGTAAAAAGCGCTGCAGGCCAGATAGACAGTTCCTTATTTCAGGCTGGGCAAGTATTTGGTGGACGCGCCCTTTATATTTTTAGAAGAATCATGCTGCCTTTGATTGTACCGGGGATGATTTCCGGCTGGATGATGACCTTTACGATTGCTTCGCGGGAACTGGTGGGCTCACTATTAATCCTTCCACCTTCAGTTCAGACCTCGGCCACCTACATTTTTGCTCAATTTGAGCAGGGGCAGGTTTCGTTAGGGATGGCGATGGCCGTCGTTTCGGTTGGTTTTACCACCTTGATGTTATTAATTATCGAGAGCTTGGGCTCCAGAAGAAAGTGGAATGCAAAATGATGAAACTTCATATATGGGGAGGGGCCGGAGAACATGGCCGCTCCTGTTATTTACTTGTCGGCGACCATCATCGGATATTATTGGACTGCGGCGTAAAAAAAGAAGACGAAGGCCAGTATCCGATGCTCGATCCTGAGGTCATTCCTCAACTAACGGCGGTTTTTCTGTCGCACGCTCATGAGGATCATTCGATGGCACTTCCGTTACTATATAAGCACGGCTATAAAGGTCCGATCTGGACGACCAGGCCAACCGTTGATCAATTAAGCAGCTATTTCGCCAACTGGCGCAGTTATGTGAATGGCAGAGGCGCCAAGCTCCCATATACGGAAGAGCATATTGAAGCACTGCATTTCCGCTATCTTGAGGATCTGGCTCCCGCCATGCAATGGGCAGATTTGGGCATGCATCCAGCTTCTGTCCGGGTGAAGTGGGGGAGGAGCGGCCATTTGGCTGGTTCCATTTGGCTGCGGCTCGAGGTGGAGGATCACCAAATCTATTTCTCGGGTGACTATAGCTCGGAGTCGTTGCTGCTGGCTGTTGACTCGCCTAAGGAAAACGAGAGGGGAGCTGGCTTGGGGCCGGAGGAACCTGCCGATTTAGCCATTGTAGATAATGCCTATGGCAATGATCAAGAATCTCAAGAAGACAAACTGTTTCATCTTACCAAGGTTGCTCAAAAGACACTGGAACTAGGCGGGCATCTGTTGTTACCTGTGCCGGCTTACGGAAGAGGCCAGGATATGCTGATTTGGACCTGCGAGCAGTTCGAATCCTATAACATCATTGTTGAAGAGAAAATATGGGCTGGTCTGCAGCGGCTGCTGGAACAGCCGGAATGGCTTAAGGTTGGAATGAGCGAACGAATTCGACAGGCGCTGGATAACAGCCGACATAGAATCATTTTACCGAAGAATAATGAGGAACGTCTTCAAGCCTTAGGTCAGAAGGGGCCATGTGTCATTTTCACCAGTGACGGTATGATGGAATCCCCAAGAGCTCGCTGGTACTTCGATCAAGTAGCCGGGGATCCCAAGCATGCGGTCGTGATTACAGGACATGCTGCGCGTCATACGTTTGCTCACAATATACTGGTGGGGGGTATAAATAAACCGGATTGCCGCGTTCATCATATCCGTTACAAGGTACATCAAGGGCTGGGGGATGTAAGAAGGATGCTTGCAGAAGTTCCTGCTTTAAAGACATTACTTGTACATACTTCCAAAGTGAAAACGGACGAAGTATGCAGATTACTGTTAGAGGAAGGCCACCAACATATTTATTCCCTGCAACCAAGCGAAGAATTGGGGTTCTAAAACAAATGAAAACAGGACCCCGAAGGGTCCTGCTGACGGCGTTACTGTGGAGATTCTATGCTCACATCAAGGAATAGGATTTACTGCCCCTGAAGGCAGCCTTGCCGTAAAGCGAAAACTTTGCGGTGTTTCTCCTTACTCCAATCTTGAGTTAGACTCCTAACAGCTCATGAAAAGCGATCTGGACCAACGGAACCACACCTCTCTTGTCGCCGTCGATTGTATTATGTGCAGATTCCCTCGTTTTATACACATCCATTACGAAAAATATAAATTAGTGAACACGAGCCTTTTCTTCTTTCTTCCACTTGCGATTCTTGTTTGTCGTTTCAGGGAATTTATCGCCCTTGTTCAACGTGATCCGTTTTGGATCTTTAATCTGCGTATGAAAGCTGCGCGCCTCGCCTACCTCAACGTAAACCCCCGGGTTCGGAGCGCGCATGCCTTCCTCGAATTCGGTTTGTTCACCCATACTGCGTTCCTCCTTTGCAATGCATTAGACTACATGGATATTGTTTGTCATGCGTTTTTTTTCATGTATCTTTATGGACCGATAATTATTTACAGGCAGCGTAATTTGAGGGAGCATACGGTTAGCATGGTAAAGCGCATGGGAGCGATCGATATGAGTATCGTATGGGCACATGGTGATCAATAGCAAAGGCAAGTTGTGGGAACTTGATCTGATCCTTGCGTGCCGACTTTGGATTTGATATACTATTACGGTGCGAGTTTACTCTCGCTCCTTGCTCCCAAACGGGACACGTATTGGGGGCCATAGTCCAAGAGGAGGTGAATCAGAATGCGCAAATACGAAGTGATGTACATTATTCGTCCTGACGTTGAACAAGAAGCTGTTCAAGCTACAGTCGAAAAATTCCAAGGCATCATCCAAAACGGCGGTGAAATTACCAAACATGAAGTTTTGGGCAAACGCCGGCTTGCGTATGAGATTAACAAGGTTCGTGATGGAATTTACGTTCTCGTGAATTTCACCGCTGCTCCAGAAGTTGTTGCTGAGCTGGAACGGATCTTGAAGATTTCCGACGAGGTTATCCGTTATCTCATCACGAAAGACGTAGCCTAATTCAAGTTTGAGTAACCATTGCCCGAAGGAGGGGATTTGATTGTTGAACCGTGTCATTCTCATCGGACGTCTTACCCGGGATCCGGAGCTGCGATATACGCCAGCTGGCGTAGCGGTAACTCAGTTTACTCTTGCTGTGGACAGACCGTTCACCTCGCAAGGGGGCGAACGTGAGGCGGATTTCATCCCGGTTGTTACCTGGAGACAGCTTGCCGAGACTTGCGCGAATTATTTGCGTAAAGGGCGGTTAACGGCTGTTGAAGGACGTATTCAAGTACGGAACTACGAAAATAACGAAGGTAAACGTGTATACGTAACCGAAGTTATTGCCGATAATGTCCGTTTCTTGGAATCGAACCGCGAGGGCGGTTCAGGTGGCAGCGGTACGCGGGAAGAGTCTCCATTTGGAGGCGGCAGCGGCGGCAACAGCCGTGGCGGCGGATTCTCGCGCAGCAATCAGAACGATCCTTTCTCCGACGACGGGAAACCGATCGATATATCGGATGACGATTTGCCATTTTAACAACGGAAAGGACTGAAAAGCATGAGCTTCAAGCAAAGAGAAGGCGGAGACGACAAAAGACCGGCTCGCCGCGGCGGCCGCAACAAACGTCGTAAAGTGTGCTACTTCACTGTGAATAAAATTACTCACATTGACTATAAAGATACGGAGCTGTTGAAGAAATTCATCAGCGAGCGCGGCAAAATTTTGCCTCGTCGTGTAACTGGCACTAGCGCGAAATACCAACGCCTTTTGACGATCGCGATCAAACGCTCCCGTCAAATCGCATTGCTTCCATACACAACGGAATAAGCGTGATCAGTTAGAACAACAACCGAACCTCAGGGTTCGGTTGTTTTTTGTTTCTATACAAAAAGGACTTAAGTCATAGAGCTTCGCTTACGACAAATCCAAGTAAACCTATTTAAAATAAAGTCGATTTATGACGAGAAAGATAGAACGAACTCGAAAAATGTTAACATCAATAGTACAGGACAAGTAAGAAAAATTAACGTTCAACTTTTTGTAAACGCTTCATATTAAATATTTCTATAAAATACTAGTAAATTAGGGTTAATTAGGAGCCGACAATCGACTAAAAAAATTATTGACGTAAGATATTTTCACATGTATTATGATCAATAATTGAACTGGTGCATATCCCTGATAGGGACCGGCTTAAGATGCTTATTAACCGATGGTTTATATCAAACCTATGTCACACTTTGTTACAAACGGCTGACGTTGTGTCTCTGTTTTTAGGGTACAAGTCATGGGGAGATAGAGCCATAGGGGCGTAAGTGAGTTGTTTTGTCCAGGATTAAGCACTGTGAGAAGCAACTAGAGAGTGTTGAAGGGGGAGGTCGAAAGGAACATCCTGGCAAGAGGAAAGGCATGACGAACTGCACGTTCTCAACAATTAAACAAGGAGGAGTCAACTCACATGGTGGCAAAGAAGAGAAGATTATGGTCCATCTTACTTATTTTATCTCTCGTAGGTATTTTGTTTGCAGGTTGCAGTACCAATAACACAGCTTCCAATTCGCCGACTCCGACAGAGAACAACACAACTCCAGAAAACACAACGGAACCGGAAACAGAACCATCGGCAGATGAGCCGGTAGACGGAGGTACAATTGTCCTTTCAACTTTTTCGGATATTGTTACTTTAAATCCTATCTTTATTGGTGATACTTCTTCCGGAGATGTGGAGCAGTTCCTTTTCTCCAAACTGTACGATCTAGACCGTGAAGGAAATGTAGTTGTCGAGCCTTGGTCTTTGGCAGCCGAGCCTCCACAAATTTCTGAGGACGGTTTAACTTATACCGTGAAGCTGAAAGATACCGCAAAATGGAGTGACGGGCAGCCGGTAACGGCCGACGACATCGTATTTACATTTGATACGATTCGTAACCCAGAAACGGGTTCCCCAGCGATCAGCTCCTTCGATAAGGTAGAGAGCGTTACAAAAGTGGATGATTTGACCGTCAACATTAAGTTGCAATCCGTTTACGCTCCGTTCTTATATACGCTGGTTACCGATTTGGTCCCTTACCATGTGTTGAAGGATGTTCCTGTGAAGGAGCTTCAACAACATCCATATGGTACAGATCCATCGAAAACCGTAACGAACGGGCCATGGAAGTGGACAGAATGGAAACAAGGCGAAAGCCACACGTTGGATCTCGATCCAAACTACTGGGGTACGCAGAAGCCGCATATTCATCAAGTCATCTATAAAATTTATGCCGACCAAAACACCCAAGTTCAAGCCTTGTTGAAAGGTGATGCAGACCATATCAGCGCCATTCCGGTGACGCAGGTTGAAGCTGTTAAATCGAATAAGGATATTAACGTCATCCAAAAACCGGGTCCGACTTATGAATACGTCGGGTTTAACTTCGATCCGAAGAACTTCCCGGACAACTACGGTTTGTTCCAAAGTCAAAAGACAAGACAGGCGATTGCATACGCAATTAACCGTCAAGGGATGGTTGACAATGTCTTGAAAGGTGTCGGTGCGCTGATGAACGCTCCGTTCCTGCCGGACACTTGGGCGGATCCGAAGGATGCTGCTGTCAACTATAACTATGATACGGAGAAAGCAAAACAATTGCTGGCAGAAGACGGTTGGGTTCCTGGCAAAGACGAGATCCTTGAGAAAGACGGTCACCGCTTCTCCTTCGAACTGCAATATAACGCCGGTAACAGCCGCCGTGAACAAGTGGCTGCGATTATCCAGCAAAACTTGAAAGATGTTGGTATCGAAGTTACGCCTAAAGGCATCGACTTTGCCGCATGGATCGATCAGAACGTCAACCCAGGTAAGTATCAAGCCATTTTGTTGGCATGGTCTCTGAACAACCCGGATCCGGATGCAGAAAGCATTTATTCTTCGAAATACTTCCCACCGGCAGGTCAAAACACCGGTTGGTATAAGAACGAAAAGCTCGACCAATTGTGGGTAGACGGATACTCCACAGTTGATCAAACGGAACGTCAAGCGATCTATAAGGAACTGGCGAAGGAAATCTCTACAGACTTGCCATATGTCTTCCTTTATCAATATGGTAACGCCATCGGTACGGGTCCAAGAGTTCATTGGAAAGAAGAAGACCGTCCAGAACCATCGTTGGGCTACGGATACTACTTCCATCTGATCAACTGGTGGGTAACGGAATAAGAAGAGCGGATACAGGAAATAGAACCGCAGGAGGGGGAAAGGGAGTATTCTCTTTCTCCTTCTCCCTTTCAAGCTCTATTTTTATCCTGTGGTTCTATACCTAACTATGTTTAGGAGGATAAAAGATGACAGAATATCTGATCCGTCGCTTGCTGCAATCGGTCTTGGTCATTTTCTTGATCACCGTCGTGACGTTTTTGCTGATCCATGCCGCTCCAGGGGGACCAACGCAAGTCTTCCTTGCTCCGGGTTTATCGCCGGAAGCATTCGAGCAGCAGAAGCAAAACCTCGGTCTGGATAAACCCTTACCCGTTCAATATCTCCGGTGGGTTGGGGACTTGCTGCAAGGTGACTTAGGATATACGTTCAAAAACCATTTGCCAGTTGGGGATTTATTGTGGCCTCGTATCGGGAATACGTTCGTTTTAATGGGCTCCGCTTGGTTGTTAACCTTGATTATTGCGCTCCCTTGGGGCATTTATAACAGTACAAAAGAATATGGATTATCTGATCAAACGGCATCCTTTATTTCTTATATCGGATTTGCGATGCCAACCTTCTGGTTCGGTATACTTTTGCAACAGTGGTTCTCACTAGGCCTCGATTGGCTTCCCCTATCGGACATGCACTCCAGGGGGAAGGAAGACAGCCTGCTTGACCTATTACTGCATCTAGTGCTTCCCATCACGGTATTATCGTTAGGATTCCTTGCTTCTTATATTAAGTATGCCCGTGCAAGTATGTTGGAGGTCCTTGAAATGGACTACATCCGCACGGCTCGGGCAAAGGGTGTTAAGGAAAGAAAGGTTGTGTTCCGACACGCCTTACGGAATGCGCTTATTCCGATCATCACCATTTTAGGACTGGATTTACCGCTGCTTGTCGGCGGCGCTGCCCTCACGGAAAACGTGTTTAACTGGCCGGGGATGGGGCGCCTCTATGTCGAGATGGCTACGGCACGGGAGTATTCTGTTCTGATGGCGATTACGATCGTTACTTCGGTTATGGTTATCCTTGGTAGCTTACTCGCGGATATTTTATATGCCATTGTAGATCCACGGGTTAAATTGGGTGGAAAGGGGACGAAAGCTGCATGAGTGATCTCAAGGTAACGATATCGCCGGGAACATCTCCCGACGTGCCAACTCCTGAACCAAGTCATGCATCGGATCCCCAGAATGCGGTAGCTGCACTTCCAGCCAAGAAGCCGCTGGGTCCTTGGGGCCTATTATGGAGAAAATTCTCGCATAATCCCTATGCAATGACAGGGTTAGTCGTGTTACTGATTTTTATTCTGGCTGCGATTTTTGCCCCTTGGCTTACCAAGTATGATCCGGCCAAGATCGATCTGATGTTCCCGAATCTCCCAGCAGGGACCGATGGGCACCTGTTAGGCACGGATGAATTAGGACGTGACGTGTTCACAAGACTGCTGTATAGTGCAAGAATTTCCTTATTAATTGGTTTTTCCGTCGCCGTAGCTTCGGTCATCATCGGTTCGATTATCGGTGCGTTATCCGGTTATTTCGGCGGATGGGTCGATACGGTCTTCATGCGGATCGTCGATGTGATGAACTCGGTACCTACGTTGTTCCTTAACATTTTGGTACTGGCGATTTTTGGGTCGGATATGAAATATATGATTATGATTTTGGCCTTTACCAGCTGGATGAGTATTGCACGGTTGGTGCGCGGGAATTTCCTTCAATTGCGGGAAATGCAATACGTTGAAGCTGCGCGTGCCATCGGGGTATCGAATACAGGCATTATTTTCCGTCATTTATTACGGAACTCTACGTTTCCGATTATCGTTAACGCAACCTTGATGGTTGGTTCGGCGATTTTGAGCGAATCGGCTTTGTCTTACCTTGGTTTAGGCATCCAACCACCGGCAACAAGCTGGGGATTGATGTTAAGTAATGCGCAAGAATTTATGCTCGTTGATAAAATGCAGGCAGTTTATCCCGGCTTATGCATCTTGATCGTCGTTCTGGCGGTGAACTTCATCGGGGACGGCATCCGCGATGCGCTGGATCCAAGACAGAATCTGAATAAATCCCGGAGGAGGCTGGCAAAATGGCGGAGAAACTTCTCGAAATCCGGAAACTGACGGCGGGCTTCTTAACGGAAAATGGGGTTGTGAAAGCGACCGACCGGATCTCGTTATCCATAGAAAAGGGACAGACGGTTTGCTTAGTTGGTGAATCGGGGAGCGGAAAGAGCGTGACCTCACTCGCCATCATGCGGCTGATTGATTATGCCGGCGGAGTGATCATGGATGGCAGCATTAAGTTTCGAGGTCAGGATTTAGCCACCAAGAAACAGGAAGAGATGCGGCAGATCCGCGGCAACCAAATTGCGATGATCTTTCAGGATCCCATGTCGGCGTTAAACCCGGTATTTACGGTAGGGGAACAGATTGCCGAAAGCTTGCGGTTGCATCAGAATAAGGATGCGGATGAGGCTTGGAATATGGCTGTTAACCTGTTGAAGCTCGTAGGCATCCCTGCGCCGGAAATTCGCGCCAAGCAATATCCCCATGAATTGTCGGGCGGCATGTGCCAACGGGTCGTCATTGCCATTGCCTTAGCCTGCAACCCAGAGCTGTTGATTGCTGACGAACCTACGACTGCGCTGGACGTGACGGTACAGGCGCAAATCCTTGATTTGCTGCGGAAGCTGCAGGCCGAGCTCGGCATGTCCATTCTGCTGATTACCCATGATATGGGCGTAGCTGCGGAAATGGCAGATCGGGTCGCTGTTATGTATGCGGGGGCGATCGTTGAAGAAGGTCCAGTGGAAGATATCTTCAATCAACCCAGTCACCCATACACCACAGGGTTGCTCCAATCGATCCCTGGATTTGAAGGGGAACGGGGAGGAGAACTGTACACGATCCAGGGGACAATCCCGCCAATCGGTCAATTGCCTTCCGGCTGCCGGTTCCACCCCCGCTGCCCGCATGCGAAGGAGGTTTGTCGGCAGAAGGAACCACCGGAGTTTATGATCGGAGCAGATCATCGCGCTTCCTGCTGGCTCTATGAGGATAAGCCGGTAAGCAAAAGCGATGACCACAGCAGCAGAGATGAGGTGAAACCCGCATGACGACAGAAACGGCGAATGTAGAAGTAAAGCGACCGAGCGGTTTGAAGTCCGATGAGATTCTGGTAGATATCCGCGGGATTAAGAAGTATTTCCCGATTCATAAAGGCTTGCTCAGCCGGGTCGTTGGTCAAGTGAAAGCGGTAGATGACGTATCCTTAGCGATTCGAAAAGGGGAGACCTTCGGGCTCGTCGGAGAATCCGGCTGCGGCAAGTCAACGCTGGGACGTGTCATTCTTCGCTTGCAAGGAGCTACGGAAGGAGAAGTCATCTACCAGGGGCGGGACATTCATTCTTTACGGGGGCAAGAGCTGCGGAAGCTTCGGGAAGAGATGCAGATTATTTTCCAGGATCCGTTCGGTTCCCTAAATCCTCGTTTTCTAGTAAAAGACATCATCGGCGAACCTTTACGCGTTCATCGCAACCTATCTTCCAAGGAAATAGATGCTAGAGTCGTGGAGCTCATGGAATTGGTAGGGCTGGATGCCAGCCGGCGCAATCGCTATCCGCACGAATTTTCCGGCGGTCAGCGGCAACGGATTGGTATTGCCCGGGCAATAGCTCTGAATCCGAAGTTTATCGTCGCGGATGAGGCGGTATCGGCACTGGACGTGTCCGTGCAATCACAGGTCATTAACCTGTTGATGAAGCTGCAACGTGAGCTCGGATTGACGTTCCTCTTCATTGCCCATGGCCTTAACGTCGTTCGGCATATCTCCGATCGGGTCGGCGTCATGTATTTGGGTAAGCTGGTAGAGGTCGGAGAAACGGAGACGTTATTCAATTCTCCGCTGCATCCATATACAGCCGCTTTATTGTCGGCCATTCCAAAGCCGACGCCAGGTCGGAAGCGGGAACGGATCGTGCTACAGGGGGATGTTCCTTCTCCCGCAAATCCGCCTTCCGGATGCCGCTTCCACACCCGCTGTCCGTTTGCCCAGGAGCAATGCGCCAAGGTGGAACCGCCATTGATTGAGGCAGCTCCCGGACGCCAAGTGGCCTGCCACTTCCCGTTGCAACCGGAGACCGTGTTGGCTTAAACAGACGCCTTCTCGCAAAAAAACAGGCTGGTTCATGACGGTAGAGGTCCGATCTCCGGTAGGAGCGGGCCTCCCTTCTTTTTTCGTCCAAGCTTCATTGGTTAGTAGACCAGCATCTACATATCCCGCATTGTTGTACCCGATTTCCTCGATGTGTTATAGTACAAAGCGGTAGAGTTGTTTTGAAAAATGATAGATAAGTTAAGCAAGGATGAGTAAAAACGTAGTGATATGGCAGATAGAGAAGGAAATCAACCAGAATGGCGATGGAGGCGTAAAAAACCATGATCGAACGTCGTAGCAGAAAGAAGATGAAATCGAAGAATAAACGCAAGAAAATCGCGTGGATTGTACTCATAGTTCTGTTGGTGGCGGGGGCCGGGGGATATTTGTTCCGCAAGCCGCTTGCCGTGATGGCCTTTGACTTGTTCCTGTCAGGCAAAGTTGAGCAGACGTTGGAACGCTCGTATTCGCCAATTGAAGGGGAAGAGCCCCGTCCGGTGGAGCCGGTGGAAGAGAAGATGAAGCCATTCAGCACTCTGCTGTTAGGTGTGGATCAACGGAATAACGAGCCCGCTCGCTCCGATACGATGATCTATGCGGTGGTGCGTCCGGAGGATGCCAAGGTGTTGCTGATCTCCATCCCGCGCGACACGTATACCGAGATCGTCGGCAAGGGTAAGGAAGATAAGATTAATCATGCGTATGCGTTTGGCGGGGAGAAGATGGCCAAGGATACGGTGGAGAACTTCATCGGCTATCCGGTGGATTACTATGCAGCCGTGAACTTCCAAGGGGTGCGTGACATCGTGGACGCGCTGGGCGGTGTAGAGCTGCCGATTACGAAGGATATTGTCAATAAACAAGCGGATCATGAGAAGTTTACGATTAAGGCAAATAAACCGTTGTACGACGGTACGGAGGCGCTCAACTTCGTCCGTTATCGGGAAGACAGTGATTTTAACCGGACAAAACGACATCAGGTGTTCCTGAACGCCATGGTGAACCGGATGTTAAAGCTGAACCAAGTGACAAAAATCCCTGAATTAATCAACCTGATGGGGGATAATTTTAAGACCGACTTGCCGCCAAGCCAAATCATCGAATTGTCCAAGAAGGTCTTGTTGGGAGATACTTCTCCGCAAATTAGCGGCTTTACGATTTTAGGCAAAGGCATTCGGATCAATGGGGTTTATTATGATAAAGCGAATGAAGAGGATGTTGATTTCGCCAAAGAGATGATCGACAATTGGCTGAACCCGGATACGGAGGCGTTTGAATTGATCCTTCCGGAATCCCGTGATGCAGAGAAGACAGATGCGGGGCAAAACGGCGCGCAGGGAACGGCGGCAAATACGAGCAAGAATGAGTGATCGTGGGGCATCATACCTTAGATTATAATGTGAATATACCCTGATTTCAGACAACGGCAGTCCGGAGTTCCGGCTGCCGCTTTCATGCCGCCGGTTCTGGAACAACTTCGGTTTCGAAACGTATCAAATAGGGGAGTCTGAATGAAAGGATGAGGAGGATTTCGTTCTCATGAATATAGCGTTTTTTCTGCTTCCGAAAAATGACGTGGTCACCATGACGTTGGAGTCCACGTTACGCCAGACGCTGGAGCGTATGGAGTATCACCGTTATACGGCCGTGCCGATCATCGATCACGATGGGGTGTATGTCGGTACGGTCACGGAAGGCGATTTATTATGGCACATGAAAAATTCGAGCGGCAAGATTACTTTTGAGACCGCTTCAAAATTTCTCCTGAAGGACGTGCCGCTGAAGATGGACATCAAGCCGGTACGAATCGATGCCGATATGGAGGATTTGATTAATCTGGCGAAGGTGCAGAACTTCGTGCCGGTAGTCGATGACCGGTGCCGGTTTATTGGGATCGTGCGGCGTAGTCAGATCATCGAATATTGCGAGAAGTTCGTGACCCGAAATACGGCACAAACCCAATAAATCCTAAAGGTTTGCGTCTTTTGTCGCGTTTGCTATATGCTATAATGAAGAATAAAGCTTTTTTCGGGGAGGGTCGAAGCTGTCCGAGATGCAAAGGGAAATGGATGTAGCCAAGCGTGCCAAAGTGATTGAATGGCTCAAAACGGAAGTAGTCGATCACGTATCCCGTTTGTTTAAGGCATTATGGGAAGGCAGCACGACACGGGTAACGGACAGTCTTGCCAGCCTTATCGTCAGCAGTTATATTTTGGGGCGGAGACTCGGTGTTTCCTATCGGGATATGGATGACAGTATCTTGGAGAAACTGAGAAAACATAAGCAGGAGGGTCACCAGCTCGAGGATTGGTATCAAGATATTTCTACCCTGGAAGAACATATGTCTAAGAGGTGAACCCATTTGAAGTTACGCTGGACATCGGTGGCCTGGAGCGCCGTATATTTGCTGCTTCTGTTGTCACTTGCAACTCCGCTGACCGTGATCACGATGTTTTTTCTGATCGTGCCGGGTATTTTGCTGTACACCACCTTGTCGACAAGAGCGTTTCTTGTGCACGTCGCGGTGGTCTGGCTGGCGGTTGCATTGATCTTCGGCCCGCTGATCTTGTTGCAGGCCGTCTATTTTATTGTTCCTTCGATCGTGATGGGCTATTTATATAAGAAAAGAAGCCCGGCGTTCCGCACGGTCATGGCGGGAGCCGGCACCATTTTGCTGGAGTTTTTGCTGGTACTGCTGATCAGCACCGTCTTCTTCAACTTTAATCTGGCGAATGCGATTGAGGACCTGGTGAATGCGGCGATGGCTCCGTTCACGAATGTCGCTGACAGCTCGTTGACTGGCACCATTGTCTGGTCGCCAGAGATGAGCCAGCAATTCTCCAGCTTGACGGTGCGGATGATTCCCTTTACGATGATCGTCTGCTCGCTGCTCATGGCTGCAGTAGCCCATGCCATCTCCCGGCCTACGTTGTCCAGCTTGGGTCATGCGGTGCCGAAGATGCCGCCAATCCGTGATTGGCGGTTGCCGCGTTCGCTGATTTGGTACTATTTGATCGGCGTATTGCTGCAGTGGTTTGGCGGAGAAGCAGTAAGCCAAGGATTCTTGGGCACGATTGTGCTGAATCTGATGCCGCTGCTGCAATTTCTCTTCATGGTGCAAACGGCAAGCTTCTTCTTCTTTGCCGCCTACCATCGCAAGTGGAATCCGGTGATTCCGATTCTGCTCATTGTAGCGCTGTTGTTTATTCCGCCGCTTCGAATCGTGGGGATTTTGGACATTGCATTCCCGCTGCGGGATATGATTACGAGACCAAGACGATAGGGTGAGAAGGCATGCCAAATGTTTTGCAAAAACGTTGGTACGGTTACCAGACCGTATGGATGTTCATGCTCCAGTTGCTGCTCGTCATCTTCGTCTCCTTCTTTAATTGGATCCTGGGACTGGTTTGCTTATGTCTCGTGAGTGTGCTGACCTTCAGCATGCTGCGGGCGGAGCGGCAGTTCCGCCAAGAGCTGATTCGCTACGTGACCGATTTGAATTACCGGATCAAACGGGTGGAAGGCGAGGCTGTCAGTAAGCTTCCGTTTGGTTTGATCCTGTATAGCGAAGAACGGACAGTTGAGTGGCATAATCAGTTCGTGGCTGGCATGTACGACAAAGATTCCGTCGTGGGCCAACCGCTGTCCGAGCTGCTGCCGCAGCTCCCCTTGCCAAGTAAAGACAAGAAGGATGCGGCGGGCGCTCGGACCACGGCAGAAGTCATGGTCGGGGAGCGTTACTATGAGCTTACCGTCGATGCGAACGAGCGCATCATTTATCTCCATGATATGACGGAGCTGGCGGTACTGCGCAGACGGTACGAAGACGAACGGGCTGCGCTGGGGATCGTGCTGCTGGACAATCTGGATGAGGCCACCCAGGGCATGGATGACCAGCAGCGCACCGCCTTAATCGCTCGCGTGGCGACGGCGATTACGGAATGGGCCAAACAGTACCGCGTGTACTTGCGGCGACTGTCCTCTGAGCGATATCTGATGATTCTGAATCAGAAATCGCTGGACGAACTCGAGCAGAGCCGGTTCGTCATTCTGGACGAGGTCCGCGAAATGACCGCGGACCTGAAGGTGCCGATTACGCTCAGCATTGGCCTCGCTTTTGGCGCCGAGCGCTTCAGTGAGCTGGGCGAACTCGCCCAGTCCAGCTTGGATATGGCGCTCGGCCGCGGGGGCGACCAGGCCGCAGTCAAGGCCGGCCAGCGGCTCTCGTTCTATGGCGGCAAATCTGGCGCCATAGAGAAGCGGACGCGCGTTCGCGCCCGCGTTATCGCGCATGCCTTGCGCGATTTGATGCAGGAGAGCGACCGCGTCATCATCATGGGCCATCGCGTGCCGGACCTCGACGTGATCGGCGCCTCCATCGGCGTGCTGAAGGCTGCCGATATGTACAAGGTCGAGGCCCACATCGTGCTGGATGGCCCGAACCCGGCGATTGAGCGCCTGATGGAGCGCATCAATAAAGAAGAGGCCTTGCTCCGGCGGTTTATCTCGCCGGAGCAAGCCTTGCATTTGATGACCGAGCACACGCTGCTCGTGCTCGTCGATACGCATAAGGCCTCCATGACGATGGAGCCTCGGCTTGTGGAAGAAGCAAGCCGCGTCGTCATCGTGGACCACCACCGCCGCGGCGAGGAATTTGTAACCGACGCGGTGCTCGTCTACCTGGAGCCTTATGCTTCCTCAGCCTGCGAACTCGTCACCGAGCTGCTGCAGTACATTCACGAGAAGGTGGAGCTGAGCCCGCTGGAAGCGACGACGCTGCTTGCAGGCATCACCGTCGATACGAAGCATTTCGCGCTTCATACCGGCTCGCGGACGTTTGAGGCCGCAGCGTTCCTCCGTCGCAATGGAGCGGACACGGTGATGGTGCAGCGATTGTTGAAGGAAGACTTGCAGGAGTACATCGCCAAGGCCGATATCATCAAGCATGCCCGAATGATACATGGGCATATCGCTTTGGCGGTGACGGAGCCGAATCGCAAAATTCCACAGATGTTAATTGCTCAAGTCGCGGATACGCTGCTGAATATGACCGGCGTCCTGGCGTCCTTTGTCATCAGCGAGCGGCCGGACGGTTTAATTGGCATCAGCGCCCGGTCGCTGGGGAGCATGAACGTGCAGGTGGTCATGGAGCGGCTGGGCGGCGGCGGACATTTAACGAATGCGGCTGTTCAATTGGAAGGCACCCAGGCGGAAGCAGAGAAGAAACTG
>Ga0310834_100884_pt1 | contig 23903 bp, 28 predicted proteins | sample SM_ome_2_FD_201314 | JGI IMG/M metagenome (GOLD analysis project Ga0310834, IMG submission 201314) | Sorghum-adapted microbial communities enriched on stacked mutant (SM) sorghum from Joint BioEnergy Institute, Emeryville, California... ... | reverse complement strand
AGTGGGCCCCGCCCGTACTCCACGACGTATATCGCTGCGCAGATGCCGAGCGGTACCGTGATCAGGGTGGCTATGCCGGTCTGCTCCAGGGTGCCGACGATGGCGTGGTACGCGCCGCCGTTCGCGTCGCGGGCGCCGATGTTGCGCATCGACGTGAAGAAGAAGTCGTGGTCCAGCCGCCGTGAGCCCTTCGCGACCAACGTCCAGGTGACCGAGGCCAGCGGTAGCACGGCGAGCACGAATGCCGAGTGGATCAGCGCGCTCCAGGTCCGGTTGCGGGCGGACCGCGGGCCCTCGACCGACCAGGCGGCGGCGAACACGCCCGTCAGGTAGAGGATCGCGGCGATCACCGTGACGAGCACCCAGTTGCCGATGCCCGCGGGGTAGACGACCGCGGCGGCCAGGCCAAGCGCGGCCACGGCGATGGCGAGCAGCGCCCAGCCGGGCAGCCGCCGGCCGCGCAGCGCCGGCTCCGGCGCACTACGCCGGGTGCGCGCACAGCCCTGGGGGTGCGTACAGCGCGGGATGCGCGCACGGCGCCGGCTGCGCGCGGCGGTGACGCTCATACCGCGGTCTCCGTGAGCTCGCGGCGGCGGAAGATGACGGCCCGGGCGATCACGTTCACCACCAGCGTGATGCCGAACAGGAACAGGCCGGATGCGATGAGCGCACCGCGGCCGGTGTCGCCGGCCTCGCCGAACTTGTTGGCGATGTTCGCGGCGATCGTGGTGCCACCGTTGGTCACCAGGTCGAACCCGAGGATGTTGGTGTTGCCGAGGGTCATCGCCAGCGCGATGGTCTCGCCGAGGGCACGGCCCAGGCCCAGCATGACCGCGGCGATGATGCCCGGCCGCGCGTACGGCAGGACCGCGGTGCGAATCATCTCCCACTTGGTGGCGCCGAGGGCCAGCGCGGCCTCCTCGTTCGCCTTGGGGCTCTGCCGGAAGACCTCCCGGGACAGCGAGGTGATGATCGGCAGGATCATGATGGCCAGCAGCACGCCGCCGAGCAGGAACGACCTCCCGTACGGCCCGTCGCCGTGGAACGGCGGGAACCAGCCGACGTAGTGGTTCAGCCAGGCGGACAGCTCGCGGACCGGGGTGTAGAGACAGTCACGCCCCCAGAGCCCGAATACCACGCTCGGCACGGCGGCGAGCAGGTCGATCAGGAAGCCGAGGGCCGTGGCGACCTGGCGGGGCGCGTAGTGGGACAGGTACAGCGCGATGCCCAGGGACACCGGGACAGCAAGCGCCAGCGCGATCACCGCGGTGTAGACGGTGCCGAAGCCGGTGGCGGCGATGCCGAAGGCGGGCGGCGCGGAGTCCGGGAACCAGTCCTGGTAGGTGAAGAAGTTCGCCGAGTTCCTGCCCAGCGCGGGCACTGCCTGGTACCCCAGGAAGATCGCGATGGCCACGATGACGACCAGCACCATGGCCCCGGCGGCGAGCGTCACCCCGCGGAAGACGGCGTCCGCGCTGAGCGTGCGGCGGCGCGGGAGCGCGCCGCCGCCACCCAGGGCGCTCGCCGGCGCCAGTCGTGGTGGGTGCGGCGGCTCGCCCGGGACAGAGGCGCCGGCCGGGCGGATCGGGATGGGTTTGCCCATGCGCTCGCTCGTTCCGTCAGTCGATCGGGAGATCGCGTCGTCGGTCGGTCAGGAAATCGCGTCGATGGAGGCGGCCACCTTGGCCCGCACCGACTCCGGCAGCGGTGCGTAGCCGAGCTCGGTCAGCGCGTTCTGTCCCTCGCTGCTGGCCGCGTAGCTCAGGAAGCTCTTGACCAGCTTCGCCTTGTCCGCGGGCAGGCCCTTGGTGCAGGCGATCTCGTAGGTCACCAGGACCAGCGGGTACGCACCGGCCTGCTTGGTGAGGTAGTCGATGGACATGGTCAGGTCGGGCGCGGTGCCGGTGATCTGCGCCCCGGCGATGGCCTTACCGGCCGATTCCGCGGTCAGCTCGGCGAACTCGCCGGCGCCGTTGCCCACCTTGGCCATGGCCAGCCCGGAGTTCTCCGCGAAGGACCACTCCACGTAGCCGATCGCGCCGTCGGCCTGCCTGACGGCGCTGGCCACGCCGTCCGAGCCCTTGGCTCCGGTGCCGCCCGGGGCCTTCCAGGTCTTGTCGTTGCCGAACGTCCAGTCGGACGGGGCGGTCTTGCTCAGGAACTTGGTGAAGTTGTCCGTGGTCCCGGACGAGTCGGACCGGTGCACGGTCTGGATAGCGGTACCGGGCAGCGTCGCGCCGGCGTTGTCCGCCTTGATCGCCGGGTCATCCCACTTCGTGATCTCGCCGGCGAAGATCCGGGCGATGGTGGCCGGCTTCAGCTGCAGCTTGTCCACGCCGTCGACGTGGTAGACCACGGCGATCGGGCCGGTCACCATCGGCAAATTCACCGCTTGGCCACCGGCGCAGCGGGCGTTCGCCTTGGCCGTCTCGTCGCCCTCCTTCAGGGCCGAATCCGAGCCGGCGAAGTCGGCGGTGCCCGAGGTGAACGCGGCAATGCCCGCACCGGAGCCACTCGGCTCGTAGTTGACCGTCGCGTCCGGACACTGCTGCTGGTAGGTCTTGATCCACTCGTCCATCGCGTTCTTCTGGGCCGAGGAGCCTTGGGCATTCAGCGTGCCGGCCGCGCAGTCTACAGTGGACTCGGCGGAGCCACTGCCGACAGAGCCGGCCAGCTCGCCGGTGTTGTCTGAGCCGCACGCGCCGAGCGCGAGCGCCGTCGCGAACGCAATGCAGGCGATACTGCCGTGCCGCGGGACCTTCACCTCAATTCCCCTTCGAGATGCTCGCATCACCGGGCAGTCCGCCCGGGGCCGGCCCGTGACCAGCCAGTTCGCAACCTAGGCGGGGGAGGTTAAGCCGCCTGCGGAAGCAGGTGAACGGCAGACGAACACCTGGCCCACGGGGAGTGCCCAATCAGCACAACGGCGCTGACCACCGGGTGAACTCCGCCTGGTGGACCCAGCAGAGGAGCCGGAATCAGAGATGGCGCTGGTAGCAGACGTCGGTCGTCCAGCGGGCGAAGTCCAGCTTGGTGTAGAGCCGGAGCGCCCTGGTGTTCGCCTCGTCGACGTAGAGCATCGCCTGCTCGAGCCCGCGGCCTCGCAGGTAGCGCAGGCCGGCCAGGGTCAGCGCGGTGCCGAGCCCGAGCCCGGCCGCGGCCGGGTCGACGCCGAGGACATACACCTCACCGATCGGGTCGTGCGCATGCCCGGTTTCGTGCCCCTCCGCGCTGTCGCGGTGCGCGCCGTGCACCTTGGTCCAGTGGAAGCCCAGCAGCTCGCCGTCCCGGTTCACTGCGAGCAGGAAGCCATCCGGGTCGAACCACGGCTCGGCCAGCCGGATCCGCAGGTCCCGGAGCGTCCACCGGCCCTGCTCGGGGTGGTCGGCGAAGGCGCGGGCGTTCGCCCGTACCCACGCCTCGTCGTCGTCACCGGGACGGAACGACCGGATCGTGACGCCTCTGGGCAGCCGCGGCTCCGGCACCGGTGCGTAGAGCGAGCGGCGCATCTGCCACAGCACCCGGGCCCGGACGAAGCCCATTCCGAGCGCCAGCGCGCTCGCCGACGGGTGGTCGCCGTGCGCCCACAGCCGCAGCCGGCCCCGCGGGTCGTGCTCCTCCGCGGTCGCGATGGCCGCGGCGACCAACGCCCGGCCCAGTCCCTGATGCCGCCGCAACGGATGGACCACCAGCTCCGCTGACGGCCCGTCCACCAGGTCGGTGACGTCCAGGTGGGCGTACCCGCTCAGCTGGCCGTCCGGGTCGCGCGCCAGCAGGTGTACCGCGGGGGCGTCGCCGCCGTACCGGATGTGCAGCACCACGTGCTCGGAGAGCGGGTACGCGCCGTCGGCGTCCCCGGCCACCCGGGCCAGCGCGAGCACGCTGGCGACTTCGGCACTGTTCAGGTGTCCCGTACGGGAGACCGGACTGACGGCGGAAACCACGCCTGTACGTTATGCGGGCCGGGTCAGCCTGTCCTGGGACACCCCGGCTTCCATCTGGCCCAGCTCCTCGGCGAGCGCCGCCGCCGGCTCGGTGTCGCCCAGGCTGCGGCCGGTCTGCAGGACGAACTTGTAGCCGACCTGGCGGACCGTGCCGATCATCGCCTCGTACTCCGAGCCGAGCTTGGCCCGCAGCCGCCGCACGTGCACGTCGACCGTGCGGGTGCCACCGAAGTAGTCGTACCCCCAGACCTCGCGGAGCAACTGGTCCCGGGTGAACACCCGGCCCGGGTGCTGCGCCAGGAACTTCAGCAGCTCGAACTCCTTGTAGGTGAGGTCCAGCGGGCGACCCTTGAGCTTCGCCGCGTAGGTGTCCGGGTCGATGGTCAGCTCGCCGGCCCGGATCAGCCCGCCGGCGCCGGTGCCGGCGTTGGCGAGCCGGCCGACGGCCAGCCGCAGCCGGGCCTCCACCTCGGCCGGCCCGGCGGTGGCCAGGATCACGTCGTCGACGCCCCAGTCGGCGTTCAGCGCGATCAGGCCGGCCTCGGTCACCACGGCGAGCAGCGGCACGCCCAGGCCAGTGGCCCGCAGCACACGACAGGTCGCGCGCGCCTCGGCGAGTTCGGACCGGGCGTCCACCATGACCACGTCCGGGCTCGGGCCGGCGACCAGCGTGCGTACGTCGCGGGGCGCGGTGCGGATGGAGTGGGGAAGCAGATCGAGCGCGGGCAGCACCGCGGCGGCGTCGCCGGCGCGCGCCGTCACCAAGAGCAGGATCTCCACGCCTTACCTCCGGTGTCGCTCTCGTGACCCGGCGTCGCTGGCGGGCAGCCTAAGCACCGAGAATAGCGGAGAATTCCCGATCGTCCCGGCCGAGATGGTACGTACGGCCCGCCTCTGGCACGATCGGTGGGTGCCCACCATCACACCCTCGGGCGCTGGGCGCGAGCCGTGGTCGCGGGAAGACCCTCCCGCACCCCAGCACTTCGGACGCGCCCCGCGCGAACACCCCGCCACCCCGCCGCCACCCACCGCTCGGCGTGCCGCTGGGGTCCAGTACCCGGGCGGGGCCCGAGAGTCTTCGGGCGGGGCCCGCCAGGGCGGCGGCTGGGATTCGGCGCGCGGAAGGTGGGATCCGGAGCACAGCGGAGGATGGGAGGACACCAGCGGCTGGCAGGACCCGACCGGCTGGGGCGCGGAGACCACCGGTGGCTGGGACGCCGGAGGCGACGACGCCGCCGGCCGCGCCAGGACCGCGACCCGCGCGGCCCAGCCGGACACGGCCGGCACGGAGCCGGCCGGCGAGCAGGACGAGTCTCAGGTCGTGCCGGTGCGCCGGCTGCTGTCGCTGGCCATCGCCACCTTCGCCGGCCTGCTCGGGGTGGGTCTGATCTTCGGGGCGCAGACCGCCGGCGTGGGCACCGCGCGCATCCCGTACGCGATCGTGATCTTCGGGGTGCAGGCGCTGTTCGTGCTCGCCTGGACCATGGCCACCCGGCCGCCCGGGCTGTACGTGGTGGCCGCGGTGGGGATCGTCACCGCGGGCGTCGCCGACTTCGCCGCGGTGGCGCCCACGGTCGCCACCATCGCGCCCCTCGGCTACGCGGCGGCGGCCGGCTTCGGGGTGAGCGTCCTGGGCCAACTGGTACGCCGGGCCGACCGTGCCCGGGTGACCGAGTCGCTCGGGTCGACCCTGATCCTGGTCGTCGGCGTGGTGGCCTTCGCAACGTTGATTGTTCTGACCCGGCGGCCAGTGGGTACTCAGGCCATCGTGGTGTGCCTGACCGCCACCGGGCTGGCCCTGCTGACCGCCCGGCTCATCGACGCGTTCCTGCCCTGGCCGCGTTTGGCCGACCAGGTGCCGCGCGGCGCGCTCGGGGTGGTCGTCGGGGCGATGGCCGGCACCGCGGCAGCCGCCGCGCTCGGCGGGTACATCAGCGGGTTCAGCCCGCGGAGCGCGGCGCTGGTCGGCATGGCCGCCGCGGGCGCCGCGGTCCTCGCCGACCTGGGCGTCGGCTACGCCGAGGCGAGCCGGGAGCTGGCCGGCGAGCCGCCGACGATGTGGCTGGCCCGGCACATGCAGGGGCCGCTGACCGGCTTCGCGCTCGCCGCGCCGCTGGCCTATGTGATGAGCGTGCTGTTCTTGGTGCCGCCGGGCTGAGCGCGGAGTCTGGAGAAGGTGTGACCACGTACCAGATGGCGGGCTGGGAAACCGACCGGCGCCAGCGCCGCAGGGGCCGCCGGGCGGGCGTCACGGTGCTCGTGCTCCTCCTCGTCGTGGCCGTGCTGCTGGTGGTGGCGGACCGGGTGGGCGCCTGGTACGCCGAGCGGCGCATCGCCGACGAGGTGCAGCAGGAGGTGGCCCAGCGGGACATCACCAGCGACCGGCCGGAGGTCCAGGTGGGCGGCTTCCCGTTCCTCACCCAGGTGCTCTCCGGCGAGTACCGGTCGGTCTCCATCACGCTGCGCGACGTGGACGGCGGCGGCATCCGCCTGCCCGAGCTGGACGTGCGCGCCACCGGGGTGCACGCCGAGCTGCGGACCATCCGGACCGGCCAGGGCGAGGCCCGGGCCGACCAGGTCACCGGCACCGCCACCGTGAGCTACCCCACGATCGCTGCCCTGGCCAACCAGCCCGGCCTCCAGCTGTCCGCCCAGGATGGCCAGCTGCGGGTTCGCCTGCCCGTGGAGGTTCTCGGTGAGCGGGTGACCCTGACCGGCACCGCCCGGGTGCGGGTGGACGACAACCGGGTCCGGGTCAGGGTGTCCGATCTGGACGGTGAGGGCGGCCGGCTGCCGGCGGCGGCGCGGGACGTGGCCGACACGTACGCCGAACGGCTGTCGGTCTCCTTCCAGCTGCCGCCGCTGCCGTTCGGGCTGACCGTGGAGAAGGTGGTGGCTCAGCCGGAGGGCCTGGCGGTCACCGCCACCGCCCACGGCGTCCCGATCACCAGCTGACCTGGTCTCGCATGGTGGTCGGCCGTATGCCGGCCGTTACATCGGTGCTAGGCTCCAGTTCCATGGGCCCGCTGCTCACCAAGCGGCGCGCGGTCGACCTGTGCCGCGTGGCCACCTGCTTGTGTCGCCCCGCCATCTGACGGCGGGGCTGTCGGCATTCGCCCATTGAGTGCAGCCAACGTCGTACGCACCCAGATCCGTCCAACCGCATGGGTCCGCGCGGTACGACCGGCTTCGCGCCCCCCGCGCGAACTCGAAACCCATCCTCGACAGGGAGCTTTCGATGAGTCGCGACAACGTACTCGTTTCGGCCGACTGGGCCGAGAAGAACCTGGACGCCCCCGGCGTGGTCTTCGTCGAAGTGGACGAGGACACCACCGCGTATGACGCGGGCCACATTCCCGGCGCCATCAAGCTGGACTGGAAGAAGGACCTCCAGGACCCGGTCCGCCGGGACTTCGTCAACAAGCAGCAGTTCGAGGCGCTGCTGTCCGAGCGGGGCATCGCCAACAGCGACACGGTCATCCTCTACGGCGGAAACAACAACTGGTTCGCCGCGTACGCGTACTGGTACTTCAAGCTGTACGGGCACGAGAGCGTGAAGCTGCTCGACGGCGGCCGCAAGAAGTGGGAGCTGGACAACCGCCCGCTGGTCAAGGACGCGGTGTCCCGCCCGGCCACGCAGTACACCGCCAAGCAGCCGGACGTGTCCATCCGGGCGTTCCGCGACGAGGTGGTGGCGGCCATCGGCACCAAGAATTTGGTCGACGTGCGCTCGCCCGACGAGTACGCCGGCCGGCTGCTCGCCCCCGCGCACCTGCCGCAGGAGCAGGCGCAGCGGGCCGGGCACATCCCGACCGCGGTGAACGTGCCGTGGAGCAAGGCGGCCAACGAGGACGGCACCTTCAAGTCCAACGAGGAGCTGGCCGCGATCTACGCCGAGGCCGGCTTCGACGCCAGCAAGCCGACCATCGCGTACTGCCGGATCGGTGAGCGCTCCTCGCACACCTGGTTCGCCCTGCACGAGCTGCTCGGGTACCCGGACGTGAAGAACTACGACGGCTCCTGGACCGAGTACGGCTCGCTGGTCGGCGTGCCGGTGGCGTTGGGTGATGAGCCGGGGGAGGCCTGATGGCGGGCGTGGACGTGGCGGGCTGCGGGGCGCCGGACCAGGCCGCTCCGCTGCCGGCGAGCGTGGATCTGGCCAAGGAGACGGTGATAACCGGCGTGGTCCGGGCCGGCGACGAGCCGGTGCCGGGGGCGTACGTGCGGCTGCTGGACGCCGGCGGCGAGTTCACCGCGGAGGTGGTCACCTCGGCCGCCGGGGAGTTCCGGTTCTTCGCCGCTCCCGGAAAGTGGACGCTGCGGGCGCTGTCCCGGCAGGGCAACGGCGACACGACGATCAGCGCCGACCGGGGCGTGACCCAGGTCGCGCTCGCCGTCGCCGCTGATTGACGCACGCCAACTACCCGCACTTTCCCGCGGAAAGTGCGGGTAGTTGATCTCATCGGTGCGCGTTTTCCGGCACGGATACGCGTTTCCCGCACGGATTGGAAGGGCGCCCCTGGTGGCCGGGGGTGCTCTTTCTACTATCGACCGGTGAAACGGTGGCTGGGCGTGGCTGCGGTAGGGTGGGCCCTGGTGTTGGGCGTGACCGCCTACGTGGCCGCCCGGCACGGGCAACCGACCGCGCGCGAACAGACCACGCTGGCCCAGGCCCGGGAGCGCGTGGACCAGGCACTCGTCGCGACCGCCGTCGCCGCCGGCCCGGACTCGGTCGCCGCCCTCGCCGCGTACACAGTGGACTCGGGATGCCGGATCACGACGGTGCGCAAGGGGAGCGACCTGTCCCGGGTGATCCGGCTGTACACCCGGGCCGGTGGTGAGCGGGCGCTGCTGGACCGGCTGGCGGCGGCGCTGCCCGCGGAGTTCCGGGCCCGGATCCCCCGCCCGGTCGGGTCGGCGTCCCCGGCGCTGCGCGCCGATGCCGGCGGCTTCGTGGCGCTGCGCGGGACGGCGGTGGGTCCCGGCGAGGTCCGGGTGGAGGCGGAGGCGGGCTGCCGCACCGGCAGCGACCTCGGCACGCCGCCGACCGGCCCGCAACCCACGGCGGCGGAACGCGCACCTGTCGAGTCGGTCCTGCGGGCACTCGGCGCGTCGTCTCCGCGGTGGCACGCGTACCAGGCGCCGTGCCCGGGAGGCGGCGCGGTGCGCACGGTGGAGGCGGACAGTTCCGCGTCCGCGCTGCCCGGCCCGCTGCCGGTCGCGCTCAAGGCCGTCGCCGCCGACGCTGTCGTGGTGCTGAGCCAGCCGCGCCGGTACGCCTACCGGGTGGGCGCGACAGGGATCGCGGTACGCCTGCAGGACGGCACCATCACCGTCACCGCCACCACGTCCTGCCCGTGACGCCCCTGCCCTCTCTCCCCGCGATCTTGCACTTGTGTACCCCGGAATAACGTATATGTCCCCTTTATCGGGGTGCACAACTGCAAGATCGCGGGGAGAGGGTCAGTAGACCAGCGCCTGGGCGCCGTCGGCGAGCGTCTCCTCGACGAACGCAGCGGCGCCCGCAATCCGTACGCCCGGGATCACGTCCGCCTCGGTGATCCCGCGACGGGCGGCGCACTGGGTGCACGCCGTCACCCGGCCGCCGGCCAGCACCGCGTCGAGCAGGTCGGGCAGCGGGGCCGAGTGCGGCAGCTCGAACTCGGCGGCCCGGCCGGGTAACGCGAACCAGGTCGACTCGCCGGTCAGCCAGAGTGAGACCTGCGCTCCCGCCGCGACCGCCGTCGCCGCCACGGTGAACGCCTGGGCGCAGCGTTCCGGCGCGTCCATCCCAGCTGTTGCCTTGACCACGAGAGCGCGTGCCATGGCAGCAGCATAGGATTCTGCGAGTGGTCACCGAGATCGGGTTCGTCAGCCTGCTGGTCGCGGGCTTCGGCGCGCTCGGCGGCGTGTTGATTTATTTGGCGGTGCGAATCTCGAGAGGGCGCTCGTGACGGAAAACCCGATGCCGCCACCGTGGCAAAATGCGCCGCCGGTGGAGCCCTACCCGTACGAGGACACGCACGACCTGCGTACCGGCCCGGACCTCCACCCCGCCCTGCTCGGCCTGCTGCCGTTCATCGGCTGGTGGCGCGGCCGGGGCCGCGGCGGCTACCCGACGATCGAGGACTTCGACTACGCGCAGGAGATCCGGATCAGCCACGACGGGCGCCCGTTCCTGTTCTACGAGTCGCGGGCGTGGATCCTGGACGAGAAGAGCCGGCCGGTGCGGGCCGCCGGCCGGGAGGTGGGCTGGTGGCGGCCGGTGATGAAGGACGACCGGCCCACCGACGAGGTCGAGGCGCTGATGACCAGCCCCACCGGGATCATGGAGCTGTACCTCGGCCGGGCCGAGGGCACGCGGCTGGAGATGGTCACCGACGCGGTGATGCGGACCTCCACCGCCAAGGAGGTCAACGCTGGCCACCGCCTGTTCGGCATCGTCGAGGGCGCGCTGCTGTACGCGCAGGAAATGGCCGCGGTCGGCCATGGCCTCGCCCCGCACCTCTCGGCCCGCCTCATCCGCATCGGAGGCTAGCCCACCCCTCTTCCCCGCGATCTTGCAGTTGTGCACCCCGTAATAACGGATATATCCCATTTATCGGGGTACACAACTGCAAGATCGCGGAGGAGGGGGCGGGGGTTAGTAGCCGAGCAGGGCGGTGATCCGGGCGGTCCGCTCGGGGTCGGCGGCCAGCGCGGCGCCGTCCAGGGTGCGGATCGCGGCCACGCCACGCACCGAGGAGACCAGCCAGGCTCCGTCCACTCTGGCCAATTCAGCCGGGGTCACCATGCGCTCCGCAGCGGTCCAGCCGAGCCGGTCGGCGTGGTCGAGCAGCCATCGGGCGGTGGTACCGGGCAGGATGCCGGTGGTGCCCGCGGGGACCGTGCACAGCGTCCCGCCGGACAGCCAGACCAGGGTGGCGGTCGGGGCCTCCAGGGCGTACCCGTCCGAGGAGACCCACAGCACGTCGTCCGCGCCCTGCTCCGCAGCCCAGCGCTGGGACGCCATGTTCACCGCGTACGACAAGGACTTGACGCCGCCGAGCAGCCACGGGGCGTCCGTACGCGCGCCAGCGGCGAAGCCCAGCGTGGCGGTCACCACGGCGAGGCCCACCCGGCGCGCCTCGATCGACGCTTGGCCGACCGGCGACAGCGTGGCGAACAGGGTCACCGGAGCTGCCCCACCCGGCCTCGGGTCCTGGCCGGTGGCGCCCGACTCGGGCCCGCGGGTGCACACCAGCCGCAGCGCTCCCTCGACGCCGGGCGGCCACTCCGCGCACGCCTGCTCGGCCAGGTCCACCAGCTCGGCACGGGGTGGTAGCGCCAACCCCATCCGCGCAGCCGAGCGGGCCATCCGGTCCAGGTGCTCGTCCAGCAGCCAGGGCCGGCCGCCCCGGACGTGCATCGTCTCGAAGATGCCATCCCCTCGCAGGACGCCGAGGTCGTCGGCGGTGAGGATGGGGGTGTCGGCGGGCACGACGCCCTTGCCGGGGACGACCACGATCCGCGCAGGTGTCACCCGGCGAGCCTACCCGGCGGACCTATTATCGGTTGGTGTCCGACACCCCCCTGGCAGAGCTGCTGCGCAAGCGCGGCCTGCGGCTGACCGCGCAACGCCAGCTCGTGCTGGAGGCGGTGTACGGCCTCGGGCACGCCACCCCGGAGCAGGTACACCAGGCGGTCACCGAGGTCGCGGCCGGCGTGAACATCACCACCGTCTACCGCACCCTGGAGCTGCTGGAAGAGCTCGGCCTGGTGACGCACACCCACCTGTCGCACGGCTCGCCGACCTACCACCCGGTGGGTGAGCGACAACACGTACACCTGGTGTGCCGGTCCTGTGGCAGCGTTGACGAGGTGGACCCGATAACCGTGGGGCCACTCGCCGAGACGCTGCAGCGGGAGCGGGGTTTCCTCGTGGACATCGGCCACGTCGCACTCTTCGGCCTCTGCGCCGGCTGCGGCACGCACGAGGAGGCTTCATGATCAAGGTTGGTGCGCTGGACCCGGGGTCGCCGGACGCCCCGGTGGCGGCGCACTACGGCGACCCGCTGCACGAGCAGCGCATTCTCGCCACGGCCGTCGGCCTGGTGGACCGGTCGCACCGCGGCGTCCTCGCGGTGCCCGGCGAGGAGCGGCTCGGCTGGCTGCACAACCTGACCACGCAGCACTTCAGCGGGCTGCGGGCGGGCCAGGGCACCGAGATGCTGGTGCTGTCGCCGCACGGGCATGTCGAGCACCACGCCGTGGTCGCCGAAGACGGCACCACCACCTGGCTGGACGTGGAGCCCGGAACCGCGGGCGAGCTGCTCACGTTCCTGGAGAAGATGCGTTTCTTGACCAGGGTGGAGCCGCGCGACGCCAGCGCCGATTGGGCATTGCTGTCGCTGGCCGGCCCGGGGCTGGCCGACGCGCTCGCCGTCCTGGACGTCGGCGTCATGGCCGAGCCGCACGCCCTCCCGGTGCCGGGTCCGAAATTCGCCGCTGGCGCAGTGCCGCCCCGACCCACCACTGTGTACGAGGTACGCGAGCTGCCGGCCGGCGGGTGGGTGCGCCGGATGCCGCTGGGCGCGGACCTGCTGGTGCCGCGGTCCACTGTGGGCGAGGTGACCGAGCGGCTGGCCGCCGCCGGGGTGCCCGCCTGCGGGCTGTGGGCGTACGAGGCGATGCGGGTGGCGGCCCGGATACCGCGGCTGGGCTTCGAGACCGACCACCGGACGATCCCGGCCGAGGTCGGCTGGACCGCTGCGGCGGTGCACCTGGAGAAGGGGTGCTACCGCGGTCAGGAGACGGTGGCCCGGGTACACAACCTGGGCCGGCCGCCGCGCCGGCTGGTCCTGCTGCACCTGGACGGGGTGACCACCGATCAGCTGCCGGCCACCGGAACGGCGGTGACCCAGGACGGGCGCGCGGTCGGCTTTGTCGGCACGGCGGTGCGCCACTTCGAGCTGGGGATGATCGCGCTGGCTGTGGTCAAGCGGAACGTTCCCGACGACGCGCGCCTGTTCGTGGGCGAGTCGGCCGCTGCGATCGACCCGGAGTAGCCGGGACGGCTCTGGCCGGGATCGGCGCGGCCGAGATTGGCGCGGCGGGGGTGGCGCGGCCGGCCCGATCGAACCGGCCGCGCCCGGCTCCCCTGAAGGTAGTACTGTACCTACCTTACAAGGATCGGGCAATGCCGTCGCGGCCCGCTGGACGCGCGGCGTGCGAATATCCAGGAATGAGCACGGGCACCCTGATCACGGTGGCGCCGACCGGGGCGGAGTCGGCCAAGGCGCAGGTGCCGGCGTTGCCGGTCACGCTGGACGAGCTGGTGACCACGGCCAGGGAGTGCGAGGCGCTGGGCGCCGCGGTGATCCACGTGCACATCCGCGACGACCGCGCCGAGCCGACGCTGGACCTGGGCCGGCTGAAGGACACGGTGGCGGCGTTGCGGGAGCAGACCGAGCTGGTCATCCAGCTCTCCTCCGGCGGCGCGGTCACCGACTCCGAGGCCGACCGGCTGGCCGTGCTGGACGCCGGTCCGGAGATGGCGTCCTGCACCATGGGCACGGTCAACTTCGGCGACGACGTCTTCCTCAACCGGTGGGAGTTCATCGTCGAGCTGCACACGCGCATGCAGGAGCGGGGCGTGGTGCCCGAGTACGAGATATTCGACCTCGGCCACCTGGTCTCGCTGCGGCGGCTGCTCGAGAAGTACGGGCTGCCCGCGGGCGGGCACGTGCACGTGGACTTCGTGATGGGCGTGCCGGGCGGGATGGACGGGACGGTGCAGACTCTGGTCGCCGCCCTGCAGCAGCTGCGCGACCTGCCCGAGGGGACCACCTTCTCGGCGACCGGCATCGGCCGCACCACGCTGCCGGTGATGATGGCCGCGCTCGCCGCCGGTGGGCACCTGCGGGTCGGCATGGAGGACACGCTGACCTACGCCAAGGGCCAGCCGGTCGAGTCCAACATGCAGCTGGTGGCGCGGGCGGTGAGCTTCGCGCAGCTGGCCCAGCGCCCGCCGATCGACCCGGCGCAGGCCCGTCGCATGCTCGGGATCCGATGAGCTACTCCGGCGGGGTACTGCTCGCGGAGGTCGTCCGGTCAGGATTCGTCGAGAGCCGTCACCACGGCTCGGTGGTGGTGCTGTCGGCGGACGGGCGGGTCGCGGCGGCCGCCGGGGACGTGACCGGCCCCATCTTCCCCCGGTCGTCCAACAAGCCGATGCAGGCGGTCGGGATGCTCCGCGCCGGGCTGCACCTGGCGTCGGCCGCCGATCTGGCGTTGGTGTGCGGGAGCCACTACGGCGAGGACTTCCACGTGGCCCGGGTACGCGCGCTGCTGCACGGCGCCGGGCTCGACGAGTCCCGGCTGCACTGCCCGCCCGATCTCCCGCTGCTGGCGGCGGCTCGGGACGCCGTGCTGCGCGCGGGCGGCGGGCCGGCCCGGGTCCAGATGAACTGCTCCGGCAAGCACACCGGAATGCTGCTGACCTGCCTGGCCGCCGGCTGGCCGCTGGACGGGTACTGGCAGCCGGAGCACCCGCTCCAGCTGCGCATCCGGTCCACTGTGGAGGAACTGGCCGGCGAGCGGGTGGCGGCGGTCGGGGTGGACGGGTGCGGCGCGCCCGTCCTGGCGATCTCCCTCACCGGGCTGGCCCGGGCGTTCCTGCGGCTGGTCTCCGCCCGCCCGGGCACCCCCGAGGCGACGGTGGCCGCCGCCATGCGGGCCCATCCGGAGCTGGTCGCCGGGACCGGGGCCGACGACACCCGGCTGATGCAGGGCGTGGCGGGCCTGCTCGCCAAGGGCGGTGCGGAGGGCGTGGTGGCGGTCGGCGTCCCGGGGCGCGGAGCGGTCGCCCTGAAGATCGACGACGGTGCCATGCGGGCCCGGATGCCGGTGCTGGTCGCGGCCCTGCGCCGGCTCGGGGTCGACGCGCCAGTCCTGGACGACCTCGCCCAGCCCCCGCTGTTCGGCGGCGGCGCCAGGGTCGGCTCGGTCACCGCGGTGTGGGGATAGCCGGAAGCGGCGATGTGGGCATCCTCACGCTAGCTCTCGCAAGCATTTCGCTTGCAGCTGCAAGCGCGCCGGACTAGCGTGCGGATACGTGGCGACCCCCAGAGACGTGCCGCGCGACATCGGCACCTTCATCCGCGACCTGCGCCGCAACGCGCGCATCTCGCTGCGGCAGCTGGCTGAACAGGCCGGAGTCAGCAACCCGTACCTGAGCCAGGTCGAGCGCGGCCTGCGCAAGCCGAGCGCGGAGGTGCTGCAGCAGATCGCCAGCGCCCTGCGCGTGTCGACCCCGCTGATGTACCTGCGCGCCGGCCTGCTGGACGCGAAGGACGGGCAGGGGGTGCTCGCCGCGATCGCCGCGGACCCCGACCTGACCGTGGCCCAGAAGCAGTCACTGAGCCAGATCTACGAGACGTTCCGGCGGGAGAACTCCCGCGCCAAGGCAGACACCGCAACCGCGGAGGAAGGGTAGGACCCCATGAGCCAGCCCACCAAGAAGAGGATTCCCGGTCCCGTCTACGCCGCGGCGGGCGCCGGCGAGCTGGCCTACCAGCAGCTGCGCAAGCTTCCCGCGGTGCTGACCCAGCTGACCGGCAAGGCCGCCGCGAGCACCGCCGAGCTGCGCGAGAAGGCGGTGGCGAACTCTTCCGGCCTGCGCGGCAAGGCCGCCATCGGCACCGCCGAGCTGCGTCAGACGGCCGCCGCGCGCTCGGCCGAGCTGCGCGAGGTCGCCCGCCGCAACGCTGGCGTGTTCCTGGCCAGCGCGCAGGCGGCCCAGGAGAAGGCTGTTGCGGTGTACGAACAGCTGGTTGCCCGCGGTGCGCGGGTGATCGGCCGTTCCGCCGGCGCCGCCCGCACTGGCGCCGAGCTCGAGGCCGACGCCGCCCGCGCCGAGCTCGAGGCCGACGCCACCGGCGCCGAGCTCGAGGCTGACGCTGCGTCCGGCCGGCCTGCCACGGCCGAAGCTTCGGCGCCGGCTCCGGCCCGGCGGGCATCGTCGGCATCCGCCCCGGCCAAGGCCGCCAAGGCCGCGAAGGCGGTCAAGCGCACCCGCACTGCCGCCGGGAAGTGAGACCGGCATAAGCTGATAGACATGGCCGTCGCTGCGCCGATCTTCTTCGACGACATCACCCGGTACATCAACCTGGTGTTGTTCCTCTTCACGCTGGTCATCGAGGGCGTGGCGTTCGTGCACTGCCTGACCCAGCGGTCGGATGCGTTCCCGGCGATCGGCACCCTGCCGAAGGGTGCCTGGCTCGGCATCGTCGGCATCACGCTGTTGCTGACCGTGCTGTTCTTCCAGCCGGGCATCAACCTGTTCGGGCTGATCGGCATCACCGCCGCGGCGATCTACCTGCTGGACGTACGGGTCGGGCTGCGGGACGTCGCGGACGGCCACGGCCCGTGGTGAGCCCGCGGAAAGCGGCGGCGGGGTGAGGGACTTCCGCTGGCCCCCGCCGCCGGACGGCGGCCCGCGGACCTACGGTCCCGGCCCGTCCGCACCGCGGACCGGGCGGCCGTCGCTGCCCGAGCCGGCCACTGAGCTGGTCCCCACCCCGCACGGCGTCACCCTGGAACGGCTGGTCACCGGCTCGGGCGACCCGGTGACGGTGTTCGCCCACGGGCTGGCCAGCGGCATCGCCGAGACCCGCCCGCTGGGCAGTGCGGTACCCGGCCGCAAGGTCTTCTTCCACTTCCGTGGCCACGGCCGGTCCGCCGCGCCGGCCGGTCCGTGGACGTACGTCGATCTCGCCCGGGACCTGCGGGCGGTGGCCGACCTGTCCGGCGCCACCCGGGCCGTCGGCGTGAGCCTCGGCGCGGGCGCGCTGTGCCGGCTGCTCGCCGACAGCCCGGAGCGGTTCGAACGGGTGGTCTTCTTCCTGCCCGCCGCGATCGACGAGCCGCGGCCGGCGCCCGCCCGGCAGCGGCTGAGCCGGCTGCTCGCCGCGCTGGAGGACGAGGACGTCGGCGCGGTCGCCGACGCGGTGGCGGCCGAGGCGCCGCCATCCGTCCGCAACACCCCGGCCGCCTGGGCGTACTTCCGGCAGCGCATCGACCAGCTGATGCGCGACGGCCTCGCTCCCGAGTTGGCCAGCCTCTCCGACCAGGTGCCGGTCGCGGACCGGGCGGAGCTCACCGGCGTACGGGCGAGGGTGCTGGTCATCGGCTGTGTCGGCGACGACCTGCACCCGGTCCAGGTGGCCGAACAGCTCGCCGAGGTCCTGCCCAGGGCCGCGCTGCACGTGTACGACAGGCCCGGCGTGCTGTGGAACCAGCGCGCTGACCTACGCCAGCGCATCTCCACCTTCCTGGGCGAGGGTGCCGACGGCCGCGGGGCGGACGGCAGCGAAGGCGGAGCCGGCGGCAGGGGATAGGTTGCCGGTATGGGTGTGACACATCATGGCCGGACCTACCGGCTCGACCTGGCCGACCCGACCCTGCGCGAGTGGGAGTGCACGGTCCTGGACGCCGACCCTGAGCAGGGGATCGTGCTGGACCGGTCCGCGTTCTACCCCGGTGGCGGGGGACAGCCTCCGGACCACGGCGTGCTGCTCTGGCAGGGCGTGCAGACCCGCATCGTGGGCACCCGCAAGGGTGACGACCTCTACCTGATACCGGCCGAGGGCGATCCGCTGCCGCCGGCCGGCACCACCGTGGTCGGCGCGGTCGAGGACCCGCGGCGCACGATGCTCATGCGAACGCACTCCGGCCTGCACGTGCTGTGCGGCGTGGTGTTCCGCGACTTCGGCGCCCTGGTCACCGGCGGCAACATGGAGCCGGGCGAGGCGCGGATGGACTTCAACCTGCCCGAGGTGCCGCCCGACTTCAAGCTGCGGCTGGAGGAGCTGGTCAACGCGGAGGTGGCGGCCGACCGCAAGGTGGCGGTGAAGGTGCTTCCCCGCGCCGAGGCGCTGGCGCTGCCGGACATCATCCGCACCCAGTCGAACCTGATCCCGGAGGACGAGCAGGAGATCCGCATCGTCGACATCGTCGGGCTGGACGTCCAGGCCGACGGCGGCACGCATGTCGCGTCGACCGCGCAGATCGGCAAGGTCCAGGTGGTGAAGGTGGAGAGCAAGGGCAAGGCGAACCGCCGGGTGCGGATCCGCCTGGTCTAAGTTCGTACCCGTGGAGCTGGTGCTGGTCGAAGGCGACATCACCGCCCAGCGGGTGGACGCTGTCGTGAACGCCGCCAACTCGTCGCTGCTGGGCGGCGGCGGGGTGGACGGCGCGATCCACCGCAAGGGCGGGCCGGCGATCCTCGCCGAGTGCCGGCGGCTGCGGGCGACCAGCTACCCCCGCGGGCTGCCGGTTGGGGAGGCGGTGGCGACCACGGCGGGGAACCTGCCGGCGCGCTGGGTCGTGCACACGGTCGGTCCGGTGTGGAGCGCGCAGGAGGACCGCTCGCCGCTGCTGCGCAACTGTTACACCAACGCCCTGCGGGTGGCTGACGAGCTCGGCGCCACGACAGTGGCGTTTCCGCTCATCTCCTCGGGCGTCTACGGCTGGCCAGTGGACGACGCGGTACGCCAGGCGCTGGCGATCCTGCTGCCCGCGACGCCGCGGAACCTGGCAGAGGCGCGGCTGGTCCTCTTCGGACAGCCCACCTACGAAACTGCCGTGCGGGTGCGGGATCAGCTGGGGTAGAGCCCGACCAGCACCGCGCTGGCCAGCGTTTCGTCCAGCAACGAACTGCGGACGTCGTCGGCCGTGGGACTGTCGGGCAGCGCCGCCGGCAGGGGGAGGGCGTAGAGCCGGAAGAAGTACCGGTGTGGCTCGTCATCCGGCGGCGGGTGCGGGCCGCCCCAGCCCAGCTTGCCGAAGTCGTTGGTCCACTCCTGCCCGCCCGCGGGCACCTCGCCCTCGGCGACTCCGGTGCTGGCCGGGTCGATGCCGGTGACCAGCCAGTGCAGGAAGGGCTGCGCCACGACGTCCTCGTCCTCGCACATCAGCACCAGCTCCACGCTGCCCTCGGGCACGCCGGTCCAGACCAGGGGCGGGGAGATGTTGCCGCGGTCCAGGGCGAACCGGTCGGGCATCGGGCCCTCGTCCGGGAACGCGGGACTGGTCAAGGTCAGATACGTCGTGGTCACTGCCTCCCCATACCCCGCCAGCCCGCTGGCCAAGCGCGGGCGTCGATCCCCGGTCCGGGATTGTCATCCGGCAGCCACAACAGAGCCTGGCTGTCAAGAAGCAACATCGTCCGGACCGTAGAACATGCGTTGGATTTCGGGGTCGACCGCAAAGGCATCGTCGCCGTACACAAGCTCACCCCTCACGCCACCGAACACCACACCGGCCGAGCGGTGAGGGACGAGGTCGGCAACGGGCGTGCCGGCCTTGGAGATGGCCACATCCTCCCCGGCGGCCACCCGCTCGATGAGGCGGGACAGGTGAGTCCTCGCCTCATGGAGGCTGACGGTGATGGTCATGGCGAGAGTCTGGACTGAGCGAGACTAAGTCCGCTCCCGCTTAGGCCGGCGTGATTACGCGGAGTCCCGGAGGACGAGCTCGGTGGGGAGCACCACGGCCTGCTCAATCTGCTCGCCGGCGGCCAGCCGCAGCAGCTGCCGGGCCATCCGCCGGCCGATCTCGAGGATCGGCTGCCGCACCGTGGTCAGCGGCGGGTCGGTGTAGCGGGCCAGCTCGATGTCGTCGAAGCCGATCACCGCCACGTCGTCGGGCACCCGCCGGCCGGCCTCGCGCAGGGTGCGCAGGGCGCCGTGTGCCATCAGGTCCGAGGCGACGAAGACCGCGTCCAGTGCCGGGTCGTCGGCGAGCAGCTGGCGCATGGCCACCGCACCCGACTCGCGGGTGAAGTCGCCGACCGCGACGATCGAGCGCCGCCCGGAGTCGGCCAGCGCCTCGCGGTATCCGGCGAGCCGGTCGACGCCGGCCACCATGTCCTGCGGGCCGGCGATGGTGGCGATCCTGGTCCGTCCGGAGTCCAGCAGATGGCGCACCGCCCGGGACACCCCGCCGATGTGGTCCACGTCCACGTACGGCACGGTGGAACGGCCGAACGGCCGGCCGCTGCAGACCACCGGGATGCCCATCCGGGCCAGCATGCCGGGCAGCGGATCCGCGCCGTGCATGGACGCGAACAGCACGCCATCCACGTGCCGGGCGGTGGCGTACCGTTCCACCCGGTCGTGGCCGGCCGCCGACCCGGCCATGAGCAGGACCAGCTGCTTGTCGGCCTCCTCGAGCTCCTGGCTGACGCCGTGCACGATGCCGGGGAAGAACTGGTCGTCGGAGAAGACCCGGCTGGCGCTCTCCGGCAGTATCAGCGCGATCGAGTCGGTGCGCTGGGTGACCAGGCTGCGGGCGGCCAGGTTCGGCACGTACCCGAGCTCGGCGACCGCCTGCCGGACCGCCCGCTGGATCGGTTCGGCGACCGTGGGCGAACCGTTCACCACGCGCGACACGGTCGCCCGCGACACGCCGGCCCGGCGGGCCACCGCCTCCAGGGTTGGCCGTTCACGCGGCACGCCTGTCGCCCCCTCACCTCACTCCGCCAGGCCGTTGCGGCGGATCACCTCTCGGAACCACCGGCCACTGTCCTTGATCGTCCGACGCTGGGTGTCGTAGTCGGTGTAGACGATCCCGAACCGCTTGCGGTAGCCCTCGGCCCACTCGAAGTTATCCAGAAACGACCATACGAGATAGCCGCGCAGGTCGACGCCGCGCGCGATGGCCGCGTGCGCCGCGCGCAGGTGTCCGTCCAGGTAGGAGATCCGCTCCGGGTCCGCGACCCGGCCATCGGGGGCCGGCCGGTCGTCGAAGGCGGCGCCGTTCTCGGTGATGATGATCGGTACGCCCGGATAGTCGCGGCCGATCCGTTCGAGCAGCGCGGTCAGCCCGGCCGGCTCGATCTGCCAGCCCATTGCGGTGACCGGGCCGGTGGGTGGGACGAACGCGATGTCCTCGGTGCCGGGATATGCCGGGTCGCCCGGCGCGCCGGCCTGTGCGCGGACGTAGGTCGGTGCGTAGTAGTTCACCCCGAGCAGGTCGATCGGCTCGCCGATCACCTGCTCGTCGCCGTCCCGCAGGAACGCCGTGTCGGTGAAGCGGGAGACGTGCTCCAGCACGTCGGCAGGGTACTTGCCGCGCAGCACCGGGTCGAAGAAGAGCCGGTTCTTCACCCCGTCCACCACCCGGGCCGCGGCCACGTCCGTCTGGCTGTCCGGGTCGGCGGGGAAGACCGAGTCCGGATTGAGGGTCAGGCCGATGGTGCGCGCTCCGGCCGCCCGCAGCGCCTGCGCCGCCAGGCCGTGCCCGAGCATCAGGTGGTGGGCGGCGGCGAAGGCGGCCGCCGGGTCCTGCCGTCCGGGCGCGTGGATGCCGCTGGCGTACCCGAGGAACGCCGCACACCACGGCTCGTTGAGCGTGGTCCAGATGTCCACCCGGTCGCCGAGGCGGGCGTGGACCGCGCCGGCGTACGAGGCGAACTGCTCGGCGGTCTCCCGGGAGGTCCAGCCGCCGCGGTCCTCGAGTGCCTGCGGCAGGTCCCAGTGGTAGAGCGTGACGATCGGCTCGATGCCGCGCCCGCGCAGCTCGTCGACGAGCCGGTCGTAGAAATCCAGCCCCGCCGGATTTGCCGGGCCGGTGCCGTCCGGCCTGATCCGGGGCCAGGACACCGAGAACCGGTACGCCCGCAGGCCCAGCTCTGCCATGAGCGCCACGTCATCGGCGTACCGGTGGTAGTGGTCGCAGGCCACGTCGCCGGTGTGCCCGGCGAACACCTTCCCCGGCGTCCGGCTGAACGTGTCCCAGATGGACGGACCGCGTCCGCCGTCGCGAGCGCCGCCCTCGATCTGGTAGGCCGCGGTGGCCGCGCCCCAGACGAAACCCTCGGGGAACTGGATCATGCCATGACGGTAACGGCACGGCCGCGACCGCGGGAAGGGGACCCCTGGGCGGCCCGCTCGGGTGCGTGGCGGGTCAGCCGGTGCGCAGGCACTCCAGCAGCGACGGGTCGCCGGAGACGCGCAGCACGTCGAAGGGCACCCGGCCCCACAGCGACAGCAGCAGGTCGCTGGCGTTGCCGGCGGCGGCCGCCGCCCGGACGCCGCGCGAGTCGTCGCCGAGCAGGGTGCGGGTGTCCAGCAGGGCCAGGCCTGTCCCGCGCAGCCGCACGGACCACTCCTGGCCGGCGTCGACCGCGGTCAGCTGCACCACCCCGACCCGGTCGGCCGGGCCGCGCCGGTGCCCGGCCGGCAGCCAGCTGTCCAGCACCTCGCTCACCCCGTCGGCGGCGAGCTTCGCCTCCACCGGCTCGGCCTGCCCGCCGGCCATCTGCGCGTCCCAGCGGTGCACCGCGGTCTCGTGGGCCATCCGCCGGTGCCAGAACCAGGCCTTCTTCGCCTGTGGCGCCCAGTTCCACGCGGGTAGTTCCGGGTCCAGCCCGTCCAGCATTTCCATCAGCCGGCCGAACTCGTCGTCCCACCAGGTCAGCGCCGCCGGCCCGGCCGGGCGGCCGGTGCGGTCGGGGCGGCGCGGATCGGGCGGGGTGACCACTCCGCGCATGGCATGCCCGGACACCCAGGCATAGACGGCGCCAAGATGGTGCACCAGGTCCAGTACGGTCCATTCCGGACAGCTGGGCACGGGTGCGTCGAGCGGGGCGTTCGCCACCGCGTCGCGGAACGCGGGTCCGTCCGCGCGCAGTGCGGAGATCCAGAAGTCCTTACCCCCCTGCGTCCTGGCCATCGCGTCCTCCCCGATTGCCCGGCTGGGTTCCAGCCTAGGGTGAAGAGCGTGCCCGACGTTAGCGCCGAGTTGAGCGCGTACACAACGCTACGGCTGGGCGGCCCCGCCGGCCGGCTGGTGACCGCCACCAATGCCGACGAAATAACCAAATCAGTCAGAGAGTGCGGTCTCGCCGGCGAACCGGTCCTGGTCCTGGCCGGCGGGAGCAACGTGGTGATCTCCGACGCCGGGTTCCCCGGCACCGTCGTGCTGATCCGTTCCCGTGGTCTGGAGGTCTCGGCGGAGGACGCCAGCAGCGTGACGATCACCGTGGAGGCGGGCGAGCCCTGGGACGAGGTGGTCGCCGCCACGGTGGCGGAGGGCTGGTCGGGCGTGGAGTGCCTGTCCGGGATCCCGGGCTCGGCGGGCGCCACGCCGATCCAGAACGTCGGGGCCTACGGGCAGGAGGTCGCCGACACGATCAGCGCGGTGCGGGTGTACGACCGCCAGACCGACGAGGTGGTCACGCTCGACCCGGGCGAGTGCCGGTTCGCCTACCGGTCGAGCGCATTCAAACGCCAGGACCGGTGGGTGATCCTGTCGGTCGACTTCCGGCTGACCCGGTCGCCGCACTCCACGGCGATCCGGCACGCCGAGCTGGCGCAGACACTGGGTGTTCCGCCGGGCGGGCGAGCGCCCCTGGCGGCAGTACGGGAGGCTGTGCTGGCGCTCCGGGCCCGCAAGGGCATGGTGCTCGATCCGGCTGACCCGGACACCTACTCGGTGGGTTCGTTCTTCACCAACCCGGTGCTCGACGCCGCGGCCTTCGAGGCACTGACCGCCCGGGCCGGTTCGCTGCCCGCCTGGCCGGGGCCGGACGGGACGGTCAAGGTGAGCGCCGCCTGGCTGATCGAGCGGGCCGGCTTCACCAAGGGGTACGGGCGGGTGGCGAAGGCGGGTGAAGATGCCGCTGCCGACCGGGGCGTGGCGATCTCGTCCAAGCACACGCTGGCCCTGACCAACCGGGGCGCCGGCACCACGGCGGCCCTGCTCGACCTCGCGCGGGAGATCCGCGCCGGGGTGCGCGACCGGTTCGGTGTCACCCTCTACCCGGAGCCGGTCCTGGTCGGCTGTTCGATCTAGTGTCCTGCGTCTTAAATTCGTTGCCTAATTGATGCGGTGGTGACGTCGGGTGGTGATTGCGGTGGTGAATGCTGTGTGCATGGCTGCTCGTGGTCGTCCGAAGGCGGAATTGGTGCTCAC